>Ga0209830_10001355_pt1 | contig 21776 bp, 10 predicted proteins | sample ArcticOcean_MG_C_12_FD_187439 | JGI IMG/M metagenome (GOLD analysis project Ga0209830, IMG submission 187439) | Marine microbial communities from western Arctic Ocean - ArcticOcean_MG_CB8_130 (SPAdes) (version 2) | ecosystem: Environmental > Aquatic > Marine > Oceanic | place: Arctic Ocean...
ATGATTTTGATTTTTACATTCATTCATTCATTCATTCATTCATTCATTCATTCATTCAATCAATCAAAGAATCACGAATCAATCAATAAAGTGCACACTTTCTTTTCTTCCTCTTCATTGGTAAAACGCGCACCCTCGTCTTCGTTCTTAATAAAATATATGCTCATCAAAAACATCTTGTTCTTAACGAGTAACGTTAAGAAATCTGCTCAGTTCTTCCAAAACGGTTTAGGGTTATCTTTAATCGTCTTAACTGATTCGTACGCCGAGCTTAAAGCGACTCAACAACAACGACAACATCACGAAGGAGGGGAGGGGAAGAACAATTCCTCGTTCGTCTTAGCTTTGAAACAACAAGAAGAACAACAAGAAGAACAATCACGAGGAGAGGAAACTGATACTAACAGTACTAATACGATAATATTAAACTTTGAAGTATCCTGCGTAGATACATCGGTGAAGAAACTGTTAGAGCTCGGGGCTACTCTGGACGGGCCAATACAATTCACTGATTTGAAGTCCTCAAAAAATATCGAGAAAGTAGCGGCTCTGAGGACGCCGATCGATGGCCATTCTATAGGGTTATTTGAACCGAGAGAGAAGTTTGTTGCAAATAAATAACTAAGAAAACATGAACGCGCGTGAAGACAGAAGAGAAGAAGAAGAAGGACCGAGTTCGTTAGTCTTTTGCGTCAATTTTCTTGGATGTTTTTCGAGGAATATTTTTAGGGGTGAAAAGACAACGACAAGGACAATAACAAAAACAACGACGAGTGCGGATGAAGAACAATTGAAAGAGGATGCAATTCATATATTAGTTGAATCCGCGCATCGTATCGTGCAAGATTTGTGTTACTCGAATGAATTTCTAGCCGAGAATGTCGTAATTACGTTTCTCGGCCGAGGAGGCGAGGTAAAAGGTCGTCGAGAGCACGGGAGGACGTTTTTCTCAATCAAGCCGAATCGGAAGTCAACGAAAGATTACGTCACAGAAGCCACGGCTCGTATGATTTGTAAGCGATTCTACGAATGTATACGTGACTACGTTGAAGATTCTGAATTCGATGAAGCGATTAGGTTTGGAATTTCGACAACGGCGAGTTTGGCGAAAATTTGCTGCAGCGTAAATGATAAAATAACAGTCGCATGGACGTCCACGGCAGTGAACAATTCGTTGAGATCTTTACATCCTTGTGATACAATTCCTGAATTTGCAAATAATGCACTGTTGAGAGAGAAAATAGACAAAAATGATGTGACGAATGTATTTGATTTGATGCAGCGAGAAATTGGTTTCTTTACTGGCACGCTCGGACTTTCGAAGAAATTAACAACAAAGGTAATGAGTTCCCTAAAAGAGTTCGATGCAAAGCCTATTGATAAAGCGAAGAAGATAACACCACGTACACAATATAGTCTTTCAGAATTTTGTACGCAAGTTCGTTTGGATCACAAATCAAAAAATGCTACTAGTAGAGGTTCAGTTTTTGCTGCAGTCACTCGCGATTTATCAAGAAACGTGTTTCTACATGGCGTTTTCTTTTGTAAGTGGCCGAAAAATTTAGAATGTTTCGTACAAGAAAAGAAAGCATATTTTGAATTTCCTCAGTTTAGATTATTTGATAAGGGTTTTGCAGATAGAGTTCTTCTACGCAAAACACTCGTAGGAGATGCGAAACGAATATTAAATGAGAAAAGCGTTTTGCCGTCGTCTCTGATTTTTCCAGAAATCATAAATCAAGTGGGTGAAAAATTAACAAATATTATACGCAATGTAATAGAAGAGGAAGCCGATGGAGCCGATGGTTATGCAATTGATATTCGCGAGATACGTCTGCGGGCGTATAATTTCACTCTTGAAGTAGAAGATTTTCGAATTCTAGGAAAAAATGATGAAGCTGAAGAAGTAGAAGAAGAAGTAGAAATAGCTCGTTGTTCAGATGATGATGATGGTGACGATAATTGTCTTAAGAAGGATATTAAAGATGATGATGGCGAGGATGAAAACAACCCTCATGAAAATGCCATTAAAAAATTGAGTGAATTGGAAGACGCGTTTATGGGTATATATGGTGAAAATTTAGAAGAGAACTACGAAGGAGAGGCTCACCAGCGCGGCAGATTCCATCACGAGTTTCGACCTAAATCAAAGAAAGCACCTGAGATTCAAAGAATTAAAACGTTGCAAACGGAACAACACACACATACACTATTGGAAACAACCGAAGCTGTGAAGAAAAACAAAACAACGATACAACCACTCATCATTTCGACTATGGTGAAAAAACCGAAAATTGGTCCGTATCGTCAATCTGAATCGGACGGCGATGCAGAGAAGCGTCTACTGGGAAATATAGAAAATGGAGAAGCGGTAGATTTCAGTGCAATAATGGATCATTTAGATTGTGGCGAATCACATCCATCAGTTGTCGAAAAAGTCTTGATTTCTAGGGCGGCGGCGGTGGAGCACACATGCACATAACACACTTACTGCTAATATATATTAAAATAATAACAACATCACGTGTAATAAAGCGAAATAACCAATCAATAATACTCTGAATATTGGTCTCCTTTGCAGGAATACGCTAAATCGATCAAACATATTCGCCGCTTGTAAACAACTTTTTGATTGTAGAGGTGGGCAAAATGTCAACGCCTTGAATTTTCCTTGCAAAGGCACGAATGAATAACTTCCCCCAGATATAATTGCACCTTCAATATCATTCAACATCATTTCATTATCGTCATCGCCGTAATCCTCGTTTTTCTTGTTCGTAAACCTGTGATGTGGCGAAGGTTGTTTTTGCGTGCTTTCAACAGCTGTTGATTGAGCGGCTACAGCAGCTAAACGAGCATCGAGTTGAGCGCGCTTTCCACGCTCCTCCTGTAATTTCTCGCGCATAATATTCATACCTTGCAACTCCTGGTCGAGACGAGACTTTAACTCGTGCAATTCAATCTGTTGTTCTTCTTTTTGTTTTTCAAGCTCTTTGAACGAGGACGTTTCAGCTGCAACTCTCTCGGCGCTAGCAAGAGCCACGTTAGCTTTCTCGAGTTCCTGTTCGAGATATGTTGTCCTCTCCATCGCATTTTGTAATGATGCTTCGTGCTCTTCAATCATTATGCTAATCGCACTTTTTGATTCTTGATCAATATCTTTCAATTTTTGTTTCAATTCCTTCGCTTTTGCCTTTTCACGATCAAAACTTTCCAAAGCTTTTTCGCATTCCGACATAAACATTTCTTTCTCCGAGTTTATTTCTTCCAACTTTTCAGCGTTCGCATCGATTTCTAATTTCATTCTTTGCAATTCAGTCATTTTAGTTTCCAGCTGTTGCTTTATTTCTTCTGCCTTATCTCGTTCTTGCGCGCTTTCGTTTCGTGCCTCTGCAATAGTAGCCTGTAAAATTTGAATTTGCTCCAAATGTTGCTGATTTGCGAATGCCACGGCCGTTTCTTGCTCGGCGAGTTTCCTTTTTAATTGCTCAGCATCCTCGCGAACGAGCTTCATGTTTGCGTTTGCTTCGGTCAGTTCCATTTTCAAACGTTCTTCTTCGTTCAAGTTCGACGCGTTGTTCTCTTCATAAAACTGCTTCAAATCCATAAACTCTTTTTCTCTCGATGCCAGCGCAATCTTCGTCTCTCCGAGTTCTTTTTCAACGTGTGAAATATTTTCACGTGACGTGATTAACTCGCTTTCGATTATATGCATGCTTTCTGCGGAGGCGTTGCGCTCGTTGATCAAATCATTCATTTGATTTTGAAAATTTTCTAAGTTTGAAGAAACCGTCATCTGTTGTTCTCGCAGTGACTCAATCAGCGAATCCTTCTCCGCGATAAGCGCCTTGTACATTTTTTCATCCTCTTCATTAAGTGCCGGGGTAGTCATAGCCGCAGCTGCCGAGGCATTTAACAATTGTTGCTTTAACTCGCTCAATTCGTTCTCTTTTGTGGTGAGCATTTTCTTCGTCTCAACGAGATCGGCTTGGATGGATTTACCCTTTTTCACAGCTTTTTGAACCTTCTCTGATTGCGCGTTTTTAAGATCTGTCATTTCCTTTAACTCGCTCGCAACCGTTTTGTTCACAGCTAACAGCTCGTTCTTCTCGCTTTCCAAAACGTTAATCTTTCCAAGGAAAGTTTCTTTTTCTTCACGCAAAGACTCTTCGTCGGATTTGTGTACATCGAATGATTTTTCAAGATTGTCCATTTGCTTCTGGTATTGGTCAATTTGCGCGATTAAATCGTAACGTTCGTTCGAGACTGTTCGTGCATCTAGTTCTAACTGCACAATTTTTTCATTCGCTTTGATGAACTTTGCGTTCATTTCAGTCAGTTCCATTTTCAAACGTTCTTCTTCGTTCAAGTTCGACGCATTGTTCTCTTCATAAAACTGCTTCAAATCCATAAACTCTTTTTCTCTCGATGCAAACGCAATCTTCGTCTCCCCGAGTTCTTTATGCATTTTCTCCATGGCATCTGAAGCAGAATTGATATTGATTTCTTGATTTTCATTTACAGCTTTCAAGGCGTCGAGTTCTTCTTCTTTTCTAGCCAACTTTTGCATGATTTCGTCGCGTTCGATGCCAATTTGAAACTGACCATTAGAAAGCTCCTCTTCTTTTGATGCCAATGCGATCTTCGTCTCCCCGAGTTCTTTATGCATTTTCTCGATAGCATCTGAAGTAGAGTTGAGCTTGATTTCTTGATTTTCATTTGCAGCTTTCAAAGCGTTGAGTTCTTGTTCTTTTTGAGCCAACTTTTGTATGATTTCGTCGCGTTCGATGCCAATTTGAAACTGTCCATTAACCTCTTCTTGAGCGACCAATAATTCCTGCTCTAAATGCGCACATTTTGGTTTCAGCTCGTAATTGATTTCGTGTTCCAGTGAGGCGCATTTTTCTTTGATTTCTTCGTTTTCTTTCTTGGCGTTTTCGAAATCGACTCTTAAGGATTCGGACGATTGCGCCGAGGCGTACCTCATTTCCTCAACTTCTGTTTCTAAACTTATGCGCGTGTTGACTTCGTTTTCGAGTTCACTCTCCAACATTTTAACTTTCTCATCATTCGCTTTTACCATTTCCGATTGCTCTGTTCTAACTTTTTCCTCGAGTGCATTGAGCTCTTTGCGTAAACTCTCTTCTCCTTTCGATGAGTTTGCTACGGTATCATCGAATAACTGCTTCAAATCGTCAACTTCACTTTGCTTCATATCCAACTTTGCTTGAATTTCTTCAAATTTTCGTTTCACTTCGTTCGCGCGTTCTTCTTCTTTTTTAATTTGCTTCGTCGCCTCGCTCAGTTCCATTTTCAGACGTTCTTCTTCGTTCAAGTTCGATGCGTTATTCTCTTCATAAAACTGTTTCAAATCCATAAACTCCTTTTCTTTCGATGCCAACGCAATCTTCGTCTCCCCAAGTTCTTTTTCAACGTTTGAAACTTTCACGTTTGAACTCTCGATCGTTTTCACTAAATCTTCGCTCTGCGTAGTTAACGACTCAAACGCTATTTTGACTTCATCTCGTTCCATTTGCATAGCTTTCCCCTTTTTCACTGCTTTTTGCACTTTCTCTTGCAATTCGTTTATGCGCTCGGTCAAATTTTGCTCTGATTCTTTCTGAACGTTCTCTGCTTGCGTTAGCGCTTCTTCGAGTTTCCTTTTAAACTCCAACTCGTTCGCGTTTGTTCGTTCTTCAAACTCTACGCGTTCGCGCTCGAGCAAAAGAGCAACCTCTTCAGCGTTCATTTTCTGAATCTTATTAATCTCCTCTTCTTGTTTCTTGCTCAAATCGTTCATGTCTTCATCGAATTTCCGTTTTTGTCTCGAAAGCTCTCTCTCCAAAGCCTCGCGAACGATTGAATCGATTTCGTTTTTCACTTCGTTCTTGTCCTCTTCTTCTTCTTCTGATTCTTGTTGTTTTTGATTAGTAACATCATCATATTCATTATTATTATTATTATTATTATTATTATTGTTATTCGTAGCAGCACTAACAAAACTCTCTTGCGCTGTATTAGCAACGACGAAAACGCTAGAAGTCGATGTCGACGATGATGTCGATTGTTGTTGTTGTTGTTGTTGTTGTTTCAACAGTAACTTTCTTTGTTTAAACGCTTCGAGTTTTTTCTTCCCCGCCTCTAATTGCGCTCGCTTTTTCGCTTCGTCGGCCATCTATACTATATATATATATATATCACACACACACACACACACACACACGCACGCACTCGTCGTCGTCGTCGTCGTCGTCTTCGTTTTTGTTGTTTATGACCACGACGGAATGGAGAGTAGTAACTAAATAATAAAGTGAAGTGGGTTTTCAGAACAGGTTTCGTTTTTACTGTTTTTCGTCCTTGTTCAGGGTTTAGGGTTTAGGGTTTCCCATTTTCTTTATTATTATCAGTTTTCCATCCTCGTCGTCATCGTTTTCCATTTCTCTCTCTCTCTCTCTCTGCGACAGTAGAAAAAAGAGTCAAAGGAAATCGCGTGCGATCTGCCGCCGGTGAAGGAATTCGTTTACACTTTGTTCTCTCTCTACTTTTTGTTTTTTTCCATCGATTTTCTACACGCGATGAATAATACGAAGAAAGAGACAAAAAATGAAGAGGCAGAAGATGAGAACGCGGAAAAAGATATGAACGATGACGACGATATTAAATTAATCGTGTGGGATTTCGACCTCACGCTGTTACGCATACACTCGTTCTCAAAACGAATAATAGCGCAAGAAGTGAAACGAAGGGATTACGAACACGATTTCGCCGATGCAACGTTTTTGCGTTCGTTCCTCGATGAGATGAAAAGGAAAGGAATTAAGGTATCGATTGCATCGTTCGGGAAACGAGAGGTTATTGAGGAGTACATGAAATTATTGATAAGTGAAGAGTATGGGGATTACTGCAGCGATTTTGCGTTTGTTGATAAACGAAAGAGCATTGTGACACCGAACGACGTCGGTGGATCTGATGGGTGTTCGATGAAAGATAAGGGGAAGATGTTGGACGTTTTAATGAAACGGTTCGTTTTGAACAAAGCAGATGATGATGATGATGATGATGATGATGAAAACGAAAACAAAAACGAAAACGAATACGAAACTAAACTGAAAAGCGCACGGAAGCGAGTGGTTTTCTTCGACGATGACGAAGATAACATAAACGCGGCAAAAAAACTAGGATATACATTTTCTGTGCACGCGCCCGAAGCGTTCACGAGAGAGACCTGGCGAGAGATGTATTGGAAGATCCCTAAAATGAGAGAATTATTTCCAGAGGTTGATGTTAACCTGACGCTTCAAAGGACGCGGAAGATCATAGATTTATGATATAATGTAGCAAAAACGCGTGTGCCACTATCATAGTACGTGTATAAAATATTTTGTAATTTACTTTTGTAATTAATTTCGTTGTCGTCGTTGTTCCTGCCTAGAAAGCTGGTCAAGTAACCATCCGTGTAATGGAACATCTTCAATTTCACTTTTATCGTTATCATCGTTGTTGATATATTTGCTAGTTGAAATAAAGTGCGAGCAATATTTCGCTAATATTTTAGGCGTCTCTTCTACTCCAAACGAAAGGGGCAACGGACCGGAAATACATACTTCGTTCCAAACATTCATTCTCCCAGACGGCCAAATTGAAATGTCACCCGCAGAAGTGCTACAAGTCTCCGCTATTAATTCTGCACATTGTACTGCTGCAGAAATATTTGCTCCTCGTCCTCTCCCGGTAGATAAATTACAAATTACTCTGCTCTTTCCTTTGTGTCGAAGTTTTTTTGATATTGCCGTCCAGTTCTCGAGCGATAAAAGTTCGGGAATGATGCGCGACTGGTCGTCGAATAAATCGACGATAATTAAATCGTATAAAACATCTTTGTTTCTTGTCTCGATATTTTCTAAAGCATCACCGATGAAAACCTCCTCTAGCGTTTTCAATTGGTCCAAGCCGAAATGTTTATACCCCAAATCTACAATCGCTTCGTCGAGTTCGTACCCAAACATTTTAATCTTTCGATGTGGATACAAATCATCAATCAATCGTAAACAAGTTCCGCATCCAAGCCCTAATATGCCAACGTTTATTCCATCCGCTAACGTGGTGGTCGTATCTGTCGTCGTCGCAGTAGGTGCTTCGATGAGCGCAACGGCCAACGCGAATAAATCAAAAACGCCCCCAGTAAGCTCAACCGTTCCCGAGTCATCACGACCGTTTCTCAACTCACTCAATACAGCGTCTGGTGCAGTCGATCGAATGAGAATCGTCGTATTTCTAAAGCTAGGAATTTCATATTCATCATCGCAATAATATACCTGTAAAGGGGCACCGTATTCACTCAATCGTTCATCGATCAAACGCATGTGTCGCTCGTCGTCGTCCTCTTTCGTACTTTTGCCCTTCGTTCCTCTTCCGCTTGATTCGAGTTTGTTCTTGTTCCTGGTACTATCGCGATGATTTAAGAGATAAATGCGATGCTGTCGATGAGGTACGATATTTCTCATCATCCTCTTCTGGCAAGTCCGTGTTTATTTAAGTGTTTACCGTGGTGATTGTGACACCAGTGTTTTTGGGGAAACGAGTATGATTACGATGATGAAACACTTTTTTTTCTGTCGTTGATCTGCACTTTTTGTTCCAACAGTTCCAAACAAAACGCGGAAACGTCAAACCAAGTGAAAATGAACATCGATATCGCATCTCGGGTACGCTTTTCTCCGTTCGGTTTTTCTCGCTGTTTTTCTTTGCGAATGAAGTAGACGCAAAAATTCCTTCGTCATCTTCATCGTCATCTTCATCTTCATCACCATTCGTTCGTTGATTTTCAAAAATGCAATTTTTGTGTTGACCGACGAATCCACAGGAACGCGCGCGCGCGAATAGTTCTCTCTTAATCTCTCTCTCTCTCTCGATCTATTTGATGATATGCTTAAAGCTATACTTTCGTTAATGATATACTGACAACATCGCATGGTTTGTTTTAATTATCGCCCGAATTAATTATTAGATCGAAAACGAGTTATTAAGAACGGCCTATCGAGTCGAATCAGATTTAGACTCAAAACTGCACTCGTTATCGAAGTTAAGCGAAGAGGATTTGGAAGACGCGCGTAGAAAACGAATGGAAGAGATGCGAGGGAACATGCATAACAGAACTAAATACCTCTCGAAACAACATGGAGAAGTACATCAATTATTCGATGAGAAGGAATTCTTTGGAAAGATGAAAGGAGAGGAGAAGATGGTTGTACATTTTTATCGCACGCAAAGCGAGGCGTGTAAGGTGATGACGAAACACGTTCGAGAGTTAGCGCCGATGCATTTGGAGACGTTGTTTTGCGAAATAGACGCTGAAAAATCACCGTATTTAACGGAAAAGCTGAAGATATTTATGTTACCGACGTTGGCTTTGATTAGTAAGGAGAAGGTGATGGATTACATTGTCGGTTTAGATGATTTTGGAGGAGGGGGCGATGATTTCCCGACTAAAAACGTTAAACTCGTTTTGCAAAGTAAAGGCATGGTTGATGAAGAAGGGGAAAGAATGTACTCGGAAGCGAAAAATGATATGGATGATGATGTAGCCAAGGAGATTTTGAAAGATAGAGTGAGAAATATTCGTCAAGGGAAGAAATTCGAACTCAACTCGGATGACGAAAACTCTGATTTCGAATGATTATATTTAGCAAAACAGCAGCAGCTAGCACTGTATAGTAGTACGTTCATAAAATAGTAAACTAGAAAGATAATAATATGTAATGATTGATGTCGATTTGAAATGTGGAGGATATACACTCAAATATGTATATATATATATATATATATATATAATACACTAAAAAAACTAGAACATCGAACCACTTTAAAAATCGGCGTGCTCCGCTTTGGTCTCTGTTGCGTTCACAAGCTTTGCGATGACATCGTCCAATGAAAACGTTCCAATGTCGCCACTTTTGTACGTTCGAATGGCTAACGTTTTATTTTCAGCCTCATCTTTGCCGATGATGCACATTACTGGAATTTTCTCCTTCTCTGCGTTTCTGACGAGTTTCTTCATGCGCTCGCCGGATTTGATCTCAACGCGAATACCTCGTTTTCGCATTTCGTTCGCCACGCTTTGAATGTATTCATCAACCGTATCTGTAACAGGTAACAATCGTACTTGCACTGGAGCGATCCAAATCGGAAATGCACCAGCATAATTCTCGGTCAAAATACCGAAAAATCGTTCCAAAGAGCCGAAAATTGCTCGATGGATCATAATCGGTCTTTGCTTATCGTTGTTTTGATCAATGTACGTCAGCTCGAATCGTTCGGGCAAGTTAAAATCGAGCTGAATAGTTGAGCACTGCCATTTTCGACCAATAGCATCAAGAATTTTGATATCAATTTTAGGTCCATAGAACGCGCCTCCTCCATTATCGACGATATAGTCCCACTTTTTTCTCTTCAACGAATCTTTCAAAGCCGATTCGGCTCGTTCCCAAATTTCATCCGAACCAACCGCTTTCTCCGGTCGCGTCGATAAATTTACTTCATAATCTTTAAACCCAAACGTCCCTAGTACTTCTTCCACTAAATCCAAAATCTTTGTAATTTCATCCGTGATTTGATCGGGTAGGCAAAAGACGTGCGCGTCATCTTGCGTAAATCCCCGAACTCTGAACAAACCGTGCATTGTTCCAGATCGCTCGTATCTATAAACCGTCCCAAGTTCGGCCCAACGCAAAGGTAAATCTCTGTACGAGTAATAACCATCTTTATATACAATAATATGGAACGGGCAGTTCATCGGTTTCAGCTGATACGTTTCGTCCTCGACTTTCATTTGTTGGTACATGTTTTCGCTGTAAAAGTCAGAGTGCCCGGATGTCTTCCAAAGCTCGCCTTTGGCGACGTGAGGCGTAGAGACTAAGTCGTATCCTCTTTGCAAGTGCAAATCTTTCCAAAACGTCTCGATTTGATGCCTCATTAACGCACCTTTCGGATGCCAAAACACTAACCCGCCGCCCGCTTCTTCTTGTTGCAATGAAAACAAATTCATCTCCTTCCCAACGGTTCGATGGTCTCGTCTCTTTGCTTCTTCCTTGAACTCTTCGTAAGCGTCTAATTGCTCTTTACTTTCCCAGGCAGTACCATAAATTCTTTGCAACATCGGTTTCGTCTCATCGCCTCTCCAATATGCTCCAGCGACGGATTCTAACTTTATACCTTGTTCCTCAATCTTCCCAGTCGATTCCACGTGCGGTCCGGCGCATAAATCCCACCACTGATCGCCGATGTGATAAATCGTAATCGGTTCCGTTTTAATAGCATCCAAAATCTCCAACTTATAAGGTTCATTAATAGCCTTAATCCGTCTTTCTGCCTCCTCCCTGGAAACCTCTTCTCGTCTAATTGGATAATCTTTTCTAATGATTTTATACATTTCTTTCTGAATCTTCTTCAAATCCGCGTCGGTAAAGCCTTCGGGGTAATAAAAATCGTAATAGTATCCGCGATCGATCCATGGGCCAATCGTACATTGCGCTTTCGGATAAATAGTTTGTGTGGCCATGGCTAATATATGTGCCGTCGAGTGTCTGATTCTCAAAAGATTCTCTGACTCGTCCGAAGTCAATAATTGAACAACTTTTTCCTCCTTTGCTACTACTGTCGATGACGATGATGATGGGTCTTTAATAGCGTGTAAAGTCGTCGTCGCACGAGTAGGAGTAGGAGTACTAGTATCTCCTTTGATCGATTTTCGTCGAAACAGTAACGATGATGACGTCGTCGTCGTCGATGACGATCGTCTACTGCTACTACTACTACTAACAACGACGACGCCGTTGTTCAAAGTACTCCTCTTCGTATGACTACTACTGCTACTGCCGCTGCTGCGTATGGATAACTTCTTGAACGAATTCTTCATCACGCTCGCGGTTCCATTGTTCATAGTGGAGCAACACGAAGCCGTTTTAATCAATAAAGCCATGTTGTTCTTATTATTGTTCTAGTATGCAAACCGCGCGTATCTTATTCTCTCTACCTCCGCGAGCGCGTGTTCTTATTATATTGAATTGGATAAATAAATATAATCACTTCTACATAAAAGAAGGAAAAAAAGCTGAAAGGCTGAACAAGGGCTGCATGAAGGGTGGCAGGCAAAAATGAAATTGGAAAATGAGAAAAAGAGAAAATTTACAGCATCGGAGGAAAAAAGGGAGGATTAAAAAGAAGAAATCCTTCTTTTTAAAACACGAAACAAGTGAAAGTACGTTTAATATATTTAAATATTTTGTTCGATTCGTTTCGGTCCGTGACGCGCGCGCGCGCGCGAGAGAGAGAGATTTCTTTCGTTTAGTTTATTCGATCGTTTTTAGTGAAATTTAATTCGCGTTCGCTTATGTTTTGCACGCGCGAGTGGCGTAAAAAAACGCGAGAATTCCCCAGCCGCTCTTTAAGAGAAGTTCGATCTTGGGTTCACATATATTGCTTGTTCTGTATATATATGTATACAGAACTCAAAATCATTCGTAGAAGCTCAATAAAGACATGATCAGGTGTTTTCTGCGTTGGTTTTGATCGCTCGTGAGTGATTTAAATGTTCGCATGTGAGCGATATGTCCGCGCGCGCAATCGCGAGCCGCATATTCTTTCGTTTTTGGAAAAGCACAGAAGAGAGTGGACTCCTCTTTTTTTTCCCCCAAAAGAAAGAGCCCCCCTTTTTTCAGCCAGTCACTTTGAAAAACGAAAAGAGGGAGTAGAGAAGAGATTTCTTTCTTAAACTATATTCATTAAAAAACTAACCATTATATACTATTGCGTCTATTCTTTAATAAATGAACAACAGAAAACTTTATAAACAATGTCTGAAGGCAAAGAGCATCTCTCCATCGTTATCTGCGGTCACGTAGATTCCGGCAAATCCACGACCACTGGTCGTTTGTTGTTTGAACTCGGCGGTATCCCGGAACGTGAAATCGAAAAGTTAAAAGCCGAGGCTGATGCCTTAGGTAAGTCATCTTTCGCTTTTGCGTTCTATATGGATCGCCAAAAGGAAGAGCGTGAGCGTGGTGTGACCATCTCGTGCACGACCAAGGAGTTTTTCACTGAGAAGTGGCACTACACCATCATCGACGCCCCGGGGCACAGAGATTTTATCAAGAATATGATCTCTGGCGCCGCGCAGGCCGATGTTGCCATGTTGATGGTCCCGGCCGATGGTAACTTTACCACGGCTATCCAAAAGGGTAACCACAAGGCTGGTGAAGTTCAAGGTCAAACGCGTCAACACGCGCGTTTGCTCAACTTGTTGGGTGTTAAGCAATTGATCATCGGCATCAACAAGATGGATTGCGATACCGCTGGCTATAAAGAAGAGCGTTACAACGAAATTCGCGACGAAATGCGCAACATGTTGGGTAAGGTTGGATGGAAGCCAGACTTTATCACCAAGAACGTCCCGGTCTTGCCAATCTCTGGCTGGATGGGTGACAACTTGGTCAAGCCGACTACGAATATGGCCTGGTGGAAGGGTATGGACGTCGAAGGGTTTGACTTGTCCGGAACCGTGCACCACGTCACTTGCTTGTTGGACGTCTTGAACAACATGGTCAATCGTCCGGAACGTAACCCAGAAATGCCAATGCGTTTGCCGATCTCTGGTGTCTACAAGATTAAGGGTGTCGGGGATGTCCTCGCCGGCCGCGTCGAACAAGGCGTTGTCAAGCCAGGGGAAGAAGTTGTCTTCTTACCGACGAACACTACCTCCAACCCGTGTGGTGGTAAAGTTTTCACCGTCGAAATGCACCACAAGCGTGTCGAAGGCGCGAACCCAGGTGACAACGTTGGTATGAACATTAAAGGTCTCGACAAATTGAACATGCCGAGAACCGGTGATGTCATGGTCTACAAGAAGGATACTTCTTTAGCCCCATGCAAACAATTTACCGCGCAAGTCCAAACCTTGGAAATCCCGGGCGAATTGAAGGTTGGTTACTCTCCGATCGGCTTCGTACGATGCGGTCGCTCTGCGTGCAAAATGACCGCGTTGGACTTCAAAGTCGGTAAGGAAACCGGCGGTAAGAAGCTCGAAAGCCCGGCCTCCTTGAAATCCAACGAAGTCGCCCAAGTCGTCTTCGAACCGGTCCACCCGATGGTTGTTGACTCCTTCAAGAAATGTGAAGGCTTGTCCCGTATCGCATTTTTGGACGGTAACACTGCTGTCATGCTTGGTAAGATAACCGCGGTGACCTACAGAGAAGGATAAATTTACTATTTTTTTATTCGCCGCTATATAGTGTGTTTGAACGAGAGCGAATAGTATATATATATCTTTTTGGGTGTCATTGTTTAGTAGTCTACTTTTATATAAATCTTGATTAATTAATTAATTACGATTATCAAATCGCTTCCGTAGCTTTTCTTAACCACGCTTTGACTTCAGCTTTTTTAACACGCGGGCTTATTTTTTCCCAAACTTTTTCGTGATATTTGTTTACCCACGTAATTTCTTCGCTTGACATGATGTTCAAATCCATCAACTTGGTTTGCATAGGAATGAAAGTCAAGCACTCGAAGCTTAAAAAGCCTTTGCCTTGAAAATTATGTTCAGTCTTTGCCTCTCTACAGATGAGAAGATTCTCGATTCGGATCCCAAATTTCCCATCTTCGTAGTATCCAGGTTCATTCGAAACGATCATTCCGTCTTTTATTGGCGTCGTGTTACCCCATCGCGGTGAAATAGATTGAGGGCCTTCGTGAACATTCAACGCGGCACCGACGCCGTGACCAGTTCCGTGTCGGTAGTCTAAACCCGCCGACCATAAGTGCTGTCTCGCAAACGTATCAAGTGCCATACCGGGCGTACCAACTGGAAACGTTGCCGAATCTAATGCAATATGCCCTTTTAATACCCTTGTGTAGCACATTTTTTCGTACGCCGTTGGCGTTCCGAAATGATGCGTACGCGTTACATCAGTCGTTCCACAAAGGAACTGTCCTCCAGAATCCAATAAAAGCATTGAGTCCTTCGTGATTCGTCTCGCCGACGCTTCCGTAGCTCTATAGTGCACGATTGCACCGTGAGGCCCTTCACCAACGATACTGGGAAAAGACTCTTCGATGTAACCATTTTGCTCGGCGCGTAAAGATGAAACTTTTTGTCCAACGTTGAACTCGTTCAAATCTTGCCCTTCCCCCGCTTGCTGTTCGAGCCACCACCACAACTCGCTCATCGCAACTCCGTCCATTAAATGAGCTTCTCGCATACCGTCAAGCTCTTTATCATTCTTAATTGCTTTCGCCATAGGTATAGGACTGACGCCTTTTCTTATTTTATCACTGTTATTATTATTATTATTATTATTATTGTTTTCATTTTCATTATTAGCGTCCAGGATTTTGGGCACTTTTGATGGCCGGACGAAGGAGGCAATACCATCCATTGCATCGTCAAAAGTCTTGATTGAAACTTTATCTTCGTCTATCCAAATCTTCGAACCAGATTGAGCCATTTTTCTCACGTGTTCTCCCATTTCTTCATACTCTTTAACTTCAACTCCTGAATCTGTTAAATGTTTCGAAACTTCTGCGTTAACTTTAGCTTTGTCAACAAAAAGAATCGCGGCGTCCTTCGTGATTAAAGCGTGCGAAAGACAAACTGGATTGCACTCAGCGTCGCCACCACGAATATTCATCAACCACATGATATCATCTAAAGCCGTAACGACTAAACACTCCACTTTTTCCTTTACCATATCTTTCCGAATGCTTTCAATTTTATCCTCGCACGTTTGTCCAGCGTAAGCCAAAGAGTGTACTCTCAACGGCGCTTTCGGCATCCCTGGTCTTCTTCGCACTTCCTCTACTTCTTTTTCCCAAACTACGTCTACGATGTTCTTCTCACACTTTTTTATCGATCCTTTGTTCTCCACTCGCATGATATTTTCCAACTCTTCGGCTTCTTTCACTGAATGAATGTTCGGATCGATTCCTAAGACGCTCCCGCTCTCCATGTTCTCTCTCACCCACTTCTTCACATCTGGAACATCCTTCTCGCCTTGTTTCATTAAAGTCCACTCTTTCGTTAACTCTTGTTCGGCTTGCAAGAAATATCTCCCATCGGTCCATAAAAACGCTTCGTCCTTAGTCACCAGGGCACATCCGGCCGAGCCAGTGAAGTTTGAGATATATCTCCTGCGCTCGAAACATTTCGAGACGTATTCACTGAAATGTGCATCTTGCGAAGGAATTATGAATGCGCTGATGTTCTCGTTGATCATTTCTTCTCTCAACGCTTTCAATTTTAGAGAAGTAGAAGAAGAAATCATTTGTTCGTCCGAAGTCGTTGACGTTGTTGATGATGACGACGAAGCCGATGTTGGAGCAGTAAATCTAAAATTCTTGTTCTTGTTCTTCTTCTTCTTATTACTGAGCTGAGTGTTCAATGAACAGGAACGACGAAAGAGTTTAGTAGTCGCAGCTATAGCAGTGTTACTTCTTTTCGTGCGAGAGTAGTAGCGACTGAACTGTTTAGTAAGCGCCTTGTTCAGCATTTATTTTTGTGCGGTCTCGCTTCTGTTCTGGGATGTTCTATATACTTTACAAAATCTATAAAATCTACGTATAACGACCACGCTCTCCATCATCGGATTAACATCTTTCGAATACTTTATAGAGCTGCTCTAAACAAGCAACTTCTGCGACGGAACCGTCAGTGGCGAAGGACTTTGGAGCCAGAAAAGCGGTCGATCCGAGAGCCGGGAATATAACATGTCTCGTTTGCCAAAGCTGTGACTCGAGTTTATCGTTAGTTTCAGAGGCTGTTAGTTGTCGTTGTTGTTCTTGTTCTCGTTGTATGTCGTCGTCCAAGACGCCGTAGAAATCTGCTAAACTTTGAGCGATTGTTTCAAAACATCTCTTTTCCGTCGACCAATCGACTTTTGAACAAAGCGAATCAACGAATTCGGGTAGACGAGATAGATCTGGCGAGTGCCCATCTAGAATTTCCGGAAGCGTAGAAATAACGACATCCTCTTCTCCTTTCGTAGATTCATTATCGTTTGAAGAAGAAGAAACGATTTTTTCAATCGTTATGCCGAAATATTCCTTAAGCATCGTTGCGCGAGGAAGTAAAACTTCCACAACTTTTTCAAAGAACTTCTTCTTGGCGTCGGCGTCGGCGGCGTCGTTGACGCTTTTTGTTGCTGAAGAAGAAGACATTTCGCATAAGTCGCAAAGTCGCGCCGGAGGACTTATTGCAATCGACTTAAAACCATTAAACTTTGCAAACACGAGTTGATACATGAGCTGTCTCGAAGCAGCGTTCACGTTAATCATCAACAATTTCGTTCTATGTTGAATGAGCCACTTCCCGCTTGCAACATCCGCGGGACCGACGACGGTGTGAGAATGAAGCATTTCTGAGATTTGCTCGTGCTTCTGTTCACGAATGAGTTCGCATATTTCAAGCACGGACGTTAAATCTGTATAGTAAGGAGCAACATCGTTCATGGCACCTCCTTCCTTCGTTGGACGGTTACGTCTCGCTCGAACATTTCGTCGTACTTCTTCTAATAAAGCGGTACTCGTGCGCCGAGACAGCATCGCTTCAGACGCACCTCTTTCCCCTTCTGCTAATGGAGTTGCTACTTCTAGTGGTGGCGCTGTCGTAGTTTTGCGATAAAATGCGTCTAAACTCGCCATGTTTTTCGTTGGATTTGTTCGAACAAGTTTATGGTCTCCTCCAGCCTTCTCTCTTTGCGTTGTTTTAATTTTCTTCTCGTTAGTCGCAATGATGGGTACGCTATCTTCGTCATCATCCTCAACATCATCTTCTCCTTCCTCTAGCGCCTTAATTTGATCGTCTCCTCCGTTTCGTTTCATTTTTTCCACTCCAGGGAGTAAAGTTTGCACCGTGAATGTCCTAGACGCGTTATTTTTTATCAAAGCTTTCTCCAAAGCCGATTGAACGCGTTCGATAATTTCTTCCTGGTGTAAAAAATGTACTTCCTTCTTCGTTGGATGGACGTTGACATCTATGTCTTTGCACGGGAGCTTCATGGATAAAAATACAAACGGCCTTTCAGCTTTTGGCAAAACCGTTTGATACGCGCTTTCTATCGCGCGTTTCAAAGAGGAACATTCGACTAATCGTTCGTTGATGAATAATATAAAAGTCGTTTTCTTCGCCTTGTAATTTGCGCCCGAATAGAACATGTCGCATTCTAAATGAAACTGAGGTGCGTTCTTCTCCAATTTATCGTTATTTGTTCTCAACCTTAGCGGAAGTAATTCTTTGGCTACGCTTGGGCCGTATGTTTGACCAATTCGTTCGAGTCGACTTCGTAATTTCTCCTCCTTCTGGAAATCTTCTTTTTGTTGTTCGTGGTCCTCGACAATTTCCCCTTCTACTGCTATTGCGGCGGCGGTCGTGGTGATTGGAGCGTTCAACGTCGCCCTCGTATCTCCTTGCTTTCTGCACGAAAACGCAACGTCCGGTCTACTCACAGCATATCTCGTTACCACGTCTAAGATTTTTGCGTACTCTTCCGAAGCCGACTTCAACGCGTTTCTTCTCGCCGGTACGTTATAAAACAGATTTTCTGCGCATATAATCGTCCCTTGAACACCAGCGCACGCGGCTTTAGACCCTTCATCCATCTTCCCGTCCGTATACATTGCCTTCATAGCATGTTTCTGATCTTTACACATCGTCTGTATCATCACATTTGCCACGTAAGTAATCGAAGCGAGCGCTTCTCCTCTGAACCCAAACGTCCCAACCGTCTCCAAATCCTCAAACGTCCTTAACTTTGACGTCGTATGTCGTTCGCATACAATCTCTAAATCCTCTTCTCTAATTCCGTGCCCGTTATCGGTGATTTGCAGCATTCGTTTCCCCCCTTCTTTCACTAAAATTTGTATCTGCGTCGAGTTCGCGTCTAACGCGTTCTCTAACAACTCCTTCAACGCAGAAGACGGTCCATGTATTACCTGTTTTTTTTTTAGAACGCAAAAGACAGGAAGAAAGCACAGAAAGAGATTCATTCATTAATTAATCAACAAGCGCGCATGAACTACACAATAACGAATAGCGAATACCGAACTGAACTCGTTCTTTCGAATCGTCGCGCGCGTGAGTAAACATCATCTCAAACAACGCACAACGAACGATCCATAACAACCACGTTCAAATTTCAAATACATCGATAAGTAGATATAAAACGAAATAAAACATAAAACGTGCAAAACAGGTGCGAGAGTGTACTCTCCTTGAGAGAGAGAGAGTGTGCGCGTAACGTACTTCACCAGCGGCAACCCTGTTCACGACTGATTCAGGTAGTTTCCTTATTTCCTTCACTTCCACGATCTTCATGTGTTCAATTAAATTTCCGTCTCAGCACAGCCTGGAGAGCATTTTGCGTGTTTTTTTCTGCAGAGTTTTGGAAACATCGATGAAACGAAAACGAGGAGGACTTTGACGACGACGACGACAAAGACGACGACGACGATGATGATGATGAGAAATAGTAGTCGTTATGTAGGTAAAAATGAAATCATGCGTAATAGGAATAATAGGAGAGCGGTTGTGATGCGCGATGTAGTACTATCGCGTGATTGTTCTTCTTCATCTTTATCTTCTTCTTCTTCGTCGTCGTCAGTGAATGAATGGATGATGATCAAAATCAATTCGCAAAGGCGACGAATAGGATGCGGCTCGTTAGCTTCGAATGATGGCGATGATGATGGTGATAGTAATTGGGAAGCGAACGAGTTCGAGAAGTTCTACTTAAGGGCAACGACCGTGACCACTGATCGAGAAGAAGAAGAAGAAACGCCGTTGATGATGCTGAACGAAAGCTTAAGAAAACTTCTCGTCTCAAATACGAGGATAGACAAGAACGTTCTCTTTTTATGCGTATACGTGACGAGGAAGGAGTTGTCGCACGCGGAATTACGAGCGATCACGAAAGTCTCAGAACGATGGAATTGGAACGTTATTAAGAAGCTGGAGAGCGCTTGTGGGAGTTTAAGAGCGAAGGATGTAGAGGAAGTCGTGCCGGCGAAGACGTACGGAGAGGAAATCGAAGAAACGATTGAGAAGTTGGAAGCCGTGAGTAGGGCGCAGTTATATCGATTATGCGAAAGTGCAGAGTGGTGGGGACGAGATTCTTCAGTAGTAGGTAATAGTAATAGTACTGCGAATGATGAAAAAGGTAGTGGTAAAAGTAGATTTGATCCGTCCACGGAAATTGCTTGCGCAAACCTTCGCTTGTATTTCGAATACCTAGGTTTTCGACCGACTGGGCGAGAGTGGGGTTTAATCCAAACGATTCTTTCACAGTGTCTTAAAAGCGAAGATGATCGAGAGAAGATTAAAGAGAAGATTAGTAATAGTAATAGTCATGGCAGTAACATCGATGATACTGCAGCACATAGCTCCGACGTTTTATCGTTTCAGGACTTGAAACAGTTGATTGACGTGAAAACGAAGAAACCGTGGAAAGACGCCGAACGCGCAAACTTGAACGCTCGCTATATTTCAGCCCGAGAAAACTTAATCGATGCAAAGAAAGAGTGGGCAGATGCGGAGAAAATGTATAAAGAAGCACGGAGGAAAGTTTCGCAAGCTCGACACGAGGTCGCTAAAAATCGAAAACATGTTCGAATAGAATTCCGCTAAATATTTCTATCTCTTTCTTGTGTCTATTCCTCTATGTAACGCGTACTTCAACGCACCAGTTTCCAAAATCAAAATATGAAGCAATAACTTTACAGTGCTCTATTTTCTCAAACAACGCCTCGAGCTCTCCTTCTTTGTAAACATGGCAATATCTTTGATAGACAACCGTATGCTTCTCCGCATCAACTTCTCCGTGAGAAGGCGCTTTCCCCTCTTTCACCATCTGATCGTCCAACTCTTTTTGTTCGCTCGGTTGCATCCCTTTTTCTATCGGTCGCTTATGGAAAGGAACTAAAACATCTTGCGCTAGGAAATCGTGACCAGAAACGCCCCCTTTGTCTTGCTCATATGCCCAAGCGCAAAACAACGCTACGCCGCCAACTTTCACAATCCTAAGCGTTTCTTCGCACATGCGAATTCTACGTTCTTCGCTAGAAATGTGATGCAAAACAGCAATATTGAGCGCATAATCAAACACCCTCGATCTATATGGAATCATCACCGCATCGGCAACTTGGACTTCAAAACCTTGCTCGGCGCAAATGTCAATCAATCCGCACGAAAAATCCATACCGACGACGGTTCCACCTCCTTTGATGACATCGATCATGTTTTTACCATTTCCGCAACCGACGTCGGCAACGAAGCCGTTATGTGGCTGGTTCGCAACAAACTTTTCAATAGCAGGCCACGAGCGATATCGTGTGCCGTGCCACTGCTTTGCGACGACATCGTATACTTTCTGTACGTATTCGCGCTCAACTTCGGGCATTTTATTCACTTTCTCGCTACCATTCATCGACGACGACGAAGTTTCAAAGTCACTAGGAGTATTAGTAGAAGTTCTTAATGCTTTTCCATGTTCAGTTTTAGGTAACAATAAGCCTTCGGGAACGGGCAAGCATTCTTTGTGCGTTTTTGCTTTAGGTTCTTTTTTCTTATTAGCTAACGCTTTTTCCTCTGCCCGTTTTGCGAGCGTTTCAGCTTCTGTCTTCTTCTTTTCTAAAGTTTTAATCTTTCGTCTTTCTTTTTCTTTTTTACGTTCAAGACGTTCTCTTGCTATCCGTTCGCGTTCTGTTTCTGGCTCTTGCTCTTTCGGTATCGC
>Ga0209830_10001359_pt1 | contig 21734 bp, 12 predicted proteins | sample ArcticOcean_MG_C_12_FD_187439 | JGI IMG/M metagenome (GOLD analysis project Ga0209830, IMG submission 187439) | Marine microbial communities from western Arctic Ocean - ArcticOcean_MG_CB8_130 (SPAdes) (version 2) | ecosystem: Environmental > Aquatic > Marine > Oceanic | place: Arctic Ocean...
AAAAAGATATCTGCTGCTTTTATCTCTCATCAACCCTCTTTTCCGTACGAATGGAGTAATGAACCTGTTTAATACGGCTCGAGAGAACGCGGAGAACGCTATGGCCAGCAAAAGCGGTGTAAAGTTTTTTGTATTTCGTAGTATAGTCTCTTTCATTTCGTAAAGTACACTCTCTCTCGCGCGCGCGTGAGAGTACTGCGCGTTCTCTTTTGATATCTCGTTCTTTTCTCACGCGTCTATTGACGCGAGCGGTTGCTGGTTTTTTTTTTAGCGAGCTCGGCTTTTGCGACGGCTAAGCGAGCGCCTAAGACGCGATATGGAGAACAGGAGACGACTTTGATGTCGTTCTGGACGAAAAATTTTATGGACTTTTCGTTCGCAGCGTGCTCACCGCAGACGCTGACGTCGGGTAGGTGCGTTTTTAATTCTGCCGCGTCGAGGGTTTCGAGCGCGTATTGAATTAATTTGCCGACGCCGCCTTCGTCTAAAGTTTGGAACGGGTCCTCGAGCGCGACTTTCTCTTTTTCGTAAGCCAAGAAAAACGAAGAGTCGTCTCTCGAGTAACCGAACGTCATCTGCGTTAAGTCGTTCGTGCCAAAGGAGAAGAAACTCGCGCGAAGAGGGTTCTCTGCGCAGCCGACGCTATCGTTTGTCGCGAGTTCGTTCGCGATGAGACAAGCGCGAGGCGTCTCGAGCATCGCTCCTATTTGGAACGGCTTGTAGTCGCAGCAAATGTCTTTCCCTAAGCGCGGACCAAAGTGCTCTTTAGAGAATTTTAGCGTACATCTTCTATCCATGTACGTTCTATACATCGCTCGATCGATAACATGCGCTTGGTGCAGGTATTCGCTTACGGAGGAAACCAAAGGAACCATTATTTTCACAATCGCGGCGTCACCGGTTGTTTCGTGCACGTCGTAATACGCATTCGCAATCGCTCGTACGGTCATTGCCGTTATCTCCGGATGTGATATACCCAATCGACAACCTCTATTACCGAGCATTGGATTTTGTTCTTTTAAAGCCGCAATTCGCTTGCGCAGTTCTGCTTCCGTGATTTGACCGCAATAATCCTTAATCTCGGCCAAGATATCTTCATCGGCGAGCTCGCGTTCTGTTGGTAAAAACTCGTGCACGGGCGGATCGAGAAGACGTATAGTGAGAGGTTTATCGTGGCCGACGGCTTTCATGAGAGACGCAAAGTCTTCACGTAATATCGGTTCGATACTTACCAACGCTCTCTCTCTCTGCGCTTCGTCTTTGGCAAGAAACAGCTCTCTCACTAAACGAACTCGGTCGGGAGAAGCCAAGAACATGTGTTCCACTCTTACAAGACCAACACCGACCGCGCCGAAAATGTTCATAGCCATGCGGATCTCTTTTTCGGTATCACAGTTTGCGTAAACTTTCGTCAAAGAGGGAATTTCGTCAACCCATAACATGAAATCCGCGAGTGCTTTATTCTCTTGGAGAGCGTTATCGATTGGTTCTAATTCGCGTTCGCCTTCGATGATTTGACCTCTCGTCCCGTCGATCGATATCCAATCACCTTTCTTAAACGACAACTCTGGCGAAGAATCGAACGAAACTGACCTTTCGATGACCGTCTTTGAACCCTCGAGTTCGTCATGGTGCACAATTTGATGCTCGTGATCAGTGATGTGCATAGATTTAGTGCCCGCAATACACGGTCTTCCCCAACCACGCGCAACGACAGCAGCGTGCGATGTCATACCACCACGTTGCGTTAAAAAGCCTTCAGATACGTGCATCCCTCCAACGTCTTCCGCGCTTGTTTCCTCGCGCACTAGTATCACTTTCTCGCCTCTGTTGTGCATATCGATCGCATCAGCAGATGAGAAGCAGATTCTACCCGAAGCGCAACCCGGCGAAGCAGCTAAGCCAGTCGCCAAGACGTTCCAATGACTCGCACTGCCGTCGCCGATGACAGAAGAACTGCGAAACGTTGGATGCAGAACTTGTTCAATATGTGAAACGTCTACGTAAGATATCGCCTCTCGAGCCGTTAATAGCTTATCTTCCTCGACTAAATCGGCAGCGATATTCAACGCAGCCATCCCAGTGCGTTTTCCGACGCGACATTGGAGAATGTATAGAACGTTATCTTCGACTGTAAACTCTACGTCCATCATGTTCAAATATGATTTTTCTAGAACTTTACAAGCCGATTGGAGCTCAACGAACTGTTTCTCAAAACCAAATTTAGGCATTTCTTGAATCATTTCGGGCGTGCGAATGCCGGCGACAACGTCCTCGCCTTGAGATTGACGTAGCCATTCGCCGTAGATCAAATTCTCGCCCGTCGCCGGCGAACGCGTGAAACAGACACCCGATAACGAATGCTCGTTCAAATTTCCATAGACCATCGCTTGAATGTTTACCGCAGTGCCTTCTAATCCTGCGGTCTTCGTTACTTCTCTATAAACTTGCGCTCTCGGGTTATTCCAAGATTTGAACACAGCTTCGATTGTTAAAATCAATTGCGTGGATGGGTCCATTGGAAATTCTTTCCCGTGCGAGCGATAGACATCTTTGTAACTTTGACATAAAGATTCTAAAGCATCGGCGTCCAAGTCGTTGTCGTTTGCCGCGCCTTTTAATTCTTTCAACTTCTCTAGCTTCTTTTCAAACTCTTGGTGAGGAATCGAAAACACGACGTCGCCGAAAAGGTCAAGTAAGCGTCGATAGGCGTCGAACAAGAACCTTCTAGGCACTTCTGATTTGAATGAAGTTTGAATCAACGTCTCGACCACGGAGTCGTTCAAACCCAGGTTAAGAATTGTGTCCATCATGCCTGGCATAGACGCTTCGGCTCCAGATCGAACGGATAACAGAAGTGGCAACTCGACACCTACGAAATCAGTCGCTTTATGATAAAAAACTTCCGATTGTTCTTCGGCGATTAAATCGACCGCTGAAAATATCAACGGTTCCAAGTCTCGTAAAACCGAAGCATCGTCCAAGAAAGCTTTGCAAGTTTGCACACTTAACGTACACCCAGGGGGGACGTTCAGACCAAGCTTCGTCATGGCCGCTAATCCGGCTCCTTTTCCCCCTACGCGTAAATATCGAAAATATCGAAGATATTAATATTAATCGATAAACAAGTAGTACGTAAATAAAAATATCGAAAATATTACTATTAATCGATAAACAAGACGAGGAAGAACAACAAGAACGACGATTAATTACAAACCTAACACGTGTTTCATCTCGGCAGTGCCGTCACATCGCGCTTTCGTGAACAGAAACACTTTTTGCTGATCAACGCGTTTCACTTCCGATGACGAGATCGTTGCATATTCTGCCTCCGATCCATTTTCTGACGACGACGAAGTCGATTTCTTCTCCCTCTCGGCCGCCGTTTGTTTCTCGCTTTGCGCATACAAGCGATTCGATAGCGCGCTTCCAATCGAGCGTAACATGCGTCGTCTTTGTTTTATTGGATGCGTACTAATTGATGACGCGCTTAACATAGGTTAAGAGTGTTCGTTTTTGTATCCAAGATTTTAATGAAGAAAATATCGTAATTGGTTTGACTGGCAGCCTCTTAAATTTTTCACTTCAGAGCATGCCGAGAAAACACGAGAAGAAACACGACACGCGACTACATTAATTACTGCAACGCCATTGATCAATAAATACTGAATTAAAACGAGAAGAAGAAGAAGAAGAAGAAGTAAAACATGACCAACGCGGCGACTACTTTCGCCGATAAGTTAATAAATCAAGCCTTAGACGCGGTCGAAGTACACGTCGTCAATAGACTCGAATCCACTGGAATAGTTTCGTTTCAAGACGAGGAAGAGGATTTAGCACGAGATGATGTTTTAACTGAAAGTAAGAGTACGATGACGCAAAAGGCGGAAGCGGTGTGTAAAAAGATCGAACGAATGCGTTCAGCGAGAACGGAGAAGAAACTTTTGAAGACGGATTTATTGAATAAGAAGAGAATAGAAGATTCTTTACAAACGAAAATATTGATGGATTGTGTTAAGAATGCGAAGGAGAATAAGGAGAATAAAAAGATACAAGAAACGTTGCAACAGCAGTTGTTAAATGAAGTGAAGAGATTAAGAGAGAGAGTGAAAAATTGCGATGATCGTAACGATGACGACGATGATGATGATTTTGATGGAGTATTGCAAAGCGCTATAAAGGAAATACGAGCGCATAAGAGTTTACGGAGCGAGCTGGACGTATCCTTGAGACAATTAGAACTCGCAAAAAACGCAAAATTGAACGAAGACGAGGATATAACGAACAAAGAATTTGAAAAGTTTGAGAATCGAGTCGAACGTGAGGTTGAGAAGAAAGTGAAGCAGTTGGAATTAAGGAAAACGGCTGCAGAGACTCAAGCCGATTTAGCCAGGAAAAAGCACGCCGAGGCTGAGCAAAGTTTGAAAGAGTTAAGAGCGAGGCATGATGTGGCGCAATCGAAAATATTCGAACTCGAGAATAACGAAATCGAAGCGAAGCAAATTTTAATGAAAGATCGAGAGAGTTTGAAATTAGAAAGCATAAATTTGACAAAGCGCGAGGAGGAGTTTTTAAGAAGACAAGTAGAACAAGGATTATTATACGGAACGAATCAAACCAAAATCCCAGAATTAGGCGTTTCTGAATTAACAGAAAAAGTCCAAGTGAAAGAGCGCATGATTGCAAAACTGGCAGAAGATTTGGAAGCGATGGAGAAGAAATCTGTGGAAGTCGCGCAAGAGGCCGAGAAAAATGTAATAACTTTAACGAAACAATTAAATGCAACGAAAGCGCAACTTCGAGATACTTCACAGGAGTTGAAAAAGGAGCAAGAATTTGCTGAAATTAATGGCGCAAAAATAGTCGAAGAATTAAGAGAACGCGTACGAGTTTTGCAAGCATTAGTAAATAGCGAAGATGGCGACGCCGCCGAAGCTATTTCAGAATCTACTGGATCAACATCGACGACGACGACAAACGCAGAAGGTGGTAGAAGTAATAGTATAGAACAAAACGAAAAAGCTCTATTGGCGGTTCGAGATAAAAACAGACGTTTAGCAGCCGAAATTGCCGTCGCAGAGAGAGCAAAAAATGAAGCGAATAAAGAAAAAGAAGTGGCAGTCGAACGCGCAGTCGCTGCGGAGACTAAACTAATGCAAGCAGCAGAAACTATTGCCGTATTAGAAGATGATTTAGCAAAACGAACGCAAATGATGATTGTTAACGCAGATGACGACGGCGTAGAAAATAATGAGAAAAACAAGGGAGAGGACTCGACAGAAATGGTTTCAATTTTAGCTGCGCAACGCGATCGGTTCAAAAGACGCGTTTCCGAGCTCGATGATGAGAAATCTCGCGTCACGCTCGAACTCTCCTCTACGACTGCAAAAGCTGTAAAATTAGAGGAAGATAACGTGAAACTTTTCGAAAAGATTAGGTATGTACAACAATACTACGCTTCAAAACTCTCACAGTCTAGCGGGGGCGGAGGAGCAAACGTTAAAATTCTCCGCGTAGACGAAGCAGGTGTTCCGTTATCCGATAGTTTAGAAACGGAAAAATCAGCGAATAAAAATGCGAGATATTCATGCGGCGTCGGTGGAGTGACTATTGGCGTAGATAGGTTGGCAATTTCCGACGGTATGCGCAAAAGAGCGCAAAGATATGGATGTGGATTCAGTGGTTCAGGCGGAGATATGGAGAGCCAAAGTTTAGGCGGTGATGAAGGTGGGATTATTGGCAGATATCGGGATAAATATTTAGCGCGGTTGAATCCATTTGCAGCGTTCAAAAGTTCTGAGATAGAGGAAGGCGGAACGTCAATGCAAGGCGCTCACGATCGAATTGCCATGGCTGGAGGAAAAGCTCTTTTAAGCTCTCGCCGATTTCGAGCTGTTTTTGCAATTTATTTTCTAGCAATGCATTTGTTCGTCGCGAGCGTGTTATATACGCATAGAGAAATGTTTACCTAGATAACCACGTTAATAATTAATAGTACTACAATACGTTTTTTATCACACTACTGTACTTTAAGAGCATTTTAACATAATATTAGCTTTTTTAGTGGTGTGATAAAAAACGTACTACTGTACCTACTATAGTGGCAGCTACTTTGGACTATCTCGAAAAATTCTCTCACTACAGAATTATTTCTCGTGACATAAGCTTTCGTCCGAGTTGATTAAAGCAATTCTACGACGCGCAGCTCCTCGATTTAACTATTATTAGTATTATTATTATTGTAACAACTTGATATCGTAGTGTAATATCAAATGCTTCACGAATTCGTACGTAGCAAAACTCACCGCGGACATTGGCATGCATTTGCTCGCCGCAACTTTTGCGCCTTTATATAGACTACCTACTCCTCTATTCTTAACCATTAAATAAAATGTACCGTGAAGCGGTAAAGAAAATCTATTCGTCGCAGCTTTTCTTGCGATGAGTTCCATCGGAAATGCCGCGAGTTGCCCAACAGTTGCTGAAAGCGCTCCGACGGTCATCGAAATATGCGGTTCTAAATACTCTTTATTAGTCTTCTTCTTATACCAATCGGCGACGATATCGTACGTACCAAAAGTCAACGCGGCCTCTGGCGCAATTGCTAATAAAGCAGGGCTTAAGCCTCTATAAATCCCACTGATTCCTTCATTCTTAACGACCGATTGTATGCCAAGCGCAACGGAAAAAGGCCCCGTGAAGCTCTCGGTGATTTTCCCCGCCGCTTTTCTAGTGGCATACGCGTCGAGTGGATATAACAACAAACAAGCGCTAACGCCACAGAGTGCGCCGGCGATCATCTTTATTCCAATATCACCGTTTTCTGACTTCTTCTTATCATCAGTCTTCTTCCTCTTATCCACGTCGCCCGCTACTGAACCCTTTTTAGCGTCGTTCCTTTTCCTCCGTTCTTCGGCCATCTTATGCAAAGTAACGTTAAAGAAATGAAACGTCGCGAAATTCAACCCTTTAGACGGACCAAACCTCAACACCATCGTCGTATTTCCAGCGAACAAAGTACGAAATCCTTCCGTTTTAGCAATTTTCACCATCGACGGTATAACTCTCGCCTGCGCAGAGAGCCTGTTCGTCATCTTCCTCACCTGTATCACGTTCAAGGGAGACGAGACCGTTCTGCTTAAAGCACCGCCGCAAAAGCCGCTGACTAAGTGCGTCAAAAACGTCGGTTGCTTCCGATCTTTTTCTTTATCGCCGTCATCGTCTGCGAGAGAGGAAGAAGAAGAAGATGAAGAAGATGAACGAGTTGACTTACTGGAAAGTTTTTGGATATTTTCCTCGCTGCTGGTTAGATTTCGTAAAGGTTTTCGAGAAGTAGATGAAGATGATGCTATGTTGACTATTGGACCTGAGCGACGATGAGTGGCAGAACGAGCGGTTGGACGATTGCGATCGTTCGCTTCAGCTTTTGTTGCGCTCATTTTTTTCGAGCGCGCGTTCGCGCGGCCGCGTTGTCGAGTTCTCAAACTTTGGACAACGAGCAACGCGCGCGTTTTTCCTTTCATGCTTAAGTAGTAAAGATCAATAAACCCTAAACCCTAAAAGGAAAAACAATTTTGTTAACACCACTTGTTTAGGGTTTCCGTATAATAGGTATATATAAATATATGATTAAGTAATACTGCAGTACGTATAAGTAGCGCAAAAATGGATGATGATGATGATGGTGATGATGAAGACGAAGGTGATGATGACATACCGAACGAAATCGAACGACCAACGCGAAGATTAAAAAACGAAACAAATATCATAAAAAGCTTGGAAACGCACGTGAAATGGAATCCAGCGAAACCGTTTTACGTACCAAAGCGGGCTCGAAAGTTCAGACCGGATTGGTCGTTCCACGAACACGAACACGAGCGAGAAGAGTATTTAGAGAAACATCCACGGGAGAGAGTTTCGTTTGAGTCCGAACTGGGACAAAAGAGATTCGCGTTAGCGATGAAGACCGTCGGCGATGATTTATTGAAGATGAACTATGAATTGGTCGAATTAGTGGTCACTTCGTTGTTACGATGTACGAATTGCGACGTGGCAAAGAGTTTGTTTCGAGCGCAGGAATATTTCGATTTTTACGTGGACGTGTTCGGTGATATGAGTTATAAGCAGACTTTAAAAAACGACGATGAATTGAGAGAAACGATCGAGACTGGATGTATTCAAGTAATCGAGAACGTAGACAGAGAAGGGAGGGCGATGTTGTGGGGTTTACAATCCAGATTAAATGCTGAGGATAATAAAAAATCGCCTTTGCGCGTGTTGAAGATCGTGAACTATGTTATTCTGCGAACGTTAAGGAACTATCCGATGTGTCAACAGAACGGTCTTATTATTTGCTCGGATATGGGCGCGTTGAAGTTTGAAAATTTTGTGTTATCGTCATCGAGGACGAACTTAATTTGTATATCCAAGTTTATGCCGGTAAAGATTCATAGGATGGGCGTGCTCAGACCTTTATTATTTATTAGATTTATGATGCCAGCGTGTCGATCATTCGTTTTTCCAGGAAGAATGGCTCAAAGAGTGCATATCTTGACACAAGATCCGAGGGATTTATTGCGAGAACCCTTTTTGTTGCGCAAAGAGATTTTGCCGCCATCACTTGGAGGAAATAACGTCTCGCACAATTTCTTAAATCGTATACACGCATGGCGATTAGAAGAAGAAGAACACGAAAACGAGGGATCGTGTGGTAGTAGGAACCACATGTACAACGAAGCAGCGGATGAATTAGACACGGCACAAAATAATAATAGAGGGCAAACTCGCGAATTCGCTGAAGATCCGATTTATTTATTTCAATCGATACGGCTACGACAGAACATAGAAACACAAGCGGAAGAAGAAGAAAAAGAAAAAGAAGATACAGAAATGTCCGATAATGTTTCGGTGTCGTACATGTCCTATCACACAGCCAAAAATTGATAAAAATTTTCCCAAACTAGCGAACTACTATGGTAAATAGTAATGTAAATTTTACTAACATCGTCAACGGTGAGCGTGAGATGAAGAGCAGTTCTAAATATCTACTTGCTAAAACCTACGCAGCCGGCTAACTCTAACGCGCTCGAAGCGCATTTATTAATGACCTTGAATCTTTGGCTCCCGAGATGAACGCCACCGAACCATCTCGTGACGACGACTAAGACATTTTTCGCGTCTCGTAAGCGTAGGACGTTCGCTAAAGATGCGCCGGCGCCTTTTTCGCCGTCGTCGTTGTAATCGTTATCGTTTTCGATTCTATACGCGAACATTCTCGGGTGCGACGCAGAAGCCACTTTCTTATCATTCAGTAACAATCTCAGAGCTATTTTTATTTCTAGTATTGATTCGACGTTTAACAGAGTATGGGCCTGAAATCGATCCCGTTCATAGTAAACAACATCGTGTGACTGCAAGCGTTTCCTAACATCGTTCGCTAATTCGGTTTCCAACAAAGATACCTGCGTCGGGTCGTCGTCGCCTCGATAGGAAACTAAATGATCTTTTCCCATGTTCGTCATCGTCGTCGCCCTACTACTACGTTGCGACGATTGAACACTGCTACTATTACTACGACGTAAACTTTCCTCGATCTCTCTCTTTTTGTTCGTTTCCCCTTCTTCCAAGTCATACATTTCCTTGAACCTTTCGATGAACTCAAACGCGAAAACGTCCCCAACAGCGTTACCTAATCCAACTTCTTTGACCTCTTCTTTGACCTCTCGTTCGAAATCCCATCGAAAACAATCTGGCGCTCTCAATCGCTCGACTACGAACGCTTCTTCGCTCGGATAAAGCGAAGGATCGAACACGATTTCGAATTCACTTTTTTTGTATTCCACTTTAAGAGCGAGCAATGTTTCAGATATTATCCGTTCAATTAATAGCACTGACGAGTCTTCATAAATTGATTTCAATGCTCCAATTTCTTCTTCGATGCGTTGTCTGTTTATTCTACGTCGTCGTTCTTGTCGTCGTCCTTGTTCTGATGATGATGATGATGATGATGGTGACGTCATAAATTATTGTAAGAAGCGGATTTGATTTTCTTCTTTCTTTCTTTCTTTCTTCTTCGTGTGCTTATTAATCATTCATTATAAGTATGCGGTTAAGGTGATGGATGTAAAATGTACAATCGGGGCATTTTGGCATTAGGGCATACTAAACTAATCATATTCACTCTACTATCATATATAATAACGCCATAAACTCGCGCGCCGCTCTCTTTTGTTCCAATCCAAATTATTAATCGCTCGCAGAAGAAGAAGAAGAAGAAGAAGAAGTTTCATTATCTTCTCCGGCAATACCTAAGCCTTCGACGACGTCGATATTCGTCGTACTCGCTTCGTCGTCAGTAAAAGCGACTTCACTATCGCTCGCGACATCACTACTCTTACTCACATCATCCTCGACTGTAACGATTTCAACCTTATCATCGTTAGCAATGACAACAGCCGCGGCCTCTTTCATCTTCTTCTTCGCGTTCAGTTCGAACATGAACTTCTCCTCCGCAATTTTCGCTGGATCGTATTGCGTGGATGGTAACTTATACCTAGGCTCTCCGTTCGGCGGTGGCGGCGTACAAGGCGTAACAAAATTACATATAACCTCTGCACTGACCTCTCGAGCGCTCAATAGCGCAATCGATGCAAGGACTGCCGCGATAGCCTTCGCACCCTTTTCCAACACTACTGAAGATGATGGTGATGGTGAATGTTTTTCATTTTGTTCATCACTAGCAGAAGATACGATTATCCCTCTCCCGTGGATACTTCTGATATTTCTACCACTGCTCCGCTCTGTAATCGTCTGCTTCTTAATCAGTAGCGAGTTATCGTTGATCCGTGCGAGTGCGATCATGTTCTTTTATTGATAAAGAACTCGCGGCACTTAAAAATGAAGCTTTATTATTTTTAGTAGGGAAATTTTAATGTGTGTTTTGGACATTTCCTTCACAACGAAGATATTCACTGAAAATAAACTGACACGTGGACGTGGCATAAATGTACCGTAATCATGAAAACGTAGCAGTCGTTTATTCGAACGACGAGGATGGTATCGTAACGGAGAGGATTCGTACGAATAAAACGAGTAATTCTTCTTCCTCTTCTTCTAACGACGACGACGGTGATGATGATGATGATAAAGGAAGTCTCATCTCAATAATAACAATAAAAGACGAACGAACCATGAATTCGTTGACGAAGAATCGAATGAACTTACTCGCTGTAGCGATTAAACGAGAACAAGAGCTCGCGAGATGCTTAATCATAACTGGTGCGGGCGAAAAAGCGTTTTCGGCTGGGATTAATTTACAAGCAGCTAAGGAAGTTTTTAAGATGTCAGAGTTTGAGTATGATTCTGATTGCGTGTATCAAGTCGAGAACGCGCGAGTACCAATAATTGCAGTCGTGAACGGAGTTGCTATAAACGCTGGGTTTGAAATCGCTTTAGCGTGCGATTGCTTAATTGCGACGAAATCGGCGGTGTTTATTGATAAGCATGCGGAGATGGGGTTGTTGCCGTCGTGGGGATTATCGTCGAAGCTATCGAGAATAATTGGTATGAACGAAGCGAAACTCGTATCCGTGTTTGGCGTTCCCTTGAACGCTACGCGAGCAAAAGAACTCGGATTAGTTCAAAACGAAATTATTTTTGAGAACAAAGGAGATGCTTTGAAAGAAGCGATTAGAATAGCGCGCGAAATGATTCTAAAAAGCACAAGAAATAACGCCAACGCTTTACTCGAGTTGATTAAAAACGGCGCGAAGCTACCGTTCGGCGAAGCGAGAGAATTAGAACGGAAAATAGCATTCGAGCAGTATCGAAATCTGCCACTCGATAAAATGTTCGTCGGGAATCGTGGTAAAGGAAAGAAGAAGGAGAAGAATAACGATGTTGCTTTATCAAAACTTTGAAAACGACTCGGACAAATTTTGATTATGCTTTTCAAAATTATCCGACTTTCAATGGTGACATGTCGGGATGGAATACAACGTCAGCGACTTCGATGCAAGCATATTTTTAATGCAGCTTCTGCTTTATATTATCCAATGGAGGTTTAGACGTATATGAACGACTGTGTGCGAAGTGTTTAAGACAACTTCAGCTTTTAATCAACCGATTGGAAGTTGGGACGTGTCGCAAGTAACGAATATGGAAAAAACGCTTTAGGTAATTTCTGTGTTAAATCAACCAATTGGAAGCTGGAACGCATCGAAAATGACGACTATGTACGAAATGTTTATGACAGCTGCAGCTTGAAACAACCAAATGGAAGTTGGACTACATCTCAAGTAACGATTAAAAATCTTAATGGTGCTGCTGCTTTTAATCAAGATAATGCTACATGGACAGTATGTTTACGATCAAGAATGGATTTCAAGCCAAGTTTTTATGAGCAAATGCAGATAATGGGCCTACGAGTTCGTGCAATATGATTCAAAGCACTTGGGGCGTCGTAGCCTCTTCCGTCACCACAATCAATCGATCGCGTGGGATTTTTGTTATTTGGTGATCAAAAAAGTTTATGTACTGTAAGATAAATAAAATAATATTAAAGGAAAGAATACACGTATTATAACAATCATAATGTTACTTCTCGGTAGGAGTCGTCTTTTGCGAGAGAACTGTAGAGCGTCTCCGACTCAACTGGTTCGCCAATTCTTCCATCATGCTCATTTGTGCGTTTTTACCGCCTCGGCTCATATTTTGTATTTCATTTTTATCGCTTTCATTTTTCTTTTCGTTTGGAGCGAAATTCGTAGCGGCGGCGGTGGTATTATTTGTTTGAACGTTGTGTTTTTCAACAACTTTTTTTAGTTTTGCGCCTTTGCGAATAGCTTCCAATAGCGCACCTCGATCTCCATCGGATGATGATGTCGTTTGAGTTTTTTGCTCTCGTCGCAGAGTTTTCGAAGAAAAAGAAGTCGGCGGCGGTGGAGGCGGCGGCGGCGGCGGAGGAGGAGGAGGAAGAGTTTGTGAAAAAAGAGACGAAACTTCTTCTCTTTTCTTCTCTTTTGTAATACTACTACTACTACTGATTTTTTCTGTTTTCGGTGCCGGCGTCGCGACGGCGATCGTGCTAGCCTTTTTTTTCTTCCTCGTCGCTTTAGTAGGGTTTCGTAAAAACGCAATCGGGCTATATGGATTATCCGAAGTAATCGTAAACTCATAAAAAGATGAACGCGCGTTCTCTTCTTTCTGATGATTTATCGAATCTTTTCCTTCGATTCTTTGTGGCAATGAACGTGGGAAAATAACCGCTGGCGCTTCATTTACAGAATTCGGTCTAAAACTAAACGCGCTTTCCAAAGATTTCTTGGACGCATCGCTTCCATGAAGAGTTTTCTCTCCATCATCTACTACCGAGCGAAACGCGATGTTGCTACTACTAGTTCGTCGTTTCCAAGTAGTTTCATCATTACTAGTAATCGATTTCGGTTGTGGCGACAAAAGCTTCGCAAAGCGCTCGTTTAGATCCAAATCTAAATCTTCTTTTTCTTCCTCCTCGTCTCTCACTTTATTGGATTTACTCACTAATTCTTCGCAATCATAAAATGCCGTTCTTACTGGCATTACATCTACTAACGACGACGACGTTTTATTGTCCCTTTCTTCAAATAACCCTCTATGATAATTGGTCATATTCCTCGGCCTCGCTTCCATGAACTCTCTCGCCAAACTCAACGCTAGCTCCCCGTATCGCCTCGCCCTTTTCGCCGATTCCTCGACATCCTTAAACGCTCTCCTCTTTGCTCGATCTCTATGAACTTCTCCTAATTGTTTCCTAAAATCTTCGTCGTATATAGTCCCATTCATCTTCGTTAATAAATCATCATTGAAATCATAATCGTAATCAAGTCCTACTCTTCCGCCTCGTCCGCGTTCCTCCCGCTCCCCTTCCTCGACACCAATCGTCGTCGTTAAACACCGATTGCTTAAAACGACTAAATTCCTCTCGCTCGAACGTTGCATGATCTCAATCATTTTCTCGCATTTCTTCACTCGCTCATCGCACGCCATCGTTCTCCTCATTAACGCTTCTCTTTTCGTATCGATTTCTGCGCGCACGTTTCTAGCTTTTTCGTACTTTTCGAGTAATGTAGTCAGCGCTCGTCGCAGTCGTTCGTCGTCGCAGCAGTACATTTATTATTCGTTCCGTCGTTGTATCACACTATTATTATTACTGTATCACTGTATTATTATTTCTATGGCGCGTTCTCTTTTCTTCTTCTTCTTCCTCTTCTTCCTCTTCTTCTTCGTGTTCTTTAATCTCAAAAACAAACAGTTAGTAGAGCGAGAGATTTATTATTAAGAAGAACTGATGTTGGCCAAAGAAAGCTCTCTCTCTGCATTAACTGATCGACAGAGCCCGCTCGTTTTGAAAATCGCTCTCGTCGTTAAGAACGAGTGTGCTTATTTAGTGTACGACGAGAACGAGTACTGAATCACGCTTCGACGTCGTCGCGCGCGCTTTTTCTCTCAAAACTCGGGAAACCCTGAACCCGCGTATTAGTATCGGAAGTTTTCTTCGACGCGCTACGCTTCACTTCTTTCGCTCTGCTACGCGTTCTACTTTCTTTCGCGTCTATCGAAATCCTCTTGGCTGTCGTGAGAACTCTTTATTCGCGTCTTCTATAGAGCGTACTCATGACTGACAACGAAACTTTCATTGATAACGAGATTGATATAGCAGTATAGGCTTATTGCTGTAATCATTACATAAATTGCATCACGCGTTTTCCAAAACACGCGTCTACACTAGTAGAGCATATAATACTCATCGCACAAAAAGTGGTCTCACCGTCATCATCACGCAATCAATCAATCGTCTCTGCTCAATCGAGAGACCGTTTATCTTCGCCGATGTTCCTCAGAAACGAATCGCAAGGCGCGCGCTCGGCGGAGGAAGTTTGTTAAAAGTCTCAAGGGAGAATAAAACGGTTTGACGAACACGAAACAGATCATAACGCGTGTTCTTTTCACGCAGATAGACGAAATCACGATTGAGAAGAAAATGAACGCGTTCTGGAACAGAGTAATACTGCGACGCAGGCCTCTCGCTGCGTCTTCTTTGAGATATTATTCTTCGGAAGAGTTCCTTCGCTCTCAATTCAATTCCATGAACTCTGTCGAAGTTGAACGTACTTTGAACGGATTCGCGGTGTACGACGCGAACGATAGGAGACCGATTATGATCTTGCGAGAGGAAAAAGAGTGCATAAATGAGAAAATAAACGCGTTGCACGAACAATTTTTAATAGGTAATAAGTGGAGGTTGTTGACGGCGAGGACGAGGGCGAACATTTTACGCGCCTGGTTCCAAAGAATAGAGTCCGAGAAAGAGAACGTAGCGAGGATAATGACGGCGGAGAACGGAAAGTCGAGGAAGGAGAGTTTACAGGAAGTCGCGTATGCCGCATCGTTCGTTGAGTTCTATGCAGAAGAATGTTTGAGGAGATTCGGGAGGACGTTCGACTCTTCGATGGCGAACATGAGGAGTTTAACGATTAAGCAACCGATTGGCGTGTGCGCGATGATTACGCCGTGGAACTTCCCGGCTGCGATGGTAACGCGTAAGGTCGCGGCTGCGTTAGCAGCAGGGTGTTCTGTTTTGTTGAAACCGTCAGAACTGACGCCGTTGACTGCGTTGAAATTAGTAGAGTTGGCTCGAGAGAGCGGGATTCCGAGCGATGTTTTCGATATTGTATTAACGAACGACGCAGAGAGCGTCGGCGCAGCGATGTGCGAATCAATTTTTGTGAAGAAGATATCGTTCACTGGGTCGACGAGAGTAGGAAAATTATTAGCTAAAAAATGCGCTGAAAACGTGAAAAAGGTATCTTTAGAATTAGGAGGAAACGCGCCTTTTCTCGTGTTTGAAGACGCAAACATAGATAAAGCTGTTGACGGTGCTATGCAATCAAAGTTCCGGAACGCTGGTCAAACCTGCGTTTCGGCGCAAAGGTTCATCGTTCATAAAAACGTGTTTGAAAAATTTTATGAGATGTTCTCGGAACGCGCAATGAAACTTACGTGTGGAGACAATAGTGCGAATTACCCCAAAGGACAGTTTGATCTAGGTCCGTTAATCAATGAAAGTGGTAAAGCAAAAGTAATAGCTGCGATGGAGGACATCGGCATCCTGAACGATTCGCAAAAAATCAACGGTAATTATGTTCAACCGCATATTATTCGAATGGATGGCGATTTGAAAAAGAATAGAATTCTAGTTAAGGACGGAGAAAAACAGGCGATGATATGGCGAGAAGAAATTTTTGCACCAATAGCAGTAGTAACCGATTTCGAGTCTGATTCAGAAGCTTATTCATTAGCGAATGACACGAAATCCGGCTTGTGCGCTTACGTTTATACTCAAGATATATCTAGGGCAACGAAAGCGTCAGAAATTCTTAACTTTGGTATCGTTGGCATCAACACTGGCGCAATCAGTACCGCGCAAGCACCTTTTGGAGGCAGGAACGAATCGGGTTACGGAATAGAGGGCGGCCCAGAAGGAATAGAGGAATACTTACATACGAAATATGTCGCTTTAGGAAATGTTTGATGATTCATACAGGTACCATAACTTACACACAAACAGTTGTACATTTTTTAAATAACACTTTAAGGCTCGCTAATTCCATTAAATGGAGTCCAGATGATCTTCTTCGCATCTACTTTCACGCCTGGACCGCCGGCGTTTTTCAAATGTTTTTGAATCAATTCTGGCGCCGCGCAAATAACGTAAGCTCCTTTCTGATATGCCAACAAATTTAAGTGCTGTAAAGTTGTGATTATATCTTCCGTTTTAATCATCGTCAAATCTGATAAATCTTTAATAGATACGAACTGACGATTTGGGTCCGCTAGGAGCGCGAGCAATTCTCTCGTCCAGTATCCGCGATAGGAAACTAAACCGAGATCTGATAACGGACGTTCTGGCGTCCCGACTTTGCCTTCCTTCTTCGATAACTCGTAAGAAAACGCGATTAATAACTTCCCGTAGCCTTTGCGTTGATACGGCGGTAAGGTTAAAATACACGCCAAGTTATACCCTTCTTCGGAGCATTTTTCTTTTGAGAAATATCCAACGACGTGGTATCCTCTTTCGTCCCATTCGCACAAGACGTAGAACAAAAACAAATCGACGTCGTAATATAAAGTCTTATGATCGAGAAACAATTTCGCCAAATAACACAAATTCTGGCAAAACATCTTATGCTTCTTCCCATCGATTTCAAAAAATGAAACTTTCCCGTTTCGATAAATCTCCTCCCCCGGCGGATGTTGCACCGTACACTTTTTCAAATGTCTTTGCAATTGCTCTTTCCTCTTAAAAAATGCCAACGTATATTCACAAAAGTACAACTTCTTCGTACCGTTATACTCTGGCGGAAACGGAGAAAAGTACCAAGTATCCATCTCGTGATTCCCGAGCTCGATGCTTAAAATATTCCTAACTTTGGTAAACTCCTCGTGCTCTTGTAACGCCCTCGGGTCGAACTCTGCGTGCTCTGGATCCGCGGCATGCGCGTTCCCATGCCCCCCAGACGCATGCTTATTCTCCGCCGCAACTCCATCATCCCCTTTCTTCTGTCTCTTCCTCTTCGGATCGTCATCTTTATGATCCTTCTCTCCCGCCGCGCCAGACCTCTTCTCGACGATCTCGACCGTACTCAAATCGAAATCGATCAAACTCACCCACGTATCTAACCTCCTATTAAACGCCTCGTAATGTACGTAATACTCCACGTGTCTCAAATCATTCGGCTTCTCTTGACTCTCGCGTTTCTCGATCACTCTGACCATATAGAACTCTTCGCCTCCCCTGAACCTGCATTGGATCCTGGTCCCGATTTCGATCGGGAGCTGTACGTGTTTTGGAACTTGTACGTCCTCGACCGTTTTTTGGCGATTACTTTGTTTCTTATTCGCGTTGTTTTCCTCCTATCATAGAGAAGAGAGAGATGAGAGAGATGTTAAGTCAGGTTTAGTAAACATACGGACGATAAAAACATTTCTTCTTAAAGTTTCCAAATAATCCGATCTCGCGAAGAAAACACGCGAGATATCAAAAGTTCTGAAAACAAAAGCTTCTCAAGACACGGACGAAACGCGCGAATTTCGATACCTTCAGTTTGACCATTTCAAAGGCGTGAATGAATTATTCAAGAGAGCTACTTCTTATATCGGTTTTGTTTTATTTTTAATAACGATTTCCTCGCGTTCAAAGTAGTGCAGTGAAGAGCTCGAGTTCTTTTCCCTTCACGAGCACCTCTTTCACAAACACACAAAGTTGCCTCGAGATTCGTCAAGACGTCGCGAGAGCGAGAGCGCGAATCCTCCGTTGCTCTCGAAGGCATTTGATGAATGAAGATGATGATGATGGCACATAAAAATACAGAACGTAATGCAAATATAATAAACTAACTCTAGTACACGTGATAGGCCGGGAAACGCTCCTCGTTCTCGCGTTCGATTTCACCGATGACTCGGTTAGAGCCTTCGAAGAGCTTTTGTTGGACGTTCATGAATCGGTTTTCGGCTCGTTGAGTGAGACGTTGAGTGAGGTTGACGAGAGATTTGAAGCAAACGGATCGCAAGCGACGACGACGACGACGACGACGATGAGTGTTCTTTCGCAAGTTTGTTGAACGTTTGTTTCCTTCTTCTTTTTGTTGTTGTTGCGCGTTTTCTGTAGCGCTCGTCGGGCTTTGGTTTAATGCGTTGTCGTTTTTTGAGCTCTTGCTCTCGTTATTCGTGTCTACGTAGCTATCGCTGAGATCATGCACGCTGTCGCAATCATCGTCGTCGTCGTCACTGTTTTCAAGTAGAGATTTTTCGCTCAACGACTTTTCCATGAAATCGGCTTCTTCGAGGAGACATACGAGGAGGATGAAGTCGGGGAAATCAATCTCGAAATCTTCATAACTTTCGCTATTATTATGTTCGAGACCATCTGAGAAAGAGATATGTCCCTTATCCCTGATTGTTTCTCGATTCGCGTTCTTGATTTTGTTGTTATTCATTTCCTTCAAAGTCTTTTTTCTCGGACTCAAGGGATCAAACTGCTGTTCTGGCTCATTATTCTCGGCACCTACGGTGTTCGTTTTTTGCTCTGAAAATTGCACGTTATCTCTTGTGTACTGTTTATTACTTTGACTCCAAAGTGCAATCACGCGTTGGAGATATCCCGATTTATGCTCTACTTCTATTGCCGAAAGAAGTTCTTCGATATAACTAATCTTGACTTTTTTATTCTTTTCCCAATTCATCAAATAGTACGTGTTTTCTAAATCGTGATATTGTTGGAGCCCGACGCGAAAATGCTCGATGATGGCATCCGTTCGTCTCTTCAAGTTTATCTGGCTTATCATACTCGCCGTCGCCTCTTGCATCCCGTTCACGATAACCCCAATGAATACGCTCACAAATACAAGTGCATTGATAATCACAAAAGAGAAGAAATATACGAAAGCTGTGAATCTGTTTTCTTTTGGATTTGCGCACAAATATCGCGGGTTCTCGTCTTCGGCTTGAATGTTATAATAGAAATCGCCATCGTCCATCACTCCGAACTTATTCATATTACATCCGAACATGTTCACAATAAGAACGTCCGTCCAGTCTTCCAGCATAGAGACTTGAAACAAAGTGATTAGAGAGACTGGAACGGAACGAAAATGAAAGGGATCGTTTTCAGAAAACAATACGACTCCTATGACGGCGTAAGCGTAGAACATAAACACCATTAGCACCATGACGTATACGAGCGACATCATTCCGAGAGCGAGCGACGCTAAGATGATATTCAATTGAGGGACCATGCGCATGACTTTGACTAATCTAGCCAACCGCAAGGCTCTCACCACTCGCGTGAATGAGGAGAGTTTCGTTCCCGCGCCAAACCAGCGCTCGGAAATTTCGCCAGCTAAACCGACTACAACCGTTATAGAATCGAAAACATTCCAAAGCGCTTGGCTACCAGTGAAAAATGTCATCACAGGAGGATCCCAATACACGACAAACTTCAGCAAAATCTCCACTAAGAAAAGATAAGTGAATGAAGTTTCAATACTTGCCACCCAATTTGGGTATTCTTTCTCGCCTAGGTGATTTTCCAAATAACCAATGTGTTGCGTGGCGTATCCACTTATAGCCGCAGATGCCGTGATTGCAAAAAGAATGATTGCCTCAAACCATTTCGTTGAAACAATAGCTTTCGCTGCCCAAACTTGAAATCTTTCGAAACGCGTATCTGGCGTACCAAAGCGATCTTTTTCGTGATCGTCCATGACGCCTGAAAATAAATACATATGCGTCATCACCTTGTTATATTGGTTCAACGGCAAACTCCTATCTAACGATTCTCGCGATTTCCAAATCTGACCAATCGTTCTCGATGCAAACTTCTTTTTCTTTGCTACCCTGAGCTCTTCAACTCGCTCGTTTGCTTCGTCCATTTTGGCCGTAATAATACCAATAACTAACGACATCATAATGTTCCCGACTATTAAAATCATGGAACTAAAATAAAGCCCCGAGACTAGAGGTTGTCCTGCTGCGTAGACTCTCGTGACGCCGTCATCTGCAAGAAGGTATGGACAGTAGTCATCTTTGTAATCATCTTCAGTGTATCCAAAATATTGACATCCGTACATCGTCGTTAACATGTAAGTTCGCCAATCGTTCATCGTCGCAACATTTGCAGCTGTTAAGAACGACGTATCTAAATCTCGAAAGTGCATCGGGTCAAGGTTTGCGAATAATGTTGTCCCCAATACTGCATAGACATACATCACGACCAGTAATAGTATAACGACCCAACCCATACCTTTGATTCCAGCAGCAATGCCAGATAAAATAACTGAGAATGTGGAAAACGAATAGAAAAATTTCAACACCCGAATCATTCGTAAAAGCCTAAACGCTGTTATCCTTCCAGGCGTAAACCATCCAGCTTGGACATCCGGGATTATATCTATGCAGTATCCGTAAATGATAAGAACATTCACGGTAAAATCATAAATATTACTCAGATTGAAAAAGTAAGACCACGGCTCCCATCTCGCGAGTCGATATATCTTTGTGATTATTTCAGTCACCTCTCCATTTGATTCGTCGATGGTTTTTCCCTTTGATATAACTTTAACGACGGGACCAGCGCCGCCTATTTTCACGATTGCTTCAATTAGAAACGAAATATTGATAATAATTTGAACGGCGTTGAAAAAAGTGTATCGCCAGCCTCCAACTTTGGTCATTGTTGCAATACCTAACCAGTTGTCGATTCCTTCGGTTAAGACGTATAGAAAAACCATCGACGCCATCCAAACTGTGAAAATTCGCGTCTGCGAAAACTCAAAAAATCGCGTCCCACGTACCCATAACCGATCATCTTTCCTTACGTGTTCCTTTTCAGATTGTCTTTGTTTTTCAAGCACGGCGACTTCTAAAGTCCATTTAGCCTCTTTTTTCTTCACTCCGCATGACGTTGAACCGATTCCCATTTTCATGTCGTTTTTTCTCACCTTTGACGCGACAACTTTTAAAATATTCATAAACGCATTATTCACGACGTCTAACCTAGGATACCACGTGTTGTCTTCATTCTGTACAACATACTTGTTTTGTTTCTTCATCTTAAAGCTTCGCGTGTTTGTCTGTAAATCTTTATTGAAAGTAATCCTCCCAAAATCTTTCTCAAACACCTCCTCGTGTGAGCGATC
>Ga0209830_10001360_pt1 | contig 21730 bp, 16 predicted proteins | sample ArcticOcean_MG_C_12_FD_187439 | JGI IMG/M metagenome (GOLD analysis project Ga0209830, IMG submission 187439) | Marine microbial communities from western Arctic Ocean - ArcticOcean_MG_CB8_130 (SPAdes) (version 2) | ecosystem: Environmental > Aquatic > Marine > Oceanic | place: Arctic Ocean...
GCTGACGCTTCTTCGCGGGGAATTATTATCACTCTTACGTTGCGCGAGCGGTTGAACGATAGCTGTTTTAGCGCCCTTATCTTCAGGACCAGGTCGCATATTAGCTGTTTTCAAAGGCGTCGAGGCAAACAAATTACCTATCTCATCGTTCTTTTTCAGGCGCTCTGTTTGCTCACGTGTCAACGACACTGCCAGGCTACCGATCAGTGGCAACTCGTGGGTGACCTTAATGTCTAATTGTTCCATGACTCGCTTCATCGCAGACAAATCTTTTCCTGAAACAATATAGTCATTGCGCTCGTCACCAACGAACGCGTTCATCCCTTTAGCGCCATCTGCGTCTTTGTTTACGGTTTCATCTTGCAACAGGACACGTGCCAGTAATTGGTCTGGCGCCAGCGTTCCCTGCTCGCTCCATTGAAGTTCTAACCGATCTGGCAATGCAGACGGGACTGGACTCGCATCCCGCCACAGGAACCTTGCAACCCGCTGCTCGGCATCCGGATCCAAAACAACATTAGGATCCAAAACAATATTGGGATCCAAAACAACCTCTGCGTCACCAACATCATGCTTCGAGGGTTCATCTTGCCACAGGAAACGTGCCAGTAATTGATCCGGCGCCAGCGTTCCCTGCTCGCTCCATTGAAGTTCTAACCGATCTGGTGATGCAGACGGGACTGGACTCGCATCCCGCCACGGGAACCTTGCAACCCGCTGCTCGGCATCCGGATCCAAAACAATATTGGGATCCAAAACAACGTTAGGATCCAAAACAACCTCTGCGTCACCAACATCATGCTTCGAGGGTTCGTCTTGCCACAGGAAACGTGCCAGTAATTGGTCTGGCGCCAGCGTTCCCTGCTCGCTCCATTGAAGTTCTAACCGATCTGGTGATGCAGACGGGACTGGACTCGCATCCCGCCAAAGGAACCTTGCAACCCGCTGCTCGGCATCCGGATCCAAAACAATATTGGGATCCAAAACAATATTGGGATCCAAAACAACGTTAGGATCCAAAACAACCTCTGCTTCACCAACATCATGCTTCGAGGGTTCGTCTTGCCACAGGAAACGTGCCAGTAATTGGTCTGGCGACAGCGTTCCCTGCTCGCTCCATTGAAGTTCTAACCGATCTGGTGATACAGACGGGGTTGGACTCGCATCCCGCCACAGGAACCTTGCAACCCGCTGCTCGGCATCCGGATCCACAACAACATTAGGATCCAAAACGACATTCGGACTCAAAGCAACATCCGCCTTCTCAACGTCCTGCTTCGACGGCTCATCTTCCCACAAAAACCGTGCCATTATAGGGTCCGACTCACCATCTCTGCCCACAGCTTCGATGTTGTCAGCGCCCACGCGCCGTCTATTATCTACCGAAATTGACAAGTCATTCTGTTTCAGTATTCCTTCCCGAAAATCTAAGGCCGAATAGAAACCGGTAAGACAAAATACTATCGACAAGGTGTATATCGTAAATTTTTGCATCGTTCTCTGCTCCAACGGTCGGTTTGACGACAGTTAGATAGCAGTTTTTGTGCCAGTATTGCAAAAACTTCCATACCACTGATTTGATTAAAGTTTTTAGGCGAGCGTGGTTTGGGTCGTCAAAGAAAAAATTTAATGGCGAGATAAATCGATAAATTCGCCATTATTTTCCGCCATTATTTTCTATTTAGAAAATATTGGCGAAATCTTCCTCCATTCGGCGATAGGTTGGCAGTGACACACCGAACAGCTGAGCGCAAACGTCGCGGCTTAGTTTTCGGTCTTCAAGTTCGCCCATCAACAGTATCTCCAGAATATTCAAAGGCTGCGCAGATTCCCGTGAGGCTATTTTCATCAACTCATGAAACAGCTCAGAAGTAACCGGCCAGTCAACTGGTCGTTCAGTCTCAAGAGACCCATAGGTTGACTCCATTTTCTGGACCTTTCGGCGGAGTGTTGATTCCGGCACTGCTATTGACAGTGCCGCCCTGTTAAGCACGCCATTGTGATGTTTAATGCTCATAACGATAAAATCTTCTTCAAGGTAACGCCCAACGGCTAAAGGTTTACCACCACTTACCCCTATATCTACCACTGCTTTTAAGATTGGCCGTATCCCGATAGCTTTTCGTTGCGCTACACGCGAATCAGTTGCGCCACCAAATACGCCTACCTGGATCGGTGTAATAAGCTGGTCCTTACTCATTATCACCGCTCGATTAACGACATTGGACAACTCTCGGATGTTACCTGGCCAAGCGTAACCCAGAAGCGCTTGTTCAGCTTCAGCTGTAAAACCTGTAACCGTTTTGTTGTAGCGGGTAGAAAATTGCCTCAGAAAATACCGAGCCACTTTCAGGATGTCGGCCTGTCGATCACGTAGGGGCGGTACAGAGATTGAAAAAACATTAAGCCGGTAATATAGGTCTTCCCTGAATTTGCCTTCACCCACCATCTCCTTTAGATCTCTGTTGGTGGCAGCAATAACCCGAGCATCAACCGTTTCGTACTGATTAGAACCCACTGCCGCAACCTGCCTATCCTGTACGAACCGCAGAAGCTTTACCTGAATATCTAATGGTAGTTCACCAATTTCATCAAGCAACACCGTTCCGCCATTGGCCTCTTTCAATCGCCCGGTGAAGTTCGATGTAGCGCCAGTGAAAGCACCCTTCACGTGGCCAAAAAGTTCGCTCTCGATCAGGCTGGGTGACACCGCGCCGCAATCTACCACAACCAGCGGCTTGTCCTGGCGACTGCCCTTTTGATGAATGTATCTGGCAACGACTTCCTTACCGGTACCTGACTCACCCGAGAGCAGCACCGTAACATCTGTAGGCGCAGCAAGGTCTGCGGTATCTAGCACATGTCGCATTTCTGCCGAATCATAAACCAGTTGCTGATCCGCAGAGTCAACGACCTGAACAGGCACTGGCTCAACATCAAAGCGTGAAATACTACTGCCGAAATAGGTACTTAAGGTGGACAAAAAAGCTTGGTCCTCAGCGTTAAACTGACTACCCGACAAAAAGAGCACCCACCGCCCCGCTAGGCCAAACAACACCGTATCGCTGCTCAACTGATCCTGCCACTCTCCTTTTGACACAGCTTTGATCGCTGAAAATTCACGTTCACTTAATTCCAGGTCTGAAATGTCGCGAGCCTTGCCAAGACCATGGGTATACCCAACCTCAAGATTAATCTTGTCGTCGGCAACCTTAACTAGCGCCGAACGCTTTGTTCTAAACACATGAAAAAGGTGTCGGCTGAATTCATCACACATCGTGTCAACATCATTGGCCGCGGCTAGTGCATTCATCACATTCCACAGCAGCACAACGTGCCGGTGATCTTGGCTGCCGCTCATCTCTCTTGAATCAATATCAGGTTCACCACCATCAACCCAAAGATGATTACCACCTAAGCGCCTTGCTGTATCCAGAGCAGACGTGGCACGGCGAAACAATTCAATTGGTTCCTGGTCCCCGCCTGCGCTATGGGCAAGCCCGGCACTAAAGGTAAACGACTTGCCCGAATGCTCGTATTGATTAAGTTGCCGCAATAGCGCGGAAGCTATCTGCTCTCCCGCTGTTACCGCTGTGTAGGGTAAACTAACAGACACCATAGAATTGGCGAATATACTGACCAAGTCGGTCGCTCTCATGGATGAGTCGAGGCTGGCACGCACATCTTCAACAATTTCAGATAAAACCGTGCTAGTCGCACCATCTGGCGAGATCATAACCTGACAAAAAGATGATTCACTGGGGGACAGTTGATCTGAGCCAAGCATGGCATACTTTTCTGTAGCCCCCAGCTTGACAGGGTCTTCAATATCACCCAGATCTCTCAGGATTAATACCGCACCCTCGACCATGGGACCTACAATACCATCAACTAACTTAGTACTACCGGGACGCTGCATCAGAAAAGGTGGCAACTTGGTCAGGTTCTTGTAACGAAGCGCACTTTTTACATGACCGGTGACTGATGATTTTTCACCAAGCACTTCATGCCAGGCTGCACCAGCGCTCAGGTCCCGCCCCAGCAATTCTCCAGCGTCCTGATTAATGTTGATGATTTTCCCGTCCTGATCCAAAAAAATCAGCGCATTGCCAATACAGGCAAGTGCAGTTTCCAGCAGCTGTTGTTTTTCTTTGAGCTCTTTTTCTACGCGGAATTTATAGAGCGCCATTTCAATCGTAATCTGTAGATCACGATTCTCAACGGGCTTGATGATATAACCAAAGGGGGTGACTTTTTTGGCTCTCGCAACGGTGTCTTCATCCGAGAAGGCCGTCAGAAAAACAACCGGAATATCCATCACCGCCTGGATTCTTTCAGCCAGGTCGATACCATTTAAACCGTGACGCAGTTGGATATCGCTTAGTAACAGATCCGGTCGAGTTTCCAGCGCTAGTTCAACCGCTTCTTCGCCAAAAGCCGTGCCAACGACTTCCCAGCCCATTTTGGTGAGCCTGTGCCTAATTTCATGCGCTATCAGCGCTTCATCTTCTACGATGAGAATCTTTGCCGGAGCCGATTCCTCAGTCACTCTACCCTCGCTTGACACGGCACCTATACACAGCGCCTATACGCTGCTTGATAGTGGGTGACATGTGGTTAGGCGCCGAATCGCGCCTTTGCTTCCTTCCGTCTTGCGTGCAGAACCGGCTCAGTATATCCGTTTGGTTGGTCCTTGCCCTTGAATACAAGATCACACGCAGCCTGAAAAGCAACGTTGTCATCAAAATTCGGAGCCATGTCACGATACACCGCGTCCGCTGAGTTCTGGCGATCAACTACAGCTGCCATTTTTTTCAACGTTTGCATCACCTGCTCTTCACTGCAAACGCCATGGCGAATCCAGTTAGCAATATGCTGGGAAGATATCCGCAGTGTCGCCCGATCTTCCATCAAACCAACATCATTAATATCCGGCACCTTCGAACATCCGACACCCTGATCAATCCAGCGAACAACATAACCTAGAATCCCCTGAGCATTGTTCTCAAGCTCCTGCTGCACATCTTCCGCTGACAGGTTTTCACCACTTAGCGTCGGAATCGTCAATAGGTCAGACAGGTTCGCCCGGGTTCGCGCCTTCAGTTCGTCCTGCCTGCTCATGACATTCAACTGGTGGTAGTGCATCGCATGTAATGTTGCGGCTGTCGGTGAAGGCACCCAGGCGGTGTTAGCACCTGCGCTTGGGTGACTTATTTTCTGCTCCATCATCTGAGCCATTTCGTCCGGCATTGCCCACATACCTTTACCGATCTGCGCCTTACCCTGCAGTCCGGCAGCCAGGCCAACATCCACGTTCCAATCTTCGTAGGATCTAATCCAAACCTGCTGTTTCATGGCCGTCTTCTTCACCATCGGCCCTGCTTCCATACTGGTATGAATTTCATCTCCTGTGCGATCAAGAAAACCGGTATTGATAAAGATCACACGATCTTTTGCAACACGAATACATTCCTTCAGGTTAAGCGTTGTACGCCGCTCTTCGTCCATAATGCCTATTTTAATGGTGTTCACAGGAAGGCCAAACGCCGTCTCGATTCTCGCAAACAGATCGACGGTCAGTTGAACTTCTTCCGGGCCATGCATTTTTGGTTTAACAATGTATACGCTACCCTTCCTGGAGTTTCGCAGCGAACCCGTTTTGTTTAAGTCATGCATCGCAATCAGGCTTGTGAACATGCCGTCCATGATGCCCTCCGGTATTTCGCTCCCATCAGCCATCAGAATGGCATCATTGGTCATCAAGTGGCCCACATTACGAATCAACAGCAGGCTCCGGCCGTGAAGCGTCACATCACCCCCATCTGCACCCTTATAGATACGATCCGGGTTTAATGTGCGCCGAACCACCTGATCACCCTTATTAAATTCTTCGACCAGCTTGCCTGACATCAGACCAAGCCAGTTGCCGTAGACAATGACTTTATCGTCCGCATCGACCGCAGCAATAGAATCCTCGCAATCTTGAATAGTGGTCAGCGCCGACTCAACCAAGATGTCCTTCACACCGGCTTTTTCATTTTTACCGATGGAGTCTTCACGATCGATCTGGACCTCAATATGCAAGCCATTGTGTTTCAACAGAATACCGGAAGGTTCGCCATCTTCGCCAAGATAACCCATAAACTGCGCAGGGTTAGCCAGACCTGTGGTCTCACCATTTTCAAGCTGGACTTCAACTGCCCCTTCAACAATCCGGTACTGGACAGCGTCCCGGTGCTGGGCGCCTTGAAGCGGATATGTCTCGTCCAGGAAGTTGGCTGCGTAAGCGATCACGCGATCACCCCGAACAGTATTGTATGCGCCCCCTTTTTCAGCACCATCGCTCTCTGGGATAACATCGGTGCCATACAGGGCGTCGTACAAGCTTCCCCAACGCGCGTTAGCTGCGTTCAATGAAAAACGTGCATTCATCACCGGAACCACCAGTTGCGGCCCGGCCGTTAATGCGATTTCCTCATCTACATTTTGAGTGGTGATTTCAAAATCAGGACCCTCTTCAAGGAGATAACCGATTTCACGCAAAAAAGCCGTATATTCCACTTCATCAATCTGCTGTCCGGCATGTCCCTGATGCCAACTATCGATTTTCGACTGGAGTTCATCACGCTTCGCTAACAGGGCTCGATTGCGCGGCACAAATTCTTTAAGAACAGACTCCATTTCCGACCAGAAATGGCCAGACGAAACTCCCGTCCCCGGCGAAATTTCATTTTCCAGAAGATCACTTAAAACCTTCGCGATGTTTAACTGGCCAATCGTCACTCTCTCTGTCATATCTCTGCTTTCCAACTCATCTTGTTTTATACAAGGGATTCAATATTTGGGTACCTCGTTGGGCCCCTGAAGAAGTCGCATGCTACGCCAATTACCAGTATCTTGCATGTCAACAGATCGTTTTACGAATCATCAAAACCGCTTATGCTGGCCAAACCAGCGCCCAAAGGACAAAAAATGGAATTTAGCCGACTGCACGAATACTTCAAGGTCGTTACCACGCTATTAGTCGATGGTTTCGTAATAGGCTTTACCATTTTAGTTATCGCAATCATCGTGATGTACCTGGTCGACATTAACCAGACTTCCCATGCGGTTCGCAGAAACTACCCGGTTGTTGGCCGTTTCCGCTACCTGTTTGAGAGCATGGGTGAATTCTTCCGCCAATATTTCTTTGCCCAAGACAGGGAAGAACTACCTTTTAATCGCGCAGAGCGTTCCTGGGTATACCGGTCCGCCAAGAATATCGACAGCACTGTTGCCTTTGGCTCTACAAGAAGCCTGGCCCCCCCCGGCACTGTCATCTTTTCAAACACTGCCTTTCCTAAATTGGAAAGGGACTCTGTAAAAGGCCAAGCATTGAAGATTGGCCCCTACTGCCGACAGCCCTACAGGCCAGCATCAATCTTCAATATTTCAGCCATGAGCTATGGCGCCATTTCAAAACCCGCCGTCTTGGCTCTGTCGGCAGGCGCAAGAATGGCGGGCTGCTGGATGAATACCGGAGAGGGGGGACTAAGCCCATTTCACCTGGAGGGCGGCGCCGATATTGTGATGCAGATTGGCACCGCCAAATACGGGGTGCGGGACGAGAAGGGCAACCTGAGCGACGACAAACTGCGTGAAATCGGCGCAATCCCGCAGATCAGGATGTTCGAACTCAAATTAAGCCAGGGCGCCAAGCCCGGTAAAGGCGGCATACTGCCAGGCGAAAAAGTGAGCGAAGAAATTTCCGCAATCCGTGGTATTCCCGCGGGCCAGGATTCCATCAGCCCAAATCGCCACCCCGAGATTGATTCAGTAGCCGATTTGCTGGATACCATTGGACACATCCGTGAAGTCACAGGGAAACCGACTGGTTTTAAAATAGTCCTGGGCGATGAAAGCTTTATTGAAGAGCTTTGCGTGGCTATTAACGCCCGAGGTATAGAGTCAGCCCCTGATTTCATTAGTCTTGATAGCGCTGATGGGGGTACGGGCGCCGCGCCCCAAAGCCTTATTGACTATATGGGCCTACCACTCAGGGAAAGCCTGCCTATCCTGTCGAATGCCCTTATCAAGCACAATCTTAAACCACGGGTGCGAGTGATTGCCTCTGGCAAGCTTGTTGACCCAGCATCAGTCGCCTGGGCAATTTGCCTAGGCGCTGATTTCGCCGTTTCGGCACGCGGTTTCATGTTTGCCCTTGGGTGCATTCAGGCACTCCAGTGCAACAAGAACACCTGCCCTACGGGCATCACAACACATAAACGCTCCCTTCAAAAAGGACTTGTGGTTGAAGATAAAGCAGAGCGAGTAAAAAATTACTGCCACAATATTAATCACGAGGTTGGTGTAATCGCACACTCCTGCGGTGTCGAAGAACCACGTCAGTTATGTCGCCGTCACGCCAGGGTGGTGACTGACACAGGCCTATCCATATCCCTGGAAGAGCTACATCAACCCACCGTAAACGCGCACTAAAAACCTCTTAAGGAACATTAAAAATGATAGATGCTGAAATCGATATTGTGACCCAAGACGGACCCATGAATACCTTCATTTCACACCCGGAGGAAGGCGGTCCCTACCCGGTCATACTTTTTCTGATGGACGCACCGGGTTACCGCGAAGAACTTCATGATATGGCGCGAAGAATAGCCACCGCCGGCTACTACGTCATGTTGCCCAATCTTTACTACCGGCGCACCCGAGCATTAATCGTTAATGGAGCACCAGAGAGTCGGGAGATTATGTTTGGCCACATGAATAGCCTTTCCAATGCGATGGTGGTGGAGGATTGCAGAACGCTGCTGGACTTCGCAGCTTCGCAGCCCTTCGCCAGTGATGGCGCTGTTGGTTGCACCGGCTACTGTATGAGCGGCCCTTTTGCATTCTCTGTGGCTGCAAAGCTGGCAGATCGCGTCAAAGCGTCTGCTTCCTTTCACGGTGTCCGGCTTTGCATTGATACCATGGATTCACCTCACCTTGATGCCGACAAGATACAGGGAGAAATGTACTTCGGCATGGCAGAGACAGATGACTGGGCGCCACCAGAGATGGTTGAAGCACTGGACAAACATATGCAGACTACTGGCGCCAACTACCGCATTGAATGGTACCCCGGCACACATCACGGGTTTGTCTTTCCATTGCGCGAAGGAAAGTACCACAAAGAATCAGCAGAACGACATTACGAACGATTGTTTGCGATGTTCGAAAGAAACTTATAAGGAGCTCAAATGTCACGCCCCCGACGATTAAGAAGATGTCAGTTATCTGTTCCCGGCAGCAGCGAAAAAATGATGGAGAAGTCTGCAGGTCTTGATTGCGATCACGTATTCCTGGACCTAGAGGATGCGGTTGCGCCCAACGTAAAGTCGGATGCTCGCGGCATGATTGTTGATGCCTTGAACAAGCACGACTGGAAACCCAAAACGCTTTGTGTACGAATCAATGACGTAGAAACCGAATACTGTCACGACGATATCATCGAAATTGTGACCGGCGCCGGTGACAAGCTCGACACGATCATGCTGACAAAAGCAAAGAGTGCGCACGATGTCATGTTCGTACATATGATGCTGGACCAGCTTGAAGCAAAGCTTGGACTTAAGAACAGAATCGGTATTGAGTGCCTGATCGAAGAAGTCGAGGGCATGATGAACGTAGAAGAAATCGCGGCGTGCAGTGACAGGCTAGAGTGTTTAATCTTTGGCATGGGTGACTACTCTGCATCCCAGGTGATGAATATTCACAACATTGGCGGAGACAGCACCAGCTATCCACCCGACCTCTGGCACTATCCACGATACAAGCTGACGATCGCGTGCCGCGCCAATGGCCTGGACCCTGTTGATGGCCCGTTCGCGGATTTCCGCAATCCGGACTTTTTCAGAACGGAGTGTGAACGAGGCAATGTTCTAGGTATGGCCGGAAAGTGGGCGATTCACCCAAGTCAGGTCGACATTGCTCAGGACGCTTTTTCTCCCAGCGCAACAGCCGTGAGTTCCGCAAGAAAACAACAGAAAGCTTATGATCAGGCACTGGAACAAGGGCTTGGCGCCATACAGGTTGATGGTGTCATGGTCGATGCAGCCAGTGTGCGTATCCTGCAGAATATCATCGACAAGGCCGACTTGATTGGCATGTGAAGACAGAAAATAAACTCAACATGACCAACAGACGTTTTGCATTGGGCGTTGTTTTTTTTACAGCGCTCATGGATTCCATTGGCTTTGGCATCATTCTGCCGGTGACACCAACCCTGTTGATGGAAGTCAGTGACAAGGGGCTTTCAAGTTCTGCCGTGTACGGTGGCTGGTTGATGTTTTCCTTCGCTATCATGCAATTTATCTCTATGCCAGTACTCGGGAATCTCTCTGACGCCTATGGGCGAAAGCCAGTTTTGTTAGGTTCGCTATTGGTACTGAGCATCAACTACCTGATCATGGGCCTGGCACAATCGCTGGTGCTGCTGTTTATTGGCAGGATGATCTCGGGCGTAGGATCTGCGACATTTAGCACCTGTAACGCTTACATCGCAGACACTACCTCGATCGATGAACGTGCCCAGTTCTTTGGTTTAATGGGCGCTGCTTTTGGTCTGGGATTCGTTATCGGGCCTGTGCTGGGTGGCTTCCTTGGGGAATATGGCAGCCGGGTTCCATTCTTTGCCACCGCTGGGTTGATTTTCTTTAACCTGTTAGTCGGGCTGATTTTTCTACCGGAATCCCATACGCCGAACAACCGACGACCCTTTGAAATACGTCGCGCTAATCCATTTTCTGCGATGAAACAGATGAGTCAATTCAAGATCGCCTTCGGGATTATCGGCGTCCTGTTCCTGTACAACATGGGTCATCACGCGCTACCCGCCGTGTGGACTTTTTGGGGCATCGAAAAATTCGACTGGACACCTCGCGAGATCGGCTACAGCCTGGGCTTTATTGGTATCCTGATGGTCTTTTCACAGGGTTACCTGATAAGAATCGTTATACCGGCCCTGGGCATGAGATGGGCCGGCCTTGTCGGACTCAGCTTCACTATCACAGCTTTCCTGGGATACGCCCTGTCGCAAACGCCGACTATGGCATACATGTTTATGATCGCCGGCGCACTGGGGGGGCTTGCGGGTCCAGCCATGAGCGGCATCGCTTCGAGCCAGGTCGGCCCGGCCCAACAAGGCGAATTACAGGGTGCGATTGGAAGCGTGGGGTCACTCACAAACATCATCAGCCCGCTAATGATGACCATCGTTTTCGGAATCTATACGGCCCCGGACGCCCCCTTTTACTTTCCGGGCGCGCCTTTCATTCTTGCCGCGATACTGACAATGATGAGCCTCTCCTTATTTTTTTGGATCACTATTGGGTTCGTCCAAAAAGCAGCTGAAGACCCGTCGTAACAAAACAATCGCTCATTGATCCGAAAGTTAACCCCGGCGCACCTGGCATCAAATTGAACCTCGCGATACCTCGTTTCATTTCTGCCTTGTATTGCTAGCACATGTGTCCGAAGCTGAAAGCCAAAAGACCAGAACTCGCGGCGAGGATATCGCTGACTTTACCTGATAAACGTGGCTATTAAGGTGTTCTAGCAGACAGGAAAATTTTAAGCCTATTGTTGTATGCTCTACGTCATGAATGAACTTTGCGCAAAAACTGCCGTTGAACTTCGCAATCTGATTGACGAGAAAGAAATTAGCGCCGTCGAATTACTGGATGCCCATCTTGATCAGATCGCGTTAACAAACCCCTCGTTGAACGCTATCGTGACCCTGGTCCCTGATCACGCTCAGCAAATGGCGGTAAAAATTGACCATCAAATCGCGAAAGGTGAAAAACCCGGGCTGCTGGCCGGACTCCCGATGGCACATAAGGACCTTGTTCAAACAAAAGCCATCAGGACAACTTTTGGTTCTCGGCTATTCGAGGATTTCGTCCCTAAAGAAAACGCACTGGTCGTGCAACGCCTGATCGATGCCGGCGGTATCACTGTTGGAAAGACAAACGTTCCAGAGTGGGGAGCTGGCTCGCAGACTTTTAATGATGTGTTTGGCGAGACGAAAAACCCATTTGATCTGACTCGAACCTGCGGGGGCAGTTCAGGCGGCGCGGCAGTTGCGCTTGCGGCAAGGATGCTACCGCTGGCAGATGGCAGCGACATGGGTGGCTCGCTTCGTAATCCGGCAAGCTTTTGTAACGTGGTCGGGTTCAGGACCAGTCCTGGCCGGGTGCCTGTCTATCCTGTCCGCGATGGCTGGAGCAATCTTAGCGTCCTGGGCCCGATGGCTCGTACTGTTGCAGATTGCGCCTTGATGCTGGCCGCCATTACAGGACCCGATGACAGAAACCCCATTTCATTACCCGATTCAGCAGAGCTGTTTTTGCAAACGCTAGAGAGCAATCAGAAAGGGACGCGTGTTGCATTCTCACCTGATTTCGGCGGGCAGCTCCCAGTAGAGCCAGTAGTACAACATGTTATTACGCAAGGGATGAAAGTCTTCTCGGATCTAGGATGCAAGGTTAATGAAAACTGTCCTGATTTCAGTGGAGCAGATGAAGTATTTAAGACGCTGCGAGCATGGACCTTTGCGTCACAACACGGCGAGGGTGTCCGGCTGCATCCAGAATATTACAAGGAAACTATTATCTGGAATGTTGAAGCGGGATTGAAACTTTCCGCCACCGATGTCTCTGCCGCAAACAACTTACGCACCGACATTTACCAGCGCGTTAATACCTTTTTCCAAGACTATGACTTTCTGGTACTACCAGTATCTCAGGTAACACCCTTTCCACTCTCCGACGAGTACGTTACCAGCATCAACGGCACCCGAATGGAAACTTACATCGACTGGATGAAATCCTGCTACTACATAACCGTCACCGGCCTACCTGCAATCTCGATACCCTGCGGATTTACGCCGGAGGGATTACCGGTCGGCATACAGATCATCGGTAAACGACTTCAGGACCTGGCAGTCCTAAGAATCGCTTATGCCTTCGAGCAGGCAACGGAGACTTGGAAAACCCAGCCCAACATCAGTCTCTCCTAGCACTCTTTGCGATCAAAATCATACCTCCAAAAACCTATCTCAGAAAATCTGCGTCCAAAAAATTAAATCCTGAAATTTGATGCATTGCAAAACAGGATCAGCTAACCTTCCCGCAGTTCCTTGGGGGTGGTGTTACACCTGAGATCAAACCCCAGAACCTGATCCGGTTAGTACCGGCGTAGGAAAAGGATGATCGCTACATCTCCCATTACGTCAATGCCGGGCCTCTTATTTTTTTATTTGGAGAGACTCATGAATCTTATTTTAATCTTTATTAAAAACACTGTTAGAACCGTCGTTAAAAACAACCCCGCGCTGCTGCTTTTCTTTGCAGCTTACGCCCATTCAAACGACATCCCAGAAATCGTTGTGACTGCAGACCTGCGGCAATCGACAACCATGGAAACAGCCAGCAGCCTGACAATCGTGTCCGAACAGGTCATCGAGGCGAGGGCTGCACAGCACTTCGAAGATATTATTAATGCTATCCCCAACATTAATTTCGCGTCGGGCAGCAACCGAGCTCGTTTCTTCCAAATTCGTGGTATCGGTGAGCGCAGCCAGTTTCAAAACCCTATCAATCCCTCTGTTGGCGTTCTTATCGACGATGTCGATTTTAGCGGGGCTGGAACTATCGCCACGCTGATGGATGTTCAACAGGTCGAGGTTCTGCGCGGCCCCCAGGGCACCCGGTATGGTGCTAATGCACTGGCTGGGTTAATAAACTTTTCTACCAATGAACCCAGCGAAGCTCTCGCCACTTCTATCAAACTATCCGCCGGAGAGTTTGACACAAGAACAGCTGGCGTCGTCTTGAATGTGCCTATCACCGAAACATTCCTTTCCCGGTTCGTCCTTGAATCGCACAAGAGTGACGGTTATGTTGAAAATGATTTTCTGGACAAAGACACAACCAATAATCGTGACGAGCTAACCACACGGGCAAAATTCTCTTGGCAGGTCAAAAAAAACTGGAGCATGAAACTCTCAATAGCCTCCATAGATATCGACAACGGCTATGACGCTTTTTCACTGGACAACGACAGAAGCACATTATCGGACGAGCCTGGGTTTGATCGCCAAGACTCCACTTACGTGTCCCTGAAAAGCAACTTGCAGTTAGATCGGATGAACATAGAAGTGCTGTGGAACCAATCGAGTACAGACATTGATTACGGTTACGACGAGGACTGGTCTTTCACTGGCATCCATCCGTTCGGATACACATCAACTGATCATTACCTCCGTGACCGCGACACCACCAGCGCCGAAATAAGGCTGTTATCTACCGACTCAAGCCGAGTTTTTGCCGAGTCGACAGACTGGGTCTTGGGTTTGTATTACCTTAGCTCGAAGGAAGCATTGCAACGCCAATACACCTTTCTACCGGAAGATTTTCACAGCGACTATGACTTTGACACGCTCTCTATCTTTTCCCAATTGGATGTCGCTCTCTCGGATCGAATGACCCTAAGTGCTGGCTTGAGACTGGAAGAGCGAAACACGAAATATGACAACTCAGTTGGAGCGAAATTTTCGCCTAAAGACTCACTTTGGGGCGGTAAGCTTGCACTGGAATACCTGGCTGGGGAAAACACCCTGGCTTATGGCTCCGTTTCACGTGGCTACAAGGCTGGGGGATTCAACAGCGACGGTTCCCTGGATACTGATCTCCGATCCTTCGACGAAGAGTACCTGATCGAGTATGAACTTGGTGTCAAAACATTCTTGGCAAATGAACGTGTTGCGGTTCAGCTGGCGATCTTCTACGACGATCGACACGATCAGCAGGTAAAGAGCTCAGTCGTTCGTCCTAGACCTGACGGAAGCACCGAGTTCATATCTTTTCTCGGGAACGCAGCATCTGGTACAAACCGCGGCGTAGAAATGGACGTCAGCTGGTTCGTTAGTGACCACCTTAACATCAACGCCAATGCCGGTTGGTTAGAAGCAGAATTTGACGAATTCATCAACGAGTTTGGTGAAGACCTGTCTGGCAGGGATCAGGCCCATGCACCCGCCTACACTTTTAGCCTGAACTTTAACTATCAACGGGGACCTTGGTTCGCCAGTGCTTCCGCCGACGGAAAAGATGACTTTTACTTTTCAAATCGGAACCCGATTAAAAGTAAGGCCTATACCTTGTACAACGCTTCCCTTGGTTTTGAGTCAGCACAATGGAAAGTCACGTTATGGGGCAGAAATCTAACCGACAAAGACTATTACGTTCGCGGATTCGGCAGCTTTGGCAACGACCCTCGTAAATTCTATGTTACGGAACCTTACTTTCAGTATGGCGAACCCAGAGTGACGGGTGTGACCCTGCAGTTAACCATGGGTGATTGATGCCAGACTTCTTGTTCCTGGTTCTGGGTGAATTCCAACAGAACTCATTACTAGAACTCATCGCGGTTGTGCTTGCGATTGCCTACCTCTTGCTGGCAGTTCGCCAGCACATCGCCTGCTGGTATGCCGCATTCATCTCGACAGCTATCTTCCTGTATGTCTTCTGGCAGGTAAATCTGTATATGGAGTCTGGCCTACAGGTTTACTACCTGGGCATGGCGGTTTATGGGTGGTGGGCGTGGCAACGCGGAGGGAGTCAGGGCAACCCTGCGATGTCAATCAGCACCTGGTCACTCAGACGTCACGTGGTTGTTATAGGGATGGTAGCGGTCGCCACTTTTATCAGCGGTACGCTGCTATCCGAGACGGAACAGCGGCTTGCGTATCTGGATTCTTTTACTACCTGGGGCGCTGTCGTCGCGACATTCATGGTGACCAGAAAGGTCCTAGAAAATTGGCTCTACTGGATCGTCATTGATAGCGCATCACTCTATCTGTACTTCGACAGAGAGCTCTATTTCACCATGATCCTTTTTCTAGTGTACCTGGTCATTATTTTCTTCGGGTTCCGAAGTTGGCTCAGGGAATACAAGCGTGAAGCACAAGGTGAGTCCAGCTCATGAAAGCCTGACGATAAATCGATAACTATTACTCGGAACGTCTAACCGAGACAGCACCAATCGACATTGCACAGACCGACATTGCACTGACCGACATTGCACAAGCTCAAAACTCCATGTTAATAAACTGTACTTCGTAACATGTCGCAATCTGTGTAAGGTAAACTGAACGCCGAATCAATTGCCGAGTTATCTTGTTGCCGCCGCCAACCCCAGTCAAAAGAATCATCCGCACACCTCCCTCAAATACTCAAAAAGATAATGTTCTAACACTAGCGCTGCATTTTTTCGTTTTTGTTTTTCTTGGATTAACACTGCTCCATAATCTAGTGCTCGACAAATCTCTATCCATAACTATGTCGATGATTTCAGGAGGCAGTCTGGCGGCAGTGCTACTTCTCCGTTGGCTTTATCTGACAAGGTGGCAGGTAATCAGCGCCGATGTAATATCATGTTCACTGATGATGTTGGCTTGGCTAAATTCGTACAGCCACCTTTTCCTCTCAAATAATGTCATTCAAGTCACCAATATAGCTTTCGCGGTCGCCGCTTCTGGCTACCTTATCCGGTCAACACTAGCCTGGATTTGTCTATCCACCTTCATTTTTTCGAGCTGGTTTTTTTGGCTGTCATACGCTGACTTCCCTGAGGACTGGTTTCATTTTTCATTCGCTCTCTTCCTGGCTATGGCATTCTCTATTTTCTTAAGAGTCCTTAGAAAGCTAACTGATGAAAGCAGGGAAATCCTGGAAACAGATAGAACCCTTGCAAGAAATTTGCTTGACCAACTGCCGAGTTTTGTTTTAGCGATAGACGCGAAAGGTTATGTTGCTGAAGCGAATAGCTCCCTGGTCGCTTGGCTAGGAATAGATTATCAAGACCTGATTCAAGACACTCAGGTTGAGGATGTTTTCGTTAGAATAAGCGACGAAGAAGGTATCGATCTTAATCTGCGCCACGCTCTTGCTCGAGTCACTAAAGACATATCAGGTATACCTGAAACAAGGATTTACGAAATAGAGTCCGTGGGCGGAAAAGTTTTAACAGGGACGCTCCATCCATTTTTTATACGTTCCGCTCCAGGGCAGGAACTGCTCGTCGTTTCATTTACCGACCTCTCAGACACCATTAATGCACGAAATGAGCTGCAACGAAGTGAAAGCTTTTATCGTACAACACTGCAAGCGATTGACGATGGAATTGTAGTCGTTGATGAATCCGGCCGCATCGCCAGTATCAATCGTTGCTACGAAAAGATGACCGGATGTAGCTCAAAAATGGCGGTGGGCAGGCCTGTCGACGACATCGTTTCGTTCAAACAAGATCATCACTATTCCACTTTTGGCAATGGCTTCCTAGTCGGCGCCCACGGCGAAGAACTATTGGTTTACCGCGCAACTTTTGACATTGCTGAAGGAGCTGGTAACGCCAGGGGAAGCGTTATCACTTTTAGGGATGTACGCAGTCAACACGATGACGAGGAAGAACATCTTCGATTAGACCGACTATCGAGTCTTGGCGTGCTTGCGGGTGGAATTGCACATGACTTCAATAACCTTCTGCTTAACATTTACGGCAACCTTGAACTCGCGACTGCTGAGTCAAACCAGCGTGAAGTCCGCAACCTTTTGGGTGATGCTGCAGCAACTATTGAGGTAGCGACAGGGCTTACACGACAATTTTTAACCTTTTCAAAGGGCAGTCAACCAATATTAGAAAAACTCGATCTTAAAGCGTTAATAGCGGATGTCACACGGCTCTCGCTCACGGGTTCCAGTGTTACTGTCAGCTGGGACGTTTCGGCAACTAGTTATGTTGTTGATGTCGACAGCGGTCTCATGAATCAAGCGTTCAACAATATTTTATTGAACGCGCGGCAGGCGATGAAAGACAGTGGAAAAATCACGATCTCAATCGGCAATGAATCTACCAATCTCATCGTCAAGATCACTGATGATGGTCCAGGGATCGAAAAACATAACTTAAAACATATCTTTGAACCTTACTACACGAGCAAACAGGAAGGTATCGGCCTTGGTCTGGCCACGACGCATTCCATTGTGGCAAAACACCACGGCTCAATCGCTGCTGAATCCGAGGTCGGCGAAGGCACAACAATGGTCATTCGTCTACCAATGTCTTCTATGCCAGTTGACGAGGCAATCGATACACCAGATACAGCCTCTAACAATCCGCCACAAAAAAGTTTACGTGTGTTGATAATGGATGACGATGAACGAGTGCAGAGAACTTTACAGAGAATGATCGCTAAGCTTGGGCATGTGGCTATTCCGTCGATCGACGGCGAAGATATGATTCAACAGTACCAAGCGCTACTCGCAAAGGGTTCACCCCCAGACTGCGTTGTCTGCGATTTAACAGTGGTCGGGGGTATGGGTGGAACCGACGCAACCAGGATACTGCTGAAACTGGACCCTCAAGCTAAAGTCATCGCCTCAAGCGGCTATTCCCCTCATTCTGAAATGAGTAGTTACGAAGACCTTGGCTTTTGCGCAGCGCTTCCTAAGCCTTATAAACTAGTGGACCTTGGCAAGGTTTTGAGAAAAGTGTGTCCCTGAAAAGCCAGGGACAACGATGTCCCGATATGGACTAATAAAGCCAGAGGTGCGCACACATTTCTATGTCGCTACTCAAATTGGCTCCTGGAATAAACCGAAAACCAAGGTTGATATTTTCACCCTCACGGCCGAAATGTTAAACACGCTACTTTGCAGACTAAAGCCACCGGTGACCGATAAGCAGATTCGAGCGTAAAAACAGCTAGCCTCAAAAACGCCAGGCAATGATAAAAATAAAAACTCAAAGTTGGTTTCACTGGCGCTACCGCCATACAGTGCGTTCCGTTCCTGGGAGAAACAGCAGAGCGCCTTAATGTTTTTCAACGCACTCCTTCGACCGTTGATGTTTGCGGCAACCCGCCCACCGACCCAGCCTGGGCAAAAAGCCTACAGCCGGGTTGGCAAAAACACCGGATAGAAAATTGTAACTCGATGATCTCTGGTGTCCCTCAAGAAGAGGATCTAGTGAACGATTGCTGGACAGACCTCCTTGGAAAGATGATCAATCAATTCCAGAGTACGAAGGGCGATTCCAACATGAGCCTTGAGCAAATGATCGAGATGGCAAACTTCGAGAAGATGGAAGAAATCCGCGCTCGCGTTGATGAGTTTGTGGAAGACGACAAGGTCGCGGAAAAGCTCAAACCTTATTATAAAATGTTCTGCAAACGTCCGACGTTCAATGATGATTACCTGCCAACCTTTAATAGGCCCAATGTTACGCTGGTCGACACCGATGGCCCCGGAGTTGAGTACATCACTGAAAAAGGATTGGTGGTGAATGGCGTTGAATATGAAGTTGACTGCATCATCTACAGTACCGGCTTTGAAGTAGGCACCAGTTACACCCGCCGTTCCGGTTACGACGTAATTGGCCGAGCGGGAAGTCGCTCAGTGATCATTGGCGTGACGGGACCCGTTCACTGCACGGCATGGGCGCTCATGGTTTTCCCAACGTGTTTATCATGAATACCTCTCAGGGTGGCTTTACGGCCAACTTCCCACATTTACTGGATGAATCTGCGGTGCACCAAGCGCATATTATTGCGCATGCATTGGCTCAGAGTTACAAAACGGTTGAGGTCACGGCAGCGGCTGAAGAAACCTGGATCGACACAATCGTCGGCTTTACCGACGGACCGTTAGGGGGGCTAGGCGGGGCTGATTGCACCCCTGGTTATTACAACAATGAGGGTCAACCAAACCCTAGCGCCCAACAATCGGCCCCCTATGGCGGTGGTTCAATTCGCTTTTTTGAACTGTTGAAAGAGTGGCGCGAGGACGGAAACTTCGAAGGGCTGGCATTTAAGTAAACCAGATCAACGCAGGCGCACGCAGATCTGAAAAGACAGGACCCGCCCCAGCATTTTTGCTTACCTACCACGTTGATTCCCGGCAGATAGTACCTGAAATAGTACCGGAAAAAGTACCGGAAAAAGTACCAGAGCTTCATTAGCCTCTTAGGCTAATTTTTTCATTATTTTTTGCGACGTTAGTAACACCGCTTTTCTTTGACCAAAGGCTCAATTCAATAAAAAAATTAAACCCTCATCCCTCTCCAATCTTGCCGCAGCTGTTTTTTAGATTGTTCTCGCATAGCTTCCTCACGCAAACGAGACCGCTGTTTGTTTAACGCTGTGAGTTCTTCTCGGGTCATCCATTCTTTTTTTCCAGAAGACCTGCGGACCTCGACTAAATTTCTATCAGCATTATTCATAAGTGCCTTCTCCTTAATTGTTTAGGGCTTTTAGGCGATAACTAAACCACCAACCTGCCAAGTTTTTTCTAACCACTTTGTCTTGGTACTTCGAAACTCTGCAGGTTGGATTTAAAAAGTATAAGCCTTTAGATGTAAAAAACCGGCGACAAGTGTCTCTGCTTTGCAAGGCAATATCAGAATCAGAATTCTGCTTTAGAGTGTCCTTATTCTTCGACCGGTGATGTCTTAGATTGTAGAGGCAATACAATGGCTGCAGGCGCCTACTGAGTTGAAACCACGCATTCCACTCGCTCGCGAATGACCTCCTTCGCTAGTGGGTCGTCCCACATACTGACTCATACCTGCGGCGATCTTCGGTACACTGCTCTCTGGCTTACCGCCTGTCCCGCCAAGCCATCGCTGCAACCAACTGGACGTGATTCACATTTAACGTCTTGCCGCAGATAGAACAGTCAGAAGGCTGCACCCACACCTTGCCAGGCACCTCTCCTGGCCACTGTGTTCGCTTACCCTGGCATCTAGCCACGTCCAGAGACGGTAGCTGGCGGTCTCAACATATCTAATGACCGCAGATCGATCAGGCCTTACCCTGTAACGTGTTAATAAGCTATGGTGCCTGTAAAGCTGGTAAAGGAGTGTTGCATGGAGTCTATACCTATCGTAATAGCGCTTGGCGTCGGGATTGCCCTTGGGATTGCGCTTGGCATCGTCATTCACATTTTCATGATAAAACGCAGAAAGCCCATCTACTTGGTCGTCAGTGCTGAGGTTAGGAACGACGAAGCGCTAGAACCATACCGGCAGCAGGCCGTGCCTCTGGCAGAGGCCGCTGGATTAGAAATACTCGGCAGTGGTGAAATAGAGTTATTGGAAGGTGACTGGGATCACTTTCCGGCCCTGACTTTGGAAAAATTCGATTCCAAAGCTGCCTTGCATAAGTTTTGGTATTCACCCGAATATCAGCAAGCAAAAAAACTTCGTGAAGGGCATCTCGACATTCAGTTTATCGTCGCCGTCGAAGGCGTATAACGGCTTTACTGCATCTCAAGGGGCGCCTGAAGTCGACGTGACATGCGATAAGAATCGACTATGCTGAAGACCATGCTGAAGACCATGCTTAAGACCATGACCGCCTGCAGGATGCCGTTTGAATTCCTAAAGGAGATCGATCCAGTTTTCATCGGAGGCAACCATGAATTTCCCTTTACTTTCATTGCTGGATCACTGTCGCCCCCCGTTAGGGCCCTCCTTTATTCAATCAATGAAAACTGCCGAAAAGTACGCGCTAACCCAAAATGACTTTCATAAAAAAGCAAAAATTGAACTTGAGTCGTTAACAACCGAAACCAACAGCAGAGGGTAACTATGCCACTTTCAAAAAAGCTTTCACTAACCGATGAGGAACTCGAAG
>Ga0209830_10001375_pt1 | contig 21611 bp, 45 predicted proteins | sample ArcticOcean_MG_C_12_FD_187439 | JGI IMG/M metagenome (GOLD analysis project Ga0209830, IMG submission 187439) | Marine microbial communities from western Arctic Ocean - ArcticOcean_MG_CB8_130 (SPAdes) (version 2) | ecosystem: Environmental > Aquatic > Marine > Oceanic | place: Arctic Ocean...
TGAAAAATAAAGATTCTTCAGATCCTTTTATATACAAGTAAGGAAGGTATGGTGATTAGAATGAAGACAGAATTTGAAACAGGAATATTTGAAGTTCTGAAGAATTTACTAAAAGGCAACAGTGTAGTACTAGCAGGAATTTATACTCTAGGACATATTGTTATTGCAATGACAGTTGTTAGCTTAATGACTAAGGCAAGCCTATGGGAAGCAGGAACTGTTGCGTTAGTAGAACCAATGATTAACGGAGTATGGTTTTACATACTACATAACTTATGGAAAAAATATAACTGATGATAACTTGGGGAATATCAGCTAACAGCCACGATGCAGCATTGGCAGTGTTTAAAGACAAGGAATTAGTCTTTGCAAGTCACGCTGAACGATTCAGTGGAGTTAAGAACGATGCTCACCTAAATTCTAAATTAATTAATTACGCTAAACAATGGGGAGAACCTAATGAAGTGGTATGGTATGAAAGACCCTTTAGAAAAACTCTTAGACAACTTAGAGCAGGGCAAGGCTGGAACTATAACGAAAATAATATTGAGCAGTACCTTAAAACTTATAATATCACTGCTCCTATTAGGTATGTTGGTCACCACCATAGCCATGCTGCCGCAGGTTATTTTACTAGCCCTTTTAGTGATGCTACTGTCGTATGTATTGACAGCATTGGAGAATTTGAAACTCTAACTATTTGGGAAGCAAACGGATACGAGCTAAAGAAAGTTCATAGCCAAGGGTATCCGCATTCAATAGGACTGTGGTACAGTGCAATGACTCAGCGTATTGGACTAAAGCCTAACGAAGATGAATACATTCTTATGGGCATGGCTGCATATGGCGATCCGTGGAGACTGTATGCTGACATACATAAAGACTTTATTTCGTTCAACGAAGTTAACGTTAAATTTAAAAAGAACTTGCATAAAGGTTGTAAAGATTGGCGGCCTGATTTAACTAGTGAACAAGACATGTATGACATTGCAGCAGCAACACAGAAGCTGTACACACACTTATTATCAGAAATACTAGTATGGACCAAGTATAACTGTCCTAGTAAAAATTTAGTATTAATGGGAGGGTGTGCATTAAACTGTAGTGCAAACAACCAAGCAAATAACATCTATGGAGATAATGTTTGGATTATGCCTAACCCAGGCGATGCAGGCAGTGCTATTGGAGCAGTGTTAGCATATCATAACTATCATATTAATTTTGACTCACCCTACTTAGGATACAATATAGAAGGACCTTATCCAATTGACAAAGTTATCGAAGAACTTAAAAATACAGGAATATGTGGAGTGGCGAACGGCAGAGCAGAGTTCGGTCCGCGGGCGTTGGGCAACCGCAGCTTGTTTGCTGATCCTAGGGGGATTGACATTAAAGATCGGGTTAATGACATTAAACAACGGCAGCGATTCAGACCTTTTGCTCCAGCAGTACTTGAAGAACACGCAGCAGAATTGTTTTCTGGACCAAGGAACGGTTTTATGCAGTATACCTCCCGTTGCAAAGATCACAGTAACTACCCTGCCATAGTTCATGTAGATGGGACTAGTAGAGTGCAAGTAGTGAACAAACACCTGCACACGGGCTTGTATGAGCTTCTAAGGCGGTGGTTTGACGCTACAGGATGTCCTATGTTATTAAACACAAGTTTAAATATTAAAGGAAAACCTATGGTAAATGACGAGTTGGATGTAAAAGAGTTTGCTCAAATGTATGGTGTGAGTGTATACTAATAATATAATTATGAACATAAAAGAGAAGAATTAATGGCGACAACTAAAAATTACGATTACGAAGTCCAAAAAGTATATTTGGAAATGATGATGAGTGACGCTGAGACATTTGTAAGATGTCAGGGTATTTTTGATCATACTTTGTTTGACAGAAAATTACAAGATGCTGCCGAGTTTATTAACGAGTACACAAAGCAATATAACACATTACCAGACTTTGACACAGTAAATGCAAGTTGTCGTACAGATTTAAAACGTTCTGAAGATATGAAAGATGGTCATGCACAATGGCTTATGGATGACTTCGAAAGTTTTTCAAGACACAAAGCATTAGAACGTGCTATCTTAAAAAGTGCTGACTTGTTAGAAAAGAACGAGTATGGCGAAGTTGAAGCACTTGTAAAAGAAGCAGTACAAATTGGCCTTGCAAGAGATATGGGTACTGATTATTTTTATGATCCAAGAGCAAGACTTGAAGGACTCAAAGACAAGAACGGACAAGTTACTACAGGTTGGGCATCGCTAGATCAAAGATTGTTTGGTGGCTTTAACCGAGGTGAGCTTAACATTTTTGCAGGTGGATCAGGAGCAGGTAAGAGTTTGTTTTTAGCAAACTTGGGTGTGAACTTTGCACAAGCAGGACTTAATGTAGTTTACTTAACACTAGAGCTTAGTGAAAGTTTAGTTGCTATGCGTGTTGATAGCATGGTTACTGGAATTAGTACAAGAAACATTTTTAAGAATCTTGATGATGTTGAGATGAAAGTTAAAATGATTGGCAAGAAGTCAGGCATGATGCAAATTAAATATATGCCTAGTGGTAAGACTGCTAATGACATTAGAGCATACTTAAAAGAATATGAAATTAAAGTAGGTAAGAAAGTAGATGTATTATTAGTAGACTACTTAGACTTGCTTATGCCAATTGGTAAAAAGATTAGTGCAGAGAACTTGTTTGTTAAAGACAAGTATGTATCGGAAGAGTTACGTAACCTAGCAATGGAATTACAGTGTGTGTTTGTTACTGCGGCACAGTTGAATCGTGGAGCAGTTGAAGAAGTAGAATTTGATCACTCACACATATCAGGTGGACTTAGTAAGATTCAAACTGCGGATAACGTGTTTGGTATCTTTACAAGTAGAGCTATGAAAGAACGTGGACGTTATCAAATACAGTTAATGAAAACACGTTCAAGTAGCGGCGTAGGTATGAAAGTTGACTTAGGGTTTGATATTGATACATTAAGAATTTATGATATCGATGAAGACGATCAAGAATCAACTAACGGAGCACGTTCAGGTAATTCAAGTATTATCGATTCGATTAAACGTAAAACAAATACAGAAGCAGCACAAGCAACGCCCACTGATAATCCTACAGAAGGTGCATCAGTTGGTAAAATCCGAGGCAAAGTTGAATCAACTAAGCTGAGAGAAATTTTATCAAATATGGGCTCCGATGAAGAATACTAAAGTAGAAGTATACAAGTGGGAACACAAAGCTCATCCATTTGAACCTGTTGATGGTCAATATGATATTGATTGGCCACTAATAAGAAATGCAATAGGCGACGAACTTGATTGGCTATTGAAACACGATCAAAAAGATTTACAATTAATGCTAGAAGTTAACGGTGGTGAAAGACAACTAGTTGCTGATTTTTATAATAAAAGGACACTTGTTGAATATCATTTAATGTGGGCTAAATAATAGTATGCGCATTAATGAACTACTAACTGAAAACGTAATGACTGTTAACCGTACACTGAATCCAGTGCTATGGGTCGATGGCGATCTTAAGCCAGAAATAACTAGCAAGTTAATTGAGATTGCAAAAGTGTTTGAAGAGTTTATAGGTGTTGAACTTGACATTGTTGATTATACATTAACAGGATCAAACGCAAACTTTACCTGGACTGAGTATAGTGATTTAGATTTACACTTACTTGTTCGCGGAATGCCTAGTGAAGAACAGCGTGAACTATACAATGCAAAAAAAGCATTATGGGCAGAAGAACACGACATTACTATTAAAGGTTTGCCAGTGGAATGTTATGTACAAGGTGAAGACGAACCTCATCATAGTACAGGTGTGTATAGTCTTGCTCGCAAAGGTTGGTTAGTTAAACCTAAAAAAACTAAACCTAATATTAATGACGCTGCTGTAGTTGCAAAGAAAAGTAGTGCAATACACGATATTGAAACTGCATTAATAAGTAAAGATCTTCCTAAGATGCAACTAGCAAAACAAAAACTTACTAAGATGCGTAAAGCTGGATTAGAAAAAGCAGGTGAATGGTCAACTGAAAACTTGGTGTTCAAACAGTTGAGAAACCTAGGTATGATCGATCAACTTTCTAAAGAAATTAGAAACCTTGAAGACGAACAACTTAGCCTAGAACAAGTAGCTCCAGAATTAAGATAAACTTCTAAGACTACTTGTAAATATAGTTTTAGCAAAGGATATCGAGCGTGATGCTTAAAGTTATTAACACAGTTGACGATTGGGTAAGAGAAATAATCAAGGACGATCCTGTCCGCCCTCACTTAACAACAGAATACAGAATAAACGAAAACAGTGAAATGTTTGGCCTCTACGACGAAAAATCGTATCTAGGAGCCGTGTGTTGTGTACGCTATACAGAAGGTGTTCCCTTCAGCGTAACAGACATGAGCGACCGTAGTAGCTTGTTTAGCGATACTGCTGTATTCTATACTATCTGGAGTTATCAGAAAGGTGCAGGGAGAAACTTAATTGTAGATGCTAGTGAGTGGATTACTGCTAACAGGCCTACAATTAAAAATCTAGTTACACTAAGTCCAAAGACCGAAATGGCAGAACGTTTTCATATTAGAAACGGTGCTGTTAAATGGCGTGAGAATGAAGACAGTGTAAACTATGCATATCAGCTTAGAGCCTGATTCTATAAGCATAATGTAAATGGTGCGCTTGAAGGGACTCGAACCCCTGACCCCAACTTTCGCAAAGTTGTACTCTATCCGGCTGAGCTACAAGCGCATAATGTTATTATATCACATTTACTAAAATAAGTCAAGAGGTTATTTAAATAAACATATGGAACAATCACAAATAGTATTTGCACTAACAAGTTGGATCTTTTTGGTTGCTGTAGTATACACACTAACAGGCTGGCGTAATATCCTCAACTGTTATAAATTATGGTTTACTAGAGAATACTGGACCAACTATAATGTTATTGAAGCAGCAAGTTGGATTGCAAAAGCTGCTATTATTATACCTGCACTAATTTTTGGTATTAACATATGGCAGTTATACATTGTAGCACTTTTTACAAGTCTGACGTTAATTTGGGCTAGTAATAAAAAACTGTTGCCCACACTGGTTGCATTTAACACACTGTGGATTTGGTTAAGCATGATGGTAATATCACAGCACGTGATTGGATAAGATCTAACTTTTATTATATAGAACGATAGTGTACCGGCTTTCCGTCTACAAGCACTAGATCACCTGTGTCACGATAAGCAGCAACCATAACACCAGCACCACCACGTGAGCTAACAAACTTAGATGCCATTATAGCTCTACCTTGATGTTCACGGATTCTGTGTTTGGTTAGGATACCTCGTTTTTTAAATCCTGCCATAAATTCCTTTAGTGTAGTTATCACTAAGGTTATTTAAGAGCCATTTATAAAATAGGCACTACATATAGTATTAAAAACGCTGTTGTAGGCACTATAACTAGTGGTTTAAACAGCCCTAGCAGCACGTTTAACAGGTTCATATACTAATTAGTACAACATACACGTTACAACGCACTAGCACCTGTTTAAATGCGTTTTAAGAGCCATTAAAATAACTGTTGACACAACAAGTGTTTGTGTGTATAATGTATATGTATACCGTTGAATCAAAGGACCCCCATTATGAAAGTTGGAATGAGTTTTAGCAGATGTCTACGTGATGTTGTAGAAGCACGAGTTGACATTGTAGACGTGTTAGTTATTATTGCACGTACAGATTTTGATCCTCACAATGATCTACATTGGAACAGCATTTGGACCAATTATCGCTACGGCGGTTTAAGCAATCCTGAATGGGCTGACGCTGAACCTAACATGAGTGACGCTGACGCTAGTGCTGTCTATCGCAACATTGCTATACAGTTGTATGACGGTGGCAAACTACATCAACCTCGGCAGTTTGGCACAACTCCTGTGCGTGTCCACTCATCTTATATCTGGTTAGATGTAGAACTGCAACCACAAGATAGAACTCCAGTGCAACAAAAGGCATGGGAACAATATCAAATTTTATCAGGACTATCAAAGGTGTCAACAAGATGAAAATTAAAATTGGTGAGTATCCCAACAGACTAACGTGTAACATACACACACGCCATATGGAAAAGAAGTACGGAGTTGTAGACTGGTCTGAGCCATCACAACACGAAGACTATGTGTTCGAAGCTATCGAAGACAGTGTACAATGGGTCTACAATGTGTTTAACTGGATATGGTTTGACAGACGCACACAAAAGATTAAAGTACGCATTGATCGTTGGGACACATGGAGTATGGATCACACTCTTGCACATGTTATACATCCTATGCTAGTACAGCTCAAAGCTACCAATCACGGGTATCCAAGTGGACTCACTGAAAAGAAGTGGGACAGTATTATGGACGAAATGATATGGGCGTTTGCACAAAAGCAGCGCGATCACTGGGAAGATGACTACTACGAGTACAGAGAAATGGGACCAGAGGAAAGCAAAGATCCTGACAGCCTATTTGGATTGAAACTTGTATGGGAAGACCCTGAAGGCAGAGCTGCACATCAAAAACGCATGACCAACGGTTTTCGTCTGTTCGGCAAGTACTACGAAAATTTGTGGGACTAGCTCACACACAAGCCGCGAAGCGGTAAGCTCAAAAAGCTGCGAAGCAGTTAGCGCAGATTATAGCTGCTGCGAATGCAGCGTAGCGCAGATTATAGCATGAAATGTGTAGTGTAGTCTAGAAGCGTGAGCGGCTAACGATCTTAGTGCGTCCAGGTGTGTATGCTTGTACTCTAGGTGTCCACGTACCGCCATTGGTACTGCCCACTTTAGACGCTAGTCTTTCAGCAGCTTCCATACACCAAGCACGTTGTTTCATGTTGTTTAAAAATACACCACCAGTTAGATCCTGCTCTTTGACAGTTTGTCCAGTGACAGTGTTTACTGCCATTGCTAGTACGTGTGTGTGATCAGCCATGTGTTTCTCCAATTATAAGTGTGTAACAACCTATATGCTCGTATGCACTCTTTTATAAGTAGCAGACTCTTCGCTGCGTGTACATTTTATGTTGGTAGTGATGTTGACGCATACCGTTGTTACACTTTTATTTATCACTGTGTGCCTAGCTTGACAGTGTATTGACTACTACCTGATAGTGCTAGTAGACACAGTGTAAGCTGACCTGCATCGTGCAATACTAGTGTGCAATGGTCTGTTTGGCTGGTGTGTATGCCCTTTAAGAATAAATCTATGCTGGCTGCGTGTGTGGTTGCATCTTGACTGTGCGTACTAGCACTGTGCTGTTTGTGTGTAGGATATACTAGCTTTATGGTATGCACTGCTATTGCCCAAGTTGGTGATCATGCTCGTGACTGATGTTCTTTATATAGTCTGCATAGCGTAGAAACATGCGTTGATGTAGTTCGGACTGGGGATCAAGCCAAAAGCGTGTGCGATTGAAGTGAGCTTCGAATGTGACACTATTGTCTGTGAGGAATTTGAATAATCCTGGAGTATGGTCAAAGTCTTTGGTGTAAACACAGTATTGTTGCACACTGTTCTCCTCTGTGGTTGCTAACAATACTTATTGATGAACAAGCACAGTGTAGCCCAAAATGGGTCTGCAGGTCAAAAAAATTGCTGCGCAAAAAATTGCGTATGCCCGAATCCTTTCTGGGTGGTGATTATAGACCACTAGCATTCAAAATATGCACTAGCACTGTGTGTACTATAGACCTTCAACTCGATATTAGACCTCGACCTCATCACCGATGAACTTGATGACATCACCATAGCGGTCACGGATCTCAACTGTGGGACTATCATAGTCTGTGACACAACACTCAGCAACCTCCTCGGCCTCTTCAAAGGTTTCATAGAAGCCTTCCAGCTGCTCTACTGTGTCTGTGTAGTAGTAGACTCTGTACATGCTAACAGCGTCCTGTGCTACCTGCGGGTCGCTGTGACTCTGGCAAGTGTCCAGCACAGTGTGCAGCATTGTTATCATTGTTGGGCATCTGATCGAACAGTGTTTCACCAGCTCTAAAGTCTGGGTCCCATGGTGTGTCCATAGTTGAACATGCACTCAGCATCAGCACTAATAACAACAGTGTCATCACTAACAAAGGATGTTCCCATCTAAGCTTCATACTTGTTACCCTGTGCTAACATAACAGCACCTAGTGCTACACTTACTAGACCACCTAGTATCACAGTAAGCATCACAGGTAAGCTGTTGGCTTGTTCCATACACGCACCATCACAGTCATTGGCTGATCCTGCCATAGCAATAAAGCCTAGGATGACGAGTGTAGTTCCGAAAGTGTTTAATAGTTTGTTCATAGTGTTCGCTCCTTGTTGTTTATAATAACAGTATACGACCTAAGCCGTATACTGTCAACCAATTTGTTAGTCTGCTCTTGAACCTGCATAACATCTAAAGCCGTACTTCTCAAACACCTTAGCGGCTGCGTAAGCACCTTGCTCTTTGACGTCCATGCTTTGTCCATGATGTCCACTTGGGTTGTATATTTGTAGGCTACCATCATAGCTACGTTCTACACCAGCGGCTTTAAAACGTTTGCCTAGCTTGGTGTTGCCTTTGATGCCGTAGATGTTAATCCAAGCAAAGCCACAGTACATTGGCTCACCATACTCATTGCCGCCTGTGCTCGCGTTCCACTTGGCTAACCATGTGTGTGCTGCAACAGCAGCTTCAGCTTTGGCTTCTGCTACAATAGCTGTGATATCATCTACTGTAAGGTTGTTGACGTCCTGGGTTAGGACTGTTTGGGTTTGTGTTGCTGTATGCATATTAATCGCTCCTTTATTGTTTAATATAAGTATATTATACGTCCAAAAGGGGTAGTTGTCAACCCCTTATTTCCAAAAAGATTAATCTAAATCGCACAACCATTCATTGTTTTCAAACATTGCAACCAGTGTATCGCCTGGAAAGTATGGGCTTTTGACAGCTGCCATAGGTTGTCCTGTGGTCTCATATATGTCTAGTTTAACTAGCTCTACAGTCTTAAAGCCATCATCGCTGCCGTATCCGCGGTTTACAAAGTGTACATTTAAAGTTGTCATTGTGTGCGCTCCTGTGTGTGTTTCTATATAACTGTTATAGCACATTTTGGACAGGGTGTCAACCCCTAATTGCATACTCATCATGCTTTTTTAGGAACCAACGTTCTAGCACAGGACCACCAGCATCTTCATCTACAATGATGTAGGCCACGGTCTTCTTGACGTTTGCATAGCGCCAGCCACTGTCATTGATCTGGCCGCCACCTACCCATACCTTGTGTGGATAGTTCTCTGCAATGCTCTTGGAGTAGTCATCTTGCTCTAGGTTGAGCGAGTATTCAAAATTGTTACCATGCTCCTTCTCTACGAAGTTGCCTATTGGCTCTTGTGTGTAAGTGTAGTATCCCATGTGCCGCTCCTCAAATGTTTAACTGTTATATACAGTATACTTCCAAAACTAGTTGTTGTCAACCTCTTTTTGGACATTTAATGACGTCTGAAGCTGCTTGACTACATCAAGGAACTTCTGTAGGTTAGCATCGCGATCTCTGCTTATCATAGTCTCTGCAGGTAATGGGATGCACATTGCACCCTCTGTAGGATATGCTGCGTTGATTCTATCTGCTGCTATCATGCAGGTCTTTTCATCTTGATAGATGGGTTGGACGGTTGCTAGTAGAGCACTGATAAGAATGAACTTCAAACTACCAACTCCTCGATAGCACCACGCTTCTCAAGCTCTGCTTCTATAGCAGTCTCGTCTCCTGGATAGGCACCTGCCATTATAGCGTTCCAAGTGTCTTTGAGTTGTTCAGTGGACATTGTTGAATAATCTTCCATTATACCACCTCCTCTTCTTTGATAAACTCGTTGAGGAAATGCGCCTGTTGTCCACAGGGTTGCATCAAGTAGCTCTGCGCCTTGCCCTTAAAGCCTGGCTTCCAATAGTCCTCTGACTTAACGAACCTGGATGCATAGTAGCTGCCATCAAGCTCTTTGTAGACGTTCCAAGGAGTTTCCCACTCCTCACATACCACTGCGTCATCTTCCATGACCTCTGTGGAGATCACATACTCCTGCGAACCATCATCAGCATACTCAACGAAACGAGTGATGTTCTTGACATCTTCCTCTGTGGTTGGACCCGACATAACAAAGGTGTCGCCACCCTTGAACTTCCAGTATTGAGGACACTCACCTGTGCCATCCCAATCATGGGCGCCGTAGTTTTCTTTGAATTGTGTGCTGATTACTAGTTTCATATTGTTCGCTCCTTATTGTTTATACTTACAGTATACCACATTTTGGATAGAATGTCAACCCCTAATCTACAATTTCTTTAAGGATTTCTACTTCTACATAATCGAACATAGCGAAGCCATTTGCGTCTTTCTTGCCATTGCTGACTATCCAATCCTTGCCATCAAATAGGTAGTAGTATTCTACACCCATATCAAACTCTTCTACCCACTCACCGATCGTATCGTATGTTTGGGGAGCAACATTCTCCCAATCCTCACCACGGTCTCTGTGGTATGCTAGGCACCAGTTGTCTGTCATAGGCAGCTCAGGCTCGTCACCAAACTTGGCATCGAAGTTGTGCTGCGAGCCAATCTCTTCTCGAACGCAGCTCAAGTCGCCTAGGTCGATCAGCTGCTTAACTGCTGCTGAGGTAGTGTAGTTGTTGGAAAGGATCTTACCTGCATAGTCCACATAACCATCCCAGTGACAGTAAATTGCTCGGACTTTGCCTTCTTCGGTCTTCATTGCGAATGTTGATCGTGTTGCCATTTTGTACGCTCCTAAATGTGTTTAACTTATGTTCTTAATATAGCACCTAAATGCTATGCTGTCAACCCCTAATTTAATGAACTTCAGTTGTGAAGTCCATTTCCTCCATCTCTGTTACTTCGCGATCTTCTGCGAACAACATCAATTCTACAGCCAACTTGCGAGCTTGATGCTTGGTCAACTGCACATGGGTGAACATGTCGCCACCGGCTATGGGATTGTATTGTGGATTACGCTGCGTGACCTGTATGCATTGCATACGATCCTTGCCACCCCAGAACCTAGTCTGAGTCAATTCGTTTTGGAATGTGCAATCTGGGACGTTTCGTAATTGTGTAGACATTTTTCGCTCCTTCTATCTAACTTATATAAACAGTATACGCTCTAACACGTATACTGTCAACCAAAAAGATTTAGATATAGAATGGAATATCCATATCATTATCTGTCACAGCGCCATGGACTTGATCCCTAACATCTGTGTCAGTTGCTTCTTCGAAGTCTTTAGCAAAGCCTAGCTTTGATAGTTCGCGGTTAGCAAACTGCCAAGCGTTCATCTTGTCGCCATCTAGTTCAACCAGCTTCTTGCCAGCTTCAACAATGCGAGCAACCATATAGTTGCCTTCTGGTGTAAACATTCCGTAAGTTTGATTTTGCATATTCGCTCCTTTATTGTTTAATATATGTATATTATACATCCAAAAGGGGTAGTTGTCAACCCCTAATTTGAATTAATTGTTAATTAATTGTTACTACACCACCACCCAATAATGCGGCTATGAATCCCAGTGCCATTGCACCAAAGAGTAAAATGCTTTGAATGATATGAAAGTAAAGTCCTAATCCTATTAGTGTAGTCCAACCTAGTAATTTAATCATCTAACGCTCCTATTATCTAATTGTTATATACAGTATACGGCCTTTTTGGACATTTGTCAACCAAAAAAAAGCCCTAACACAAAATTAATTGCATTAGGGCTTTAAGGGGAAGTAACGTTGCCGTTCCGGGAGCGAATCGGTTAAGCTGTTACTCCGTCTTCAGTAAGGATGGCCGTAGCCTCAACTTCAACTGAAGTACTGTCCTGCTCGGGTGCAGGATTCTTTTTAGCAATGTAGGCAATCGCATCTAGCGTAGCCTGGTTGCCTTTAGCAAAGTCAGTTTCTAAAAGAAATGCCGCAATCTCGTGCTTATACATCTCATTTGGAAGGTTGACTAAATTAATACCTTCATGACCGTTCTTAGCAAGGATTTTCACTCTCATGCTGTCGTTAGCAAAACGGATTTTTGTCTTTCCCTGCGGGTTAGTTGTCACGCCTGCTACGGAAAATTTCTTAGTTAAATTACTCATTTTATATGTGCCTCTCTGTGTGTGTTAATGTAGTCCTTATGGTCTACAGTGTTATTATAGCATATCAAATTCAAACTGTCAACCATTTATTTTGGATTGGTTAACACTTGTATCGTGACTGCCTGTCCTTCGTCAAGTTCAGCAATGAACGAATCGTCCATTACCAGTTCCTGTAAGTGCAGATCGAGCAAGTGCTCTACCTGTTCTAGATCGGCCTTGCCGTCCGATGCACATTCAATATTGAATGTAAAGGAATATGTTCGCTTCGCTTCGTGCAAATCAACTTCTTGATTAAGCCCCATAATATGCGGCCTCCTCTATTGACTGCTCTTTGCTCTGCAATTCAAAGCCAATATTGGTAAGCAGGTTCTCTGCTAAGTTTGGATACACTTCTACCAGCTTCTCTACAACTGCTTCGACTTCTGGTTTGCTAAGTCTTGCAAGGGTTTCAACTACATCGTTTGTCATATCGCCATCTCCTCTGTTGTAGTGTTTAGTATAGCATCTTTATCCGAACTGTCAACCTTTTTCTTTGCTTCGATTGCTTCATTCATCCATGTGCTAAGTTCTTCAGGCTCCTCGTTCTCACGAGCCCATTCAACGATACCGTAGTTCTCGCTGAGTTCTTCTGGAAGCTCTGCTTCTATCTCATCAGCAGTCTTATCACCAAACTCATAGTAGTCATCGGAACCGTCTTCCCAAATGCCTGCAAAGGACATGCCTCCCTCATAGTAGGTAGCATAGATATAGACATCATCGTTTGCGTCTAGGTAGTTTGCATAGCACTCTGTAGGCGGACCCCAAGCACTCTGGAAACTGCCTGTGATGATTGTCTCACCGTCACCAGCATCTTCAATATCGTAGTCACCGTCATAGGCGCCCCACTTGGTTCCCCAGTTGTTGGTACACCAACTGTACCAGTCAGGTGATCCGTCTGGGCTAGGGCTGGTTGTGCCTTCTAGCTCTTTGGGCATTGGATACATGATCTCACACAGGTTAGCATCTTCCTTCTGAAGCTCTGTGTACATGGCCTGCATCTTCTCAGATGGGCCTTTGATTGTAATTGAATTATCGCAATGATTAGGCATGTTCTACCTCCATTGCTTGATCTACAAGTTCAACAGCTCTGTAAGAGTTGCCACCTACATTCCAACCATATTGCCCCATGGGCGTCTCGACTTCTTTCCAGTCGTATATGGTAGCAGTCTCATAACCCCAATCGTCTGGATCATCGCTGTCATCGTCTTGCACTTTGAAGGTAAGCACCCACTCACATGTGGTCTTGTCACCATTTTCAAAAGTTGGCTCACCAAACTTGTCTACTAAATCATAGTAGGTAGTAAAGGTCTTGCCTTGTAGACATGTGCCGTTACTACTGCCCATGTCATCATTTTCTATTTCAAGTATTTTCATCTTCGCTCCTTATTGTTAATATATGTATATTATACTACCAAAACACTCACTTGTCAACCTTTTTCTTTACCCAATGTTGAAAATATATCTCGTTGACTGCGTTTATGAATTCTGCTGGAGTTGGGTCGCGATATGGGCTGATGTTGCTGAACCAATGAGGCATCTTCACTTCTTTGCCCTCATAGTACACATCGTGGAAGATCTTGCGATTGTCCTCCTCCTCATCAAGCCATGGCTCGTAGGTAAAACCTTTGTACTGCATTTCAACACTCCGGGTCAAAGTCATACCACTCTTGGGCTTCGTCTGGTTGCCCATCGTATTCTTCTTCAAACCGTTCACTCAGCTCGTTGCAGTCTAGCATATCAGCAACATCATCTTCGCTCATATACTTGAGTGCCATAGTCAGCATAGCTTCTGCTGATACTAACTGGTCTTCTACTAGCTGGGTTGCTTTATCTCTATTTGACATTGTTCGCTCCTTTTGTTTAACTTATACATACATTATACGATAAAACGGGTAGCTTGTCAACCAAAAAATGCAGCTTTTTGGAAATTAATTTGGTGGGCTTGACGACTTAGCAGGCGGTTGTTTCTGTCGTAATTTAAAGTGTAATATTCCGGGCTTACCACTGTCTACCTTAACAGTTGCTGGTCTTATACTTGCCAGCTACTTATTTAGGGTCTATGCTTTGGTCGTCTGTTCAAACATAGTTTAAAGACCTTATCCCGGCGTGCTAGTACACTACCCGAACTGGTGTTAGTCCGCTGTCTTCTCTATCACTACCTGAGCACCTTTGTTAAGTGCCTCCTTGCCCGTTTGGAGAGCACCATCGATGTCTCCTGGGTTTAGGTAGAGATAGGTTGCGACAGCGCCTATAATAAAAAATACAAGTGCTCTGAACATTCTATGCCTCCTGCTTGGTTAACATCGTAGCTGGCACCCTGTACTGGCCTGCCTGTGTATTAACTACGATATATTTGATATTGACTTTCTTAACCGAACCATTATAGGTTGTACCGTTCCTGCTAGTAAAGGACACGTTGTCCCCTACACCAAATGAACGTACTGCCACCTTAGATAGGTAGGTACGTTGTAGTTTAAATGCCTCAACAAGCTGATCTAGTTCTTGTGAACTATCAATGTTCCTAATCGCTTGTATTGCTGTCTGTACGTTGTTCATATCGTTCGCTCCTTTGCTTAATTTATAAGTTTATTATACATCCAAAGTAACCAGTTGTCAACCCCTAATTTCCACCGTCTAGCAGTGGGGCCTATGCGGCCTGTGCAACCGCTGGATCCTTCTCATATATAACTGTTTGGCCAAAGGGTGATTCTGCTCGTTCGTTGCCTTTGACTACGAACAATGTATCACAGTAGTTCTCGTCACCCCATTCACCCCAAGGATAACCATCTGTGAACATGATAAACTTCTTAGGCTCAATGCCTTCGTTCTTCATGAACTCCCAGTTGCACATGAACTCTGTGCCACCACCACCTGTTAGTTCGAAGTCTATAATGCTATCACCATCGTTGGCACTAAACTCACGGAAGCCACTTACTTCTGTATCGAAGCACCATATCTTAATATTGTAGTCTTCGTATTGCTCCATGATGCCCTGTACTTCGCTTAGGAACGTCTTAGCGTCTACGTCACCTATTGATCCACTCATGTCTAATGCAATAGCAACATCAATAGTCTCATCGTTCTTTAGACCGGGTAAGATACAGCCTGTGCTATTCTTACGGCTTGGACGACTAAAGGTATAGTCATTCTTAATAATACTTTGGATATTCATTTGAACTATCTCACGCCAGTTCATCTTAGGCTCTGTCAAGTCCTGTATCAGTCTTTGTATTGCGGCTGGAGTCTTGCCTGCACCAGCGGCTGCCGCTGACTGTATCATAGCTTCTTTGATCTCGTCTTTGATCTTCTGCTTCTCTTCTTTGCTGAAGGTAGGCTTACCTGGCTTGTCAGCGCCGTTACCTTTGCCTTCATTGCCTTCACCACTGCCTGTGTCTTCGTTAATGTGATCGTCTAGCAGGTCACCTAGTTGCTCTAACAGATCATCAACACCAATCTTCTCAGCTGCCTCATAGAGCTTGTCGTATATTTCTTCCCAAGCTAGTCCACGGTACTGAGGATCTAAACATATCTTAACCTCGTCAATGACTTCGCCGATGCGTTCGTCTTTGAGTATGATGTTGATTGCATAGTCCTGAGCGATATTGCATAGCTGACGATCTCTGCTACCTGCTCTACCAAAGTGATCAAAGACACAATGTCCTATCTCATGTCCGAACAAGAACTCTAATTTCTTTGTGGATAAACTGTTGACGAAATCAACATTGTAATAGAAGTCGCGTCCGTTAGTTGCGGCTGTCTGGCACCAATCACTAGCATCGATCAACTTCATACGAGTTGCCATGTTACCGAAGAACGGTGCTTTTAATAGTAGTCCTACCCTTGCGGTAGTAAGTTTCTCTTCAACTGGTGTCATATATTCGCTCCTGTTATCTAATTGTTATATACATTATATAACCTTTTGGACAGTTTGTCAACCTCTTTTTTACTAATAGGGTGGGGGAGAAGCTGAACTCTCCCCCGATGATTGCTATGGGAGGTCAATCACGATTCCATAGCATTCATAACATACTTACCGAAGCGGCTGTGGAACTCATCAAAGCTCTTCATCTTGCTCGCATCTAGCGGTAAGTCGTAGTTGGTAAGCGCCGTCTTGGCACCCATTACTACGAGTTCAGTTGGGAAGTTCTTCATCATATATCCGAAGAAGCAATCAGCCATTGCATCCCATCCTTTAACCTTCTTGTCTGCACGGTCTTTCAACTCGTAGCATAGTGAGACTGTCAAGGAATACATTGCGGATATCTCTTTGATATCCAATCCTTCTACCTTGCCGTCTAAGATATCATCTACCTTAGGTAGTCGGCTAGCAATCTTACGGTGAGCCATAAACTTAACAGCCAACCCGTCACCGACAGCGCCTGACACTAGGTTAGTAAGTGTCTCTGTATCGATCTCTGGATCGCTTACCAAGTCGCTTACGAAACTCCATGAACGAGGAGTTGCAAAGCTCTTGCTTGGGCTCTTAGGATCGTAGTCATATAAGTCCTGTTTGGCAAAGCCTACATAACCTACTACCTCTGGGTGAACATGATTAAGTGTCGCCCAGTCCTGCCAATCTTCGAAGTCTACCTTCATCTCTAAGTGGATGAACCTGTTAGCCAACGGAGCAGGCATTCTATAAGTAACACCACGGTCACCATCTCTGTTACCTGCGGCAACAATGTCAACACCATCTGGCAATTTGTATGTTCCTACCTTACGGTTAAGGATCAACTGATATGCCGCGGCTTGTACCGCCGGTGGTGCTGAGTTCAACTCGTCCAAGAACAAGATGTCCTTGCTGTCTGGATCTGTTGGAAGTTCTGCTGGAGGTGCCCATGTCATTGTTCCGTTGTTGGAATCAAAATATGGAATACCTTTGATGTCTGTGGGTTCCCACAGGGCTAGTCGAACGTCTACTACATTACGACCTGTATCATCACCAATCTGTTGGACTAGATCTGATTTACCAATTCCTGGAGGACCCCAAAGGAAAGTTGGTCGACGCATCTTAATTGCGTAGTGGATTGCTCGTTTTGCGGATTTGGGTCCGACTTGTCTAATACTGATATCGCTCATTGATTGACCTCTCTATTTGTTTTTCAGCTTATGTTACTATTATACGACAGTTTTAAGGGTCTGTCAACCTTTTTCTTTATAATTCGTAAACTTCTTTTCGCATCGCAGGATCCAACTTGAACAGCTCGTTGGCTACTTTAACTAACCGTCTGTATTTACGTTGGGCTTCTGCTTGGCTAATCTCGCCATCGCAATGTAGGTTCTCTGGGCTAAGGTCTGCGTCAATGCAACCTGCAATCTGTTTGCGGTCAGCGGCATTGTTTATATCTAGGCCTTTGCCTCCGAAGATAGCGTTCCAGCTATTTCTTTGGTTTACATAGTCTGTTAAGTTCTTCATGTTCGCTCCGTTTCTTTATTGTTTATACTTACAGTATACAGTCTATATGCCACATTGTCAACCCCTAATTTAATCTTTTTTAATCATCATCGTCTCGGGTTTCCATATGATGTGCAATAGCTAACCAAAATGGGCCTGCTGCGCATACTAGCGCACCTAGTATAACGTCTCCTTGATTCATGAATACTAACCCTAGTACAAAGCATCCTACGGCGTATATATAAAGTCCTTGCATTGTGTGTGCTCCTGTGTGCTGCTATACATATAATATAGCACAAGAGACCAACTTGTACAACCTAGCAGAAGTAGGGGTTCTAATATAATAAGTTAGATAAAAAGGCCAAAAAAATAGGCACTAACCTTGCGGCGTGCCTACCCAAAAAACTGCCCCGGGAGCGAATCGGTTAAGTTGTTTTGTGTCCTTGTCTCTTTAGATAGTGTCTAAAGAAAGCCCTTTAGCTTTTGCAGCGTAGCCAAGTGCAACGATCTCACGTGATGGTTTGCCCATTACGTATTCTGTTACCTTAACGCCGTTGCCAGCAGTTCTGGAATTCGAATAAACAGCATAACCAGCTTGTCTGATGCGCGATGCTTCAGCTGCTAAGTTACCAACACCCATTTTAGATGCTTTACTTGCTGTCAATGCTTCACCATTGTAAAGTGCATTGAATACTTTAAAAGTTTTTGTTTTTGGATTAAAACGTTTCATATTATCTCCTAGTTTAAGAGCTGCTTTTTGCAACTACTACATTATTATACGACATATAGTTCACAATGTCAATCAACTATTTGTCCAATTTCTTATCACTAAAGACTGCCTTAGCCGCACCAAGGAGGATCACAGTTGCAATCCACGTCTGCCAGTTATAATCAATTGCCGTCCCGAGCAGTACATTAACCGCCCATAGGACCAAGAATGGCCCTGCCACTACTAGCATTATTGCTAGTGTGACAGCACCAACCCCAAACTGTTTAGGCACGTTTCTCATTATGCCCTCCCAGTCTTCATCACAGTTACCTCTGCCATGTTCTTCCAATTAGTTGGGAAGCTCTTACGGAGGTCTGCAATCTTAAGAACGGTCCTCAAGCTCAACTCACGGAGTTTAGCCTTCTGGTCGTCGATGAATTGGATAACCTCATCCTCTTCGCCGTTCTCGAATCCATATGAGTCAAGCATACCATCTTTGGTGATCTGCTTGATACGTAGAACCTTTTCACGTTCTGTATCCATCTGCAGGTCAACATAGTGACACCTGGACTCTAGTGCTGCCAAGTGATCCTGTAGCTTCTTAGAACGTACATTCTCAAACTTGATGTTAGTAATAAAGATCGCACCTGCTTTAAATTCAAAGCTACCTGGTACGCCTTCTGAACGTAGTTTACTGGAGTCTGTGTTCCAGTGAATCATACGTTTGGTTGAGCTGTCTAGTGCCGCTTTCAGAATGTTAAGACTCAAGTCATCTAATAGTACTGAGTCACAGTCATCAAACACCACAACGTTGCCTTTGTCTGCATACTCGTAGAGTTTACAGTATAGTCCAATGGCACTCATCGCACCCTTGACTACTTCATACTTGGCTTTACGTTCGCCCATCATGTTGAACAAGTCTTCTTTGTGAAGCACCTTGTCAACGCCGAAGGATTTGCCTACGCCTGGAGGGCCTGTAACGATCATAGCTCGCACGGTACCTTCCTTAACTGCCTGCGTCATATCCTCTAGGATTTCAAAACGGCCTCTTAGACGCTCGATGATCTCTTCATCTGTCTCGTCTCGTTTGGCTGCTTTGTCGGCTTCATCGATAACATCAAATGAACTTTCGTCACACTTGATTCGAATGTTACGGGTTGGAAAGCCTGGCTGGTAGCCACCATCTACGGTAACATAACCAATCTGGTCCTTGCCCATTTTGAATTCCTCAATGAGTGGGAATTCCATATTCTTAACGTCAACAGCCTGCCCTCTAATATTATAGAAACCACTCTGTGTAAATTTAACCATCTGTGTCATACGTTCGCTCCTTTGTTTAACAATTTATAATACAAGTATACTATCGTTTCTGCTCGATGTCAACCTGTTTTTTAGTAAAATCTGAAATTAATTTCATTTCGACATCACTAAAACTTTTAATTGTAGCACCAAATGGCGCACCTACTGTGGTCAGCTTGTGACCTACATGGCTAAGCAGATTGAGGACACGTAGGCCTTCATCTGTACACCTGCCAAGGTTTGGATAGTGTTCACTGTAATCCATCATTTCACGGCCTGCAGTGGCTAACTTCTTTTCGTCTACTGTTGATTCAAAGTATTGCATATTCGCTCCTGTTTGTTAATATAAGTATATTATACTATCTTATAGTGGGCTTGTCAACCCCTAATTGTTCTTTTTGGAACATATTTTTCAGCATCCATCTGTGCTGCCTAAAGTAGTATGCAGCGTCATACTCGGGCAAGGTCCCAGTCCACATAAGGATCTCGTCACTGTGTTTGAACCACATTTCGGTACACCAATGCCTAAAAGCAGAATGAGGATGCTGCATATTACATACTCCAATAAGTTTCTGAGCTGGGTGAACAGTAGTAAGGCGTGTCGTAACGTTCCTTAAACTCTGCTCCGTTCATCATGTTCTTCTTGGTAACGATTGTTTCATGCAGCTCAATGCGGAACTTGGGCGCAGGATAAAGTTTCTTGTAGTGCAGCTCTAGTGCTGCTAGTGGCGAGCCTAATGCTCCAATGCCATCTGTTTTGGATTCAAGACGCTCTCCGCTCTTTGTTCTGGCGTCTGCTTTGTAAAGTTCTAGTGTGTACATATTCGCTCCTAATCTCTAACTGTTGTATACAGTATAGCACCAAAGTGCTGCACTGTCAACCTTTATTTTGCCAAATAGTTAAAGTTTTTCTATTGCATTTTCTTGCAAATCTACTATGTACACGCTAGACATGTTGCTAGAATTGTAAGCAGTACAAGCGGCACTAGCTTGTGCAAACGTTGCGAAGAAAGTTGTTTGTTGTGTTGCGAAGTTAATAATTGCGTATTGCATGTGTAAAGTCCTCTACGTTGTTTAACTTATACACACACTATAGCACCAAAATGCTATAGTGTCAACCAAAATGTTAATTAATTTTCCATGCTAGCCGTGCCGTCCTCTTGCATGCCTTGCTCTGTAAATACTACACTATAGCCCAGCTTGTCGCTAACAGCAGCTTCAAAGCCGCTGTCCGTGTATATCTCCCACGTGCTGTTGTGTGCTACACTAATGCTCTTGTAGTCTTGCATATCTTCGTCGTCATACGTTTCTACCGTAATGCTGCGCACTTCAACAGTGCTGCTGCCCGCATATCCCCATATGCTGTCGCCAGCTAGTTCTACAGTAAACGTGTCATTTGTTGTTGTTAGCATATGTCGCTCCTCATTGCTTTATTGTTTAACTGTGTACAGTATAGCACCAAAATGCTACACTGTCAACCAAAATGTTTAATTATTACAAGTTTAATTTAAGTTTGTAATAAACTGTTGTACATACATTCCCGCACTGCTGTATCCATTTTACTGTTTAAACATGCTGCTGCAAGTTGCGGAACAGTTGCATAGTCTGCACTAGCTAAAAGTAAAAATTCCATTTTTGCACAATTGTCAATAATGCAATAGTCATTATTTTCATTTATGCTGTCTTGTGCGCTGTTTGCAATTTGCGTTGCATAGTGCTGTATAACGGCAGCGACAGTGTTGTTGTAATTTTGCATAATTTTTTTCCTGTTTGTTTATTAATTAACTTGCAGCTATTATAACAAAATCCAATTCCAAATGCAACTATATTTTTGTAACGTTTTGTAAATTTTATTTTACAAAATACGTATAATAATCTTCCATGTGCTCCGCAACTTTGTCCGCATTTTGCAAGTCGCCACTAGCGTCCATTTGTGCAAAAGCACGTTCCAACAACTTGTGTGTTAGTGCGTTAAGTTCTGC
>Ga0209830_10001380_pt1 | contig 21538 bp, 16 predicted proteins | sample ArcticOcean_MG_C_12_FD_187439 | JGI IMG/M metagenome (GOLD analysis project Ga0209830, IMG submission 187439) | Marine microbial communities from western Arctic Ocean - ArcticOcean_MG_CB8_130 (SPAdes) (version 2) | ecosystem: Environmental > Aquatic > Marine > Oceanic | place: Arctic Ocean...
GTCGTCGTCGTCGTTAAATCAAATGTCATTTTTTTCATCACAGTTCCGATGATCCCACTTCTTCGAAACGACATGATGGACATATTATTTTAGTATGTTACTATGCATACATCGTATTTGTTCGGTTCAATGATGTAGGAAATTTCATGCATAGCCGCTCTCTGCTATGCTCTTTGTGATGCTATGGCAATAGTACCCCATACAGCGCATGATTGAGTGTAAGAACTCTTTTCAATGATAATAATAATAATAACGCGTTCTTTTTATTGATTTATACTGTATTGTATTGTTTCTTTTTTTGACGGCTGCTGCTGACAGCTGATGAAGTTTGGCCGTTGAAAGATGATATGATTCATATTTATGCCGCATCAGAAGAAGAAAAAGAACCTAAAGTAATTATAAAGAAGAAGAAGAAGAATTAATTGGTTCGCACGGAAAGAGCGCTCGAGAGAGGAATGATAATAAGTAGCATTATTAGTACACCAGCGATCATTGGTAATAATAACAGCGATGGAAAAAGATCGTCGCATCGAAAGAATAATAATAATACGATCCCTTCTTCGCCTGAACAAACAAAGGAAGAAATAAAAACGATAACGATAACGAACACAAAGATTAATACTGAGAAACATCGAGAAGATGAAGTGAAAAATAAGGAGAAGAAGCAAAATCGATCGACTTCATCGAAGAATACGAGCACGTCGTCATCGTCCTCATCATCGAGCGAAGGAGAGGATGATAAAATGAAAACGAAAGAGGAGAAGAACTCTAAAACAAATCTCGAGGATGATAATAAAAAAAAGAAGAAGAAGAAGAAGAAAAGTCATGAACACGAAGAAGATCATAGCCAAACGAGCAGCAATAGTAGTAGTAGCGATGCTCATAAAAAGAAAAAGAAGAAGGAGAAGAAGAACAAGGAATCAAAGAATGATAGGAAGAATGATATTACCTCAGAATCGACGACAAAAGAAGAAGAGAAGATGCAAAAGAAAATACGGAAAGCGAAACGAGGAACGCGCTCTGAAATATCAGTCACAAAAGGCGGTTGGACGAAACATGGATACGCTTACGATGATGCGAACGTTCTGAATACGAAAAACTTGAAATCTAAAGCCGGTGTAATCGAACGAATCTCAGCAAAAGAAGTATCTCAAGAAGATTTTGATAGAAGGTTTGCTTTTTCGAGAACGCCTTGCATTATCACAGACGCCATGGATCATTGGCCATGTTTTATGAAGAAAGCATTGAATAACAATAACTATGATAATGATAATGATAATCCTAGAGAGTGGACTATTGAAAAACTTCAAAAAAGGTTTCCGAATGAGAGATTTAAGGTTGGGTCAGACGACGATGGATATGCCGTGCGGTTAACAATGTCTGAGTTTCAGTTTTATTGCGACGAAGAGAAAAATCCCGACAACGGATGCAAACGTGACGATAGTCCCTTATACGTATTCGATGGCTCTATTTTTGATAAAGAAAATACGAAAGAGCTCGCGAAAGATTTTGAAATACCAGAATACTTTTCTGAAGATTTATTTAAATACGTTGGCCATAAGCGACGACCGCCTCATAGATGGGTCGTATTTGGACCACCAAGAAGCGGGTCTTCAGTTCATGTCGATCCTTTAGCGACGTCGGCATGGAACGCGTTAATTTCTGGACAAAAAAGATGGGTTCTATACCCCCCAGATAAAGGATTGACAAAGTCTCTTTTGAAACCGAGAGGTATTGGATTAGATGGCGAATCAGTGACTTGGTTCCAGAAAGCATACCCTTTGACGCAAACGAGAGAATGGTCAGAAGTTGGCGGATGTCCGAAAAGCTTTGACGTCGTTCAAAACGCTGGTGAAATCATGTTTGTCCCGGACGGATGGTGGCACGCCGTGTTGAACGTCACGCATACAGTAGCGGTTACTCAAAATTTCTGCACTACTCCAAGATTCGATGCCGTATACCGGGCAACAAGAAGAGGAAGACCAAAAATGAGTAAAAAATGGCTCGAAAAGTTGAAAGCAAAAGGTCGACAAGATTTATACCAAACCGCGATGAGACAACCGAGACGATCTCAATATTCTGAAAACGAAAAGACTTCGTCTTCATCTTCATCTAGTTCAGAAGGCGAAAGTGATACTGAAAAAGAAGAAGAAAATTGTGTTGTTGCTGTTCATAATAAAGTTGTTTGCGGCGAGGATGCAAACGACAGAATAGTTCGTTTGCGCGAGACTGCGCATTTTGAATCTAAACATGGGAAAAAAGCGAGAACGTAGTACTGTACATGTGACAATGCGCGTGTGTGTCGTCGCGTCAATATTTTTTTATTCATACTACGTAGTAACAACCAGTCATGTATTATTATTATTTTATTAGTATCTATTTTAAGAACGTGCAAGTGATGAAGAATGTGAGGAACGAAAACAAACTCAAAATCAATTCTGGAGAAAATGATTCTGGAAATAGCGGAATATACACTGGAACGATTGACCCGATCAACCATCCAATGAGCATGGCGGCGAATGTATGCAAAAATGATTTCCCGAGCGCTTTGTTCTTTTGTCCACCTCTTTTATCGTTGAGTAAATAAACGCACGCGGCGAACGCGCATGCGAGTTGAACCGCCGGCCCTTGCGCCGCTGGTGCGACGAGCGACCAAATTGAAATCCCGAAGAACAAAACCGCTCTTCTAATCAAAGTCGTTTTATCTGGCTTTTGGAATTGATTTTTAATGCGCTCGACGAACGGTGGCGTATAATCTTCCTCCTCTTTCTTCTGTCTCAAGTTCTTTCTCTTCAAACCTTTCGCTTTCTTCCTCGTGTTTAACTTTTCTTTCAAAATCATATCCATCGCGAGGTCGATCTGTTCGCATCCGTCTACGTCTCTCATGTATTCTTTAACTAAGAAATTCCTTGCCTCTTGTACTTCTTCGAACGATGAATCGGAGTTTAATCCTAATCTTTTATATGGGTCTTTCTCGTTTCTTCTTGGGAATTTCTGTACTGGAGATTTAAAATCAATCTCGTTATCATCGTCATCGTCGTCAATGTTGTTGTTTGTTTTTGTATCTAAAATTTTGTTATCATTGTTATTATTTTCTCCTGTTTGTTTTGTTGTTATCACGTTTTATTTATTTATTAGTGATGTGAAATAGTTTATGTTTTTGTAAGTAAGTAAGTAAGTAAGTAATAATAATCAAAAGAAGGTAGATTTCGTTGTTGTTAATGTTAATGTTGTTATTGTTAATGTTGTTGTTGTTGCAGCTGTAAATGTATGTCAACGACTCCTCTCTCTCGCTGAGTGATAACACGTATCAGCCATTTATGAACAAAACTGGACTTATGAACAATAATAGGTTCATCATCACACTCATGTCTGTCTGTCTGTCTGTCCTGTGAAACGATCGAACGAGCGAACGCGCGAACGAAATAGAAATAGAAATAGAAATAGAAATAGAATTACCTTCACTCTTCACTCTAAACTGATTCATTCTTCTCTTATGATTATTATTAATCGAATTAATGGAATTAATAGTATTCACTACTCCTGCCGATGATGGTTTATCCCAATTCTTTCCAATCGATGATGAAGTAAAATAAATAGTTTTATCACGCGAAGAATACGTTGCGACTATCTTATTCATCTCACGATTGCGTCGTCCCGCACTTCTTCCCCTTCTTCTGTTCATTAAATCTGCAGCAGAAGAGGATGCTTGAGTAGTAATAATCGCCGACATATTTTGGTCAGATATAGTAGGAGTAGCTTTTCTCTTATTAGTACTAAATTATTTTAATGAGGGCGGGATGTGCAAAGCTCCCTCTTTTTTCTCTCTCTCTCTATGTTTAATTGGAAGCAAAACTTATTATTACGATTATTATTACGATAGAGAAGATTATTTAGTAGGAGTAGGAATACTATGTTGTATTATGTGTTATATAAAAGTGTAAAAAATGTTTGGTTCTGTGTACCGTGTGTATGTACGTATGTATGTATCTTCGCCCTTCGGCGCTCTCGCTCTGCTGCGCTCGCTCTCGAGCTTCATTGTATTATATTATTAATCCATTTCTTCGTGGCGACTTTGCTTTGGCGTCGGAATACCTTTCACTTTCGATTGTACAGTTTGGACGAATTCGTTCCCTTGTTTCGTCACAGTTTGCACGACGTCGTTCGCTTTCTTCACAAATTCGTTCTCTTGCACTTTTTGGGACAAATCTTCCGCTTGTTTCTTCGCCGTCTTCACTTTCGAATGATTCACAGTCGCTTGCCAAAGTTCGTCGACTTTTTTTAAAGCCTCTAAATATCCCGAATCGATCTTTTCACGCGCGTTTTGAATCGCGGATTTGATCGCGTCGTAAGCCAATTGCGGAACTTCCTTGGACATTGTCTGTAACTCGTGCACTTTCGATTCGATGAACTTCAAATAGTTCTCTCTCGCCTCTTTCGTCGTTAACGATTTCAAGTACGCAAGTTTCTCAGGAAACTCTTCGCGTTGCGTTTGTATCGCAGTAGCGCACGATGTCACCGCTTTCGCTGGATATGACGATTTCACGCGCGTTTCCCAAACGTTCTGTACGCCGTTGAAGACGCCGTCGATCTTCGTATCAACTGTCGTGACGACTTTCGGGTACGTCTTTTGCACAGTAGAGACGACTGGTGTTCCATAGGAAGTTAACAATTCCTCAATCGTGTTTAAAGATCCCTTGTTATTATGCGTACGTTTCATTCATTCATTTATTTAAGTGCGTGTGTGCGTGTGTGCGTGTGAGAGAGAGAGAGAGAGTCAGTCAAAGGCACCCGTGTACTACTTACTACTGCTTTGGTTCCAACTCTCTCATCATCGAAAGTAATTAATAATAAATAATAGTAATAATCGATTCTTAATCGACGTTATCACGCACGACTTATTACTGATCGGCATTAAAAACAAACGCGCGCGAGGAAACAAATCTTATCCTAATAATAACACTCTATAATAAAGTGCGCGACTAACCTTCAAGAACGAGAAGTCCTTCCCTTTCTTATAATAATTTAATATCGTCGGAGAGTAAGAATTATGGGCATAACTGACGATATCGATCGCGAAATCTTCAATAGATCTTAATCGTTTCAAGTCCGGAGTCGATAGCATTACTTTCTCGTTAGGCAAAGTTGTTCCATCGATTGATGATATTTGTGCTTGTTTCATTATTCTTATTCTTATTATTCTCTTTAATAACGAAGAAGAAGAAATATTTTTATTCTAATGAAAAACGGTTAAAAATTCGTAAATAAATAGAAAGAAGGAAAAGAAGTGGCCCAAAATCGATCTCACAAATAACACGAATTCTGAGCACTTACTTCTCTCCTATTACGCATATGTAGGACGCATAAATAATAATAATAATAATAATAATACTAACAACAACAACAACAACAACAATCTCGTTCTGTTAAACACTTGGTTAAGTAATCTTTTTCAATTGCCAACTTCCTTTACCGTCCGCCTTGAAGTGCAAGTGCATTTTATGGAACCGTTTCAGTTCCATCCTATGCGCTATGCTGAAAACGGTGATGTTTAATTTTTCAAACTCTTCGTATAAGGCGCCTTCTTCGTCAGGGTTAATAGCCGACGTAGCTTCGTCTAATATAGCAAACTTCGGTTTATGGTAATAAAGCCTCGCTAAACCGATTCTTTGCTTCTCGCCTCCGGAAAGAACGTCGTTCCAATCATGCTCTACGCGGTCTAATCCGACATCGAGGGAGCCCTTTTTTAATAACTTTAACAAATTCACCTTTTTCAAGCATTCGCAAATGCGAACTTCGTCGTCGTGTTGTTGAAGTTTTGCTGGATATACTATTTGATCGCGCAAAGTTCCAGTGACTAAATATGGGCGTTGCGGAACGTAAAATAAGGACGATATTTGTCCATTTTCTGACATTAACCCATTGCGAGGACGAACAACGACGCCTTCCGAGGCTTCCCATAATCCAGCGAGGACGCGGAACAAGCTCGTTTTCCCGGCTCCATTCGCACCAGTAATGAACAAAGACTCCCCTCTCGTTATCTTCAAGCTCACATTTTTAATCAATAATCTATTATCGGGAGAATACACTGTGACGTTTTGAAACTCGATTTCATCGTCGCGTTGAGAAGACGCAATTATCGATGATTTATTATTCTTTTGAATAATTTTATTAATAATAGTATTGTTTTTATTCTTACTCTCTTCTTCTGAAGAGGATTCAACCGAATGTAACAAATCAACAACGCGCGAAGTATATCCCGAAAGCTTTTGTAATTTTTTATAAACCATGAGCAAATCGCCAATAGAGCTCGAAGCGTTTTGGATCAAAGTATCCGCTTCTCGATATTTCGAAACGAGTTCTTTCTCGTTCATATTTTTTGCGAGTAAGAATGGAAACGCGAGGACTGGCCATCCAATCATCGATGCACCGTATTTAATAAAATATTGATCCAAAACGCCTTGAATGAATTGTTTAAAGAAATAGTATTGCGACCATGCGGTGAGGTGATCTAATTTACCGTTTAAGATTTCCTTCTCGCGTTTGGCGCCATCGAGAAAGGCAACTTCTTCCGCGTGCGAAATCAATCGCGAATGCGAGCGTCTGAAATCGCCTTCTCTCTTTTGAGTCTCCGAAATATACTCCGAAAACGGAGGTGAAAAAAATCTAATCACGTGGCCGGAGAAGAAAAAGTAAGAGTATAAAATACTCAATCCTTTATAACCCATTGATTCGCTCATGCGCTTCGTACTGAGGACGACATCTAAGAGAGGTTTAAACGTGCGAGAGAACAAATCTGCAGAAGTCGCGCACCACATGTTCAAATCATCCGTTATCCTTTGATCTGCGTTATCTAAGTTCCCTTGTCTCAAAACAGCTAACTTATAATATTGTCTATTCGAGAGATATTTTTCGTGCACGTGTTTCGTCAAGTTATGTCGAAAGTTAATCGTAATTGAATTCGTTAAATACTTCAACGATGAGTTCACGATCGAGGCGGCAATACCACAGACGTAGAAATCTGCCAAAACGAACAAGAAATCGTTCCAACTTCTCTCCATCACGGCTTGTAACCCTTCTCCACCTTTGCGAGCGATTCTTAATGAAATATACGAACGCGATATTAACATCACGGTTTGCGTCGATAATAAAAAGATCGATTTACATCTCCAGGATGGGAGAACGATCTTCCCGAGACTATAAAGATTATGCATGAATTCTTTATCGACAGTGGCGTTACTTCGTCCTCGTTTCTTTTCTATTGGTATCGTCGTCGTTGGTATTTCTTGTTGTTTTACTGCTCCTCCTATTTCTTTCGTCGTCGTCGTTGAAGTGTTTTCGTCATGATCATCTTTCTTCGTCTTCTTCGTCGAATCGATAACAGTGGTCTGATCATTATCGTCATCGTTATTATTATTATTATTATTATTATTATCATTTTCTATCATGGCCCTCTCCTTTGTTAAACTCTTATTCTTATTCTTATTCTTATTCTTCGTCATCGTCTGAAATTGCATAAACTTGTTCATGTGCGAGTCATACTCTCTCTTCTCGTGTACACATAATAGACTCAATGAACTCAGAGCTATACAGAATGTTATTAATAATTTCTTATCTTCCTTATATGATCTATAGACCTTATTGATCACGTTCTTAACGTCCTCTTTGTTCTTTCGAGTGTTCATTTTATGAATCAGATTCAACAGGTTAAGTATTTTAGAAGAAGAAGACGATGATGATGATGATGTCGCGCGAGCCATGTTGTTCTCGCCGTCATTAGGTGATGATGACATTTTCTTTCGTCTCTCGCTCTCTCCTTTTAACGAAGATGATGACGATGATGATGATGATTATGATGATGTTTAAATTTCCTGCTCGCGTTTTCAAAAAACATGCAGCGGTCTTATTTTAGCTGACCAGCCTGCTGCGTACTAATCATTAATAGGATTTGATACGCGTTACTTTACTTTATATGAGACCTACTACTACTAATAATAACAAAAACAAACGAGGAGGATATCTTTACTTAAAAGTACTGATTTTGATATGTTCTTCAATAGTAGTAGGAGCTAATCTTGCTGCGTTCTCACGCAGCAGTCACGACGTACTGAAGGGACCGCTCCGACCTGAACACTCTATGAATACTAACACTAATACTAATAATAAAGAGGGAAAAGGATCGAACGATGTAGGAGAAGTCGTCGTAGCCGATGATGTTGGATTTCTTAATCCAGATGAAGAAATTATGAGTAATACTGCTATCGATGATGACGAAGACGACGACGATGAACGAATACCTACACTTGACGATACCGTCGCAGGAGCAGACGATACAGATATTGATACGGATACGGATGCAACAACACCTGAGAAAGAGAAAGAGAAACAAAGTCATAAACATCGCCAACGTATTACGACGACGACTGCGCAAACTCATTCGCACGCGTGTTCGCCCGAGTACATTTCGTTATTTCCAGCAAAACCGCAAACGACGAACGTCATAGTCGCCGACGTTTCTACGTTAGCGCATAAGAAGAATTATGAAAACATTGGCGCATATAGAGATAAGAAAATACCGGCGACGATATTGCCAAACTCTGGGAGAGATATTTTAAATAGAAATAAGAATAAGAATAAAGAAGACGAAGAAGAAAAGCCATGGAGCACGTGCGCGTTAGTAGGTAATTCTGGACATCTTCTCAAGATGGAATACGGTCAACAAATTGATCAGAGCGAAATAGTAGTTCGCATAAATCAAGCGCCTACAAAAGGTTACGAGAAGTTTGTCGGTAAAAGGACGACGCATAGACTTTTAAATAGGTTATGGACAATCGCTTATCATGACGGAAGTGGTATTAATAAAATATATCGCGGCGGAGGGTGGCCTTTAGAGAAAGATGTGACTTTGATTTCATCTCGCACGGCGGCTGAAAATTTCGTTCGCTTGGCGTATTATGTAAAGAACAAGTTGAAGCGGTTAGACGTGCAAACGTTGTTTTTGATGCCCGAAGTCAGAGCGATTGCAGAGAATTCGCTTAAACGATTTCGTCGATGTTATGAGAGGAAACATTCAAAAAATTTTAAAGGAGGTAATTGCGCGAGTTCTGGTCTAGTCGGTATCGCAATGCTTCGCCCTTTGTGTATGAACATTACCGTTTTTGGGTTAGGAAAAGGTCAGCGAGGAGATCCATACCAATATTATCGTCTTAAACAAACGCATAGATCGTATGGAAACCCAGTTCATTCGTTCGACACCGAAGATGTCATATTCAAGACAATGGCAAGCGATCGATTCATCACGTTTTGTGGGCACGCTAAAGACGCTAAAGATGGATGTTTTCCCCTTACTAGGTGAAGTATAGAATACTAGCAACATTAGATTAGGTCTTAGAAAATTATTATATTTATTAATTAATTGCTAGAGAGGTAGGTATATATATTATAAGTCAGCTAAATTTATTCGTCATTTTGTTATATTGTTGTGTGTGTGTGTTATATTGTTATTATTATTATTCATTCGCTCGCTCGCTCGGTCGTTTGGTTTATTATCTGTTCAACTGTTCCGTGATTCGCTCGTGCGCCCATTGCAACGTCGAATGAAAATTATCATCGCCGCTCGATTCTTGATTTAATTCTTGAAATAAAACTTGGTAAAAATTCCTCTCCTTGAAAAGAGCGCCAATCCCATCCATCGTATCCGCCATATCTCCCAACAGAGCAACCATGTTCTTCGTCACACTCGAATCTCTGTATGGATCTCTCGAGACGTCTTCAATGAAGGATAGGATAAATCGAGCGTGTTGCGCCAAATGTGCGATTTTCGTACTATCGTCGCGAAAGCCCTGTAAGATACCTGTATACGCCTCAAAAATACCGTTTCTAAGCTCGTTCTTATAATTCACCGTATCTTCGTCCAACTCAGCGTTTGGATCTGGATTCGTCAACGCTAAAGCAGTCGCGCTTTGCAGCATTGGTAATACAAATTCGAGATATTTATCGAACAAAGGGCCGACGGCTAAGGCGATATCGCCAAAACAACTCAAAATCGGCGGCTTCACCGATCTGTGTAAATCGGATGATTGTAAATCTTGCAACAATAAGTAAACGAGGTTATCGCACCATTGGTGTTCTGCCAAACGTTCATCTAAAGCTCTGCAAATATCGCCAACCACACCAACCGTCGCTTGGCACACCGAAAACTCTTCGTGATTTTCCAAACCAATCTTCACAAACGGGTAAAACGCAACCATGTATTTTTCGAAATCTTTTCCCACGGAATGCGCTAAAGCACCAACTGCCAACATCGCTTCTTCGTGCACCGTCGCGGATCGATTCGCTAAAACTTTCAAAAACGCAGTCATTAGGTTATCCGAGTGCTGCGCCAACGATCCTTTCGCCGCTTCTTCCGATCCTAAACGTTGAATGATTACTTGCAAAGTTCCGCATAACAAAGCTTGTTGATCCGTTTGTTTCTCAAGCATGTCCTGCGAAGTCACTTGCGCATCAAACGTACTTCCGAGTTTTTGCAAAACCACTGGGATGAGCTGGTGCACGGTACTTAAAGTTTCCGAACTCGCGCATCGAATGATTTCGTTCAAAGCCTCGTAGCACTCCATTTTCAACTTCATCTCGGCGTCTGATCTTTCCGCAGTTATTAATAAAGCTTGCACGATTGGTTGAAATGCTTGCGCAAGCATTGGTCGAATCGCAACATCATCTTCGAGAGAGGTGATTAAATGCTGAATACTCCAGCACGCTTTACCGGCGACGTTTGGAACGTCCTTAAGCGAATTAGTCAACGCTTCTAACGTTTGGTGTAAATTATTCTCAGAAATCAATCGATAATCTGGCGATTGCACAAACTCAAACACGCGTCCAATAGTCCATGCCGTGGTATCTTTCACGTGCGTGTTTTTGTCCTTCATAGAGTTTAACAAAAACGGTAAAGCTTCGTTGGCGAGAGGAGCTAATTTTTCTCTCGACGGACCTTCTAAAATAGCCCCAAAAGCGAATAAAGCGGCTTCTTTTTGTCTCCAATTCTCTTGTTGAATGTTTTGCGTGATGTATTGCATGACACCATCGACTACTTTATCACCAGTTAAGTTTGCGATTAAATTCAAACAGATTCCACCAGCCATGGCCAAATTCCATGCCGTTTCGTCCTCGTCTTGCCCTTCCTCTTGTTTCGTCAACTGTTCGAGTAACATTGGCGTTAGAACTCCCAAAGCTTTCTCTATGAATTGATGATATACAACATCTTTTTCGCCTGCATTAATGGCTTCCATTCGTCCAATCTCTTCCTCGCAAACGGACGACCAAAACTCAATTGCTTGTAAACCGATTTGCGGATCGTCCGTTTGTAAAGCCTTCACCGTCAAGTCATAAATCGCCGAGATATAACTTTCCAAATGTTCGTAATACTCTTCTGCAACACCGACTAAAACTTCAAAAGCTGCGAAACGAATCCTTTGATCGGGCCACACAGAAGCCTCGCACGTCACTTGCATGATGTAATCTCTTTCTTCCTGCTTTGAAAAATTCTCCGACGCAAACGTCAAAGCGATTGATAACGCGTTACATGCCGCTAACCTCACTTCGTTGTTAAGTCCCGAGTTATCCATACCTTGAATAATTGCAGTTAACATGAAATTCACTTCTTTTTGATCTAACGAATCGATCCCGCCTTCCGTTTGCGCTAACTCTTCGCATACATATCCAAGTGTTTCCAAAGTTGCTTGTTTCAATTCAATCGACGAAGTTTGTTCCGAGACGTTCATTTGTAATCTTGGAATCAATTCTGGCCATTGTTTTAATGGAATTTCAGCAGCAGCGAACTTCGCGATGACTTGTGCAGCAGTATGTCTAATTCCATGTTCTCTCGAATTCAAGCAAGAGAAAATCATAGTCTTAATTTGATTCCTATCGTTCTCCGATACTTCCTCCGCGTATTTCTTTTGCAACTTCTGTTTCGTTTGTTGCGAACGCGAATCGATCGCATTCTTCAATATCAAACCCGATAACTGTCTAATCTCTGCAGGTTTTTGGTCTTCCTGTGCGAATTCGTTCGCTAGCGAGAGTAAGTACCCAGAAAAGTTCGCCACTTTCGCTCGTTCTAACTTTTGTTCAGCCAGTTGTCTCGTTTGAACATCGTGTGACTGCGTTTGCATTAAAATCTCAGTGATTTCTGCATTCGAAGAAGAAGAAGAAGAAGTGGCCATCTTTCCAAGTCGATTGATCAGTATTCCCCTATTGATTAGTACTATATCTTAATCTTATTATCTATATTATTCACTCCAATGATAATAATAATAGTAATAATAATAATAATAATAATACTCTTTGTACCAAAGACGACGATGGAAGTTCTTCTCTACTGTCAAAAACAAGAAAGGGCCCTACTTTCGTTCGTTCCAATCACTTATTATGAAAGAAGACTAACCCTGCTTTACACTGAGCGATTGAGAACAAAACAGAACAGAAGCGCTCGCTCTCTAGTGGCTCTTACAGAGATCAAAGAACGAACTATTCAACAGAGAGAGCTTATTATTTTATGAAGAATTATCTCTTTTTTACTTTTGCGCACTGTGATACGTATTATTAGTGATGTTTTTTCTATGACTATGTTGATAGAAGAAAGGTCTCAAAAATCCTTCCAGCACACAAAAAATCCACAGACAGAGCATTTCAGTGTGAATACGTCTATCTATGATTGTCTTATTTGTCCCAAAACTGCTCACCGCGCTGGGAAAAAGAATCAAAAAAGGGAAGTAGAAGAAGAGGACTGCATCGAGAGGACGAGTAATTGTATGATTTTTCGAAAATGGATGGAAAATCGCTCTTCCTCGTTTCGTACGTTTTGTACGCGAAACGCTCTCTAATAATTAACGAGCGCATGAATGATTACACTCTCTCTCTCTTCTCTCTCTCTCTCTCTCTCTCTCTCTCTCTCTCTCTCTCTCTCTCTTCTAAAGTCACTTTATTATAAATCCTCAATTGCTACGATTTTTTTATGCGCGTTTCTCTCTCGCGCGCTCGCTCTCTCTCTTTCAATGTCAGTCTCGCGCACGAGCAAATATAATAATTAATTAATTAAAACCCTCGTTCTCTTCTTCTTAAGATCCATCCAATCTTTTGTTTCAATTTCTTCTTAAACACTCTCCTATCTCGTTCTTTCAACGCCAGGACCCTGTGCTCTGACGGTTTCTTGAACCCGCTGCCTTTGCCTCCGCCCAATCTTTCCTTGAATAAATCGAACATTTTCTCGTTTATCATCGTTCGTTTCAATCGTCTCATGGCTCGATCGACGTTACCGTCTTCGACGACGACACCTATTCCATACGAGCGACGTGTTTGTTGTTGATTACTATTACTAATATTATTACTACTGATATTATTATTATTACTGATATTAAGTGCTCCTGAGTGTACTCTTTTTTTTCCTTCGTCCATTTGTCCAAGGTAACTGCGGAACCCTTTTCTTACGCAGTCGAGACTACTTCGAAGACAAAAATAATCATAAGAACGATTATTTACGGCGATTATTCTTCTGCCAACGTCTTCGTTAGCTCTCGATGCTTGCGTAAGCGCTCTCGATGCGCTGTTTTTGAAAAACATTGTCCAATATACTACTCCGTAATAATAATGTATACTTAGTATTATTATTATTAGTGCAGATGCCTCATAAATGTGAACCCTTCTTCATTTCCCTATTATACGATTAGTAATTATTACCCGCCTACTACTATTACGATACTTGTATCATATGTTAATTATTTCCTCGTCTGTTACTGTTGACACGTGAGAAGAAGATAATAATAATCAAAAGTGTTACGCGTAAAATACTATCGCGCTAATATCATGAGCGCGTTCTCAACAGCGCATACTTGTATATTCACAAGCATCAGTAGTAGTAAAAGAAGGACTTACTATGATAACAGTAGTAGTAGTAGCGCTGGTAAGAAATCTATGATGACATCGACTGGTAGGAATAACGGTGTCAATTTCAGTGCATATGTTGATATTAATATCAACGAAGAAGAAGAAGAAGAAGAAAATGGTCATCGAAATAGAAATAGAAAAACGACAAGACGAGAAAGTTTATTGAAGAGCGTGGGGATCATCCTCCTCACGGCGCAATCAACAACGACTACACGAACAAACGAAAGTTCAATAGCGAGAGCATCGTCAGTAGCTGCCAGTGAACCAGAAGAAGAAAAAATGATTGCGATGAGTTTTAGACCAATGAATGTTTCAATAAACGATGAGTTCAAGCAAATCGAACAATGGCCAGAACAACCGAATTTCTTACGAAAACGATTAGAATTAGCCTTGGCGGTCGCTCTTTTGAGATCGAGCTACGACGCCGTCGATGAATTGAACGTAATAGCGATGGATCGATTTCAAATTCAAGCGTGGAAGACGAGACAGCAAACTTTCGAGGCGTATAAACAGTTAATATTCCCGTTAGCCATGGAGCAAGGCGATTTGAACAATCCGTTGTATTTTGACCATATTTCCTACGCTCAATATTCAACGCTTAATCAAATTCTGAACGAAGGAAATGGGCGACCTGCGATAGAGTTTGAGGAAAAGTTAGGATTTGACGGAGAAACGAAAATGATTAAAAGAGATGAGAGGTTTTCTACAAGGAAACAGATCATTCCCGAATATGCATTCTTATGCGGTAGGAACGTTTATAACTTTTTTAAGAATGGATTTGAGTTAACTGATGATAAACCTTTTGAAGGCGTTCCTGACTTTTTCGTCGTCGATAGTAGCAGTAGCAATAGTAGTACTAGTACTAAAATCAAAGAAGCAGTCGATGCTTTAATGACTGTGTTTTTGAACTACGGATTCTGTAAGAGTTTTTCAACCTCATTTTTAGAAGATGATAACGATAAGAAGAAATTAATTTTTAAAGTCTCAGGGCCGGCGATGTTATGGTCCATTGGCGCTTTAGAAAACGAAGGCGCGAGGGTAGTGAACGATTACGTCGGCTATTGCGTTTCTTATTTTTTATATTCTTCGGGAATAAAAAGTACATATACTTACGTTCGCAACGATGAAGCGATGGTATACACCTTCAACTTAAATAACATATAGCGCTATTGAGTACCGTAGGAGATAATTTTTGTAGCAGTTAGTAGAAGAAGAAAAAGAAGAAGAAGTGCGCGTACGTAATTGATTGTTGTTTACTTAGTCTGTTAGTACGTGTGATAAAAAACGTACCGGTACAGTAGTTGTATATATTTCACAAAAACAATGAAAAGTGCTATATAGATATATACGAAGAATCAATCAAAAATACTCCTCGAACGTTTCGTTTATGATATCGTTCACTCGCATTTGACTCTCGCTGAAATCCACTGTTTTACTCTCTGAAAACCCATCGTCTGCTTCTTCGCATTTTAATTTCATTCGCGTCAAAGCTTTTTCTGTCTCTTTATCGGGGCAAAAATACGGTTTCAATAGAATATCTAAATACTCTTTCGCCGCTTTATAGTATTTCGCGTTGAAATTTTTAGCCGCCGCAAATCTTAAGCATCGACAAATAAGTTTCATACTAAGCATGAACTGTTGACTAAACCCTCCAAAAACGCTTTCGTCTGCCATGTAAGTAACGGTTGCCAAAATGCGAGCGTATTTCGCGCAATTCTCGATATTTTTTCTCGTTTTATTTTCTCTCGACTCTTCGCATTTCAAGACTAATAATACGGCCACGAAATGCGTCTTTGCTTTAGCGAACAGAATGTCTTCCGTGTGGTAATTATCTCGTAAAAGAAAACAGGCGCTTCTAAAATCCTCCAAGGCGCCTTTTAAATCGTTCAAATCGAACTTTGTTATTCCGGCTTGTACGAGCGCTCGCGCGTGTGAAACTTGCTCTTCGTTCGGAGAACGTCCTCTCTTTTCTTTTTCTTCTTCTTCTTCTATTGATTTCTTATCTGCTACTACTACTACTACTTCGTTTTTGTTGTTGTTGTTGTTTTTATTTCGAAGAAAATCATCATCATCGTCTTCTTCTAATTCTACGTCTACGTCTACGTCTACGTCAAATAATAATGAATTTTCATTTTTTAAGTTCTTCTCACTATTATCGCTCCTCCTCGTCGTCGTCGTCGTCGTCACTGTTTTCGTCACTGAATCGAACTCAACAGGTTCTTCGACGTGTAAATCGCTTAATATAGCACTCGGTGATTCCTGTTCTTCTACGAACGCGTACTTTCCATATTTCTTCTTCGCCGCATTCGTCAACTCTTTAACGTATTCTTCCTCTTTATTACTATAATAGCCTCCTCTCCCTCCTGCTCTGTTGTTGTTGTTATTTTTGACGTCCCACGGTTCGGTCGCGTTCGCGAGCCATTCTTCTTCTTCTTCTTCTTCTTCTACTACTACTTCCTCTTTTTCTTCCTTCGTTTTGTTCGCCGGTTTCTTCTCATAATCGTTTTCATCGTCCATCTTCGTCTTGAATAATAAACTGTTTTTGTTTTCATCTTTCTTGTCGTCGTCGTCGTCGTCGTTATCGTTCGAAGTTTTATTGATTGTATTCGTTAAAGCAGTAGTAGCAGTAGTACTTAGTGTAAAACTATTTCTGTTCCGATGAGGAGAGAACCCGGGCGGGGGTTGCAAAGGGAACTTGTCCATCATCGTCATCTTCTTCTTCTCGATCGTTATTTCCTGCGCTGCGCTGATCCGTTCTCTGCTGGCTCCGTCCTCGTCCTGTTTCAGTATCTCTTCCTTCGTTTTTATCGTAAACTTCAACTTACTCATCTTTTGATTATTATTATTATGACCATCAGTACTGTTCTTTTGCAAAACGTTATTAGTACTTCTTTGACTCTGCTCGAACTGCTTTATTGGATCAAACTCGCCGTCGTCGTCGTCTGTATCATCATCATCGTTTGAGGACCGATCTAAATCATCATCTCTATCGTTCTTTTTCATAAACATCTGTTTTCTTCGCTGTTATTATTTTATTATTAGTACTACTGTTATTAGTACTACTGTTATTATTACTGCGTGATGCTAATGTATTAATTATTATTACTTTTTGATGAAACGCTAAAGCCAAGACGGGACAGTTAAACCCTAAACCCTAAACCCTGACCACCCACTTTTCACTTCTTCTTCTTCTTCTCAATTTTGAAGAAATTCAAATTTTCAAATTTTCAAATTTGCTCATAAAAAAGGAATTCCTTCCATCTCTCAAACTACACCTCGTTCAACCGCGGTCATAATAAGGTATTCGCGCCACTAATAACAACGAAGATATCACTAAAGGCCACGAGTAAGAAATCAAAAAATAGAGAACTACGAGAAGAAAGTAACTAAATTACTCTCTACCGTGTACTGTGCTACGATCACTTTTTCTCTCTTAATATTTCTCTTAATCTCGTTCTTTTACTGAGATATATTTTATGCGACCGACTGCGACCAAGAACACAACGAAACAAACAATGGACGCGGGTGATAATAACATATCATCAACGAGGAATGAGAAGGAGAACAAAGTCCTGTTGAAGACGAATATTACTACTACTGATACTGCTGATACTGATACCGATTTTGCCATCGCTCGCGAAGAAGAAGAAGATGAAGATGAGAAAATTCAAACGAACGAGGAAGAGGAAGAGGAGGAAGATCTTATCACGAATCAAATAATAAACGAAGATAATGAACGAACCGCTATTGATGCTATTGATGATGATGAAGATAATGAACGAACCGCTATTGATGCTATTGATGATGATGAAGATTTCACTCGTATCAAACGACGCCTGCGCAAGACTGAAGACGAGGAAGATTCAGATTCAGATTTATCGAGGGAAAGAGTTCTAAGCAAAAGAGAGCACATCGAGGAAGGAATTCAAAAAACAGACTCCGATTTCGTTCCAATCGAAGAAGACGAAAAAAACGCAGAAGAACGTCTGCGTAAAAGTTTTACGACCACTCTCGAGAGAAGTAGTAAGGAAAAAGAAGAAAATGAAGAGAAGAAGAAGAAGATTATGCTAAAACATAAATCCGGTGAACGCGTCGTTGTTAATAAGAATAAGAATAAGAATCTTCTTAACGACGACGACGACGAGAACGCCGCGTTTGAATACGAAATCGAAGCCGACGAAGAAGAAGAGGAAATGAACTTCGACGATGACGAAGAAGATGAAGAAAGAATCCTCGAACGACGCGTTGCAGAAACTGGTAGATTATCAGAAGACGAAGAAGAAGAAGAAGAGTCGGAGTCAGAGCTTAACTTTACGTCCGAAGAAGAAGAAGAAGAAGAAGAAGAGTTATTGAAACGTCAACAAGAATCGAAGAAGAAAAGAGGGGGCAAAAAGAAGAAATCGATCGATCCGAACGATATAGATGCAGTCATGCAACAAAAGAAAGAAGAAGCCGATGAAGCGCACGAAAAGTTGATGCGAAAAACTTCAAAGCATATACATTTTCCTGGATATAGAGTGTTAGCGCCAAAAGTCTCGTTTCTTCCAGTCATCGAAAAGCTGAAGGAAACTTTAAGAGAAGTTGAAATTGAAGTGAGAGAAAAGTACCCGATGCCACCGCCTTCACCGGAAAAAGTTGTCGACTTTAAAGAGATTCATGATGGATTTAATGAAACCTCCGACGACGCGGCAAACATAGTTGATTCAGAAGCAGACTTTGACGACGACGACAATCAAGAAGAGAAAAAATTGAAAGCTGATGTTTTTGACAAAATTGATGAAACGGAGTTAATGAGCGAAGAAGAGGAAGAAGAAGAAATGATCGAACTCGAGGATGATGATGATGAAAGCGAGTTAGGAGAAGACGATTTAGAGTTAATCCGCAAGTCTGCGGTTAAAAAACCACCGGCGGCGGCGGCGGTCAAAATTTCGACGACGACTAATGAAGACGAAAATAATAAGAAGGAAGATGATGACGAAGATGATGATGGTGAAATTTCAGAAGAAGAGGAAATGACAGCGAAAGAACTCCGTTTGCAAAAGAAACTTGCGAAGAACTTTTATAAAGAAGATCGTAGAAATCAAAAGATGGAGCGAAGATCCAAAAAAGCCACGGAAGGCGTCGACGACGAGGCTGAAATGTCCGAAGACGGAGGACATACGGATGACGATTCGGAAGATGATATCGAAGCTGCCATGGCTGAAATCGATGAAATGGCAGATTTTGTCGATTTTAGAGAGGGAACTGCCCTTGATGCCGATGGGAGAAGAAATGAAGCTCGAGCAAGGGCGCATGCGAATGCGGAAATTGAAAGAGACGAAGAAGAAACGAGAAAAATGAAAGAGTTAATAGCGAATGGATTCAAGAGAACGCGTAATGGTTTAAATGGTGACGACGACGACGATGGTAAGTGGAAATCGAGACGGAAGCAAACCATGGGAGATGATTCAGAAAATGACTCTGATTCTGACGATAGCGGCATGGCTAACGCAGAAGATGCGGTTGAACTTTCAGACAGCGACGATAATGATCAGAAAGAGTTTCGAGAACGCGCGCAACAGCGTCGAATGGAGCGGGAGAAGCAAAAAGAAAGAGATAAAATGCTAGGAGATGATGAAGAGCGTGATAAAGAAAAGGAAATTTTACCAGCAGCGTTGGACGGCGTTGCCGCGGAAGTGAAAAAGATGTTAAAATCAACGAAACAACAACCAAAGACGATGAAGAAGAAAGGCGGCGCTCAGAAAAAATCCTCTGGTGGTGGAAGTCAAACGCTCGATTATCAGAAGAAAGGGGGAAGCAACAGTGGAATTAATGGCGGTGGTCTTTCTCGAGGAAGTTCGCAGTTATTGGGAACGAGGACGTCTTCGGTCAGTTTCTTAAAACGCGCGGGTTCAAAGTCTCAAAGCGGTTTCATGAGAGGCCTCGCGACGACTTCAAACGCTGGCGCTTCGCGATCGTTCGTATTCGGTAGCGCGTTGGATAACTCAAACTCACAATGGGGGATGGCGAGTCAAAATGAAACAGTCGCTGCTGCTATGCCATCTGCTTTAGGGAATGTTCTCGGAGGCGATGAAGCTCGTACTGGGTTTGCGCAGGCGAGCGATGATTTTCCCGCCAATGCTAATACTAATCAAGCGAGCGCAAAGGAGAAGAAGAAATCGCTCTTCGCAATGCTTCACGCGAACAACGCAGAGCTTGATTGGGAAAAAAAACAAAAAGACAACGACGGTAAAATCTTAAACTTGTTGAAATAATATCTCTCATTAAACACATTTATTATTATTATTATTATTATTATTATTATTATTATTATTGCTAAATTTCTATCATGTATTATTGTTAAAGCGGGAAGTTTTACAAGTCCGAAGCGCCGATCACTGGCTTTGACAAGTTTTCATCCTCCTTTGGTTCTTTAATGATAATCATATCCGGAATTGGCGTCTTTGGACCATTTCTACCCTTTGGATCGTGATCAAGCATGATCTTCACCTTAATACCAACAACACCTTGTCTCAACAAAACGTGTCTCGTCGAAGAGACGATGTATTCGCGCACTGGGTTACCAGAAGAAATCATGTAACCATCCTTAAACTTCATAGCCTTTGCTCTTTGACCTCTCAACTTACCGGAAACGATCACTTCCGCACCCTTCGCACCGTTCTCCATGATGAATCTCAACACACCATAGCACGCTCTTCTGACCGCCAAGCCACCGAGCAACTTGTATCTCAAAGATTCGCATTGCGAGATTGCGCACAAACCTCTGTTTGCGACTTTCTCGGCGTATAACTCAACGGCGCCTTCGGCGAAACCAAATCTCTTTTGGACCAACGAAGTCAATTCACGGATTCTGCGCCCCTTTTCCCCGAGCACGTTTTGCGTTCTCGTCGCTCTGATGATGATTTCCATCTTCACCGGTGTCGATCGAACTTCGACGCCAGAGTATCCATCTTCGGCGAGTTCGCGAACGAGCATTTCGTTCAATTCAGCGAAGAAGACGCCGTCGGCGACAAATTTGCGCTTTTTAGAGATGTTCAATGAGGATGCCTATACGTTCGTTCGTTCGTTCGTTCGTTCGTGAAAGAGAACATGATTTTGATTTTGTTTTGTTAGTTAAAAATAATAATATAAAGCAAATAAATGATGGTAAATAGTGAGAAGAAACCCTAAACTCCTCCTCCTCCACATTTCGCGTTCCTTCTCCCTTCCAGAGCGTACTAAAATAATTGTCCATGAATACATACAGAGAACTAGCGCGCGAATGAAACAAACTCCACTAAATCATTCATTGACATAATAAACACGTTCATTCATGCGAATTAATTAATAGCGTATTCATACGAGTATGTGTACATACTAATCGCGGATTGGGAGATTTCTGTTTTTCCTCGCCCTAATCTTAAAAATCCGCGCGCGCCGTACTACTAAAATAACACAAACTCGCATACGAGCGAACGTGCAATTACATCGACTGATACGTTATTGGATGCATGCGCATATATATCACGCGTCAAAACGAGAGAGAGAGGAAGAAGAAGAAGAGCGTACCATTGTGTTCTTTATTACTACTTATTTTACCGAATGAACGTGTTCTGATCCT
>Ga0209830_10001384_pt1 | contig 21488 bp, 30 predicted proteins | sample ArcticOcean_MG_C_12_FD_187439 | JGI IMG/M metagenome (GOLD analysis project Ga0209830, IMG submission 187439) | Marine microbial communities from western Arctic Ocean - ArcticOcean_MG_CB8_130 (SPAdes) (version 2) | ecosystem: Environmental > Aquatic > Marine > Oceanic | place: Arctic Ocean...
TCCTGAATAAGTATATGATGGAGTTATATTTCCTCCAGATTGGTCTACTCCAGATATTGATGTTGGAGTGACATTATCTACTGGCTGATTAACCAATGGAATTTTTGTAAAGCCGTCAAAGAATGACAATGCTGTTTTTGAAGCTGCTGGCTTTAACTTCTCTATGTCTTGAGAAAAATCAAACGCTTTTATGTTTTCAGTTTGCTTATCAATATCTGCTCTAGTAGTTGCCCCACCAGCCATTGCTGAAAGCGCATCAGTTAATGCTTGTTGCTTTTTTCCTACTTCATCTTTTTTAGATTGAGAATACCCTGACGCTCCAGTTGTTATATTTGCTGAATCTACAGTTTTTTGTGTCAATAAGTCTCCTAGACCAGAATCTATTTCAGATTGAGTTAATAGACCTTTAGCTTTAAAACCATCATACATTCCTCTTGTTGCATCAGCATACGCAGAGGACAATAAAGGCGTTTGGTAATCGGTAAAAGAAGTCGCTAAATCATCATAATAGTCATCGCCAAAAGCACCAAAAGCATCTGTTAATTCTTTTTGCTTTTGAGATAATGTTTCTGCTCTTTGTTTCTTAGCAGCGTTAATGGCAATCATCGGATCAACTCTTAATTGTTGTTGATAAGGCGAGTCATTATTGTTCATATGACTATTATCTATTGTGCCTCTTCCACCATGTACTCTTCCAAAATCTTCATCTGACGGATCGCTTGGGTCTGAATCACCATTCATGTTTTACTCCTTAATGATAAACAAATTTTCTTTTAATATGACCAATTCTTTGGTTAGTTCGCTTGTAATACGCAACGTTATGGGAAGCACCAAACTGATCTTCAAACCACTTTTTTGAATCTCTCGCCATTTCTAAAACATTTCCATATGGAGCAATTAAATCTATGATCCATAAATTACCCTCATTTTGTCTCCAATCGTCCCATTCCAACGGCCTTGTTTTATTCAAAAAAGCAATTTCAGCTTCTTCCGTTAAAAACGTCCAAGTAAGAAATCCTTGTAAAGTTCCCTCTTCATCATCAAAATACCATCTTGCTCGATCTGCCATGATTGGAGTGCAAATATATCGGCTGACATCTATTGGTTTGTAGCTTTTATGCCAATTAGATAAAGTCATCAAATTAATCGCATCGGCCATAACATAATTTTGCATATAGCTAGTCATTAACTAATTACCCTCGATGTACTTTTAGGAGAAAATAATCCAGTATCATATTTGTTTTGGCCTCTTCTTTCTAAAGAAGCTTGCGTAGAAAGACCCTCTGTTGCGTCGGCGAACAACTCCAATAATGGAGAATAGGCTGGCAATTGGTTTAAAGTTTTCGCTCTATTAGCTGCATTTTGTGCAATCAATGATGGATTAGCTAAACTCATATTTTGATTTTGTAGATCGCTTCTTGCTGCATCGATCCCTTGCCTTGATTTCAATGAATATTCGTTACCTTTATCAGCAACTTGTCTTTCATTTAACCCTCTATCTTTATCTAGCTTGGCTCTTTTTTGCGCTGCAACAGAACTGTTTAATAGACCAGCGTTAGCTAAAGATAACGTTAATTTTTTAGATGCTTCATTAAACTGATCAGTTAATTGTGGCGTTGCATAATCAAGGTAGTTTTGCGTTTGAGTATTGTAAAAATCATCGTCAAATTTTAAAAAGGCATTATCGATATTCTTATTACCATCTCTAATCCTAGCTTGACGCTCTTCCTCATCTTTTCTTTGTTGGGCTGCTCCTCCGTCGCCTCCTCCACCACCTCCACACATTATGCTATCTCTCCTCTTCTGATCCAGTTTACGTTTTGGCTGTTATCGCCTCTAATCCATGCAAAATTTATAAAATCTTCTTTGTTTCTGCCGTAGCCTTTTAAAACGCTTTCTTCTTTTAATCCTAAAAATTTAAGCCAATTATGCACCACTTCATATCCATCAATTGATTGCGCTTCTACTCTATGAGCATTCGCATTATCTAATACTGGTATTATACTATTTATTATTAGCTTTGTAAGGGATAGATGAATTTTTTGAAAGTTGTCGGTCGCAAATAACCCCAAATTCCACACACCTTTTCGCATAGGTATATATGTAAGGGCAGCTATTCCTCCATGTTCTTTTGTTCCACAAACAATTGTTGTTTTGTGTTCAGTCCATGTTCTTGCTAATTGTTCGGCTAATTCTCTTCTGTTCTCACAAAAAGTCAAAGCTACAATTTCTTCATAATCTCGCTGTCTCATGTTTAAAGCTACATTATAAACTGATCCTACTGTTGCTTCTTCCCAAATCATTATCCAGCCTCGCTCATATCGTAATGTAATGCTAAATTACCTATTTTAGCTGCACCAGCTGAAGTGCAAACTAATTTAGGCGCTAAGTGAGTTGAGTAACCAGAAAAAGTTGCTCGCCCTAAACCATATGTGGTTCTATCAATTGTAGCTATTTCTTGATTTATTGTTATATCCGTTGGGTCTGTAGATACATAAACAGTCCATTGATTTGTGCAACTAAGATCAATACCAGTAAAATCTTTACTTGTAGCTGGCTTTGCTGCATCTAAAAATGGCAATTGGATTTCTACTGTACTGCTATCATAAGTTTGTCCAGTTGATCCACCTAAACTGTATAAGGCATTTCCACTTCTGCACAACACTTGCGTTCCATCATATGACCAATTATCAATTACAAATCCTGGCTCATAAGTTGACCATGCACTTACCTTGCTTGATGGGAAATAACTGAAAACATAAACAACCGATCCTATAGCAATTAAATACCTACCATTTTTAGGATCAAGTATTGCTTGAGAATTTAACGCTGCATCTCTATCTGAAGAAATTTCTGTGAGTATAATATCATCAATTGGATTGCCTATATCCCCAACAAAAGCAGCGTTAGAACTATCTCTTGCTCTTAAACTTCTGATCCCTGACTCGCTTAAATAAAAAACGTCATTATCTCCAAATTCAATAACGCTTTGAGGCGATATTGTTCCAGTATTATTTAATACTTGTATTTGACTATTCTGCGCTTCATCAGCTGAAACAAACCATATTTGAATTGCTTCTTTAGCAAAAACAGCAAGATTAGAGTAATAACTTGCTACAGCTTGTAACGATTCCGAACCACCAGCGTTATTAGATAAATTAATAAACCCAGCGCCAACAGCTGTATTATTCCATTCGGTAGGATCGTTGACCCCTGAAAAATGCAACAAAGAATCTGACAAACCATACATTTTGGTTTTAACTGGCTTTATAAAAGACCCAGGAGTATATCCATTAACGTTATTACTTGTTGCTCCTCCGTCCATAATCGCAGAACTGCCAGTAAATGAAGTAGTCACATTGCCACTAACAGTTATAACAACAGCGTAGTTGTTAGAAGATGAGCCACTATCTTTTGATGTAATATTAACTAAAACACCAGTTGAAGTGGATTCATATTCTGGAGTAGTTCCAGCGTCATTTATAGCCTCTGATATTAAAGTCGCCATATTAGAGTTTGATGTTGCCCAAGTTATTTGAGCATTAATTATGGAAACCCCATTTACTGTTATATTGGTTACAGCATTATCCACGCCACCTGACATATTGTTAATAGTCGATACACTAACTGCTCCGTCTACTTCAACAGTTACTGCAAATCCATTTACTGTTATACCAGTTGTAACAGCCGTTATAGTTACGACTGCTCCACTTGCTGAAGCTGTATAATTAGGAGAAGTTGTTGCAGCGTTTATAGCATTAGCTACATTTGTTGCAGTTGATGAATCTGTACCAGTATGCGCCACAGACGATGAAAATAAATCAATATTATTAACCCTGACAATACGAATATTATCTCCTGGGTTTGCCGTTCCACTAGCTACAGTAAATGATCCAGTTGCTGCCGTTCCACCAGATGATCCTCCAGTTACAGAGAATTGATTTCTTGATCTGCCGTCAAACCAATCTGTTATTCTTACGCCGTTGTAGTAATGGTAGATTCTTCCATCTGCAAATTGCGCTGAAGCATATACTTGTCCATCAAAAAAATCTGTATCTAAAACTTTAGTTAAGGCCGTTCCTGATGGGTGCTGTAATCTTACATAGTTAACGTTTGCTGGAGTTCCACTTGCAAAAGTTACGCTACTAGCAGCATCGCTTCCAAAAACATATATTTGGCCATTTGCAGAAGCTAATCCAGTAGTGTTGGACGGCAATGTAGCCAAAGAGACAAAAGCTGGCCTTTTCTCTATTTCCCCACCTCTTGTAATATGAGCGTTTTTTAAAGTAATCAAAGTTCCTGGAGTAGCAGTTACGTCTGATCTTCTTGCGTCTAGGCCACCTCTAAAATCTTCAATTAATACATAAGCCATTTAATTGCCCGTAGTAGCTATTAAAGGAGGACTTTTAGGTCTATATAACCCCTCTGGCTCTCCACCACCTAATACAAAAGTTTCAGTTTTTGATAACCTAGCTTTCAACCTTGCATAATGCGCTTGCGCTTGCGCTAATTTATTTTGAGCATCAGCTTGCTTTTGTCTGGCTAACATTTCAGCAGAAGCATAAAGAACGATTAATTGATCGTCTAAATCAGCTTTATCTGTTTCTGCAATTAATCCATTAAGGTTTTTTATTCCGTGAAACCTAACCATGCCTTGCTTTGTAGAAGCTGTGCTATTTGTCGATGGGATTGGCCAAAGTTCAATTTGATTATTTTCGTATGCGTCATAGCATTGAATAGGATAAGACGTTATTCCTCTATCGGAATCAAATTGATTGTATTGCTTTGCGCCTATTCCGTAATCAAGCTTTGTCCAATAATCGCCATGTTTAAATTCAGCTTTTTCTATTCTTTCAAAAGTCATGTCACTAGGAAGATCATAGTATCTTTGATTAATAGATATATCTATATCTCTAGTAACTCTTAAAAAAGGCCAGCCATAATCTTCCCACAATCGTCTTTGAGTTCTTTGCAAAATATTTACAAGAACATCTCTAGTGGATTTTCCTAAACTTGGTTGTAAAGAATGCCCAATTTCAGATCGCAAATCATTAATTAAGATTGCTAAAGTTGTTCCTCTGGCCATATTGACTCCCTAATATTTCTTACCACCCTTGCCTTTTTTCTTAGTCATCTTCTTTTGCCTCATAAGCTTCATTTGTTTCTGTTTCTGGATCATCTGCAATAAAATGTCCTTTGTTATCTCTTGCTCTTTTTGAGCTTACTTTTGACTTGGCTTTTGGTTTTGCTAATCTTTCTTGAAGATACATTTTATCAAAATAACCATCGTCAATTCTTGCGTCTTCAAAAGATTGTGGTAACGCTCCATACGCACCAAACACATCAACAACCTTTTGGTCGCTATAAAGATTTCCTAATCTATCACGCTCTACTTTATCGTCATGGTCATAAGAGCCATCAACAATAATATTAAAAACAGAAGTTTCGCCGTGTATGTGTCTAAGCATTACTAACTCTGGAATTGTTAGAAATCCTTTATTAATAACGTTTCCTATATTTCCGTCTATAGCTACGTTTGCATTAATTTTTTCCATAATTTCCTCCTTATACAAAGGGCAAGCTGGAGAAAGAACTTGCCCTTTGGTTTATGTATTTATGCTATTTCATAAACACCATGACAGTTTAACTGTGATGCGCTTAGAACAGCCGTTGTCGTAATTGCACGATACATAACGTATTGTGTTGCTGGTCTTGCTGGCGCATGACGTTTCATTTTTTCTCCGTCCATGTAATACATACATAACTTTGACGGATCGATGATGTAACAACGCTTGCTAGGGTCTTTACCTGAAATTGTTAAGTCATCAAGAGATGGATCATACTGAAATTTAATGCCAGCGTAACTGATATCGCCAACAGCAATGTCTGTAGACTTTGAAAAACCAGTTTGACTGTAATTTCCATTTCTTCTGATTTCGTCAGCTAAACGATCCATAAAAGCAGAACCAGCTAAAGCAATTGACGGCTTACCACCAAATCTCTTTAACTGTCTTATTTCTGTATGTAGAAACTCGATTAATTCTGCTCCAGTTGCAGTATTTGCAATCGCAACATTAAATCTGTTTCTCCACCAAGTATTGCTTACAGTTGATAGACCACCTACTGTAGTACCAGTTGCTGCTGGATTATCCACAATTACAGATCGAATACCAGCTAATGCTTTTGCATCTCCAGTACCATCTCCATATAGAAGAGTGTTCATACCTTTGGAATAACCCTCCATCATATCATCTAGCTTATCTTCTAAAAGATTAACTAAAACTGTAGTATCTCTACCACTATGATTTGATGTTCCAGCACCAGCTAAACTATCAGTAACACTAATTCCGTCTTTTTTAAGTTCGGTTAATGTTAATGAAATACCAGTATGGTGTTCTTTCCAAGGAAAATTGACTCTTTGGATATTAGCTGGATTTGCATAAGCGACTGTATCACTATGCGTATAACCAGCTACAGTTGATGTGTAAACTCCCTTTACTGCAAGAGATATGTTCTCTTTACCACCAGGAAAAGTTTTTGAACCCTTATCCATAGCTGCAAGAAGAGGTTTATCTTGAAGTGAGTTTGAGTAGACTTTGCCCTTGTCTATATAATAGTCAAGCGCAGCGTTAGCGATATTCGCTAATTCGGCTGAAGAAAATGCCATTTTTATTGCTCCTTAATGTATTACGATCCCCCAGTTGCCAAAGCGTTTTGGACTGCGTCCATTAAACTCTTAGGCTCTGGCATTGGCGAACCACCTAATTTACCACCAGACAAACTTCGTATTGGACTTTTGACTCCCATTCTACTCCGATAACGTTTGTTAACTGTGTCATAAGCTTCTTGCGCTAACGCTACAGCATCATCAGAATTGTTTGGTCGTCCTCGTTCACGAACTAAAGCCGATACTCTGTCGTCAATTTCATCTTGTTTGAAGTCAAAATCTGGATCAGTTTTACGAACATTCTTTTCCCAGTTAGTCACAGATTGAGCCAAAACATTAACTTCACTTCGAGTTTTCATCTGCTCTTGTTCACTTAACATTTGTTGATTGGCGTTCTTTTGTATCTGAACGTCTGCTCTCGTTCTAGCTAACTCTTTTCCTACATCTTCGTCCATGTATCCATCTTCAATTTTTTGCTGAATATCGTTAGGAATTATTTGGCCAGTTACTTGTTGCAAGTTATTTATAATTGGCTGTAATGCTTCCAAGGCAGCTTGTGGATTGCTTTTCATTAATCCCATAATTGACAAACCTTGAGCAGTTTCTTCAGCAGATAGCTTCATCTCTTTTAAAGATGATTGTATCTTCTCATACTGCTCATGCCCTCTTTTGTATTCGTTTTTTTCAGCAATAACTTCTTTGAATCTAGGTTGCAAATGCAAAGGAACGTTATCTAAAACTTCTTTCTCTGACTCCTCGGTTAAAGGGGTATCCGTTTGAACGTCTTCAGTTTCTTCTTCTACGGATTGCGATTCCGTTTCTGCCGTTTCTCCATTATCTATAGCTGATTGTACTACAGATAATAAATCATCTTCAGTTTCGCTTTCTGTGCTGGACGACAGCACATCTTGATCCTGACTTAGTTCAAGTTCGTCCTGGCTTTGTGAGTCATCGGACGATGCTGACTCTTTTAGGTCTTCGACCATAATACGTCCTTTCGTTTTAACTTATTATACATATGTCGATCCTATCTTTCAACACCATAGCTAATTAATATTTCCTATAGGTGGTAAAGAAGAACCATTAAGCGTGTTAGGGATAGATGCGTTATTTGCCCCTCCACTTGGCGAACCTTGTAAGGCTGGATCGCCAGTTCCCTCTCCTTGTGACTGATTCATAGAAACAATAGATGGAATACTGTCAACGATAGCTTGAGTTACATCAAGTTTATCGTCTAATCTCTTTAACAATTCTTTTGCTAACCATAATGGGTCAATTCCTGGAATCTGCAATAAGAATGGCATAATTCTTTCAATGTTAGCTAAATCAGCTGCACGATTTGGCTTACCAGTTGAACCAGCTTCAATTTCAAGAAACACTTCATTCATAATGTCTTCTCTAGTCATTTCAGGCCAAACTGCACCTTGACCAACTATTTTCTTAACTTCTTCAACAGACATTAAATGAAGCATAACCTGACCAGCTGACCTTGCCACTTCTGACATGAATGAATCTAATTCATCTACATTCGCTCCAAGAGATGACATTCTTGCACTTTCGGCAATACTTGTTTCTGTAGCTGTTGCATTTGAAACTCCACCAAATGTACTTTCTTGTGCGCCAACAACTAACTGAATATCATCAAATAATGTTTTTACTTCATACAAATTAGGATCAATTCCTATAGTTTGTACTGGTTGAATAACATCACTTACTTTCTGTCCAGCTGCTAAAGCTTGTAATTCTAACAAGGCATTTGCTGGGTGCGTTGATAATTTTTCCTTATCACTTTCTTCTAGCATTCCAGCTGGAACAGCATATTTTGGTCTATTGGCTCTTCTATGCTCTCTTAATGCTTGCCTTGCTCTGTTATATTCATTTTGCATTGGCATTAATAATGAAACATCTGATGGGGGATATAAGACATCTTTATGCTCTATTTCATTAAACACCAATGGAAATATTGGCCAGAAATGTTCCACTTTTACATCAGGAGAAGTTGGCTCTCTTAAAAAATCATCATAACCATCGGCAACACACATTTGTAATCCACTTTTTATATCGTAAATTTCAAACAGTAAGACCAAACCTTCTTTTTCATTGATATCGATTTCTGCGTAAGACGCTCTTTCATAACTACTTCTGTCGCTCATCAAGCGACCTTTCATATCATATGACCTAAATTGATTTTTCATATCCACGCCATATATCTCTTTTATCTCTTCTGGAGAAACGTACATTTCATGGCATACCCAGTTTGCTCCAACAAATCCTCTTATTTGTCTGCATTTAGGATCAACTATTATTGCGTCTGCTTCTGGGAAGTCAAATGTCAATCCCTCTCTAACTGTAACCATTGGCTCTTCTAATAAAGCTTTCATAGATAGCTGTAACGCTTCTATTTGCGCATCATCTTTATCAATAGTCCCATCGGCTGCTTCACTAGCTATTCTATACAGATAATCAATTTGCATTTGTAAATCGTATATTCTGTTTGAAACTTCTGGCATACGATCCATATCTCTTTGGAATCCAACCTTAACAAAACCTACACCAGTAGTAACAACTCTTCTTACTAAAGCTTTCATTTGCGATTTAAATGACGGCTGTTGTTCTGCCATGTAATAATCAAATAATTGCTCTAATGTTTTAGCTACATTATCAAGCATTTTTCTATGTGTCTGGCCAGATGTATAATCTTGTATAAGAGATGTGGCTTCTGCTGGTGGCATTAACCCACTTTGTTCAGCTAAAGAATTTGCCTCATAAGCAGCTGCTAATGTTTTTTCATCTCCGTCCCATATAGCGTAATCCATTCTTTCTCTTCTTTTGGCCGTAGCTTTTGGGTTTTTAGCGTATAAAGATGCAGTCCTTTGCTGAACATGACGTTGTAAAATATTGGCTACATAGTTTTTGTCATTCCATTGTGTGTCGTCATAACCATTTAAGGTTGCGTCCATATCTTTCTTCATCTGTTTAAAAGATTTTTCGTGAAATCCTTTTGCTGATTTTACTCTTGCAAGCCAATCTGTAACTAAAGACTTTCTTCTCTCTGTTGGTTCTGGCTTTTCTTCTTCTTTACTTGCAATGATCATTGTTGTGTCTTCGTGCATTACCAGCCTCCAGTTTTATTGTGATTTAAATCATGTTTTTGTTGTTGTTCAGAATCCCACTTTACCCAAGCCATTGTCCCAACTTGAGGTATCTTTGATTTATTATTTACATAACCACCTGGAGTTGCCGTTCTATCTAAACCCATACCAATCCAAGCAATAGTATCAACAAAATCATCGTGTCTTGAATTTGGAAATTTTAATAATTCGTCTACAGCTTTTTGTGTCCAAGGAGATGTTTTCGGAAGCATAACTTTTTTCATAGCCATTCTTCCTAAAATAGATTGCGCTCTTTGAACCTTGTTAGCTACTGGTGTTACCTCATCGATTCTGCAATACACTCTTTCCTCTGCCATTCGCTTTCTTAAAAAAGGTCTGATAGATTTACTAATATGACCTTTTTCAGCCCACCATATAAGGGGTTTGTGTTTTTTAATTAAAGCTAACATAGCTGTAACCACCTTATCTGTTGGTTGTTTTTCCCACCACGCATCAATTAAATAAATGTCATCATTTGAATCAACGCCCACAATTAACAAACAAGTAGCATCGTTTCTTGTCTTATCTATACCAACGGCATGATCGCTTGCAGCGTATATTCTCAAATCAGTTGGCAAGTCTTTTCTATTATAATAAACAATATTTTCCCTTTGAAACAAATCTCCATCTTCAGGAGTAGGCCTTTGTTGATACAAAGATGTAAAGCCTCGGCTATCCAATCTTCGTTGAGCCTCCATAAACTCCATATCAAATCTTTCAGGCCACAACAATTCTCCGTTTTTACGCCCTAAAGGATCGTCATCTTCTGCAATCGCTGGTAGATTTATTATTTTCCATTTTGAGGCTTCTTCTTCTGTATAATGTGGATTAGTTGGGTCAGTTAATCGTCCAATCAAATCATCTTCATGCCATCTAGTTTGCACAATAACTATTGACGCTGATGCAGTCATTAATCGTGTCATTAAAACTTGAGTAAACCAAGTCCAAAGTTGTTCTCGCAATGTAGGAGAGCCAGCTTCTAAACTATCCTTAATAGGATCATCTAAAATAACAAAATCTCCACCACGGCCAGTTATTGATCCACCTCTTCCAACAAACACAGCCATTCCACCTGATGAGTTTTGTATTCTACTTTTAGACGCTCCACCTAATCTTAAACTAAAGTTAGGGAATACTGTTTTATATTGAGCAGAAGTCATAATTGCTCGACAATCTGCGCCAAAATCTTTTGCAAAATCTTCATTATACGTTGCAAAAATAACGCTTCTATAAGTATCTTTGCCCACAATCCAAGGTATAAATCGTCTTGATATTAACTCTGATTTGCCGTGTCTGGGAGGCATACATACGATTAATCTAGGAATATGGCCTTTTTCTACTTTTTCAAGAACCTTTGCTAACGCTCTATGGTGTTTAGCGTCTTTAAATAAAGATATATCAGTTGAATTAAAGTCTTCTGGATCAGGCATTGTAAATTTAGTAAACTTTAAAAAGTCTGTTCGAGATTCAATTGCTATTTTCTGTCTTTTTGCAGCTGAAATCTTTGTTTCTAAATCAGTTAATTGGTTTTTCTTGCTCATGCCGTGCTACTTTCTTTATACCATTCATATGAGTATTTGTTTGTATCCATTTCTGAAGCCATAATTTGCACACTTGAATTTCTACTAAGCCAGCCTTTGCCAAACGTACTAAAGGTAGATAAATTCTTATAAAAATCTTCTCTTTCTAAGCATAAAGCATCTATGATTTCTTCTGAATCCATTTTGTCAACCAGCGCAATAGTTTTTGAACCTATGACTCCATCTTTATCTGCTCCAACTACGCCTTGTAAAAACTTAGCTGCTCTACTAACTCCATGATTAACGCTCATATCAAACACGACGTAATCAACTCCTATAGGAAGATTGTTACACTTGTTTTTTAACCAATAATTCATTTTGTAAATTGGAGAAACGTCATTTACAGTCAAATCTTTCATATCCTTTTGATTGATATCTTCGACTACACACCAAGCTTCATAAACCTTTTTTGTTACTCCTAAATTTGTCTCGCCTCCTGGGTCTTTTGGGTGGTCAACATAACCTCCCTCGTGTTCCAGAACTTTTGTTAAACATTGCTCGAAATTATTTTCCATTTACTTATCTCTTTTCTCTAAGTTTCTTTACATGGAGTCGCCAAAAATAGTTTCCTATCTTGTTAAATCGTTTTGATAACTCTAAATAAAACCACATCATTTTCTAATCTTTGCTATAGATTTAAGGCCAAAGCTGGCAGCTATACTTGCTAATATTCCGTATTTGATAAAATCAGGTGCAGTGTTTAAAAAGATAAATCCATCTTTCATAATTGGTTGTAATGGCTTAATGAAAGATGCCCCTATAATCATAATAAAAAATATTGTCCAAGCTTCGTCTTTCCAAGAACTATCCATAGAAGCCACGGCTTTCTCGTCCCAATTCCCATCTTGCTCAACACGCTTGACTTGCGCTTGAACTTTAGCCACTTCTAATGTTTGTATTAATTTGGCTTTCTCTTGTTTGCCCTCAAGCCAAGTACCAGCTAGGCTGGCTACGGCGCTTATTATTGGCAGCATTAATATACCCTCACTTTCTTTTCATCGACCTTTGGAATTAATTTGCACATGCAATCATAAACTTGTTTTTCGTCATTCTTCATGTACGACTGACCACTAAGAATTTCTTTAAAATTAATACATTCGTTGGCATTGCGAAAATAAATTCCTTCATTACCACCAGCAAAGCCGTTAAGCGTACAAATTAGGAGAAAAGCACTCATATTATCCCTTTCTTCTTGGCTAAAATAAAAAGGACTGTGATTACACCAGAAAGCAATGCCGTAATAAGTATTCCTAATACAATTTTGAGAAACATATCTCGTATATACTCTCTTCGTTTCTGTGCTTTCACTCGTGCTTCTTTCCTGGACACTCGGCAATCAGCGCAAAATTGTATATAGTCTGTGTAGAGGTTTGCTCTCCCAAAAAGTTGCATATACTCCCTTAATTTTTCTTGCTTAACTCGTATAGATTCAAGAGCCATAAATTCTTCTAAATCATTGTCGGTCTTACCTAAGAAGTTAGTCCAAAGACTATTCTTTTTTTTGTATAAATCTTGTTTAAGTTTGTCTTCAGCCCCTATAAAATTGGCAATCGCTGATCCACAACTACTTATTTCCTTACCATTTTCTAGTGTTTCTTTAATTATTTTAAAAGCAGAATTAGCTACTAAAAGTATCTCAAGCATGGACTACCTCACTAGCAAACCTATAAGCAAAACTATGGCAGTACCACTAGTGCCAATCATTATCGCCTCGATCCTCTTTATTCGAGTGATTGTCTCTCTCCAGCGTTCCGAACATATCGCCTCATGAGTATCAATCTGTGCTTTTACTTCAGACGCTTTGACCATTAGCCTTTGATCTCCTTGAGTATTCCATTTCCACCCATATCAGTTCCATTGGCATTAATATGTGACATACCAGTGTCAGCAGTTCTAATACTTTGCATAGTATATGTTACAGCACTCGTTGTGCTTGGTGAATCTAAATATTCCATACTTGCTATGCCACAAAGCTCATCAGGTGTTCCTCTAACTTGAAACCTTTCATCATTACTTGCAGTATTCCAGATTAATGTTGTAGCTCCACCTGATATTATTCTTTGTAATCTAAAAGCACCTCTAATTTTTGCTCCAGTTCCTTTAACTGTATAAGGTATGTGAAAATGTACTAGTATTTTACTACTTGTTGCAGAAGGTGTAATTGAAAAAGAATAATAAGTGTTATTCCATGTAGCACTTGCAGTATTTTGATAAGTATTTACAGCACCTATCTGCACTATTTGCAACACACTACCAACTGGAAGACGTTCAATCACACTTGCTGCGTTTAGTTTTGTTAGTGTCATGTTATCCTCCTATCTCTGTTACAGTTATTGAAGAAGTTCCACTAACAGAATAAGGATAATTACCAATGTTATTTGGTCTGTTTAACCAAAGCTTTATACTATCATAAATAGCCCATTGAACTTTATAAGTAACTTCACTAGTTGTACTTATAGCTTCATCTAAATGTTGAAAAGTTGCATATGTTGTTTTATAAACATCAAGAATATCTTGTATGGTAAACGAAGCTCTTAAACTATTGGCTGTTCCTAAAGCATCTCCTTGAGTAATTATAGTGTTATCTCTTAATACTAATCCAGCACCATAAATATCTGCTGTAGAAGATGTACCCCAACATAAATTAACAGAAACCAACACATTTGAACTAGTTGATTTAGGAGTTATACTAACACTCATTCCTGCAATATCTGTAAATGCTTGATTAGTTGTTTCAGCAGTAATTGCAGTTACAGTTGTGCTTTTCACTTGCAACACAGCATCTTTAATATAAGGAGTGCCAGTACCACTAGCATCTTGTAGGGTGTCTACTTTAAGAATTGATGTCATGTTATCCTCCTAACTTTATAAATGTAAAAGTAGTTCTATTTTGGTCTTGGCTACCTATTAAAGAACTGCCAGAGTTCATAGAAGATGTACTAAATTTTACTTTTACATTACTTGTATTAGTTACATTAATTAAACTCATACCAGTTCCTGCAGCACCAAAAGAACTACCCCCACTATTTGCACTTGCTACAACAGTATAAGAACTATTGTTAGTGGTAACATTAAGATTACAAAAGGCATTATTTTCACCTCCACCAATAGAAAAGTCTACATTAAAAATTACTAAATATATTCCAGTTAATGGAAAGCTAAATATTCCAGAACTTTCTGTCATTCCAGTACCTAAAGTTCCTTGTCCAGTTGTATGTATTCTTTCTATATTTGATGTAACGTCAGCATTACTGCCATCATTTGTAGTGCCAGTTAATCTAAACTGGTCAGCCATTCCAAGACCAACATTTAGAGGAGGGTTATTAAATGTAACCACACCACCACTATCAACAGTAGCAGCAACAGTTCCGTTTGTGTGTGCAATGTTCTGCACTCCTATTGTACTACTCATGTTATCCTCCTATCTCTGTAAAAGTCATAATTGAAAGACTCTCAACAGCATTTATGTAGCCAGTACCACTAGTAACTTTAAAATAAACTGTATATGTTGTAGCACTTGTTGTGTTAGGTGCATCTAACCATTCAATAGTTACTGATTGCCAACCACCAGAAGTATTATAAACTCTTATTATACCATCAGGCGAACTAGGGGCTAAGTCTGTTGAACCCTTGTACAACGTAGCATAAGTATTTTGAGATGCTGTATGGTATAGATTAAAAGTAGCTCTTACTAAAACTTTGCTAGTAGATTTCAAGGGAGTTATTGAACCAGTAACTGGGGAAGCCACAAAACTAGTTGATGCTGTGCCAGTACTAGTACCATCTATTACAGTTTGTTTCACTTGCAACACATGACCAGTCATACTTACTACACCACCAGTTGTTTTGGGTTGTATTTCGTCAACGAATAATTTAGACAATGGTTAATACTCCATTTACTGTTAATGTTTTACTAGTGGGAATAGTGTAGTCTCCTGCAACCATTGCTCGTTCTCCACTTGCTATTGTTATGCTATCAGTAGCTGTACTACCATTAATCCTAATCCCATCTTTATAGACAGATGATGAGAACTTATCAGCAGTTACTGAACCATCTGTAGGCACGACTGAGTTACCAACTTCTCCCAAAGCCAATATGTAATCTATTGTGTCTGCTGTAGTTAAAATTTCTGCAAACTGTATACTTGACCCTGATACTGTATAAGCATCATTAGGTGCTTGTGTTACACCATTGACAGAGACTATTAGTTGTTCTGCTGTTGCAGGAAAGAAAGCTGCTGCACCCTTAGTCAAAGGGTAAGTGTCTGTTAAACTATTTGCCCCAGCCGTAATGGCTGTTAGCTTATTGAACTGCCCAGTTAAAGGCTGTTTTCCTATGTAGGGCATCGCTTACTCCTTTGGGTACTTGTCTTTAATTGTTTTGATTGTTGCTTTCCAAGCATCTACACCATTGTGGTAGATGTCATCTAGTTGGTCTGCCATTGATGGATATTCTGTTGCTCTATTTTCAGAATATGTTTTAGGTATGATTGGTGGATTAACAAATAAATTACCATCTTGAATTTGTGTGCAAAACACATCATCAGCAACTTCAATAAAACCATCTTCTTTATAAGGTTGTTTTTGTATTACAACGTTATTTTCAATTTTTACCCAAACCATTATGCTACCTTCCATATTTGTACGTCTGTATAAATCTCTATTAAATCATCTCCTGTAGCATGACCTAATGATGAGTTTGTTGCTGTTCCAACATATTGTTCTATTTTAAAAGCTTTAGATGAACCTATTACAAATCTACCAGTTACAAAATATCTAGGTGTTACTGCAATAGTTCCTGAAACTTCACCATTCAAACCAATTACTGCATTACTACTATCTGTTACATTTCTTAATCGTAATCTAGTTTTACCACTTGCATAAGCACAAGTTGAAGCTTGAATATAATAAGTTCCAGTTGGCAAAGTAATTGCATTAGACGATAAAGATGAACCACTAATCTCATTGGTAACAACAGTATTTAATGTTCTTACATTATAACCTGCACTATCAGAACCACCATTACTGCCACTAGATTTTTGGTCTTGAACGTGAAGTAAGGTACTTCCAAAAACACTAGTACCACTTACAGTTCCACTAAAAGCATAGGTGTCTGCTAAGTTCATTGACTCAGCTTGTATTTTGCTTATTGCCATTCTATGCTCCTATATATGCCACAGCACAAGCACCCCCAGTTAGAGTTGCTCCTCCTGTGGTCGTTATTCTTACAGTTGTTATTGTGGAAGATAGTGATTTATAACCAGCTGAATTTGAAACATAATCATTATTTCTTATTTGAGCATGATAAAACCATTTGTTTCCAGTTGTATTTATTAAATGAACAAATCCTGACACAGCATCACTTGGTGATGACATTAAATATATAAGACCCATGGAGGTGTTAGTTGCATGATTACCATCGCTAGCATGTCCACCCCCAACGTAAGCCACAGTATCAACATAACCACTCGTCTCTATTCCACCACTATCTCCTAATTGAAAACCAATACTCATATTAGTTGAACCACCGAATGTAAAATCTTCCAAACTGAAAAATATTTGTTTTGCTGTAGTTGGTACTGTAAAATCCTTAGTAGTTCCACTTGTGGTTGCTTGCTCTGTAATTTGATGTACGATTGGTAAGCTCGTAGCACCAGTACCACCATTAGCAACTGGCAATACACCAGTAACCTTTGATGTAAGGTTGACTGCATCATCAGCTATCTTTGCTGTACCTACAGAGCCGTCAGGAGGAACAGTCGTTTGAATAGCTTTGCCCAGGAATAAAACGTAGATGTCATCTGATGCTGATACTGTGTAACCTACAAAACTTAATATAGTACCATCTGTTGTATAAGACGTTGTTGGCTCTTGACGAACATTGTTAATATACAACGCAACATCTTCTGCATTTGCTACAGCATGACTAAGAGTAACCGACCCACCACTCGAACCAGTTAAATCTTGCTTAGTTAAACTTGTAAAGTTTGCTGATGGCTCATTTCCTATGTATGGCATAATAAAATCCTATGTACTAATTTCTTGAACATAACTTACAATTACATCTAATGATGCTGCCGTATCTGTTTCAAAGAACAACCTATCGCCAGCTAAAACATTTAATCCAGAGTCATAAGTAAAAGCCGATCCACTTGGTATCGTCATGTTCTTTACAATGTGAAATTTAGTTTCATCAGCTGGATCATTGTCTGTATTTCCACTAAGTAGAAAAACTGAAACTGTAATTGCATTGGTTACAATATTTGCTAGACTTATCGTTTTTACAAAGTGAAACCCAGTAGGAAAGTTTGATCCATTTGGTATGTCATTAATACCAGTTCCTAACCCAGCTAGTTTTATCTGTTTAAAATTTTGTGCCATTAGTTACTCCTAATTAAAGTGCAATCGCCATAGCAATGGCAAAACCTTTTTCTGCAAAAGCGCTTGTGTCTGTAGCTTCTATAGTTGTCCATGCCGTGCCGTTGTAAAATCGTAAAGCCGTCAAGCTTGTTGAATAATAAATGTCTCCAGCTGATAACGTTCCACCAGCATTGGAATGACCAGTTTGTGCAGCTGAATCACTCGCATACGCTCCATAATATTTCTCATCAAACGTAGCTACAGTATTCGCTGCTTGCTCTGCATAATATTTAGCTGAATATAATCCAGTAGTGCCGACTGTTGTTGATGTGGAAAAACTATCTCCACCACCGACTGCCCAGTTCTTTGCCGAACCAGTAGTAACAACCGACCCACTAATAGCGTAGCCTTTTGCTGAATAATCCCCTGAAGAACCATCTACTTTTCCAGTTGTATACGCTGCCCATTCTTTAGCAGAACCCTTACCATTAGTTTTCATGGAATAAGAACCTGATCCACCAGTTGCCCAAGATTTAGCTGAATCGTCTGACGTTCCAGTTACTTCTGAATCCGTTTCTGTTGCATAATTCTGCGCTAAAACAGCGTTTGCTGGTGCGCTTCCTACTTGACCAGCTACAGCCGATACAGCTTGGACTTCAGTAGAAATGCCACTTACTGTAGATATCTCCGTTTTAATTCCATCAAGAGCAGATATTTCAGTAGTCAAACCATTTAAAGCCGTGATCTCTGTATTTAATCCAGCTAATGTGTTTATGTTTGTTTGCTCTGATGTACTTGGCTTTAGCGCTATCCATGCCGATCCTGAATAGGCAAGCATTTCATTGTTAGTCGTGTTCCAATAAAGCGCTCCAGTAAGAAGAGCATTACCATCATTGTCTAATGTTTGGTTAGACGCTTTTGCTCCTAAAAATCTATCATCAAATGTATCTAAAGCTAACTCGGCTGCCGTTTTTGCGTTTGATGCTGCCGTGGCAAATCCTGATGCGTTACTCGCAGATGTTGCAGCTGCTTGTTTAGAAGATTCGGTGGCTACGTTTGCTCCCCAAACGATAACATTCTCATTCCCTGACACAGACGGAGCGCTTGGGGGAGTAGCAAGCGTAAGTGTCGTTCCAGATAAACTATAGTCATCGTTTGGGTTACGAAGCGCACCATTCACGAATACAAGAAAATCAGTTGTCGATGAATATGTGTACGATAATGTAAATGCAGTCTGTGATCCAGTTCCCTCAAACTTGTCAACAGCTGAACCTGATGTGTTGATTGCAGCGTTAGCTAATAATATCCATTTACCAGCTGTTTGATCAGTCGCAAAAACAGTTCCTGATGTATGCGCAATAGTCGATAAATATGTAGCGTTATTAAAATTGACTAACGTTCCTACAGCATACGCATTAGACGCTGCCCAATCGCCTGATACTGTGTAACCAGACACACCGATTAAAGCTAAAGCATCTACGTCAAACGAGTTCTTATGCACCGACTGATTAGCCAGCTTCCCATCGTCCCTTTGCACCAATGCTATGTTTGCATTTAAATCAGATAAGTTTGTCTTAACGCTATTCATCTCATTGTCCACCTGAACACCTGGCAATGGGTCTGATGGAGAAGTCGTGGCAAAGTCGTTAAAGTTGTACTGTCTCGTATAAGGCGTTGGTTGTGCCATAGATTATGTACCCCACAATTCGTAATGTTGAATTTAGTTTATCCTTTTTTTCCACAACGTTCAAGTAGTTGAAAGATTGATTTTTTGGGAAAATTTGTATAGGAGTCCATGATAGTATGCCTGGCACTACGGCGTACACCCCTAGGGGGTGGTCAGACCTTTTAAATGCGTGAAAAAATCGTCAATTAGTTCATAGTAAACCATTTAAACCTATTGCATAGCCTACGTTTGCCATGCTTGTTGCGTTGTTAATTGATTGGCTTGGCTACTTTTGAGCGTTGTTCTTCCCAATTATCTATTAATCTTCCAAGCTGATCAGGTGTAAGTTCAGATAAATCTTTTCCATCAGAACTATCGATTGCATTCTTTCCAATATCTCCAGCAAGTTCAAGAGCCGTTCGGCTTGCTGAAACTCTTGCTGATGCTGGTGCGTCCACATCTTGCATAATATCCTTTAAAGTATTTACGGCAATAATGGACAAGTCAGTTGAATACAGTCTGCGTCTTTCTTGCTGGATAAGCAATATAACAGACGGATTCCTTGTAAGCTTGTAAGCCGTTTCTTTTGGATAGCTATAACCAGCAAGACGACAAGCTTCAGTAGGGTTCTTATTCTCGGCTACTAAGTATGAAACGAACGATTGCTGCTTAAATGTTAAATCACTTTTTTTAATGTCATTCATTACATCAATTCCTGATTAATTTAAAAAATACATTTTAATTTAAAATAGTGTTGATTTAAATGCAGTAATAAATTACGATATTTATAATAGTTGATCAACAATATCAACATAATCAAAATGGAGCGACAAACATGAATAATAATTTAAAAAACTTAATACCAATATCAATAATGGTTTCAATAGTTATTTGCTTTGTAATCATGAAAAACCTAGTTCAAGAATTTAATGAATATTATGGATATTATGATATTGGCTTTTTTATAATAGTTCAGTTCATTCTTACTTTTAACATTTACCTAACATTTAAATTAAATTCAGGAGGTAGATAATGAGCTGGTATCCACAAATAAAAGTAGATGGACGTTATAGAGTTTATAATAGTCAAGAGTATCCAGCTATTCAAATCAGATTCAGCGCAGACCCTAGACCAATAAACAAATTTTATATTTTGATTAATGGCCAAAGCTTTAAAAAAGATAATTCCCCTATTGCTGAAACTTTCCCAACCCTAAAGCAAGCTAAAAGCTTTGCTGAAAATTCTTTGAAAGGAACAATATAATGAATGATTTAAACAATAATATTTTCAAAGCTATTGAAGATTTAAAAACTAATCCTGATAAAATTAATTGGATCGATGCAGTTAAGTTAATTGATCCCATTATTTATGAAAGAATTAATTCATTGGATAACATAGGCAGAAAATTTGCCTCCAAGCAAACGGCGAAAGCTTGGCAAACATTATTGAGAGGATATTAATAATGAATCCTTCTCTTGAACATTTAACCAGCATTTATGCAAAATGGCTTAAAGTAAATAATATTTCACAAACTATGTCAGCTGAAGATTTACTTTATGAATCTCAAGTCTACACGCTCCAGCTGGTTGAAAAAAATGACAATCAAATTTCATTAACAAATGATCAAAAAGAATTTTTAAGATCTTTTATTAATATTTGGAGCGATATTGATAATTACGATTATGAAAACAAATAGCCGAAACATTGCCAGCTTAATTGCTGGCTTTGTCCGTTCAAGGTGTTTCTTGGACGCTGATGATGGCAGACACTATTAAAACAAGGAGCGACAAAATGAATATCAAATTAATAAACGCAGTAATAGATTGTCTTGGTTATGAAAATCAAAATGATCCTGATTGCATAGAAGACATGAAAAATATAAATAGCTATGGGATTGATGGTGGCTTTGGTGGCTTTGTTTACTACCACGAAACAAGCAAGTTTTTTGATGATAACAGAAATCTAATAATAGATTTAGCAAGAGAACAATCAGAAGATTTTGGCGTGGGAATGCTTGAAATGATTCAAGGCTTTAATTGTTTTAAAAAATATCACATTCCAAT
>Ga0209830_10001386_pt1 | contig 21476 bp, 19 predicted proteins | sample ArcticOcean_MG_C_12_FD_187439 | JGI IMG/M metagenome (GOLD analysis project Ga0209830, IMG submission 187439) | Marine microbial communities from western Arctic Ocean - ArcticOcean_MG_CB8_130 (SPAdes) (version 2) | ecosystem: Environmental > Aquatic > Marine > Oceanic | place: Arctic Ocean...
GCCAAATCTTCTTTATCTAAAAAAGATGCTGACCCAGGAACTTTAAATATATCACTTTTGCTACTAACAACTAAAAGTTCATCTACAGCATCCAATGGAGCTGAAGGTGCGTTGTCTTGAGCAAAAACATTTAATGGCATTGATAAATTAAATATCAATGCTATCAGTAAAAACTTAGTTAGGTTAGTTTTTATCATAGCTTTTTTTCCTCAATTTATTTTTTAATTAAAATAAATTCTTTTTGTTAATAATAATTAATCGCACTTATAATGTAATTAATAATCATTCGCAACTAAATAATAGAAAAAATATGAAAGTTTTTTATTAGTTCTTAAGTAATTGATATATATGTACTATCGTCTTTTTAAATTAACAATCCTTTTAAAATTTTGATCTTTATATATAAATATTTCTTTTGAAATTAGATTGTTATTCACTTTCTGCATCCAGTCATAATGAAAACCTACATCTCCCCTAGCTGGAGGAGATATTGTAAAAACAATAGTATAATTATCATCTTTACCGCCAGGTAATTTCAAATTATTGGCATAATGAAAGTTATCCGACATATTTAGATGTGGAATTAAATTGTAAACACCCTCTTTTTTAGTGCTTTGGTTAATAATTTTTATCTGAATTTTTAAGTAAGGTATAAACCCCCCTTCAACAGATCCTATTGGTCCATCGGAAGACCATGTTACCAAAGCTTCAATATGAATATCAGAATCATTTTCTTTTAAATAAAATTCTTTAGGTTCAACGCTATCTTTTATTGCCCCTTCGAAAATTATATTTATTCCAGGAGAAATTTTTTCTTCCCCTATAATTAATTCCTCGGAATATAATAAACTATAATTTGAACAAATTATTATAGCCAAGAAAAATTTTAGATATGTTTTCATAGCTCCCTCTTAAAAAATTCAAAAATTTGCCATAACTATTATATTGATAATTATGCATTGATAGATTATTTAAATAGTATAATTGAGAACGATTATCAATATAAATACAAAGGAGCCTATAATGAATGAATTTATTATTACCTTTAGGGAGTGTCTTGAGGCATCCCTAATAGTTGGAATAATTTATACAGTTCTTGATAAGAATGATCTATCCCAGGAAAAAAGAGTTCTTTGGTATGGAGTATTATCATCCTTAGTTGCAAGTATAATCGTAGGGGTAATCCTGGCATCAATTAATAGTGCCGTTGGAAATACTTCTTATGAAAAATTATTTGAAGCAGTGTTTATGTATATGACTGCAGGTATATTATTTTATGTTATTTTCTGGTTAGCAAGACATGTTAGCAATCGAAAAGAAATAGAAAAATCAGTTAAAGTAGCTGTTGCTGGATCTAGTTTAGCATTATTTTTATTGGTATTTTTTGCTATTCTACGTGAAGGATTTGAAACTGCTTTATTTATTATTGCAAGCTTTACAAATACTGGAGTTTTTTCATACTTTGGATTTGCAAGCGGAATGATTCTTGCGATTTTAATTGGTTACCTTGTTGTAATTCAAGGGAGAAAAGTTGACCTTAGATCTTTTTTTAAAGCAACAACACTTCTTTTAGTTTTCTTTGCTTCTGGAATGGTAGCTTATGGAACACATGAAGCTGAAGAATACTTTGTAAAAAGTGGAAAATTAGAAAAACAAACTATTAATAGAGTCTGGGACATTCACCAGCCTTCGCAAGCATTAAATTCGAATGATAAAGAAATTTTTTACACATATAATACTGCAAGTGAAAAGTACTACCACGTCCTTCATGATAAAGGTTCTGTTGGTGTTTTTTTAAAAGGGTTTTTTGGTTACAACAGTAATCCCAATTGGATAGAGTTTATTCTATGGCTAGGGTCTATATTATTTGGATTAAAGATGTGGTCTTCTTTTTATAGAATCCAAAAATAAAGAAGTTAGTAAACTGTTATAGAATTAAGGATATAAAATTCAAAAATAGAATTAACCCTTAAGATAATGACAATTTTCTCGAAAGAGATATAGTTATTGTTTAACTCTACTTTATTGTTGTGAAGGTTCCTTGGAAAAAATTTTATCATATAAAGCATCAGGCGATGATACTGGAAAACGTATTGACCAGTTTTTAGCTCAAATTGAAAAGGACATCAGCAGAACAAGGATAAAAAATCTTATTCTTGAAGGTTCCCTTAAGTTATTTGATGAAATAATTATTGATCCATCCCTCAAGGTTAAGGAGGATGACATTTATACACTTCTTATTCCTGAGGCTAAAGATCCAAAGCCTAAAGGTGAAAAAATTGACTTAAATATTATATTTGAGGATAAGGATTTAATAGTAATTGATAAGCCTAAAGGTATAGTTGTTCACCCAGCCCCAGGAAATCACAGTAAAACTCTTGTTAATGCTCTCATTAACCATTGTGGATCGAGTTTATCTGGTATTGGTGGAGAGAAAAGACCAGGCATCGTCCATCGATTAGATAAGGATACAAGTGGATTAATTGTTGTAGCTAAGAATGATAAGTCACATAATGGTTTGTCAGAACAATTTAAAAATCATGGCAGAGATGGAAAATTAATTAGATCCTATCAAGCTATTGTATGGGGTATACCAAAATTTTCTTCCGGATCAATAACAACATATCTCGGAAGATCATCTAAAAATAGAAAAAAAATAGCGATCTATAAAGATGAAAAACCTGGAAGAAAAATAGCTATAACCCATTGGAAAACTCTAAAAAAGAATACCTTGAATGATATCTCTTTAATTGAATGTAAGTTAGAGACAGGAAGAACTCATCAAATACGCGTTCATTTAGACCATATTTCTCATCCAGTAATAAGTGATCCTCTTTACGGACAAAGTTATAAGACCAAAATAAGCATGCTAAATGAAGAAATGAAAATATTAGTAGAAAAGCTTGATAACAAACAAGCGCTCCATGCTAATCTCTTGGGATTCGAACACCCTTTAACGAAAGAAACGCTAGAGTTTAAATCCGAGCCAACAGAAGAAATGCTAAAAATTATTAATTTAATATAAGATCTCCCTCTTTACATACAGAAAAATGTAACCATATATTAACTATAGATCGATTGAGGAACTATTATGAATCTTCCTGTTTTATCAGGCGATATTGGCTTAAAAAACTATCTTGAGGAGATAAAGAAATTCCCAATGCTTAGCGCCGAGGAGGAATATACATTAGCGAATCGATGGCAGGTTCATAAAGATACTAATGCTGCTCATCAGTTAGTGACCAGTCACCTTAGATTAGTAGCAAAAATTGCAATGGGTTATAGAGGTTATGGACTACCAATAACGGATATTATATCAGAAGGTAATATTGGCTTAATGCAAGCAGCGCAAAAGTTTGATCCTGAAAAAGGTTTTAGACTTACTACTTATGCAATGTGGTGGATAAAGGCAGCAATGCAAGAATACATACTTAGATCTTGGTCTTTAGTAAAAATAGGAACAACAGCAGTTCAAAAAAAGTTATTTTTTAACCTTAGAAGTGCAAAAAATCGAATCCAAGCTTATGAAGAAGGCGATTTAAAGCCAGAAAATTTAGAAAAAATTTCTACCCAGCTAAATGTTCCTGAAAAAGAAGTGATTAATATGAATAGAAGACTTTCTGGAGGCGATCCGTCATTGAATGCTCCAATAAATTCTGATGGAGAACAAACAGGTGAATGGCAAGATTGGCTTGAATCAGATGAACCAAGCCAAGAGGAAAGCTATTCAGAAAAGGAGGAGGATGACCTTAGAAAAGAACTGATAAATGAATCCCTTCTTGTCCTAAATGAAAGAGAACTAGATATTATACAAACCAGAAAGCTTAGCGATAAACCAACAACGCTTGAGGAATTAAGTGCAAAATACGATATTAGTCGAGAAAGAGTGAGGCAAATAGAGGTAAGGGCATTAGAGAAGGTAAAAGAGGCCCTTGAAAAAGAAATGAGTGAACGAAAGATTATAGATATTTAAATTTTATTTATCATAACCCACATCTCATCAAGTATTTTAAAAAATTCTTCAAAAAAACTATCTTTAGTTTCCCAAAAATCGGAGTAACATCTATCAAAATTAGAGTGTCCATAGGCCGAATACTCCCAATCAATAATCCTTAATCCATTATCAGATTTAATTATATTTGATGATATTAAATCATGATGACACAAAACAGGTTCCCATCCTTGGTTTTGAAAATCGTTTAAATAAGGATAAAAATTGTTTAATTTTTTCAATAATTTTTTATTAATAACTAAATTCTGAGAAATAAAATTTTCGTATTTTTTTAAATGCTGAAAATAATTAAACTTAGGAAGAATAATCTCAATTTTTTGATATTTCATTATTAGATCATTCAAATTTTTCTTATCAAGGCTGGATATATTATTAGGTAATAAGGGCACCCCATCGATAAACTCAGTTATTAAAAAATTATATTCAGTATCATAATAAATAATTTTCGGTCCAATAGATATTTCTTGGATTGCCTTCAAAATTTTTAATTCTCTTGAACGATCAATGTTGTAATCATTAGATTTTTCTGAATTTAACCGTATAATATATTTTTTGAAATCATCCTTAACCAGGTAACTTTGATTTGTTTTCCCTGAGACTAACTTCTTAATTTCAATCTTATTAAGATTTAGGTCAAGAATAGAAATATTTCCTATAATTTCTCTAATATTGGGATAATTGCTCATTATAAGATTTTTGCCATTTTAAATAACCAACGATAGAAATTACCTGGTAAATAATTAATAATAGTGATGTTAGATACAACTCTCTATCCAAATTTAGAAAAATACCAACACTATTGATCACAATCCAATAAAGCCAATTAGACAATACTTTTTGAGTAACCATATATGTTGTAACAACAGAGGCCCAAGTTGTAAAAGAATCTAAGTATGGCCTTACTGCATCAGTAGTATTTAAAAAATAACCGGACGAAAAGGTTAAAAGAAAAATCAGAGTAATAACAAGTAGATGCACCCTCGACGACCATATTGTTATTAATGATGTATTTTCGTTTCCTTTTTTGTTCCACTGCCACCAACCAAAAATAGCCATAGACAAGTAATACAAATTTAATATGGACTCCATATAAAGAGAAACATCCCAATACAGAAATATATAAATGCTAGTACTAATAAATGCCGCGTACCAGCATGCAATATTTTGCTTCGTTGCCAAATAAAGGTAAGTTAGCGCAAAAACTACTGCCAGTATTTCTAAAAATATCATCATAAAAATTATATACTAAAAACTCTTCTTACCACTAACTCCTATAACTCTTGGTGAAGCATATTGATCGTATGGTTCAGTAACGAAAAATTTTCTTGGATCATTACCGAAGCTACCAAAACCTCTAGTTGCATAATCTTCATCTGTTAAATTTTTACCAAATACATTTATTTCCCAAGAATCTAATTTATAACCAATAAGAAAATTTAAAAGAGTATAGCTATCTGATTGAGCACTATGTCTATCAGAGAAATAAAATTTATCCTTCGATTCGATATTAAAATTAATAAATATATTTTCATTAATTTTATAATTAAGGAAAAAGTTAAATTGGTAGTTTGGTGCATGAGACTGATCTCTTCCCGATAAATCAAAAGCTAATCCATTGGATGGATCAGCTTCAATATGAGAATAGCTTTGGAAATTTTTAAACTCAGTTTCAAGAATTCCTAGCGATGAAGAAATTTCAAGTCTGTCGGTGATTAGCCATAATATTTCTAACTCAAGGCCTTGGTTGCTTCCTGATGCTGCATTCCCAATATAGTCTGTAAAAGAGCATGGACATTCTCCGCCTTCAATCCCACTTTTGATTGAAGCTATAAGACTTTGTTTAGTTTGCACATCATCCCGATCTTGGTAAAAAACTGATGCTTGTATGAATAAAGTATTATCCATTATACTAGTTTTTACTCCTGCCTCATAATTCCACATAGTTTCAGAATCATAATTAAGATTTTCTTGATTAACTTTTCCGCCAATATTAACTCCACCAGGTTTGTAGCCTCTTGATAGTAGTGCATAAATCATTGTTTTTTTGTTAATCTGGTTTTGAATTGCAATTTTACCGCCCCAAAAATTCTCAGAATTAGAATAGCGATTGTTAAATAAGCAGCTTTCAGGTCTAGGATAGATAGCTATACAGAAAAATCCCTCTGGGGCTGGCCCATTATTATCTACATAGTCAGCTTTTCTTTTTTCAAATCTTAGACCAGTTGTGACTTTAACTTTTTGGTTAATATTGGCATCTATTTGCCCATAAATAGCAGAGTTTTTTGTATCAAAAGAGCTTTTAAAGTTATTTTCAAGGTATGTATATTGTCGAATTAAATTCACATCCTGATCTCTATTATAAACGCCGATAACCCATGGAAAAATTTCTGAATCAGAGATGTACCTTATATCAATTGAATGATTCTTATTATCACGTTCGAAGCTATCAAAAGAAGAGTACCACCAATCAAAACCGTAAATAGATGAATCGCATGATGTATTATTGCAAATCCCTGTATTACTCCAGTCTTCATCATATGCATATTCGAGATCAGAGTTTGCATAACTCATTAAAAGCTCTATACGATTATTATTTTGTAGTCTTTTCTCTAACTTAAAAGATGAAGCGGAGGTTTTTTGTCTATCATATCCCGGCTCATCAGAATAGGTTTCCCTTGTGTTATCAAGACTAAAAGCATCATACCCATTATCAATATCTGCATAAAATATATTAAGAACTAATTCAGTATTATCCATACTTTTAGTAAACTTAGCCTTTGCAACTGTTTCATCTAAATTATTTGTATCGTCTTTATTTAAATAAATATTATCACTATAACCATTACTTTTAGAGTTTTTTATTCCAACTCTATAACCAAATTTATTATCGGATGTTCCACTTATAACTGCACCAATATTCCTTCCGCCATATTCCGAAATTAGTCCTGTCAATTCAGAATAAAAAACTTCAGTAGGATCGTTACTTACCACATTAATCAGCCCTGCAAGAGCGTTTGCACCATACAATATTCCTTGTGGTCCTCTTAATACTTCAACCTGCTTAATGTCGAAGGTAGAAGCTCCAAGAGCAATGCCAGTAAAGTCTATACCATCAATAACGATACCAACAGAATAGTTAACTGGCTCAGAAAACTCACTTCTTTCTCCAATACCTCGAATTTGATAAAATTTTCCTCTTGAGGATCCTGTAGAATAATTAACATTTGGAGTCATAAATAACATATCTTCAAGATGACTGGCATTCCTTTGATTAATATCATTAGAACTTAAAACTGAAACACTTAGGGGAAGATTAAATGGATTAATTTCGTTGAACTCAGCTGTAACAATTATCTCACCTATATCATTTGTTGATTGGTCTTCTTCTGCTTGAGACTGAAGACAATTAAAAATTAAAAAAGAAAAAAGAAAAAAATACTTCATTAAAAACTCCCACATAATTTATTTAGCAGAAACAGTTAATAATGTGGCGTTAGAGAAATTTAATCCATTCCTACGCCGGCATTAACCGGATCAGGTTCAAAGGGATAGGTAAATCCATCTCAGCCTTTAAGGCACCCCTTGGACAAACAGATAGTTACATCTGTTTAAAATTACATGCAAGTAGTTTTTTAATCCTCAAATGGATCTTTAACTAAAATAGTATCTTCCCTTTCAGGACTTGTAGACAAAAGAGATACCGAACAACCAATAAGTTCCTCTAATCTTTTGACATACTTTATTGCCTCAGCGGGCAAGTCATTCCATGTTCTTGCACCATATGTTGAGTCGCTCCACCCCTTTATATCTTCGTAAATAGGAATAACATTAAATTGATCTTCCGATGCTATAGGAAAATAATCAATTTCTTTACCATTTAGCGTATATCCAGTGCATATTTTTATTGTTTCAAATCCATCAAGAACGTCTAGCTTTGTAAGAGCTATTCCATCTATTCCTCCGGTTTCAATTGCGTGCTTCACCATTACGGCATCTATCCAACCACACCTTCTTTTTCTTCCAGTATTAGTTCCAAATTCATGACCTTTTTTTCCTAGCTCCTCACCTATCTCGTTTTCTTGCTCTGTAGGAAATGGGCCCTCTCCAACTCTGGTGGTATAGGCTTTAGTTATTCCTAAAACAAAGTTTAAGGCTTTCAAATTTTGACCAACTCCGGATAGTGCGGTAGGTGAAATTGTATTTGAAGAAGTTACATAAGGGTATGTTCCATGATCATTATCAAGCATAACGCCTTGTGCGCCCTCAAATAAAATTCTTTTTCCTGCTTTTCTTACCTCAGATAAAACAGATGAGACTCTTGCCATATAAGGTAAAATCTTATCGGTAATAGAGACCAGCTCCTTAAAGACATCATCAGAAATAAGTTCTTTTTCTTCCATACCCCTAAGAATAATATTATGATGGTCTACAAGTTTATTAACTTTATGAAATAGACTTTTTTCATTAGCTAAGTCTGTTACACGAATTGCCCTTCTTCCAACTTTATCTTCATATGCTGGCCCAATACCCCTTTTAGTGGTTCCTATTTTGTCGTCACCACTGAGCCCCTCTCTGAGTGAATCAAGTCTTTGATGAAGGGGTAAAATTAAAGTTGCATTTTCAGCTATCTTTAAGCTCTCAGGGCTAACCTTTATTCCAAGATTGATAATATATTTAATTTCTTTTGCTAGAGCCCAGGGATCAATAACGACACCATTACCAATTATCGATAACTTTCCACCTCTAACTATTCCAGAAGGTAATAAGGATAATTTATAAGTAACACCATCGATAACTAATGTATGACCTGCATTATGTCCGCCCTGAAATCTGACTACAACATCAGCTCTATTTGAGAGCCAGTCGACAATTTTACCTTTTCCTTCATCCCCCCACTGGGATCCGATAACAGCAACGTTAGCCAATTTTTTACCTTATTAAATAATTTTAAAATTTAGACACTTAACTTGAACTACAGACTTGAGTTTTTCAACTTCTTTTATTACTTTCTCACTAACAGGTTTATCAACCCCTATCAAGGCTATTGCATCCTCTAGTGGCCCTGTTCTTCCAAGATTAAAACTTGCAATATTAATTTCTTCATCGCCGAGTATATTACCCAAGCTTCCTATTAAACCTGGTACATCTTTATTCGTTACGTAAAGCATATTTTGCATCAAACCTGCTTCTAGGTTAATCCCATTAATCTGAACTATCCTTGGATTACCATCAGAAAAAGTAGTTCCGCCTATTGAGAATTTTTCTTTTTTAGATGTTAAGGTTATTCGAATATAACTCTCATATGCACTGTGTTCATCCTTCTTTGTTTCAGTAATTGCAATACCCTTATCACGAGCAATAGATGGTGCGCTAACCATATTGATATCAGGTAGTGTAGAACTAAGGATACCTGCAACAGCAGCAGCAGTTATCGGAGAACAATTATAATCTGAAACATTGCCAACATAATCTATTGCTATTTCATCAAAATCTGATGGCATTAACTGTCCAGCAAATAAACCAAGTTGTTCTGAGACTTTAGCAAAAGGTTTGAGAATTGGTGCTTCACTTGCAGATATGGAAGGCATATTGATAGCATTTGAGACAGCTCCAGTTAATAAAAAATCAGACATTTGATCTGCGACTTGTAATGCCACATTTTCTTGAGCTTCTAGAGTAGAGGCACCTAAGTGAGGGGTGCATACAACATTTTCCATTCCAAAAAAGATACTTTCTTTAGCTGGCTCAACTTCATAAACATCAATAGCCGCTCCAGCAACTTTCCCAGAATTTAAACTTTCTTTTAAATCTTTTTCATTAATGAGACCACCTCTAGCACAATTAATTATAAAAACACCATCCTTGCAGGCCTTAAGAGATTTATCATTAATAATGTTAGAAGTTTGATCTGTCAGAGGGACATGAAGTGTAATAATATCACTTAACTTTAGTAACTCATCTAATTCAACTTTCCTAACTTTGATTTCTAAGGCCTTTTCTTTGGTAAGAAATGGATCATAGGCAATTACCTTCATTTTTAACCCTAAAGCCCTATCAGAAACAATTGACCCAATATTTCCGCATCCAATAATCCCAAGAGTTTTTCCTGTAATCTCAGTCCCCATATACTTAGATTTCTCCCAACTACCAAGATGTGTTGATTGATTTGCTTGAGGTATATTTCTAACTAAAGACATAATCATTGAAATAGCATGTTCTGCTGTTGTAATTGCGTTTCCAAAAGGTGTGTTCATAACGGCTACACCTCTTGATGTTGCAAAAGGTATATCAACATTATCAACACCGATACCAGCCCTTCCTACGACCTTCAAATTATCTGCAGACTCAAGAACTTTTTCAGTTACTTTTGTAGAAGATCTAATTGCCAAACCATCATATTTATTAATTATCTTAATTAAATCATCTCTTTCAAGGCCAGTTATTACATCAACCTCAATTCCTCTATCTAAAAAAATTTTTTCAGCCTTTGGGCTTAATTTATCGGATATTAAAACTTTTGGCATCGTAAACTCCTTTTAATTAAGAATCTTATTAAATGCTTGATTATAAGCCCAATCAATCCATGGTAACAAAGCCTTTACGTCAGTTGATTCTACAGTTGCACCTGTCCATATTCTTAAACCTGGAGGAGCGCTCCTATGATTAACTATATCGTAAGCCACACCTTCCTTTTCCAACAACACTCCAATTTCTTTTGCAAGTGCTCTCTGGGTTTCATCATTTTGACTAACAACTCGATCATCACAAAATTTTAAACAAACCGATGTATTCGATCTGTTAATTTTTTCTTGGCAAAGAAAATCAATAACATCAGATCTATCAACCCAGTCATTTATTAAATTGAAGCTATCGTTAGCCCTACCAAAGCAAGCATTAAGCCCGCCAATCCCCTTAACCCAACTTAGAGCATCTAAATAATCCTCTACGCATAACATTGAAGGGGTGTTAAGTGTTTCACCTTTGAAGATACCTTCAATAACTTTATTGGATTTAGTTAATCGAAATATTTTTGGTATTGGCCATTTAGGAGTATAGCTCTCGAGATGCTCTATGGCTTTTGGACTTAAAACTATAATACCATGAGCAGCTTCACCCCCTAGAACTTTTTGCCAGCTAAAGGTAACTACATCTAATTTTTTCCATTCAACGTCTTGAGCAAATACAGCAGATGTTGCATCACACAAAACAAGACCTTTTCGATCCAGAGGAATCCAATCAGCATTGGGAACCTTTACACCTGAAGTTGTTCCATTCCATGTAAAAATAACATCATTATCAAAATTTATTTTTGAAAGATCTGGTATATCACCAAAATCAGCTACATGCGTATTTGAGTCATTTATTTTTAATTGCTCAAGAATATCTTTTTTCCAATCATTACCAAAGACTTCCCATGCTAAAATTTCCACAGGTTTTGAACCAAGAAGATTCCACATAGCCATTTCAATAGCCCCTGTGTCAGAACCAGCAACAATACCTACTTTATAACCCTCAGGAATTTTTAGTATCTCAATAGTTTGATCAATAGATTTTTGAAGTTTTTCCTTACCTAGCTTACTACGATGGCTACGGCCTAAAAGAGCTCCATCAAGTGAATTAACACTCCAGCCTGGTCTCTTTGTGCATGGTCCAGATGAAAAATTAATACATACTGGTTTATTGTTTGGTTTTATATCATTCATTTTTAATCTATCCTTCCAGATAGTTGCCCCCCGTTGGGGAGGGGTAACCCACATAAGGAGATATAATTTAATAAAGTTTTAGTCAAACTAAAACTTTTAAATTTACTATCTTAGTCTTTCTTATTAATTAAATGTTCGATTGAAGAGCTTATTTCGTTAGCAATATTAAGAGATAATTTATCGTCTAAACTTTCCACCATAATTCTTATAATAGGTTCAGTACCACTTTTCCTAACTACAATTCTTCCTGATTCTCCAAGGATATCAGTTTGCTTCTTAATAACCTTTTGAATACCTTCATTAGACAAAGGATCTTTACCTTTTAAAGGAATGGTAATATTTTTTTGAGGATATAACTTAAATAAATTAACTATCTCACTTATTGGTCTATGATCCAGGCACATAATAGATAAAATCTGAAGTGAAGCAATAAGACCATCTCCTGTTTTACCAAAATTACTCATAACAATGTGTCCTGATGGCTCACCACCAATATTAGAATTATTTTTTCTCATTCCCTCAACTAGGTATCGATCGCCAACATTTGTTCTAATTAACTCTAATTCAATTTCAGATAAGTACTTTTCAAGCGCCATATTTGCCATAATTGTCGAAATAACTATTTTATTTTCAAGTAACTCATTTTCTTTTAAATTTTTTATTATCAAGGCAAACAATAAGTTCCCATCAACTTCATTACCTTTTTCATCGATAATAACTATTCTATCAGCATCACCATCTAGGGCAATTCCAATATCAGCATTTTCAGATAAAACTCGTTTCTTTAAAATATCTGTATTTGTAGAACCGCAATTTAAATTAATATTTTTTCCATTTGGTTGATTTCCAATAACAACAACATTAGCCCCTAGCTCCCATAAAGTTTCTGGTGCAACCTTATATGATGCGCCATTAGCACAATCTAAAACAATTTTAATATTCTCAAGCTTCATATCTTTTGGAAAAGATCGTTTAGCATATTCAATATATCGCGCTTGGGCATCGTCTATTCTCTTTGCTTTACCAATATATTTAGATTTTGGAAATTCCAGAAGCTGACTCGAAAGAATTAGTTTTTCAATTTCAATCTCGCTTTCATCTGAAAGTTTATAACCATCAGGACCAAATAATTTAAACCCATTATCCTCATATGTATTATGAGAAGCAGTTATCATTACACCAAGATCAGCCCTTAGCGCCTGTGTAAGGAAAGCAACTGCAGGTGTTGGTAGTGGGCCAAATAAAAGAACATCCATTCCTACAGAAGTAAAACCTGATGTTAAGGCTGTTTCAAGCATGTAACCAGAAACCCTAGTATCTTTTCCGATAACAACTCTATGAATATGTGGGCCACGAGTAAATAGCTTTCCTGCAGCTATACCCAATTTTAACGCAGTTTCAGCGGTTAAATAAGATTCATTTACCGTACCTCTTATACCATCAGTACCAAAGAATTTTTTAATCACCCATTTCCCCTTTAATTAGGCTAAAATTAAGTACCTTGGAGACCAGGCTCTGTTTTAAGGGTACTTTTATTTCCTGTTTTAGGAACGGATCCTGACAAAGTGGTGGAATCTGAATCATCATCAGAAGGGTTTTCTCTGGTTGGATCAATCCCTTTTAAAAGATTTATAATCTCATTACCGGTCAGTGTTTCGTAATCAAGAAGACCATTTGCAATAATATCTAAATCTTTTCTTTTTTCCTTAATAATTTTTTCAGCGTTTGCATATGATTTATCAACAATAACTTTTACTTCAGCATCAACTTGTTTTTGGGTTTCTTCGGACATATTCTGAGTCCTTGCAACTGATCTTCCAAGGAAGACTTCTTCCTCGTTATCACCATAAGCTAAAAATCCCAGTTTATCAGACATCCCATATTGCATTACCATTGCCCTAGCTAATTGTGTTGCTTGCTTGATATCTGAAGAAGCGCCAGAAGTTACCTTTTCGTAACCAAAAATCTCTTCCTCGGCAATTCTTCCCCCCATAGCAACTGCTAAATTAGCAAACATTTTTTCTCTTGTTATAGATATTTGATCTCTCTCAGGTAATCGCATAACCATCCCAAGAGCTCGCCCTCTAGGTATAATAGTTGCTTTGTGAATTGGATCGGACGAAGAGTAATTCAATGAGACCAATGCATGACCAGCTTCGTGATATGCTGTTAGTTTTCTCTCCTCATCTGTCATTACCATGGACCTTCTTTCTGGTCCCATCATTACCTTATCCCTAGAATCCTCAAACTCTGCATTTGAAACTGATTTCAGACCTCTTCTTGCCGCAAGCAATGCAGCTTCATTAACAATATTTGCTAAATCAGCTCCTGAAAATCCTGGTGTACCTCTGGCAAGTGCTCTAATATCAACGTTAGAAGAAATTGGAACTTTTCTAATATGTACTTTTAAAATCTTTTCTCTACCAATAATATCTGGATTAGGTACCACTACTTGTCTATCAAATCGTCCTGGCCTCAATAAAGCTGGATCAAGAACATCTGGTCTATTTGTAGCTGCAATGAGAATAACACCCTCATTTGTTTCAAAACCATCCATTTCAACCAATAGTTGATTTAAGGTTTGCTCCCTCTCATCATTACCGCCTCCTAAACCTGCACCTCTAGATCTTCCAACTGCATCAATCTCATCAATAAAGATAATACACGGAGAATTTTTCTTTGCCTGTTCGAACATATCCCTTACTCGGCTTGCTCCCACTCCGACAAACATTTCAACAAAGTCTGATCCGGAAATAGTAAAAAAAGGAACATTTGCTTCTCCAGCAATAGCTCTAGCAAGAAGGGTCTTTCCTGTCCCTGGAGGGCCTATAAGTAAAGCTCCTTTAGGAATACGCCCACCTAATCTATTAAATTTTGAGGGATCTTTAAGAAAATCAACAATTTCTTGTAAATCATCTTTGGCTTCATCAACTCCGGCTACATCATCAAACGTAACTTTACCATTTTTTTCTGTAAGAAGTTTTGCCTTAGACTTTCCAAAACCCATGGCTTTTCCACCACCACCTTGCATCTGGCGCATGAAAAATATCCAAACAGCGATAAGCAATAGCATTGGGAACCAAGAAATTAAAATATTTAAAAGAACTGATCCCCCTTCGTTGGATGGTTTGGCTGAAATTGAGACACCGCGATTGTAGAGTCTTTCAATAAGGGTAGGATCAGATGGAGCAAATGTTTTAAAAGCCCTTCCGTCTGAATAATGACCTGAAATATTGTCACCGGAAATTTCAACATCCACAACATTTCCAGAGTCAACTTCTGCTAAAAGCTGAGAAAAAGTAATCTCAGATTGACTATTAACGGCCATCGGATTGTCTATAAGATTGTAAAGTCCCAATAAAGAAAAAGCCAATATGACCCAAACAATTAAATTTCTTAAATTTCCATTATTCAATTTTTTTACCTTTGATTTATATATAATTATTAAATAATTACTTTTTTTAAAATTACTAGGGTTGTCGAACAGATTTTAAATAAATTTTAAAGTCATCAGCGACACAATAACCCAAACTTGGCACTGAAATAAGTCTTTTTTTTGACCATAAGCTTGGTGCGCTCTTCCAGGCGGATAATGGAATATTACTTAATCCTTGTTTTTTAAGAATTTTTTTTGATTTCATTATACTCACACCTTCATCACCCAAACAACGTACTTCTACTTTTTTTGATTTATTTAATTTAATATAAAATCGATTATCCCATGTTAAATAACGACTTGTGAGTGGATAAACAATTTCTGAGGTTTGACAACCTTTAAGCTCTCTATAAAAAATTACATAATCTTTTCTTTTCCTTATGACCACACCGCCCAAAGTTTTAGCTCTTATACTATTGTCTGATGATAACCAGGAGAGTATACCCTCTACTTTTGTTCGTTTCGCGGGATAAACAGACCCAGACGCTACCATAATAATTCGTTCTAATATTCTTAACAAAATTTCAGGACTTAATTTATTAATTGCCTCATAGGACAATGAATATGAGATATCATTCATATTCTTTACAAACTTAGATATATCAATATCAACGATATCTTTTAAAGCCTGTTTTACCGAATCCATTCTTTTAATAACAAGATTGATATGGTGAGAATCAATCCCTTCTTTTGATAGAGAAGGCATTAATTTTCTCATTCTAGATCTTTGATAGGATAAATTTAAGTTACTCGGATCAGTGACCCATTCCAATCGTGACGAATTTGCAATTTCAATTAATCTATTTTTTGAAATTTCTAAAAAAGGCCTGATTAAGTTTAAGTTTGAAATAATTGTATTCTTACTCATTGATGTTAATCCATCAACTCCTGAACCTTTGGAAAGCCTCATTAAAAAAGTTTCAACTTGATCGTCTAAGTGATGGGCAAGAAAAAGTTTCTTAATATTATTTTTTTCACACCAAGAAAGCATTAAATTATACCTTGCTTTTCTTGCAGCCTCCTGAATCCCGCTGGAGGGTTTTGCACCAGCCCATTTTAATATCTTACATTTAAAACCAATTTTAATTGCATTGCGCTTTACCAAATTAGCTTCATCCGATGAATTCTTTCTCAGGCCATGATCAACAACTAAAACTGTTACATTATCTTTTTTAATTTTTTTTGACTTTGAAAAAATAAACATCAAAGCAGTAGAATCAGGTCCACCAGAAACTGCTAATGCTACAGATTCTTTATTAAAATATTCTTCAATAATTTTTATCTCAGCAAATTTTTTATTTTTTTCTTTCTTGTATTCCATTGAGATCGCCGATTATATTTAAAGAAGCATTATCTAAATATTAATCCCTCTAGATCTATCTTTAATTTTATTGATATTATATTCACTCCAGAAGCTTTCATGTGAAGTAAAATTCCACCCTCTTGAGTATGTTATAAAATTTTTAACACGAAACTTTTCGCTTTTTTCATAGGCAACATATTCACCAATATTATTAAATTTCATAAAAATAATATTTAAATCATCTTCGTTGGCTGTAGCTAATGTCTCATCAATCCAGCCATCGAGTACTTTTGACTCGTTTAACAGTAAGTGAAATTTAAAATCTTTATAAAACTTACATTCACAATTAAAATATTTCCAATCATCAGGAGGAATAATGTCTCCTTTAAAAGCCATAACCTGGCCTTGCGTCATGGAGTGCCTTCTATCATAATTTTGTCCGCCTAAAAAAGCTCCTGAAGTTGGAACTCTTATAAACTTCTCGCCAAAAACTTCTGTTAGAAATTTTGCTTTAGCATTTTCGAAAGACTTGCCTTTAACTTTTTGAGGTGATGGCATTTTAAAAAGTAACCTTAAGATATCTCATCGAAAATCTCCTCTGGCAAATCAAAATTAGCAAAAACTTCTTGAACATCATCATGATCATCTAAAACATCTATCATTCCAAGTACTTTTAAACCCTTTTCTTTATCTATAGGAATTTGATTTGAAGGCTTCCATGATAACTGTGCTGTAATAGGAGTTTTAATATTTTTTTCAATTAATTCAGCAACTTGATGGAGGTCGTTAGTTGAACAGGAAACTTCAAAACTATCCTCCATAATATCACAGTCTAATGCTCCGGCATCAGTTGCGATTTCAAAAATTTCTTCGAAACTACCGGCTTCACTTGAAAATTTAATAATACCTAGATGATTAAACATAAAACTAACTGACCCAGTCTCACCAAGATTTCCGCCGTGTTTTGAAAATATTGATCTTATATCACCAGCTGTTCGATTTCTATTGTCCGTTAGAGATTCAACAATAATACCTATTCCTTCAATACCAAAACCCTCGTACCTTACTTCCTCATAATTTTCGGCATTCTCATCAAAACTTTTCTTAACTGCTCTTTCAATATTATCCTTCGGCATATTTTGAGCTCTGCCAAGGGCAATTGCAGATCTAAGCCTGGGGTTTGCGGATGGGTCAGGTAAGCCTAATTTAGCTGCAACTGTAATTTCCTTAGAAATTTTTGCAAAAAGTTTTGCCCTTTTTTTATCTTGAGCGCCTTTTCTAAATTGGATATTTTTAAACTTTGAATGCCCTGCCATTTTCGAATCAACTTTTTTTTATAATTTTATTATACAATATCATCACAATATAACTAATTTTACTTTTGTGTTTGTGATAAAATTCCGCCCAATCTAAATGGCTCAATTGATTCACTAAGGCCGTCAGGAGATGTTTCAACTATAACTCCACAAAGTGTTGCACTTCCCTGAGCCGGATTAAACCTTCCACCAGGAGTTTTCTCAACAAATCTTCTTATAGGCTCGGTTTTTTCCATGCCAATAACTGAGTCATAATCACCACACATCCCTGCATCTGTTTGATATGCAGTTCCATAAGGTAAAATTTGAAAATCTGCAGTGGGTATATGAGTATGAGTTCCAACCACTAGACTAGCCCTTCCATCGCAAAAATGTCCCATTGCAGTTTTTTCTGAAGTCGTTTCAGCATGAATATCAATAATAATTGCTTCACAAGTTTCCCCTAATGGATTCTCCTCTAACACCTTTTCAATTGCTGTAAAAGGATCATCTAAAGACTCCATAAATAACCTACCCATAACATTTACAACCAAAACTCTTCCAAGCTGGTTTGGGAAAATATGGGAACCTTTCCCAGGTGTTTCATTGGGATAGTTAACTGGCCTTAACAATCTATCCTCATTCTTAATGTAGTCAAATAACTCTTTCTGATCCCAAACGTGATTTCCAGTAGTTATACAATCAACACCAGAGGAAAAAAAATCTTCACAAATTTTTTCGGTAATACCAAAGCCTCCCGCTGCATTTTCACCATTAACAATAACAAAATCTAATGAAAAATTTCTACGAATTTTCGGTATTTCCCTCACAACCGTCTCTCTTGCTGATCTTCCAACAACATCTCCTAAAAATAATATTCTCAAACCTTTTTCCCCTTAAAAATAATTACCGCCTTTTCTGTAATTACACCATCAATAGGGAAATCATGATCTTCCCTATAAATTTGATTTGTTTGTTGACCAGAAAAAGCCAACCCGAACTTATCACTTAATTCAAAAAAAGGAAGGGTTCTATCATAAATTCCACCTCCCATACCAAGTCTGTTTCCATTTAAATCAAAGGATAACAAAGGAATTAATATTATATCAGGTACTAAAATCTTTTTTTTAGAAGGTGAGAGAATTTTCAAGTTATCAGGCTTTAATTCATCTCCATTAGTCCACTTTCTAAATTCGATTATATTATTTTTATTAACATACGGTAAGGATGTTAAGGCTCCGGCAGATAAAGCATATTCTAGAATTCCAAGACAATTAACTTCACTTCCTATTGGATTATAACCAGCAACAATTTTATCTTTTAAGTCACCAGCAAAAGAAATAAAATTTTCTAAAAAAAGTTCCATATCATTTTCCAATGAATTGTAAAATAGCTCACTTCTTTTTATTTTCCAAATAGCTCTTAATTTATTTTTTTCATTTAAGCTATTCATAAGTAATTCTTTTAATAGTTTTTAATAGTTTTTAATTATTTAAATGGTTAATGATTAAGAATTAAATATTAGATATTTTCTTTAATTTTTTCTGAAATATCTTTCAAGGTGTCCGACATTCCCTCGATACCAAGATCATCATTTAGCTCTTGATTTTCTTCTTCTGCAAGAATGCCTGCTAATAAAAAGAGTCTTTGCTGATCTAGGTCGCCAACTTTATTTTTTATATTCATAACTCTCTGAGAAAATTTCTCACCTAGATTCTTTACTTTCTTTTCATCACCATCAGCACACGCAATTAAAAATTCTCGATTATTTATTTCAATAGTTACGTTTGCCATAATAAAATTTATTTCCTAATTTTTTTTTACTAAATCTATTAACGACTCAACCTGCTTTTTTGTGTTATGAATTGCATTCTCACTTACTAGTAATTTCTTAGAAAGGTCTTCAATAATCTGATTTGCTTTTTTGAGATCTGATGACGTTTTGGAATAAATCTTTAGTAAGTCAGAAACACTAGAATCCGCGTTATCTATTTGATTTTTTAAATTTTTAAAAGTCTTATTCATTATCTATTAATAATTACACCAATATTAATTTGGTTCAAGATTATATTAAAAAAACGAATAAATAAAATTTCACATTGACGTTTCAAGATTCCTTCTTCAAATTACATTTTGTAAAAAACGTCATAAAAAATTGAATGATTTAAAAAAAATAGATGCAGAAGAAACTGATGTTACTCAGCTAGATATGGCAAATGCCATAAGATTTCTTGCTATAGACTCAGTTGAAAAAGCAAATAGTGGTCATCCGGGAATGCCAATGGGTGCTGCAGATATTGCTACAGTGCTATACTCTAAATTTTTGAAAATAGATCCAAAAGTTCCTGATTGGCATGATCGAGATAGAGTTATTTTATCTGCAGGCCATGGCTCAATGCTTCTATACGCAATACATCACCTTATCGGCTTCAAAGATATGACTATTGATGAGTTAAAAAACTTTCGTCAACTTAACTCAGTAACCCCCGGACATCCGGAATATGGTCATACACTTGGCATAGAAACAACAACTGGCCCCCTAGGGCAAGGCATTTCTACTGCGGTGGGTATGGCGTTAGCGGAAAGAATTTTAAATGCGCGCTTTGGCGATGAAGTTGTTGACCATAACACTTATGTTATCGCATCGGATGGCGATTTAATGGAAGGTATAAGCCATGAGGCAATTGGCCTTGCAGGACATTTAGGTTTATCAAAATTAGTAGTTTTATATGACAGTAATGATATTTCTATTGATGGATCATTAGATTTATCAGATTCAACAGACCAATTAAAAAGATTTGAAGCTTCAGGTTGGAGCACAAGAGAAATTAATGGGCATAATCACCAAGAAATCGAGGATGCAATAAAAGAGGAATTAAAAACAAACTCCCCATCGCTTATTGCCTGTAAAACAATAATTGGATTTGGATCACCTTCAAAAGCTGGAACGTCATCTGCTCACGGAGCACCTCTAGGTAAAGATGATATCAAAAATATGAAAGAAAATTTTAGTTGGAGTAGCGAGCCATTTTCTGTTCCCACAAATATCAAAGATGCATGGAGGCTCGTGGGCCTAAAGAATACATGTAAAAGAAAAGATTGGGAAAAGAGACTTTCTGACCTTGATGATAGCAAAAAGATAAAATTTCTTCACGCTGTTAATGGCGATATAACAGATGAATTAGATAAGGAGATAGATGTATTAAAAAGAAAATACTCATCAGACTCACCAAAAATTGCAACAAGACAATCATCACAGCAGGTATTGGAGGTGGTTAATCCTATCATTGAAGAAATGATTGGCGGATCTGCTGACCTTACTCCCTCCAACAATACCAAAACTAAAACAATTGACCCAATTTCAAAAAATAATTTTAAGGGAAGATTTATTCATTACGGCATAAGAGAACACGCAATGGCTGCTGCAATGAATGGGATGGCTCTTCATAAAGGTTTGATTCCTTATTCTGGAACATTTCTTATTTTCTCTGACTATTGCAGACCTTCTATAAGATTGGCTGCTTTAATGGGTATCAAGGTTATTCACGTAATGACACATGACTCTATAGGCGTTGGAGAAGATGGACCAACTCATCAGCCTGTTGAACAAATACCTAGCCTTAGGTCTATTCCAAATCTTAATGTCTTTAGGCCTGGTGACGCTACAGAAGTAGCAGAGTGTTGGTTATTGGCAATTAAATCAGAGAATCCAAGTGTTCTTGCGCTT
>Ga0209830_10001390_pt1 | contig 21457 bp, 16 predicted proteins | sample ArcticOcean_MG_C_12_FD_187439 | JGI IMG/M metagenome (GOLD analysis project Ga0209830, IMG submission 187439) | Marine microbial communities from western Arctic Ocean - ArcticOcean_MG_CB8_130 (SPAdes) (version 2) | ecosystem: Environmental > Aquatic > Marine > Oceanic | place: Arctic Ocean...
TACTTCTACTTCATCATTTGCAGATAAAGCAGTAAGTCCTGCAACTGTATTACTAGTGTTTAAATTGTAGTCTGTATTAAGTTTAAGACGAACACCATTAAGATAAACATCAACATATTCTGGATCGCTGAAAGTAAGAGAAATGCCTCTAGAATCAGTTCCACTAACTGTAGTATCACCAGCTGAAGCTAGATATAAAAATCTCTCTCTAATTCCAAATCCTTCATTACTTTTTCCAATATATGGCATTCTCTATTCCTTTACCTTATTTATTATATTTACGCAATCGTTGCAATCGGAGATGCAACAGATTCTACTTGCCAAACTCCATTTGTTCCATCATCTGTTAAACAAGTAATTCTTGCTCTTGATCCAACAACTGAACCAGCAACAAATGTAAATGTATCTCCTGCATTATCAAAAACTGCGTTTGCAGCAGTACCACCAGCAAGACTTAGTGAACCAACAAAGTTGCCACCAGAACCAGCTATATTAATTTGTGTAGTTTTACCAGACCCAACTGCTGTCAATACAATAAAATCATAAAACAGGCCGGGATTTGTCGTGGCCGCAGCAGGTAGGTTAATTGAGTTATCAAGAGTACCATGAATTAATACAGTAGATCCTGATTCTGCAACAGTTAATGTAGCAGTAATCGCACCCGAAGCATTAAATTCAGTTTTGATTCCTTTTCTACCAGCTAATGTTGTTGCAGTAAATGTTCCGTTTGTAGTTAGTCCAGTATCAGCTGCGTGAGTTAATGTAATATCACTATCTACACCAAATGATAATACAGCAGTATCTTTGATAAGACTAAGATTACCACTAGCAGAAAAATCTTTTGCACCCAAAAATGCATTTGGACTAAGGGTGGCCAAAGCTCCTGCTTGGTGGACAACATAAATTACTTCACCATTTGCTGGAGTTCCAGTAAATGCAAGAGTTGTACCAGAAACAGTATAAGCGACAAGAGGATTCTGACGAACATTACCTACAAATACTTCAAGGTCAAGTTCGGAAGTTACTGATCTCGATAGAGTAAAATCAGTTGCGCTACCATCGCCCGCAAAAGTGTCTTTGACTGTAGAAACAAATCCACTCCCAAAACCTAAGTCTGTACCTATGTATGCCATTCTTTGCCCCTATGAACTAATTGTGTCAACACGACTTACCCATGCATCAATTGAAGTAGCAGTATCAGATTGTACTTTCAACGCATCTCCACTTTGTAATACAAACTTCGCACCACCATCAAGTACTTGTAGTGCGGCTGAAGCAGGGATAGGTGCATTTTTGACCAAATAGTAATCAGCACTACTATTTGTTACAAACACACTTACTTTAACTTGTGATGTTATTGTATTTGCTAAGTTAATACCAACAACTGCATCATCACTATTTGCTGTAAAAATAGTTACTGCTGTAGTTCCGATAGCCCTTGCAATGTTTCGTTCAAAATCCTGTGCCATTTTACTTCCTCTATTACTCTAGTCTATTTATAATGCAATTGCCATAGCGGTTGCTAAACCTGTTGTGGCAGCTTGGTTAATTTCTGCAGCTGTTTTTGTAATTGCAGTTCCGTTTAGTGATAATGCACCAACTAAGTTTGTTGTTCCTGTAACAGTCAAATTATCTGCGACTGTTGTTTCTGATGTTGTGTGACCAATTGTAACTGCAATACCAGAAGTATTTGTTGCAAGTTTTAAAGCACCAGTTTTGTTATCAATAAATGAGTCAGTACCATCATGGTAAATATCCATGTCTGAAGCAGCACCAAATCTTAATCTTGCATCAGTTGCAGCACCACTATCTCCAAACAAAAGTGCTGTAGATGCACCATCAAGTAATGCGCCTGTCATTATCAATGTTCCAGTAGCATCTGGAATTGTTACTGTTCTATCAGCTGTAGGATCTGCAACAGTTAGTGTTGTTTGATGGCCATCATTGGTTGCACCCTCAAATGTGATATTACCATCTTCTGCAACAGTAATAAATGCAAAGTTGGAAGTACCATTTTCTAGTCCGTCAACATCTGTAACCAGATTGTTAAACTGAACCCTAAACTGTTCTAGGGTTGATGAGGTTGTGACTTCTGATGATGATATTGACATTAGTTTCTATCCAATAATTTTTTTAACATATCTTTTATTTCGTGCATCTCGCACTTTAAAGTATTTATCTCCCTTGTAGCACCACGAATTTCATCTCTTTGTTTTTTTGCTTCAGATGCTCTGCGTTTTGCCATTTCGTATGCACTACGATTTTTATTTACAATCGCACCAGAGTTACTATCTCTGAATAAATCTTGTTTTCCTTCAACCTGTAAATATTCTGCCATGTTATGTTGCCAATGCTAAGACTCTAAGGTCTTTTATTCTTGGTGGATTGGCTGCATCTGAACTTTGCATCACAATCTTGATTGCAAATTGATTGAACTCTGGAAGTGGTTCTCCAATGTCGTCATCATTAATGCCAGCGGTATATAGGTATTCTTGGAAATCATTTCTACCCAATGAAGCAGGAACAGTTTTATCTGGACTTCCATCAGTATTAAAGAAAGTATAACCCAAGTCATCAAAATCATCTGATTGGTCTGACCTTAATATTTTAAATAATAATTTAAATTCAGATGTGTTTGTCTTATGACCAGCAAAGAATATTCTTAGTGAAGTAGCAGGATTTTCAAGAGCTACTTTTTTAGTAATATAAACTGCAACATTTCCATCACCATCTGGTTCAGTCATTGCAGCATATTCTGATGTAGGATAAACATCTGAACTACTGTCAATATTATTAATTCTGTTTGCAACTAGAATTGCTGACAACCTTGCAGTATCAATAACAGGAGATAAACTTGTATCTGTTGTTGAAAGCGTTAGTGGTAGTGTAAATGATTTTGCAGAACTTAATTCATTTATTTCATTAATATTAGAACACACCATAGAGGTAGTATCTAAATCAATTGTTTCATCTAAAGAAATAGAACTAGAAGTTGTTTCTACAATAAATGAACTCTCTGCACCACTAGGACTTGTAGCTGAAGTCTTTTTAAGTTCAGCACTAATAACTGTGTTTGGTAATTCTAAGAGAGCAATGTTTGTTTTCAATGTTTCAAATCTATAGTTCTCTGATGCGTAAGTAAGAATACCACCGCTGTCAACATCAGCAGATGAACCACTAACTGTTGGAGCTGTAGTAAGAGCAACTGTGTAAGAGTCTATATTAATATTTGCAATTGCAGTATGTGTCTTATTGATTTCAATAAGAGGAGTACCGAACAACTGATAGAGTTCTACTGTAGTACCAATAGCATATGCAGCTGCAACTCCATCTTCAACACTTCTTGTTAAACTTGAGATTGTTGTACCAGACAATGTACCAAATAATATTTCAGTACCAATCTTGACATAACATCGTGAGGACAAATTACTTGCAGCAAAGTTTGTTGCAGAGGTAAGTGTCAATGATGTACCAGTTGCAGTAAGTGCAGCTGAAAGTGTAGTAGATATACCAGAATTTACACCAGTAATTGTAACATTATTAGATGTAGAGTACATACCATGATCGCCATGATTAATCTTTGCTACAGTAGAACTATTGGTTAATCTAATTGGGTTCTGTTGTAATCTACGACCATAAACTGTATCACCATCTTCAGCTAAAACTGAGTCACCAATATTATCATTCGTTAATGTACAAACGCCTGTCGTTGTGGTAAACTCTGCTTTGTGTAATTTGAATTTTAAATCTTGTGATTGAACAGCAGTCCAAGTCTTATCGTTTTGTGATTTGAATAGAACACCAAGAGTTGGTTGTTTAGAAACAACTCTGTTAGAACCACTCACATCAAGTTCGCCCATTTGAGCAATCCATACTAAATAGTTAAGACTGTTTGTTCTAAGAACCACACAATATTCTATACCACCCTGTATATAAACAGGAGAGTCAAAAGTAAATGTTGTTGCAGTTGTACCAACTGTATCATCAACGTTAATTTCAGATGGCTCTAATAATTTTCTACCGAAAGGAAGAATTTTAGGGCCGGGATATCCATTAACAACATTTCTAATTTCTACCCACATTGGTAAAGTGTCATCTTTTGCAGCAACAAACACATCAATTTTTGTTAAGAAACAACCATTTTCATCTTCTGATATAAATGTTTGAGCAAGTGGATCATGTCTTCGTATAAACCTATTGGTAGTATTGGTGTTAAATTGAGAAGTTGTTCCTGAAACATTTGTTTGTACAACTGTTGCATTTCTTGTTGCAATAATAGTTTCTTGTTCTGTTTCAATAATACCAGTAGCAGCATATATTGTAGATCCTGCTGTTGCTGGGTCTGAAGTAACACCACCAAGTCCAGCTCTTGCATTTGTTGAACTAGATGTAAGTCTAAATTCTACTTCGCCTGTTTTAAATTTAGGAACAGAAGTTTGACCTTTAAACTTATAATCTGGGATATCAAAAGTGCCTTCTACTTTTCCAGAAACACTACAAATCAAAGGACTGCCCGCAATGATTGTAGTGTCTGTTGTATATGTTGAAGAATCAGGAGTGACATATGCACTGATATCTTTACCTTCAAAGAAAGGATAAACTCTTGTATTTGGTAAGAACCCGTGTCCTACAAAAGTAATTTGTCTAGGACGAACAAATGGAATTACAGCTCTTGAAATAACTTTATTGCCTTGTGATTCCTCTACAATGTTTTCTACAACATCAGTTCTTAAACCAGTTCTCGCAAGATCAGAACGTACTGTTTGAATAGTTCTCTGCCAAAGTTGCCTGCCATGATGCGCTAAAAAATTAAAAGATTGTGTGCTTACAACACCGCTCCATTGAGTTTCCCACGAGTTCCAAAGTGTTCCTATATTATTTCTGTTTGCATTTAGAACAGAATTAAAGTTACCATCAACATTGATAATTATATCAGGAGCAGTTTCAGTCTCAAACCAGTTATCACTATCTGGAGTTAATTGAATCTGACCAACCCAAAAAGCACTAATATATGGCTGTAGGTTTTCAACTCTAGTAGCATATGGTTGATCGACAAGAGTTACATCACTGTATGGTAGTGTAATTAAGTCACCAGTTTTTTGATAACCAACAGCAAGTCTTGCAGTATCACTAGTTGCTAGTTCAGTCAATTCTGCATTTCTCAAAACACAAACTGGTCTTGCTTCGTTTAGTTGAGGATCAACAGCAATTTGATAATCAGCATTTATAGTATCACCAACTCTGTGTCCAGCAAAGTTATCAACAACGAAACCAGATTTGAAACGATTGAGTCCATTTGCATCTTGAATTTCAAAAGACTCTGCATCTCTTTCTAAAAGAGAAAGTGCAGTCATAGATTCAACTTTTTCTAATCTATCTTTAATCCTACCAATATCACGCATGGTAAATCTTTGAGTTTTAAATCTTTGAACCAATACATCTTTAGGAGTAAATGTATATGGTGGAATAGAAAAACTTGCAAGTATCATTGCATTGTCTATTACTTTGGGTGGAGAAGGATTTTCAGCTGAAACTCCCTCAATAATTTTAAAATCACCACTAGCAGTTAAGAATAATGTAGCTTCTTTTGCAAGATAAAATTCAAAATCAGATTGAAGATTACTTGTTGGTTGCGGCATATCAACAGTTACAGCACCAGTTCCATCAAACTGACGATTTTCAAAGTTAAATGAACTTCCTGTAATTTGATCTACTACAGACAATGTAGTTGATGCACCAGTAATGTTTTCTGCTGTTGGTCTAAAGTCGTAAGAGTTTGCAAGTGGGAATAAACCAGATGGCGTTGGGCTATCTGGATCTACTTTCGTTCCTGTGTATGTTGGAATATCATCATACTCCATTTGACCAGCAACACTTGAGTAGGAGTCTACAGTGAAACAATCTCCAGCACCATGAGAGAAGAAATCATATACTACAAGCAATCTACCTATAGGTGATGCCGCAGAAGGTTTTCTAACAATTCGTGAGATGTCATAAAAGTTATCTCTCATTCCTGAGTCAAAAGTAAATCTTGAAGTAATAACTTCACTACCAGCAGTAAGAGCAGATACAGTTGCAGTTGCACCAGAGAATGTACCAGTAATTGTATCAGAGGTTGTAAAGTCTGTTGCACCAAAACCATCTGTCAAGACATATGACATTGGACTAGTAGTTTCTATAATTCTTGCTATTGCGTTAGAAGCAGAACCAGTAATCTTTTCACCTCTAACAAAAGTTCCAGTGATATTTGTAAGTGTTAGTTTTGGAGTAGTCGCATCAGCTGAAGTTGATTGTGAATCGAATACACCAACAAGTTTAAATCCGTCAGCACGACCAAGAGAAATTTCTCTGTCTGTTGCCCGAACACCATGTGCGCCATCTGCATCTGAGGAAAGAACTTTAAGTTCCTTCATCAAGTTAGTTGTTTTTGTTTTTGGTTGAACAGAAGTTCTTGTTATAGTACCGATGAACTTAACTTTTGCACCAGCACCAAGAATAGTATCTTCTGTAATTGTCGCAGACCCAGTACCAGTACCAGAAATCTTACTAGCTACAGTTACCACTTGACCAGCTACACCTGTACCATCACCAGCAGTTATGATTGTCAATAAATAATCTTTTGCTGCATATGCGTTGAATGTTTCATTAGTTCCAGCAGTAAATGTAACTGCACCAGAAGAATTTGTTGTTCCAACAAACTGTCTGCGAATAACAAACTGTGTATCACTTGCACCAGAATTGGTTGCAGTCAAAAGTGTTTTGACTGGAGCCTTTGGAAGTTTGAATACAGATAAACTTTTTTCAGGTTCAATAAGTTTTGCAACTCTTTGTGTTTCAAGAGTAACTCTAGTTGAGTTATCTTCTTCTATTACTTTTTCAGCGGCATCAGTTGCACTAGCATCTGTACCATCAATTAACATATTACCATTTTCGTCAACAAGGGCCATGATAAGGTCAGCAGTAAATATGCTGTCATCAATAACGGAACGAGCCTCATCAAATCTGTGAGTAACAACTGCGTTGTGTCCACCGAAAGTACCAGAAGTAAGAACTAAGTCTGTGTTATCTCCGTTTTCAATTATTGCACCAGTTTCAGCAGAATCAGATGCAGTAAGTTTTTCACCAGAAACAAATGTACCAACAACATTAGTAAGTGCAACTCTACCACCACTAGTAGCACCAGCATATACAAGTCCAGTTGCACCAGAAGTTACACCAGTAATTTTTACTCCACCAGTAGTGTGTGTTGCAGTAAGTAATGGTGAGGGTGTGCAATGAAATACATCAAGATCAGTTCCATTACCTAGATTTAGGTATGTGAACATTCGCACATCAAATAAGTATAACTTAAATTGTGCATCATTGTTACCAATAGTACCAGAGAAGTATTCAACTGCACGAACTCTTGATACACCAACTTGATAGCCAGATGAACTACCTCTAGTTGCAGTAAAGTCTGTAAATAGTCCAACCTCTTTATATGGAGTAGTTTCACCAGAGATATTACCAATGTCTGGAGTACCAAAAAGATTAGTAGCAAATGCAAAGTTACCCATCTCAAAGGTTGTAACACCAGCATTTACTGTATTAAAATCTCTAGCCTTGTTTAGGTCTAAGAATGTTGCTGCAGTTTTTTCTATTTCATAACCCTTGACATATGCTTTGCCTGGCGTAATTGAAACAGAAAGTAAAGATTCGTCAGCGGTATTATTATCATCAGTTGTTCCAGCAGTACCATAAATACCAACATTGGTTTCTCCTGCATAATCATTATCAATAGATTCATTTACTGAAAACTGAAATGGTCTTACTGTATAATCACCAGACTCATCAAATGTTCTACGAGCAAGTGTATCACCAAGAACAGCATAATCTGTTCCTCTTGTAAGTTGAGTTACTCTACCTAATGTTGTTCTAATCAATTCAACAAAAAGTGAATCATCAACAGAGGTTGTATCTAGTTTAGCTAAGGTTAGAGTAATTTTTAATCTGTGTGCGCCACTAGCAGCATAGTTATTTGAACCAGTTGCATTATCAGTTAAAGTTGCATCTGCTTCTGGAGAAACTAAAGTTTCATTAATAAGAAAACCAACTCTAGCAGTTTCAGTTTTTGATGTATTACTTAATACTACTGTTTGTTTTTCGTTTCTTACAAAAGTACCACGAATATAATAAATCCCAGCTTCAACAGTTACAGCAGAACCAGTTCCAGATGCACTTGAGGAAAAAGTTGTTCCTGATGCAATGTTTGCAGCATAAGATGTAGTGTGAGTAACAACAGAATCAGCAATAATGTTTTCACTATCTGAAAATACACCAGTATTATTATCAGTACCAGTTTGAACATATTGAACATAAAGATATGGTTGACTAGTAGTAGACCCTTCGGCATATCCTATAACTTGTGCCTTAACACCAGAGGTTACACCAGTAAGTGTAACAGGTGTTGTTGCGTTGTAGTATTGGCTTGGTCTTACATCTTCACCACCAAATGTTGATTCAAGTGCAAGAGAATAATAGGCATCAGAATAAGATATTTGGCCTGGGATTACAACAGAACCTTCTTTGAAGACATGGTTGCCCTGTTGTTCAATTTGATTTTGAAGAATAGATTGTAGAGTTGTTAGTTCCCTTGCCTGAATAGAAAAGCCGGGGCGAAATAAAACTCTATGAAAAGCATCTGTCTTATCAAAGTCATCGTAATATGGTGATACATTTAAATTTGTAAGTTGAGCCATTTGATTTCCTAAAATTCAATAATAATTTTTATATCTTCCGTTTGGTCAGAAGCTCGTTGAATTGGTTTTCTATTTTCTAAGTAAATCATATTACCACTATATGCTTCAAGTTCTGGATTTGCATAACCAGAAGTAAGAGATAGTGTAGAACCAGAAGCAAGTGTAACAGATTCAGTTGTAGTGGATGGTGTACCTGTTGCACCAGATGTTCCACCTGTAATTAGGTTTGCACCACTAAAGGCAACATACGCACCAGAAGTAGCATTTGTTCCGTATCCCTTGAAACTTTCTTGTTGATAATAAAGAAGGTTTAGTGTAGGATCAAACTCAACAACTTTACCAGATGCACCAGTTGATGCTTGTGTAATTACTTCATCGGGTTCAAATGTACCAGAGTATGTTGCAAGTTTAACAACATAACTTTGACGAAATGTAGAACCAGTTGCAACAGTAGTTGTTCCAAAAAGTGTTGGGTCAGCAATAAGACCTACTGTTCTGAAATCATTTCCAGCAGTAAAGTCATCACCCTCTGCAGCTGTAAGTGTTGTTGCAGACATAATGTAATGACCACCAAGTTCTGTGATTGCACTAAATCCATGTCCACCATTTGGTGAAATGATAACTTCAATTGCACCACCAGTACCACTTCCTATAGAGGAAGAAGATGACAATGCTGTGTCAGAGAATGTGAATGAAGAACCTAAATTTATATAACCAAAAGTATAACCAGCTCCTGCGGCATGAATAGTTGTATCTGTACCAGCAGTCAATCCGAATGAAACAATAGAACCAGATGCAATTGTAATTCTAACAATCGCACCAGATGATGTTCCAGCACTTGTACCATCTCCGTATATAGCAGCATAGTATGTTCCGTTAGTATAACCAGACCCAGCAGTAACTTTAAGAGATTCAATAGCACCATCAGTTGCGGCAGCTGAAACAGTACTATTAGTAGAAACTGGTATAAAGTCTGTAGTTAAATATTTTGAAGCATCTGACTGAGAAATTGTGTACATATATTTAATGACATATCCACCAATTGCAACAGGGGAGTTACTTGTGTCTGTTGGTTCTGCACCATTATAAGCAGCACCACCATTGTTGTCAAGAACTTTATAAACATTATAGTCAGAAGTCATAAAGAAAAATGTTGAGTCATAAAGGTTTGTTGCACCTGATGTCGAAGTAGTATCTGAATTATAGTTGTGTTGATACATATCATAGATAGTACCATTCGACCAGTTTCTACGAGGAAGTGCATAAGTAATGTCAGTTGAAGCAATGTTCTTTGCAGCCAACATAGCATCCCATGCACGAAATTCCTCTTGAGGACTATCGCCGGGAATTGGGGGAATACCATCTGAACCACCAGTTGTACTACTAGTGAACGGAGTTGATTTTCCTAAAAATAAATAATATTTATTTAGAGATGTTTCAGTAAACGATTCAAAGAATTGATTCGCATTGTGTTGTCTAAATTTTTCTGTAATGATTGCCGACATTTTTTTTATACCTTTATGTTATTTATACAAATTGTCTTAGTAAGTTATACCAGTTGCTCCCTCAAATTGTATATTATCTCCTGTATTTAATAATAAAAATCCATGCGTACTGTCTGTTGCATCTTCTAATGCTACATCGCCAGTATCTCTAACATGAATATCAGATGATCTCACAACAGGGAGTCCACCTTTACTACTATTTATAAGTAAATTTTCATCAGGAATTTGACCAGAACTTAAAACAATGTTTGTTGTTTCAAGTACGATAGCTGATGTGGTTGCAGTGGTGTCTGTTGTGTATGTACTCTTAAACCATTTTCTTGATTCTGTTGCATCTTCTAATACGATAACATCTTCATTTGTTTCATCAAGCAACTTATCAATGACAGAAATTGTAGAATAACTTTCTATAATAAGATTACCATTTTCTTCTAAATTAAATCTATTTCTTCTTGTAGTTTCTTGACCTATGTACTCTCCGTCCTCTGCCAAAATCTGACCAAAGCTTTCTAGTTCAATACCAACATCAACTCCAGCATTAACACCAAAATTATTTGTTCGTCCATCGTTAACAATAATTTTATCTTGTTTTATAATGTCACTAAAACGATAGTTACCAATTTCTGATAGAGGGATTGTTTCTTCATTGTTATTGTTTCCGTCTAGGATAATTCTATCACCTTCGTTTACTACATATCCAGCTGGGAAGTTCCACTCTCCACCTTCTTGTAATATCCTCGATGCTCCATCATCTTCTTCTCCCAAGATATTAAATGTTTCATAGTCTTGACTTCCAGCAACATCTTCTTCAAGTCTAAAGAATGTGTCTGCTTGGTCGAGAGGTAATGTTCCATCTAACTGAAGAACATCTTCAGAAAAAGTTGTACCCTCTAGGATTATACCATCTCCACCCAATTCATTTCCAAATGGATATTCTGCTAGATACACTAACAAGTTTCTTGTAAATTTAGGACTTGGTCTTGCAGTAATCTTTGTTACAATTTCTTTAACAAGAATCCTGTCACCTTTTTCTGATGGAGCATATGACTTCTCTGTCATTATATGACTACCACCAGTACCAGTACCAGAAGTCCTGTCACTAGTATGTGTTACTGTTCTATCTTCCCACAATAAAGAGTCACCTGTCATTTGGAATCCATCTTCCAAATCCATACCTAGTCCATCTTCAAAGAGTATGTTTGAACCCACATCAGTTGAGGCTGCACTTGCATCAAGTACAAGATTGTCGCCAGGCAAACTTCCATCTTCTTGAATAATCTTCTGGTCACGAACACCAACTTCTGCAACAGGATATGCCTGAAGTCTTGTCTGTAGAAGTTGGTCAAAAATAGTCTGGAATGTAGATGCAAGTATTGGTGAGAATGTATCTGTGTCACCTGTGTATGCAGCAATACCAGCACCAGCATTACCAATTTCTACTGATACTAAGGTTGCAAGAGTAACTCTACCAAATGGTTGGAAACCAGCAGGGTGAACTGCTTTCTTTAACTCATTCACATAACTTGAAAATGATGCACCAATCTGAACTTCATACGAAAAGTCTTGATAATAATAAGAGTCTTGAATACGAATCAAATCTTCACCAAGTCTATGTTGAACATTAGCATAATCTGAATCTGTAGTAGATAATACATCAACACTCGTTGTACCAGTAGCAATATCAGCTGTAATAACTGTTCCAACTGCACCACCTGAATCCTGAATAGTAACATCTTTTCCAGAAAAATCTATTGGGTCTTCATTGATGATATGGTCATCAGCATCAACTAAATCAGTTGCAGTAGAATCAAGAGTGATTTGACCATCACCAGTTTCGTCATCTAATAAGAACCCATCTCTTGCATCTGTTTCATTAGCATCAGTAGCTTCTAAGATAAGAGTGTTACCAAAATCTTCGTTTGCAAGTTTAGAATTAGCATTTGAACCAGAACTATCTGTTCCATTAAGAATTACATATTGATGACTGAGAGCATTTGTTGTATCGTTTTCTCTGCGAATACTTGCTTGTAAAAGTTTTCCACCAGATGTCGATTGTTGTACAAGTTTACTTTGGTTAGAATCAAAATCTTCATCTAATAAGAAACCACCAACACCTTGACTTTCAAGTTGAATCCTATCCGTTGCGTTTCCTACTGTGCCACTTTCTTGTAAGAAGAAATGGTCGAACCTATCAGTACCATCTATGATTATATTAGAACCTTCATCAAGAACTATAGTATCGTATACATTAGTTGCAATGGAAGCACCCATACCAGAATGATTGGTGCAGTAGTAATATAATACAGGTGCGTTTGATGCAACAACAATTTGAATGTATGCTCCATTTGTACCAATGTCTATTGACGCAGCTGATTTTGTAACACCAGTAGTATATTCAGTACCACTGTTATGAGTTCCATCAAGAGTTTCAGATAGTCTTAGTATGTGTTGACCTGTTGTCGCAACATTGTATAGTGTCGGGTCTGACAAGTCAAAGTAATAAGTATTACCTTCATACAAAACTAATTCTGCTTGTGGTGTACCATTAATATAAAATATATTTTGTTCTAGTGTTGTGCTATAGTAAACTTGAACTTTATATGTAAAGGTCTGAGGTAGTGGTGTAAATGTTCCTGTACCATTTAAAAGAATACCTTCAGTATCATCAAACTCTTGTTCGTCCTCAAGAAGAATACCTTCGGGAAGAAGAAGTTCTGTACCCTGCTCAAGCTGGATACCTTCTTGGAATGTTGATGTTTGTTCTTGTTCAACTCTTATGACATTTTCAAATGTTGTGTCAAGAACTTTAGTGGTACTATTCCACCCACTAATAGTTCCAGTATGTCCTGATGAAGTTAATGTATTACCAACTTCAAAAGCACCTGTTATATCTTTAAGAACAAAGTGTGCATTGTATGATAACTCTGGTGGATTAGTATTACTGTATCTAAATCCAGAGTTTTTAATTTTTGTTGCTTTAATAGAACCAATGTCTGTAGTTGTTGCGTGTATACTTACACCACTACCAGTAGTACTTGTTATAGCAACTGTTGGAAGTTTTGTATAACCATACCCACCATCAGTCACTACAGCTTTAATAACGTGTCCAGCTTCTTGTGAATTAGCACCATTAATATCTGTAAAGGTATCAGACTCTAAAACAATCTGATCGCTTGTAGTTGTATAGGTATCTAATGTTTCTACAGTTTGTTCAGTAAGTATTTGATGTCCTGCACCTAGAATAACACTTTCTTCATCTACAGTAATAATAGATGTGCCATTTAAAACTAAAGAGTCTACTAGATTACCACGAACATATATTTTAGTATTAAGTGGTACTGAATATGTAAATGATATTTGTGTACTTGTTGCAGTCCAGTTTACAGTAGTGTCACTTGATGTTGCTGGTAAAAACACATCATCAAATGTTACATAAAGTTCATCTAGTGTTCCACTTGTGTTTACAAGATTAAATACTTTGGTTGTACCATCTCCAATGAAACTATCTGAGTCAGTTGTTTCAAGAACAATTGTAAATGATTCAAATTGAGTAGTGGTCGCATTTTCAAGTGTGATAGTATCTGAACCAGATTCTTGGAGAATACCGCCACCAACCATACTTACAATACCAGAAGCTTCTTTAACATCTGTGTCAACTGCATTCTTGGTAAATGTAACAACATCACCTACTTCATATTCTGTACCAGCGGTTTCCACAATGAGTTCACTTACAGAACCAGTGTTAATACCATCAACAACAACATCTGCAAAATCATTACCAATCGCTTCTACATTAACAGTTTCGCCATCAGTATAAAGTATACCATCATTTGTTACCGCAGTATCAGAAACAATACCCAATACTGTAAATGAAATTTCAACATCTTTTTCTGTGGAAAGACCAGATATGATTTCTCCATCACTAAATGTTCCTATAACATTTTCAACAGTAAACTCAATAACAGAATCTTTATATGTTGCATTAGCTTCTATTCTAGTAACAGACTTTTCTACAATCGCAGTAGCACCAGAAGTTGCACCAGTAATTAATTGATTAGTAATCTCAGATCCTACAGAAGAACCAACAGCAGATGCTCTAATAACAGATGAGGATTGCCAGATACCAGCAGAAGGTTTCATTACAAAAATGTTAGGATAGAAAATTTCAGAATTTTCACCTAACAACATACGCATAAAGAGTTTGTGACCCTCTGATGTTCCTTTGGCAGAATAGAGGTCTTTAATGTTTTTAATTAGATTTCTTTTATTAACACCAGACGCAAGAGTTTCAGGAATTGCTTGCATAAACTCATCACGCATATTATCCAAGAACTCGTAAAGAGTATTATCCACGTTTGCATATTCCAACATCTGTTGGATACTTTGAATTGGGTTTGCTTGATACGAATCAACAGTACCATTAGAACCAGATGTTCCACCTGTTACTGTTTCACCAGTTATAAATTTTTGTTGTCCTGTGACATAAAGATACGAGTTTCTAGAATCATCAACCAGAACTTTTGCGGTTACTTTTGAAGTACCACCAGTAATAGTTTCACCAGCTACAAAATGACCTAGAGTACCAGCTCCAAGTTCAGTAACAATCCTATCACCAGTTTCTTCTAAAATATATGAAACAGTATTTGTTTCTTGTGAGATATAATCTACATTGGCAGTAAGAGTTAATCTGCCTGCTTCCAGAAATTGAAAATAATCTTTTACAAAATCTACAAATACTGGATGGTCTGCTTGAACAAAGTCAGGCACTTGTCCTTCAATAAGAGGAGAAACCTTCGTAGTAAATTTTGAAATATTCTTTGACATTTATTAGTACGCCGATGGTGACGAGGTAGATGACGTTGAAGTCACTGTTGTCGTTGTTGTTCCGCCTGTAGTAGTTGTTGTATAACCAATGCCAGTTGAGGCAGTAGCATCAATTCCAGCAACAACTGTAGAGTTCACAGTATCAAGTTCAAGAATTTGATTTCGTACAGGAATAACATCATATGAGTTTGGAATTACAGTAACGCGAATCTGTGTAGAAACCACACCATCAACATTAGATATAGCAGAAATCATAATTGGGTCTAGTGTTATTTTTCCATTTGTGTAATCTACTGATCCAGCATTAAGATTAGAATAAACTCTTGTACCAGAAACTAAATAATATATTCTGAGATTACCAGAACCATCATCATCTAAAAAATATTCTTTTGTTGAATCAATAGAACTCATTGAGAATCCTGTTGAAGAAATGATACCACCCCTATCTTTGTTGTGTCCTTCGTGTGGATAATAAAATGCATTATTAAAATTTAAGATGTAAGAAGTCGAGGTGTTTAATGTTGGTACAATATATTTGGCCATGATAACTGTTGTTGTATTATTCAAAATAGAACTGTCTGTATTATCAATGAGTCCTAATAACTTTGAATGTCTGAATGGTGCATTAAAAGTTTGTAGGTCTGATGTATTGTAAGATGAAATAACATTAGTTACTCTAGTGGCTAATTCAGTTGCACTATAAGTGGTTGCACTTGAATCATACTGAACTGTTGTATTTAAAATAACAAAGGTTGTTTCTGCGTCAACGATTACAGGAGTAATAGAACCCACTTTGTATGGAGATAATCCAGCAACCAAATTTGATTTCTGTACATCAGTTAAACTATTTCCAGTAGTAGACTTTATTGAAATGAAAACCTTACCATACTCTGGTGTAGAACTTACACCTGTGCTTGTATCATAACTTCCATCTTCCCCACCCCAAACAGAAACAGCCTGAGCATTTGCAAAAAGTTTTCTTACAAATGTTTTGTAATCATTTGTTGTAACTGCACGACCTTGTGCTGCGTAATCTAAAGGTGCATTTAATTTAACAGACGCTATTGATTCTGGTTCTGCACCACCAGTTGCAATACCTACTGTTGTTACAGTAATATCGGTTATACCATTAATAGCAGAAGGAGAACTAAACACTCTTGCACCATTTGCTTCAGATTTGTTTGTAACAACATATTGTAAAGAAACAATGTTACCATCGGATACTGCTTGACTTAAAACACCATCACCAAAGTATACTTCAAACTTTCCTGTTTCTACTTCTTGTAAAAAGTATACTGTGCTTGCATCAGTAAGTTGAGAAATGTCGGTTGCTTTAGTATATGTTCTAGTAAAGGTATCACTTGCAGATGTTTGTACTTTTACGACAAGTGTTGTTGTGTCTGCTCTTGCGTCATCAATAATAAATCTTTGTTCTTCGTCAGAACTGTTTACTAGATATTTTGATGTAATCCAAGTTCCTTCATATATTGAAGTGCCATCAAAGTTTACACTAGTACCAGAGTTGTTTGATGTTATATCAGAGGTTGTAACAAAGTTATAATTTGTACCATTTACTGTTGTTGTAAATGTCGTGCCTGCTGGCATTGTTCTTGATGATAACCCTGTTGTAAGAGAAATATTAACTGTTGCTTTAGGAGCTCGACATGAGGAAACTTCGTATCCTAATTTCTTTGCGTGTGAAACAACACTTGATCGTAGAGATGCACTATCCAAAAACATTTCGTTTGCAACCATGTTAGCATTGTAAGCCATGTAGTGTGTGTTGTATGCAAGTGTATCTAAAAGAACACTCATACCAGAACCTTCAAAGTCATAGTCGGTAAATTGGTTCTGTGCTTTTAGAAAAGTTTTTAGGTTGTCTTTAATATCATCAAAGTCAAGTTCTGTAACTCTAAGTCTTTTGTCGTTTACTGCCATTATCGTAATCTCTCTAACATTATGGATAAGTCAACTAATTCTGTGGGAGCATTAACGACATAAAATTCTATCGAAACTTCGTATGAGTTTTTATCCAAGTTTGGGTTTGCTGTAATTCCTACTAATCTTACTCTTGGTTCAAAGTTATTAATTACATCTTCAATCTTTCTTGAAAGTATCTGTGCTGTAATTGGAGTCATGTTTTCAAACAACATATCCCGAACACCAGAACCAATCTCTGGGTGGAATGGTCTTTCATAATGATTCGTTAATACCAGATTACGAACAGAACGCTTAACAGCTTTAATATCAGTAATGCTTTGAATATCATCATTGGAAGTTTTTTTTCCAAAGAACAAATCTATGTCTGAATATAATCTAACACTACGTTTGCTATTGTTAGTTGTTGCTGCATCAAACTGCGCCATCTATAAGAACCCCTAGTTTATATACTATTTATACTATGAAGAAGATACATAAGCTTCTGCTAAAGAATCATTTTCTTTTATTTGTGCTAAAGTTTCTTCCTTTGCATTTTCAAGTGCAGCAGTTACTCCTTGTGCTTTTTCTATAACATTTCCACCAGCTGCTGGTATTTCAAAATTAGGTACAATAGAACAAAGATTCTCAGTACCATCTTCGACAAGATCACTAATTAAACTTTCTAATGCTAATCCTTTTTCTTTAAGTTTATCTCCAAACTTTAATTTTAAATCATTAAGTTTTGTTGCATATGCTGCTGCTCCAGCTACAGTACTATTGTCTATTGATAAAAGGCTGAAAATATCTGCCTGCAAATTTAGATTTGGTAGTTCTGGTAAATCTGGAACAAGTCCATCAAGTCCTAATTTGACATCTGTAAGTTTGCTTTCAATAGCCGCCTTTGCAACAGATGCCTCTGCATCTATCTGTGAAGTTATTTGTGATTCTAAATCTTCAATCCTCGATGACGCAAGATTAAGTTGAGCACTTGCACCACAGAGATCGGGTATCTTAAAATTTGCCATCTATACTTTCCTAAGCGTTAGGTACATTTGTAGTTGCCTGTGTATCACCATCACTATCTGCACCTTGAGTATGAGTATGAGTTGTAAGACCGATTGCCACACTAGACCCATTATTTGCAATAAAGTTACTTCCATCACCAGAGAATGTAAATGTTCCAATACCAGTTGATGTTCCAGTGAATGTAGTTTCTGAACCAATAGTCATTGCAGTTGCAGATTTCATATTTAAAGTTGTACCAGATTTGATTGACATAATACCAGAGGTAGTATCAATCGAAACATTACCACTAGCATTAAGTGTTAAAGTACCACCAGTTGTAGCTGCAAGAATATTACTCTTGGCGACCAACTTAAATGTTCCGTTATTAATTCTTTGTTCATTACCTTCTGTGGTAACATCAACATCTTCTCCAATACGGCCCTTAACATTGTTTGAAATGTTAAATGCATGGTTCCCTCTTATTTCTTCTTCAAGGTTTCCACCGCCTGGCGAAGCACCTATCTTAACTCTTTCGTTTCCATGTATCTTACGAATAAAGTCACCACCCACTTCAAGGATATAATCTCCTGTTACATACTGACGAACATTACCTCTAACAGTAAGATCTAATCCCTCTGCCTTACCTGTTGCGTTAATGTAAATCTTTTTGTTACCAGCTACGATTTCATAATCATCTCCAATAACTTTAACAACCTTTGAACCATCGGGGTGTACTTCTTCAAATGTTCCAGACTTGTGTTCTCTAAGTAGTCGTTCTCCATCAGGAGTATCATCTATTTCAAATATATGTCCAGACTCGCTTTCAAAAACATGATTGAAAGGATATGTCGCAGAAGTATATGGTGTTTCTGAGGAAGTAACAGATTTAGGATCTAACTCTGCCCAATCTTCGCGTGTTTGAGCTGTAGTTAATACATCTGATACTGTTCCCAAGTTTGGTTTGGTTGCAAGCGGAACACTTTCTAATTTTCTAAGTCTTCTTTTAAGTAAAGAACTGTGTGTTTCTGAATCAGCGCCTCTTGCAAGACGACTAACATCACTTTCTTTAATACCATGTCGTGAATGACCTAAACTTGATGAGGGGTATTTTCCATTGGGATCATTGAATCCTTTTTTCGGGTTAGCCACAGCATCTGGATAGCCAGGCAAAGTACCCATTATGATAGGTTGTTGTTTTTGTATGGAATCAGAAAAGAAACCGATTACCCAACTACCTTCAACAAGAAAAGAATGACTGTTACCTAGTCCTTGCATTGAGGGATCAGTAACAGGATGCATAACAGTTGCCCACGGCAAGTCTGCGGTTGGTATATCAACTAGATCATCTGTATGAAATCCAAGACAACGAACACGAACCCGACCAAGTTTAGATGGGTCGTTTCTATCTTCAACAACACCAGTAAACCATACGAATCCGTCAAGACCCATAAAGTAATTTTCAGACATGAATAAACTCCTTACATGTATTTATAAGGAAAGTTCATAATAAAAAAAGGTGCCGGTTAGAGGACTCGAACCTCCATCTTCTTCCGCCTGAAAGAAACTTTACCAAATTAAGCTAAACCAGCATTGGAGATCGAACTGAAATGTTTCCTGCCAACATGATGCGTGGTTCTACACTTTTGTTTGGAGGAACGTAATGACGAACAAGACTTGAGAATAAAATAAGGTCACCTGCATTTGGATATATTATCTTTTCTGCTTCAGAAAATATTAATGGAGAAGCTCCATCAGGCATACGAACATAGTAACACCAGCTGTATAGATTTGGTGTATGGTTGTGTTCTTTTGTATATTGATCTTTTGTATATGACGCACCCCAACAGCGTCTGGTGTAAAACTCTGGTGAGTTAAAAGATTTAGGATGAATAGACCTTGCAACTTCAATTGCTTGATTACAAATACTTTCTACTTGAAAAAATTTGCAATTTAAATCCCATTCAGTCATAGAAGCTTTTACATTCGTATTGTGTTGTTGCACATCACCCTGTTGAGTAATGATATCTACTAGTTCATCTAAATCGGCAGAAATAGACCTTTGTACAATAGGCAGATGCATACGAAATTCATAGGTTTCTTTCACGCAACTTTCCTGTTCTTTAACTCCACAAACTTTCTTCGTGTTTTTTCAAACTGTTTAAAAGGCTTACTAAAAATTATTTCTTCCTTTGTTCCTGTTTTGACATAACCAACTAAGTGTCCTGCATCATTTATTATATAGGTATGATTAGGAACATTCAATTCTGTTTTATCCCATTTAGTAATTTCTTTAAGATAAGTCAAACTCATTTGAAGTCCACCTTAATCATTTTTTGCATATGTTCGCCTTCCAAAGACTTACGAATACAGTCAGACATTTCCCAACTTTCTTCTGATCTTTCAGATTCATCTACATCTTGTGCATCAGGTAAAAATGAGTCTATTGCTTTTAATAAACATTTTACTTGATCGACCTTTGTGTAAGACCAAAAGTTATCTGGAACTAGATACTCATATTCGGGGATCATAGAAAATCCAAACTTATTTACTTTACTCATTGGAAGATCCCCTCTAAGTCTTGATTAGTAATTTTTTTATCAGAAACATTAGTAGGAAATACTAGATTGTATTTTTCAATCATAATATCACGAACTTGTTCTCGATCAAAACTATCGTAACAAGGAGTGTCTTGCTTTAAAACTAATGCGTCAATATGAAGATTAGTAGCTTCAATGATTTGTTCAACACTTACATTCATATCGTAAATGCCATTCTTACCATAAAACTTATAGACGTATTTGACAAATTCATATTGTTCTATAGTAATACAAATTTTACTCGTGGCTTCGAATAGTTCTTTGTTTAATTCTTTATCCATTATACAAGCTCCATTTCAGTTGCAATTCCATCAAACCATTCGTATGCAACGATTTGATTTTGTTCAGTAATCACATCGTCTAACCACAGATCGGCCTCGACAAACTTCCAATTAATAGAACCATCTTCGTTAAGATTCTTTTTATCATTACAAGCAACAGCCAGTGCTTTACGGATTTTTCTCTCAAGGTTTTTCATAATTTTTCTCTCTTCTCATTTCTATATAGCTATAATACCACAGCTAAAATAGAATGTCAAGGCTTTTCGAGCATATTTCAAGTTTTTTCGGGCTGAGGACGCTTGCTAAATTACTGAGGCAAGAATCTTTGATTCTTGACCATAAAGACTTATCTTCTTTTACCTGTGGTGGGATCTTTGGACTCTAGTGGAGTTAGGACTTGCATTCCACCTTTATTATACGCTTGACCTATTACAGCTTCACCAGTATAACAAGGTCGTGGCAACCTGCTACACTCTATAGAATTAGGTTTTAACGATAGACTCACAGAAGGTATATCACGAGTACTACTTCTACGAGGAACCTCGTCATACGAACACATAGAGAGTTCAGTGTGTTGTTTAGAGTCT
>Ga0209830_10001391_pt1 | contig 21449 bp, 8 predicted proteins | sample ArcticOcean_MG_C_12_FD_187439 | JGI IMG/M metagenome (GOLD analysis project Ga0209830, IMG submission 187439) | Marine microbial communities from western Arctic Ocean - ArcticOcean_MG_CB8_130 (SPAdes) (version 2) | ecosystem: Environmental > Aquatic > Marine > Oceanic | place: Arctic Ocean...
ACTTCGTAATATCTAACAAAATTATTAGTTTGATTTAAATCAAGTCTAGCTGTGCTGTAGTTGTTCGGTACAAGACTACCTGACCAAGTTTCAACTGACTCCCATTGCCCGTCCTTCAAACTTTCTAAGTTTTTTAAGGGGTCATTGCCCTTTATCCATAATAGGTTTTGTTGTATTGAGGCATATCCTGAGATCGAGCCGTAACCGTTATTCAGATTAATAGGGTCATCTGATATCCAAGAAGCTACACCAATTAGTTCATATTCAGTTCCTTTTTTTATCAAAAGCGGTCCGCCACTATCTCCTTGAGAGATAGCGCCTTCTGAAGAAACTCCTGTTAAGTCATCAAAGGTATAGCCTAATATTATTTTATCTTCAGAACTTGATAATGTAGAGGTGCCTACAACATCTTCTTCCTTTGAACTTATTTCAAGATTATTTGTAGCTACCCTTCTTTTTTTGTCAAATGCCTGATCGGGATTTAGCCCTGTTCCATGAAGGCCATAGCCAGCAATAAAAACATCCGTCTGCAGGGCAGGAATATTTTTGGATAGATTGTATGAGTTAATCTCATAAACGGGAGTTTCCAAACTTATAAGAGCCACATCATAAGAAGCGCCCTGAAAATTTGCATACCTTTTCTCTTCGGGATTTATAACGGTACTGGTTGATTTTATTTCTAGCACTGGATTATTAATGTCTTTACCAAAATAAACTGTTGCCGAAGCGCCTTCTTTTAAACAATGAGCTGCCGTAATGACAGTTCTACTGTTAATTAAAGTTCCGGTGCAAATAGTATTTCCAGATTTTATATATACAACTCCTTGATAGATATTATCTTCATCAGTCAAAGGTACCGAATTATTGTCATCTATATTTATACTATGAACATTAAAAAAAAGAGAGTTTAGTAATATAAAAAAAAGAATTTTGTATGGCATGATTTTTTTATTTAATTAAAAGTGACTATATACAATAATTTTAGTTGTAATTTTTTAATCTCAATATATATTTGATTACTATTATTCGTGTTTTGCATGAGTATTGTATTTTATTTAAACAGTTAACACATTCAGGTAAAAAAATGGGCGAAATAACCAACAAAACAAACAGTGATTTAGAGCTTGAACTTAATAAAAAGTTTACAAAAAAAACTATAAAGCTTAATTCTAAATCCTCCATGCTTTTTGCAAACTTGAATGCATTGGCCCTTGCGGCTTGTGGAGGAGGAGGCGGCGGAAGCTCATCAACTCCTGTCACACCTACACCTACGGTCAATAATGCACCTGTATTTGCAAGCAGTGCGCTAAGTTTTACCGAAGATACACCAAGCACTTTTTCCATCGGAGCGCCTACCGATGAAGATGGTGATAGCCTAACTATTACAGTAGATTCAATACCTACCGGTATTACTCTAACCGCGGCTGATGGAACCATACTTGCAGCAGGCATCACACTGACTTCTACCCAACTAGCAGAAATATCTTTTTCTTCTGATCTTAACGCTAACAGCTCTAATACAACATTTGGTGATTTGAAACTTTCAGCATCAGATGGAACGGTCTCTACCAGCGCAACTATTACTTTTACGGTGGAAGCAGTTAATGACAACCCCACTTTGAATGAACTTTCTGCTTTGGAAGTTAAAGAAACAGTTGCAGCTAATGTTACTCTCTTAACCGTAACTGCCATAGATGTAGAAGGAGAAGCTATTACGTTTAGCCTTTCTGGAGATGATGCAAATTTATTTAGCGTAGATGCGTCTGGTAATGTTTCTTTTGTAGCATCACCTAATTTCAAAGCACCGGGTGACGTGGGATCAGATAATGTTTATAACTTAAATGTTGTAGCTACTGATGCTTCTGGCGGTTCAGCGAGTAGAGCACTTTCAGTTTCAGTTCTTGATGTAAAGCCTGCAGGACAAGCTATCGATGGATACTTGGTTGGCGCAACAGTTTGGGTGGACCTTGATGGTGATGGAATAAAAGATGCAAACGAGCCCGAAACTAGTACTGATAAAACTGGTGCTTTTGAATTCGATGAAGATATTCCAACAGGTACAGATATCTACGTAGAAGGAGGTTATGACCTAGGAACAGGTAAGCCAAACGAACAGATATTTAAAATGACAACTTCCATTACGGGAGATGGATCAGAAGCTTTGGTCATAAGCCCTGTAAGTACACAAATCTCAAGAGCATATGCCAAAACAGGCGTAACCATTGAGCAAGCGCAAGATAAAGTAGCTAAAGCTTACGGACTAGATGATGTGTTCGATAATCTTACAAGTATAGATCCGATAGCACTTGCCTACTCAGCTACTACAAACGAACAAGCTAAAGCAGCTTTAACAGCCCAAGCCAGAAACATTATGGTTTCATCTTTGTCTGAAGTTTCTATTAAGGTATCTGAATATTTTGCTACAGAAATAGCCCCTACTACCAGGTCTCAAATTTCTGATATCTTTAAGTTTGGCACACAAACTCTAAGCTATTCAACCTGGGACAGTGGAGTTGACTTAAAAGAACAACCAAGAATAGTTATTGAACTTGAAGGTTTTGAAGATCTTCTTGCTGGTACAAGTGAAACATTTAACGATAAGATTGTTGAGGCCATCTTGGCATCAGATGATTTAACCAAGCTTTTTGAAATGAAATCCGACGGAACGGGTCAATTTGACGTTGCGATACAAGCTGCCACAACAGCAATTATTACTGAGATTAAAAATCTTATTCTTTCAGAAATGGGGTTTGATCCAGCAACAAACTTCACTACATTCAAAAGCTTAGAGAACTATACTGGAGAAACTGTTACGTTCTTGGGTTCTACAAAAACAATGGCGGAATGGGCTGTCTTGATGGTTGACGTCCTAGATTCTCAGGCCCCTGATCCATATTCAGGATTGGTCAATTTTGGACCTGACGGTGGTGTGACCGATATGGTCGGAAAATACTACGCTGAACAAATGACAAAAATGGTTCGTTTGATGGAAACCATGACAGGACTTACCTTTGAAAATCTAACCGATACCCAAATAGACCAATTGGTAGACATGGGCTTGGAATACAACAGAGCCAGTACTTTCAACGAAAGTTATACAAGATGGGTTCCTTTTGATGAGTTTGGACAAGAGTTATGGTCTCAAGCACTTTATCTTAATTACAGTGGTGAAAGGTTTAGGTACGATTCTCAAGGCAATGAAATTCAAGGAAACACGGGTCAATGGCAGCTTACAGGAGAACAGATAAAGGATTACTTAAAAAATCCGGCTTCACAACTTAAAGACGGAAATTGGGGTAATGAATTCAATACCTACAATTGGACCACGACAACAGGAGATCTAGGAATTTATCTAGCATTGGCTCAAGGTAGAAACGAAGCTGAAGTTAAAGTCTTGATGGATGCCCTCACTGCAACAGATTCAAGCATTTCATCCTTTGTTGATATTCTTACAGAATCTTTTGCCCAAGGATCTAAAGTATTTACTACTTTAGTAACAGGAGCATTGGATTTTACATTGGACAAATTTGAAAAATTTGTAGAAAAAACTCTTGATTATGAAAATGACGAAGTTAGGTTGGCCCAAGAAGCAATAGGACTTCCTGTTTCCACTATAAAAACAGTAACAGTAACTGTTCCTGCAACCAACGCAGCTGACGCAGCTAACGTGACTGTAATAGTTACTGTGGCAAACGTAGGGGATGGAAACAAGTTTTATTTGGATGGCGTTTTAGCAGCGGATTTCACTTTTACATCAGGATCAGTTTATACCTTTGATCAATCAGATTCTTCAAACGAAGGTAACCCATTAAGATTTAGTGAAACGCTAAACGGAACTCATTCAGAGGGTGTTGAATATTCAACAGGTGTAACAACTTCTGGAACTCCTGGAAGTGCTGGAGCCACAACAATAATTACCGTCTCAGATGATACTCCTACTCTTTATTACTATTGTGAAATACATAGCGGCATGGCTAATAATGCTGTACTAACATCTGTTGCAGCAGCTGTAGCAGCTGCAGAAACTAAAGAAGTTACCTATGAATTGGAAACTATTACCGGAATAGGATGGCAAACGGATCCAAATTATGGCGAACTAAATCCAGTCATAACAGAACCAGGGTCATATAGCTACGCCATAACCGGTGGTCCAGATGCAGCTTTATTTAGAATAAGCGATCAAGGAACAATAGCTTTCAAAGATACGGCTCCAAATCCAGCCGCTCCAAATGATTCTGACCAAAATGGTGAGTATTTAATAACCGTTACGGTCACTGATAACGCCGATGGGTTTACTCAAGAGATTGAATACACATTAGCTTTTCCTGATTGGGATGATTCAAGAAAATATTCGTCTGATGCTCATGCAGTCCTTTCCGATGATTCTCAAGTTATAACCATTCCGGAAGGTCAATGGGCTGCAAGTCAAAGTTATGGAAGTGAAGATGGACAAAACATAGAATACTACAGAGGAATAAAACTAGAAATTTCAGGGCTAGACGCAACCTCTTGGGTAGATATTCAAGGTTTTAATGACGAAGGGGCGCCTATTAAAGACAACCAATTCTTTAATATAAGGACATACGAAGATGAGCCTGGAGTATATTATCTTCAAGCATCCTACAACGGTGGCCAGCCAGTCTTCGATTACGAAACACCTCAAGATGCAAATGGCGACAACGTCTATGAACTGGTGCTGAAGCTCAGAAATTACGGAGAAGGAACCGAGCTGGGAACTACAGTTGACATGCTGGTAGTGATTACCGACAGTGATAATGAAAGAGCCCCAAGTTTCCCTGATTACATAACATCAAGACCAACCGAAGAGATTGATTTCACTTATACTGAAAATGCAGCTCCTGTAGCCTTACTTACTGAGATTGTAAAAAATGGTATTACTCTAAACTCATATTTCTTTGCGGGCAATGCACAGGGTATAGATAATAATGAAGCTTGGAATGATATTGAAGGAGGTCCTAAAACTCCCGAACAGCTCTTGTCTCTTAATTTTGGAGGCGCTATAACCACTGCAATAACCGGTGGTGCCGATGCGGATTTATTTTATGTCTATCCTGATGGATACAGAGACGTAATATTATTCAAAGCAAGACCGTCTTTTACCGAACCCACTGATGCAGATGCTGACAACACATATGAAGTTGAGTTGACACGAACATCTTCTAATGGAGATACAGCAGTTGAGCTGTTTAAAATAGAAATTTTAGAAGCAGAAGAAGGAGCCACAGCACCCATAGCTGCTCCAGAGACATCTCTAATTCTAGACATACTTGAAGATGCAGAAGAAATAGGTGCAGCTGACCAGTCTAGAAGCATAGTCGGTAATGAAGGTGCAAATATATTCTCTAAACAAGATCTTGAAGATGGATTCAAATACGTTGATGGTAAGGGTGGCGATGACGTTTTTGCAGTTGGCAGAAATCACCTTACTGGCGGCGAAGGATCTGACACCTTCCTAATTTCCTTAGATGGAATGGAAGACGTAACTAAATTTGGAATTGTCGACGATTCCCTTCCTTACGAAGCGGGAAGAAAAGAAGGAATATACGGTTATGACCAAAATAGAGACGGAACTTTGGACTTATCATCAGAGATAAACTATTCACAGGTAGATTTAATAGCAGACTTTACTCCTGGTACAGATAAACTGGCACTTACAGTCTACGGGTACAATGGAACAAACGTTCCTTCTTTAAGATCTTCTGATATATCTTACGTACAAGGAACGGGGACTCTATCTGCTCATACTCTTGTGGTTGTTAAAAATGGCCAAACAGAAGAAAGAGGTTTCTCAGAAGGCGGTGTAGTAGCTGTACTTTTAGATACCGAAGCAAGTACAATTTCTAAGGCCAATGATGAAATTTCTGTAGGAGCAAAATACTCAAATATATTGGGTAATATTGGAAGTGCGATAGGAGCCTCAATAGGTACAGTAGCAGGACCTGATGGACAGCCTTTAGAAATAATGCAATTGGCAGATGGTCAGTACGTCTTTGTTTATGCTGATTACAATACATTAGACAACCGAACACTCTTTGAAAATTTAGCAGTCAGTCTCTCAGGAGAAATTTACGTTCCAAGAGGAGACGGTCCAGATTTCGAAGCACCAGGTGATACAAACAACGATAATATTTATGAATTCCTATTCAAAGGTGCTACGTTTACTAGCATTGTCTTTAAACAAGAGATTTGGGGTGGATTAGGCGTTGATTGGGAAAATTCAACCCGTACTGGCGACATAGCCTTTACTGTCTTCTTGAATGTAAATGATGACATTTCAGATAACGTAGGAAAAATCTCTATAGCCGAAGCAAACTTTATTACTCCTTCCACGGGCTCTATTACTGACGGAGCGCTTGACACAACGATGGTTGATCTAGTGTTAAGTCAGCTATCTGCCGTTCAAGGGTCTCTTCAAGATATAGACATGAAGGCTATAGCTGAAGAAATTAATTTTGATTTCAGCTTCTTTGCTATGGCAGATGCGAGAACACAAGCCGAAGATTGGTTTGGTGATTATCAAAACAGAAGCTTTGAAGATTTTGGTCGAGAACTTGAATCTACTTTTGAAAGAAATCTTCTTTCAAAATATTCTTCTTACACCAATGCAGATTCTCTTTCAAACCTAACGGGCACGGCTGAAAATGACACAATAGAAGGCACGGATTCTAAAGAAACAATATTTGGCAAGAAGGGTGATGATGTAATAACCGGTGGAGCTGGAGACGATGTAATCTTTGGTGACCAAGGCGCGGATACTCTAGACGGTGGCCCTGGTGCTGATGCGATGGATGGTGGTTCGGGTAACGACAGGCTTATAGTTGGAGAGGGATTAGATGTAATGGATGGTGGGTCCGGCGATGATACATTTGATTTCACTAACATTACTAGCTTACCTGAATACATAAAAGGTGGAAGTGGTACGGATACATTGATCCTTTCTGGACTAAGTTCTTCAGGATTAGAAACAGCCGATGGTGCAGATGCAGATAGCCTGCCTGATTACACGGGAATAAGTCTCCAAAAAGTAGTTTCTATAAAGGAAACTTGGACTTATGAAAATGATGCAGGTGAAACAGTTAACGAAGAAGGATGGAGAAACAGAGTAGAGAGTATTGAAGCTATAGACTTAAGAGATTCTCAATCCATAAACAACCAAGAATACAATCAAAATCCTCTAGAAACACTTGGATTTAGACTGGCTTCTAACAAAATAACTTTAGCTGACTCTGACGGCTCTATGCACAGTATTTATACTTCTGCTACCGGATCAGCCTTGACTGCCAACTTAATAGGCGGATCATTGGGTCAAACTAACTTAGCAAATATTGTTTCTTCTGATACTTCCACAGGAACCTCTCCTGTTCTTAGATTTCAATTGGATAGTATTCCGGAAGCGAATACTTCCGGCACATCAACAGTTACCATGAAGCTTTTTGATGGAACTGACGCAACACAATCAGGTAGTGAGAGACTTTTAGAAGCAACATTGGTACTTAACTGGAGTTCAGATGGATCAACTGTAACCGTAACTCTGCCAGCTCAAGATTTGGTTGTTACATATCTAAGTCCTGAAGGCACAACTCTGACTAGAAGTTGGACTAACGTTGAAAGTGATGCAATTTCTGTTACATCAGATACTAATGGTTTTCCTGGACTAGATTTTAGAATTGCTAGCTTCTTTTCAAACAACGGAACCGCAGAAGGTGTTGATTTAACTGGTTATATATCAAGTGGAAATTATTTCTTTGATGTCTCATTCAGTAACTTAGAATTTTTAGATCAGAACGATAACACTTTTACTTCTGTTAAAGGCGGATTTGCTGTTGCAGCTTCACCTGCAGTTGTAGCTTATGTTGACAACATAGAGACAATAGAAAGTTCAGAAACTGCAATTGTTACTGTAAACCTAAGTAAAGTTTCTGGGTCAGACGTAACGATTAACTATTCAACATCAGATGGAAGCGCTATTGCTGGATCTGATTATACGACTACTAACGGTACTTTGACGATAGCAGCAGGACAGAGTTCTGGAACTATTACTATTCCTGTTACAAAAGACACAGTAGCAGAAGGACCGGAGAATTTTAAAGTAACATTATCAGATCCTACTGGAGCATCTTTAGGAAGATCTGAGTCAACTATATCCATAAATAATGAGACTGTATTTAATGATGTTTTAAATGTTAGCTGGGATGCACTACAGCAAATGAGTTGGGACAATAGAACCTGGACAATAAGAGGTGATGATACTGATATCGTTAGACTTCTGGGTCATGAATACACTTACAACTCAGGCAGTACTCTGCTTACAGAATTTGAACCTTTCAGATATAAAGGTACAAAAGATGTAGATGGAGTGACCTACCAAAAATTTGAACTCTGGGATGGCATAGTACTAATTGAAGAGGGCGTTTCGGTAATTTTTGGAAGGCGTGAATTGGGGAAAGCCGTTGCTGGTGAGAACGTTCAACCTGACTTTTGGTATCAGTACAAGACTGTTTATGAAAACTCTGTAGCCGTTTTTGGTGCAGTAAAAGACTCATGGGACAGAGATGGAGACACACTTACTTACTCCCTTGATAGCAGTTATGTTGATGCGGCGTTGTTCGATATTAATGTTACTACTGGTGAAGTGACCTTTAAAGCTTCTCCTAACTATGAAGCTCCTGCATCGATATCTTCTGGTGCTAATACTATAGGTACTGCGGAGTCTGATTTCGCTGCTCTAAATAATAACGATTTAAGAAATTTAAATCAGTACCGAATAAAAGTTATAGCCAATGATGGATCAGGTGAATCTAATGCAACAAATTCTCAAGAAATTTATATAGATGTAAGAAACTTACCAGATTATGCTGGTTACGATCCAACTAATAAAATACCTTTCTTCAAAAATATGTGGGGAAGCGATGCACAATTTATTGACGATGCAGCTAATCAACAGATTCAAATTAAAGGTTTTGATTTAAATTTTGATGCATTAACTTGGGAACTTATAGGAGTGGAGCTCAGTGGCAGTGGCTACGACTTTCAAAGGTTTGGAACGAATGAAAATGGAGATACCGGTAGTGCTATTGCAGATGCACCTTTCACTATTTCATCTACGGGATTGCTTACTCCAAATTCAACCTTAAGTTATGAAACTGGCCCAACTAGTATATTAGTTTACGTAAGTATTACAGATGGCAAATCTACACCTGTGACGAAACAGTATTATTTTAACGTAGTTGATAATATTGCAGATGGTAGTTTGACGGTTAATGGAACTGCCATGACGGGTTCTTTTGCATTGGCAAAAGCGGATGTTTGGCAAGATTTAGATAATGATGGAGTTAAAGACGTTGGAGAACCCGCTGCTGTAACTAATTCAGATGGTCGGTTTACTCTGGCAGTATCAAAATCTAGCACGGACGCTCCTATATTGGCTTCAGGCGGTATTGATATGGGAACCGGTCTCGCTAATAGCGCAGTTCTAAAAATTAATTCAAACTTAAAATTATCTTCTGGAAGGGATTGGGGTGAATACAGTCTTTCTCCTGGATCTAGTGTTTCGCTTAGTATGCAAAATCTTGATAGAAGTTTGTCTGATCAAAAATCAGTCACTGATATCTTGAAGGCATTCGGCATGGACCCTCTTTGGATGGATGGAGACGGTAACTTCTACGGTGAAAGATTCTACGATATTGCTAATAGGCTTGATGGAAATAGCAATATAGGTGAGTGGGAAACTTTTAATTTAAATGTATTTACCTTAAACAACTTAATAACTTTGCTGGGTCAATCAGCTGCTAAGGCAGGAGAGCAAATTATTTTGGATGCACTTGCGGATGTGAACACAAAAGTCTCTGGAACAACTAACGTTTCAAGTTATTCCGCTGCAAGTTTAACGGATGCTCAAATATTGTCTGTTAAGCAAGCTTCTAATAAAGCTGCGTATGACGCTATAGCTGAATTGGTTACAGGAAAAACTATTTTTGATGGTTTTAGAATAGCCGAATCCAGCCCGGTAACTATTACAGATCACGAAGGTTCAATAAATGTTAAACATACACCTTCTTTCTCAGTTGCAAGCAATGTACTTACTCTTGATTCTGCTAATATAGAAATCAATCAAGCTTCTATGCAATCGGCATTGAATTTAGAAGCAGGAGCAAAAGGATTAATAGTCGAAGTTGAACTTGGTACCCTACCAACAACTGCTCAAACTATAGAATTTACTGGGAAGCTCATAGATGGTACAAATGGAACAATAGACTCTGGAGAAAGATCAATAGAAGTAAGATTCCAAGTGCTTGTTGATCCTTCTAAAGAAGTAGGGGTCCCTTCGGAGTACGTTTATGTACCCTCATCATCAGATTTGACAATCATATACACAGGAGAAGATGGAACGGTAACATCAACTTCTGTTGCCCACAGTGGCAATATGGTCACAGTTAAAATATCTGATACAGGTGTTCCAAAATTTGTAGTCGACTTTAATGAAGTATTCTCTAGAGGTATTCCTGAAACCAACCTTTCAACATATTTCACTACTGCAACTGCTAGTAACGGAAATTACTGGACTGAATTGAGTTTTAGCGGCGCTTCTTTAAAAACTTCTACTGGTGAGAATTTTAATACAGTTGTGGCACCTTTCAAGATAGCAACTTCAACTACTCCAGTAGTTTACTTTAACGATATATCAGTTTCAGAAGCGCAAGGTTGGAATCAATTAACGCTCACACTAAGTAAACCTGCTACTGAAACCTTTACGATTCAGTATAAAATTGATGGTGGAACGGCGACTGTAAATGAAGATTACTGGTGGTGGTCAGACCAATCTGGTTATAGATCGATTACTTTCGTAGAAGGACAATCTACAGCTGTAGTTAATGTTGACGTCAGAAATGATAATGCAACCGAAGGGGAAGAAACTATAATATATGGCTTCAGCATAGCTTCGGGATCTGAAGGAAAAGTAATACTTCCAAACAATACGGCTACAGTAACCATTGGAGATGATGAATCTTCTACAGGTATTAGTCTTGATTCTCTAGCCGAAAAAGTGCTAGCAGCTATTAAGGCAACTCTAGCTTCTGAACTGAAGACATTGACGGATGCAAATTCTGCTGATCTCAGCTCAACTTCAACAACGTTTAGTAATATTTTATTAAGCAACTCAGATGTTTCAGATATATCTGCTTATTTAACAGGAGAAGTTACAGAGGACATCGCTCTTTATGATCCTATTCTTAAAGCTCTTCTTACTTTGGTTAATACTTCAGTAAGCATAGTCAGAGGTCCTTCTGGAATAAGAGAAGGACTGAAGATAGATGGACCTTCAATGGCAAAAGATTTTGCAGCGTTAGGAAAAGGTTTTGATGCTCTTAATTTGTCTGAATTTATATCCACAAGTGTGGCTGCGCTTAATCAAGCTTTGATTGACGATATTTATACCGATTCAGGTTTTAAATACACCGGAGCTACAACTGTAGATACAAGCGCTGGTAAGACTCTTGTTTATGCAAGAACTATAGATTCTGATTCTAGTGCGTATTCTGATTTAGGCTTCCCGGCAGGCGTAGACTTTAATCAGACTTCGCTTAATTCAGGAGGTTTTCAAGATGTAATAGTAGGCACTTCTGGTGCAGACACGGTAAATTTATCCACTGATAACAATGATACCGTTTACTTTGCTGGGGCAGGAAATGATGACATAACTTTATCAGGTCAATCCCAATACCTTATTAATGGTGGATCCGGTAATGACATTATCAAAACAACTGTCAATAATACTTCTAGGCAGTTTTTAGATGGCGGTTCGGGTAATGATACTCTGGCGGTAATTAATACAAACGCTAAAGTACTTACAGGAGGAACAGGGTCTGATACTTTTGTTTTAGAACATGCAGTTAACAATCAATATGATGGTGGAAGTTCTATCAATGGCAATGATATGAATCAAAACGGTGTTATAGATCCGAGAGAATTTTATAATGCCCCTCTAATAATTACAGATTTTGAAGATGGCTCTGATTTGATAGGTCTTAGGGGATCTGGTTGGAACGGTAAGACTATAGTGATAACTCAGGGAACAGGAACCATGTCTAATCATACTTTGATTTTAGCTGGTACAAACGATAAGGGCGGAGATTCAGATGTTCATTATTGGGCTATCGTCTTCAACACTTCTGCAGGATCAATAACAGCTGATGACTTTGTATTGATAGGTAGTGACTACTCTTCTTCAACACTTTCAGGTGTAACCATTAGTACAAGTACTAGTGATGCTGGATTAAGTGAGGATGCAAGCCTGGAGATCAACATTGATGACAGTTCCTTGCAAGAAAATTCAGTAGATGGAGTTTTAGAACAAGCACCATCGCTAGTTTTTAATGCTTCTATTATCGAAGATGATAATGGCTTTAACTTTGATAATTTAGAAACAATCGTCAAAGAAAACCAGAATGATTTAGTTGATATTTCAGATGTGCTTGAGCAGCAGAGTTCTAATGTATTGAAAGACACTTCTGATGAGTACAATCTTCATGACTACAGTGCACTGGAAGATCTTAGAGATGAAGACATACTTACATTCTTAGATACAATATAAAAGTAAAAGCCCTTGCGATTATTTAATATTATCGTTAAGGGCTTCTTTGTATTATCAATAAGCCCAATCTTTTCTACGCAGTACACATATTTAGATAATACTCTCTCTAACAACATCGAGGAGCCTTTAGTATTCTCTTATTCAGTTGGTAAATTTGATGAATCATTGGATGTACTTAACTACGCTGATAAATTAACTTCTACAAAGCCAAAAGAGGCAACGGTAGATAATTTTTTCCTTTCCTACAAGTTTGTTAACGGAATGAAATTAGGCATAGAAAGCAACGAATCTTCTGGGAAAGTAGAAAGACTTAACTATCCAAAATCTTTAGAAACAAAAGTTAATAGAGATACTCTTCATTTCTCTTTTAACTTAATAGAAAACTCAGAAAGATTTTATGATTTAGGCCTCTTTTATGGTGAAGAGAAGCAAGAACCATTAACCATTGATTGTTATGCCTTTAACACCACAGTGGTTGGAGGATCCTGCACTGAAGCTAAGTTGCGACTTCTAGATGGAGAAATCTACAGAACTACCGGTGAACTAGTTTACCTACCTGTGTTAAGCACCTCCGGTTCATCAGAATCCTTTGGATTTCTGCTAAGATCTTCTCCTAAATCATTGGATTTATTTAGCTTTACCCACACTCTTTCAATTAAGCAAACTGAAATTATTCAATCTAATAAATCTGAAATTTTGAATACTACAGATTCATTTGTAAGACAGATTAATATAGACGGTCAATCTGCAGGATCTCTTCTTGACTCCTTTAAACAAGAGCTTCCGCAGACAACTCCATGGAAAGAGACGGAATTTAGATACTCAGCATCTACTCTTTACTCGTTTACAGATTCTTTAGCTTTATCTTTGATGTACAGCTTTATCAAGGTCAGTAGGTCTGATTATCAAAATAATCCTAATAAAAAAGACTTTGATCAAAATAATATGATTGATTTAACTGTGTTTTATAAACTGCATAACAACATAATTTTATATACCAGGCTTTCGGCCTCTAGTAATTACATTCTTGGTGAGTCTCCTTTAGCGTATAATAGAAGATCAAATCATTTGTTTGATCATCCTTATGGTCAATTTTATATTGGCACTCTAGTAACTTTTTAATTTTACTCATGAAGAATAAGTTTATTTTCTTAAACATACTTTCCGTTCTCTTAATATCTGCTTACATAAGTAGTGATGATGAATTGGAGGATGCATATATGAATGACAAGGAATATCTAGTCTTTAAAAATAAAGTAAGCTTGTCCGTTACCTCTCATCCTGATTACCTATCTGCAAAACAATCTTTAAAAGCAGCCTCTGAAGGTATAAAAGCATCAAAATCAAGTCTTTTACCTCAAATACAATTAATTATTGATAGTGACAACGTATTAGACAGGAGCTTTGAAAGTGGGCAGAATAATCTTTTTGAAAAATCTAAATCCGAACATAAAACAAACGCTAGTATAACGATTAGCCAACTTCTTTATGATTTTGGAGCTACAAAAAGTGACATATCTAAAAGCGAATCAATATTTAAAGCTACCCGTGCAGATCTTTCTGTAGCTATCTTAAATCTTACCTTTCAAGCCATATCAAGTTATATCAACGTATCTTCCTACAATGCTTATACTAAAGTTGTAAATTCCTCTTATGAAAGGCACAAGCTTATAAAAGAAAGAATTTCTAAAAAGGTCAAAGGAGGGATGTCGGCCTCTAGAGAATTAAGCAGAGCAACAGCTAGAGAGGCTGAGGCTTATGCAAAACTAATATTTGCGAGACAAAGCCTTAGTAGGGCCATCTCTTCTTTTAGAATTTATTTTCCAGATGAGTCTCTGCCTTCAAAAATACCTTTTTATAATAATTCACTTTTAGAAAGGAATTTCTTAGATTCTCGAAATACTATGCTGGCATCCAATCCTGAAATACTTCAAGCTAATGAAAGTCTCAGAGCCTCTGTTTTTAATTCTAAATTGGTTGACTCCAGAACTTTGCCCAGGCTTGACCTGGAAATAAGAGGCTCGCAATACAATCTTTCTGATCAATCGGATGAGTATGATCTCTATTCGGGTGTAAACCTAAGTTATGATTTGTATTCAGGTGGGCGAAATAGCGCCTTAAAAAGTCAGGCATCTGCAGAAGTTCAGGTTTATCAAAATAACAGGGATTCACTTCTTCGTAACTTGTCCGCTGAACTCAGTAACTCAATAAAAAATATTAAACTAATACCTGAATCTCTAGCTGCTTATCAAAATGCATATCTAGCAAATAAAGAATCAAGATATTACGCGAACGAACAGTTTGAAACCTCTAATGTTTTATTATTAGACTTATTACAAACAGAAAGAGATTTTCTTGAGTCTTCCGAAGCATTAATAGAATCAATGAGATCTTCACAAATAGAAAACTATATCTTCCTCAAACTCACAGGCGAGCTTGGCGATGAATTTAAGATAATTCTTAACTAAATTATGAAATTAATTAATCACTGGTTCTGGTCTGCTTTTGCAGAAAATAAAAACACATATTACAAAGTAATGTTAGCCGCAACTTTGGTTAATTTTATGTCTGTAGGTAGTTCTATTTTTATAATGGTTGTTTATGACAGAGTCGTTCCTAATTCTGCGTACGAATCTCTTTATGCACTAACAGCAGGTATGGCTTTAATTATCATTTTTGATTTTATCTTAAAAATGCTAAAAGCTTATTTTATTGACTACGCCGGAGAATTTGTAGATAAAAGAGTAGGAGATACAATATTTAATAGACTTTTAGATGCTCCAACTGCAGTTGTTACAGGTCCAGTAGGAGCTACTGCGAATACCTTTAAAGAATTTGATTCTGTGAGAGATTTCTTTACCTCGGCAACATTGTCACTTGTTGTTGATATACCCTTTATATTCCTTTTCATTTTTGTAATTTATCTTATAGCGGGACCCTTAGCTGTCGTGCCGTTGGTAGCTGTTCCTGTCGTGCTGTTAATAGGCATTGCTTTACAACCCTTTCTGGCGAAAGTAAGTAATGAATTAGGAGAGCACAACCAAGAAAAACAAGCTATTTTGGTTGAGACGATAAGCGGCATAGAATCTGTTAAAGTTTTAGGAGGAGGGGATCTCGTTAAAGACAGATGGCAAGAAGCGGCAACCCAACAGTCCACTAAAAGTAGAATTTCTAGAGCTTTAGCTCAAATTGCTGTCAATTCAGCTCAATCAGCCCAGCAAATATGTCTTGTTTCAATAGTTTTTTATGGAGTTTTTTTAGTTGGTGAAGGGGTTGTAAGTATGGGAGGAATGGTTGCAGCTGTTTTATTGTCATCTAGAACTTTGGCTCCGCTTGCTCAAATAGCTAACTTATTTGGCAGAGCAAACAATGCAAAGACTTCTTACAAAAGACTTGCTTCATTTATGGATGAAACCGAAGGAGATGATGTTGCTGTAAAGAATAAAACGGCAATCAGAAGGGATAAACTTGGCGGATTGTCATTCAATACAGTCACTTATCGTTATCCTGGTGCAGACATAGACACACTTAAAGATATTAGCCTCACCATTGAAGAAGGTGAAAAAATAGGTGTCTTAGGAAGAAATGGATCTGGTAAAAGTACATTAATGAAATTAGCTTCAGGCCTTTTTAAATGTACAGATGGACTTGTACTTTATGACGGCGTAGATATAAATCAACTTCATACAAATGACTTATCAAAGTCAATTGGTATAGTCCTGCAAGATGTTCAGCTATTTTCTGGTTCTGTCAGAGAGAATATAACCATGGGTCGAGCAGGGATAACCGAAGAAGATTTACTTGAAGCAGGAAAATTATCTGGTCTTGATGAATTCATAGGAAGAGTTCCAGGCGGTTATGATTTAAAGCTCTCAGATAGAGGCAAAGGGTTATCAGGAGGGCAAAGACAATCTATAGCTCTTGCTAGGTCAATCGTACACAAACCAACTCACTTTATACTTGATGAACCGACTTCTGCTATGGATATGAGCTCTGAAACAGGTTTTATAGAACAAATAAGTCCAATAATTGCTAATTCAACCATGCTTGTTGTTACTCACAGAATGCCTCTTTTAAAGCTAGTTGATAGAATAATAGTCATGAGTGATGGAAAAATAATAGAAGATGGACCTAGAGATGAGATTATTAAAAAACTAAACGGATAATGGACAAAGAAAACAATATTATTGAAGAAGCACAGGAAATAACGGTTTTTTCAAGGATAAAAACTAGATTAGCCACGCCAAAACCAGATCTTATTTTATATATGATCTTTTCTTTTTTCTTACTATTCTTTGTATGGGCTTCTACTGCGGAACTTGAAGAAGTAACACGCGGACAGGGAAAAGTAATAGCTTCAAGTAAGTTGCAAGTAATACAGAATCTTGAAGGAGGTATAGTCAGAGACATAGCCGTGAAAACAGGACAGCAAGTAGCTAAAGGCGACCTGCTAATTAAGCTTGATGAAACTCAATTTAGAGGAGACCTTAACTCAGCAAGACAACAAGTTAAATCCCTTAAAGAATCCTTAGATTTATTAGAGGAAGAGAGGACTATATTAGAACCTCTGGTTGAACAAGCTGTTGAGCCAAGAATAAATTTTATAAGGCTACTGCAACGTATTTCAACTACCAATTCAGAATACGAAACCCTCCTGGATCAAATTCCCAATCTAGAAGATAAACTTAAAAGAACAAGTGTAATATCGCCAATGGATGGAATTATTAACCGGCTTTTAGTCAACACAACTGGTGGCGTAGCTCAGCCCGGTAGTCCAATGTTAGAAATCATACCTTTAAATGATAAATTAGTTTTGGAAGTAGAGGTATCTCCAACAGATATTGCATATGTAATTAAAGGTCAAAAGGCTATAGTCCAATTGAGTGCATTTGATTTCGCTGTATATGGGAGTTTAGAGGGTGTAGTTTTAAATGTAAGCGCCGACACAACAACGAAAGACGACGGTTCTACATGGTACATGTGTCTGGTGAGCATTCCCCCAGATGGAATAACAAGCATGTCTAGGGAACTGCAAATACTTCCAGGAATGCAAGCAACTGTAAATATAGTCAGTGGTAGCAAAACTATACTTACTTATTTAATGCAACCAGTAACAAACATAAAGAATAAGGCTTTTAGAGAACGTTAAAATATTCCCTTTTTTGTAGATAGAACTCATTTAGATTAAATCATGAATACTCCCAGCCTGGATCTCGTGAAAACAACTGCCGCCAAAGGCACTTGTGATGGTTAAAAAATTATTGGCTATCCAAAATTTATAGAATGTTTTGAACTGAAACCACAGCGAAGAAAAATTAGAAGACTATAAAGAAGATGATAGACTTGAAGCTAGAAGGAAGATGATGAATACTAGTAGAAACTAATGTAATTTATTGGGGAAGAGTATGTTAGAAAATCAAAATACTAAAATAAATAATGTTCATCATGTTGCGTTTAGGTGCAGAGATGCAGAACAAACACGATGGTTCTATGAAGATGTGTTAGGCATGAAACTTTCAGCTGCGATGGCGTTTGACCAGCTATCAGGAACAGAGAAAAAAATAGAATACATGCATATATTCTTTGAGATGAATGATGGAAATTATTTAGCTTTCTTTGATGATCCTCACAATGCACCTGCTGATTTTTTTAAAGACATGAATGGCTTTGATTCTCATGTAGCTGTTGAGGTTCAAGATATGGAAGCTATCAACTCTATTAGAGATAAACTTACTCAAATAGGCTGGGAATCTTTTGAAATTAACCATGATTTTGTAATATCACTATACATATTTGATCCAAATGGAATTCAATTGGAATTCACTTGCAGAGCCAAGGATCACGATAAGATAATGAAAGCGGATGCTATAAAGGCCCACGAAGAATTATTGAAGTGGACAGATAGAACACGAAAAATGAAATTAAATTCCTTTGGAGAAGAGGCCTTAGATCGTAGAGAGAGAAATTAACACTATGGTTTCTGCTAGATATCAGCGAATACCTCTCTTATTCAGCTTCCAAGAGCAATCTGTCTTCAAAGATACATATGCTGGAGAAATAGGTCACATATCGATAAAGGCACATCTCCTAAAAAATGAAGGTTCTAACAAAACTGTGGTAGTTTTTATGCATCCAACAGGCGGTGGAAGCTATTTACCAATGCTTAATTCCCTGGCCAGAAAAGGTGTAGACACAGTTTGGTGTGATAGCCGGTATAGAGGAACAGATTCAGCTCTTATTATGGAAAAAGTACTAATTGATTTAGGTCAATGTATAAAGAATTTAAAAGAAAAGTACGGTTATGAAAAAGTAATCCTTGGTGGCTGGAGTGGAGGAGGGTCCTTATCCCTCTTTTATCAATCACAAGCTGAAAAACCCTCTATTACAGAGACACCTGCTGGCGATTTGGTTAATCTAGTTGATCAAAATCTTATTCCTGCTGACGGAGTAATGCTTATTGCTGCTCATCTTTCCCGTCACAGGACTTTTACTGAATGGATAGACGGCTCTGTTTTGGATGAAAATAATCCTGAAAATAGAGATATTGAATTAGATATATACAACCCTAACAATCCAAATCAAGCCCCTTATACTGAAGAGTTCTTGAATCTTTACGCAAATTCTCAGATTGCAAGAAACCGTAAAATTACAGCTTGGGTAAAGACTCTTTTAGAGGATTTCAAAAAAGAAGGGGATTTTACAAGGGAACATGCATTTATTGTTCATCGAACTATGGCGGATCCACGTTGGCTTGATAAAACTATTGATCCTAATGATAGAAAAGAAAATTGGTGTTTTTTAGGAGAACCTTCTGTAGTGAATAATAGCCCAATAGGCTTGGGAAGGTTCTGTTCACTAAGAAGTTGGTTATCACAATGGAGTTATGACGACGCTAAAGGGGATGGAATTGATTGTGCTAAAGATATAAGTACTCCTGTCATAGTAATTGGAAATACAGCAGATGATGGAATAACCCCATCTCATACGAAAAAACTTTATGAGGCTGTAACCCATGAAAACAAAGAACTTCATTGGATAAAAGGAGCAAACCACTATTATTTCGGGCAGCAAGAAAAATCAGACGAATCTGCTGATCTTTGCTTAGACTGGTTAGATAGAAAAAATTTCTTAAGTTATTGATAAAATGCATAAAAACTTTATTACAGTCAATGAAGTAGGCCCAAGAGATGGGCTGCAGAATATTCCAAAAATTATTAATACAGAAGGGCGCATAGAGCTAATCAAAGCCTATAAGACGTGCGGTATAACTTCTGTTGAAATAGGAAGTTTCGTTAGTCCAAAAGCTGTTCCGGCAATGGAAGGTACAGAATTAGTTATAGACGGATTAAATATAAACGAATATGACTATTCTGTTCTAATTCCGAATCTAATGGGGTTCAACCTAGCTAGTCAGAATGAAGTAAAAATAGTTTGTATGGTTCTTTGCATGACAGAAAGCTTCAATTTAAAAAATATCAACAAGACTATTAGTGAGTCTAAAGAAGAATATAAAGATATTATTAAAAGATCTAAAGAAAAAGATATAACAACAAAGATTTATCTATCAGCATCTTTTGGGTGCCCTTATGAAGGGAAAGTAAAGGTTAGGCAGGTACTGGATAATATTGACTATTTTTTAGAACAAGGAATTGATGAGATAGTAATCGCAGATACAATTGGAGCTGCTAACCCAAAACAGGTTAATGAATTATTTAGGATTATTGAAAAGGACTATCAGATTGATAAATTTTCTGCCCATTTTCATGACACAAGAGCAATGGCTTTGAGTAATGTATATGCTTCATTACAAAACGGAGTAACTAAATTTGATTCAAGTATCGGTGGTTTAGGCGGATGTCCTTTTGCTCCGGGTGCCTCAGGAAACTTGGCTACAGAAGACTTAGTATCAATGCTCCATCAAATGGATTTCAATACTGGTATAGATTTAGAATCGCTTCTAGAGGTTGTTAACCTTGCATCTAGACTTACTGGCTTAAAGTTACAAGGAAGAATGAATCATTTGTAGTCTTTTCTATACCTTAATTTGTATTTAAAACAGGTACATAGGACTATTTCTTTATAAACATCTAATTTATTAGTTTTCCTACATGTAGTTAAAAATTACAGAATTACCTCTATATGAAGTTATTAAAGGTTCGTATAATATATATTATGTTAAATTAAACATTTATCCACAGCTTTACCAAACATAAAATAATTTGTAAGGCTCTTGCCCTCTTTTTAAGAGTCTATGTAGTACAATGTTTTTTTATTCAATTAAGTCGTATGAAACCTTTAGAAGGTATAAAAATACTAGACCTAACTCATATGTTAGCCGGGCCATATGCCAGTATGGTACTTGCTGATTTAGGAGCTGAAGTTATTAAGATTGAACCTTTAGAAACTGGTGAAATGACTCGCGGGCTATTAGCAAATGATCCTAATTATTCATTTAAGGGGTTTGGAGCATACTTTTTAACTTTAAATAGAAATAAGAAAAGTGTCTCTATTAACCTTAAATCTTCAAAAGGACTAAATACATTCTATGATTTAGTTAAAAATGCAGATGTAGTTCTTAATAACTTCAGTGCCGGAGTAATCAATAAGCTAAGGATTGATTTTGAGACCCTTAAGACAATAAATCCCAAATTGATAACTTGCTCTATAACAGGCTTCGGTGAAACAGGTCCTCATGCTTCTCGACCTGCTTATGACCAAATAGTACAAGCTTATAGTGGCGGTATGTCTATAACTGGCCCGGATTCCAAGTCCCCTACCAGAGCTGGTATTCCTATTGGCGATCTTAGTTCTGGTCTTTTTAGTGTTATAGGCATCT
>Ga0209830_10001392_pt1 | contig 21445 bp, 24 predicted proteins | sample ArcticOcean_MG_C_12_FD_187439 | JGI IMG/M metagenome (GOLD analysis project Ga0209830, IMG submission 187439) | Marine microbial communities from western Arctic Ocean - ArcticOcean_MG_CB8_130 (SPAdes) (version 2) | ecosystem: Environmental > Aquatic > Marine > Oceanic | place: Arctic Ocean...
GGTTATGAGCCCGACGAGCTGCCAAACTGCTCCACCCCGCGATCGATACAACTAATATTTGGAATATTTCGTTGAACTCAGCGTCAGTAACGCCGAGAGACGCGATTATAGCAGTGATATTTCTTGCATGTCAAACACTATCTAGCTATTTATTAAACTTTTATTACTTTATTACACTAAACCCCGTTTATTTCACTAAAAAACGATTAATTCTCTTAATAAAGTTAACTGGATCATCTAATTGAGCACCTTCAGATAGCATGGCTTGATCAAATATAACTGATGTGTATTCATCAAAATCATCTGTACCTTCAAATGTTTTTAATTTTTCAATCAATTTATGCTCTGGATTGATTTCTAAAATTGGTTTGTTATCCGGAGTATTTTGTCCCGCAGCCTTAAGAATTCTCTCGAGATTCCCTGAAATATCATGCTCACCAACAACCAAACAAGCTGGGGAGTCTGTAAGTCTATGTGTTACTTTTACATCTTTTACCTTATCACCTAGAGATTTCTTAATTTTTTCTATTAATGTTTTAGCTTTTTCCTCTATTTTTTTCTTCTTTCCTTTTTCACTTTCATTTTCAAGCTTTCCAAGGTCTAGGTCCCCTTTAGCGATTGATTGAAACTTTTTACCTTTAAATTCAGTTAAATTAGAAATTAACCATTCATCAACACGATCACCCAAAAGTAAAACTTCAATATCTTTCTTTTTAAATATTTCTAAATGGGGGCTATTCTTTGCAGCCATGAATGAATCTGCAGTTATATAATAGATAAATTCTTGTTCTGACTTCATTCTATCAATATAGCTATCGAATGAAGTACTTTGCTTATCCGAATCATCTTGAGTTGTTGCAAACCGTAATAATCCTGCAATTTTTTCCTTATTGGTAAAGTCTTCTGCTGGCCCTTCTTTTAAAACACGGCCAAACTCATTCCAGAACTTTTCATAGTCCTCAGGCTTTTTCTTTGCCATATCCTCCAACGAAGAAAGAATTTTTTTAACAGTGCCTGACCGAATAGCCTCAACTGCTTTACTGTCTTGCAAAATTTCTCTTGAAACATTTAACGGAAGATCGCTACTATCTATAACTCCTTTAACAAAGCGTAAATATTGTGGCATTAACTTCTCAGTTGCTTCCATAATAAAAATGCGTTTTACATATAGCTTCACACCTTGATTTCGCTCCCTATTATCATACAAATCAAGTGGTGCTTTGCTTGGAATATATAATAATGAAATATATTCTTGATTTCCTTCCACTCTATTGTGAAAATAAGTTAATGGAGGCTCAGAATCATAAGAGAGGCTTTTGTAAAATTCATTATAATCTTTCGTTTTAATGTCTTTTTTATTGCGGGCCCAAATAGCTGAAGCATCATTTACAGTTTCATCATCATCAGTTTTTATTGTTTCCCCATCTTTAAAGTCTGTTTTTTTCATGACAATAGGCAGGGTTATATGATCAGAATATTTTTTTACGATTTCTCTTAATCGCCAATCATCTAAAAACTCATCTTCATCTTTCTTTAAAGTTAATGTGATGTCTGTACCACGAGATTTTTTATCAATTACTTCAATTGTAAATTCTCCATCTCCTTTAGATTTCCATCTAAAAGCTTCCTTGGAGCCAGCGCGCCTAGTTTCTAAAGTTACTTCATCAGCAATAATGAATGATGAATAAAAACCAACACCGAATTGACCAATCAGATTAGCATCTTTAGCTTGGTCTCCGGATAACTGACTTAAAAATTCTTTTGTTCCAGATCGTGCAATCGTTCCAATATTGTTAATAATATCTTCACGATTCATGCCAATACCATTATCACTAATCGTAATAGTTCTATCCTTTTTATCATAATCAATTTTAATTTTTAACTCGGAATCATCTTCGTATAACTTACTATCATCTAAAGCTTGAAATCTCAATTTATCTTCAGCATCACTCGCATTAGAGACTAATTCACGTATCGCTATTTCTTTATTGCTATATAACGAATGAATCATTAACTGTAAAAGCTGCTTAGCTTCTGCCTGAAAATTTAAAGTTTCTTTTTGTTTTGCCATATTAAACTTATCCTAAAATATTAATTGAGTATTGTTACTTAAAGTGGGGATTAAAAAAAAATTTTCAATAGAAAATTTTAAAGATTTGATAGCACATATGATGTAGTTAGAAATGCAAAGGTTCCAGTTACGTTGACACTTGATCCATATCCTGCACAGCTAAGACCTGTAAGTGATTCTTTTAAAATAATTTTTTCTGGCTTTATTGAAGTTTCAGGAGAAAAAACTGTAGGTATTTTAAATTTCTTTTTAGTTAATTTATTTTTTTTATTAAAATATTGTCTAATCTTACTTAATAAAGGGTCACCAAATGTTTTAGGGAGCATATCTATTTTAATTAATTCTGGATTTACTTTGCCTCCCGCCCCTCCAGTCATAATGAATGGGATTGAATAATCTAAACAATGCTCGGCCAATAAAATTTTAATCTTTGTTTGATCTATTGCATCAATAACAAAATCAAATTTCTGCGCTATTAAATCAGATATATTATCTTCTTCTAAAAAAGAATCGTGGTAGTTGATTTTACAATTAGGATTAATATCTAACATTCTCAATCTCATTGCCTCTACTTTTGCGTGGCCTAAAGTGCTATCAAGTGCATGAATTTGTCGATTAATATTAGACTCTGCAATATGGTCCATATCAATCATGGTAATTTCTCCGATACCATGCCTTGCCATTGATTCTGCAACCCATGAGCCAACCCCACCAATCCCAATAATACAGACATGCGAAGACTGAAATTTTTCAAATTTCTTTAAACCATATAGGCGAATAATTCCACCAAAGCGCCTGGTCAGATCAGGAGAATTAATTGACATTATTGCTCTAGAATTACGAATGCCGCAGCAATATTTTTTTCATCTGAAATTGATAAATGGCAATGTTTTATATTGTGACTTTTCACCAAAAGACTAAGCTTTTGGATTGTTTTTATTTTTGGCTTTCCTAATAAGTCATGAATAACTTCTATTGATTTAAAGTTTACCGGTGACCTCATCCCCGTTCCCAGTGCTTTAGCGAACGCTTCTTTAGCTGCAAAACGCTTTGCTAAAAAATTTTCTTTTCCTTTAGTTTTCTTATAAGTTAAAAGTTCTTGAGAAGTTAATATTTTATTAGCTAAGGCTATTCCATATTTGTTTAAAAGCTCTCTAATTCTTTTGACTTCAACAATATCAGTGCCAATTCCATAAATCATTTCAGTGTAGGCCTTGTAATTATTTTTTTCATATCTTTTATAGCCTTTTCCCATCCTACAAATAAAGCTTCAGCAACAATAGAGTGTCCAATATTTAACTCCTTAATATTCTTTATTGCAACTATTTCTTGTACATTTTTATAATGTAATCCATGACCAGCGTTAACTATTAGACCGGCATTATTTGCAAAATCTACTGCATTCTTTATTTTTGTAAGTTCTTTTATTTGAGAGGCTCTATCTTCAAGGTTTGCATAATGCCCAGTATGAATTTCAATAGCTGGTGTATTCATCATAACTGCCTTTTCAATTTGTTTTATATCGGGTGCTATAAAAAGTGAAACTCTTATCCCAATGGAGGCTAGACGGTTGCAAGCATCTTTAAGTAAATCATAATTATTTATGAGGTCTAAGCCTCCTTCGGTTGTTCTTTCTTCCCTTCTTTCTGGAACCAAGCAAACGTCTTGTGGCTCCACATCCAAAGCGATCTTAATCATCTCGTCAGTAGGTGCTAACTCAAGATTCATCTTTGTAGCAAGTAAGGGCCGTAACTCATACAAATCTTTATCCTGCATATGTCTTCGATCTTCTCTTAAATGCAATGTAATACTATCTGCACCTGCCTTTTCAGCATCTAGAGCTGCCTTAACTACGCTCGGATATTCTGTACCTCTGGCTTGTCTAATTGTCGCTATATGATCAATATTTACGCCAAGTAACATATCATTAACTGCCTTGTAAATTAGTAAAAAGTTGTTTTGAATTCAATGGCTTATCTCCTAAATAATAACTTATTAAATAGCGCATTAGCTGCTTACTTTGTAATTGGGTATTATCGTCTTTATATTCATCTTGTGCCATATCTAAAAGAGTTTTCCCAGAAATTTTTACTCCATTATTAGTTTTTGATATCTCAGATGGACCATATTCAGCCTCATATATATACAGCTTATCCGCAATAATTAATTTTCCATTTTCATCTTCTTTTAAAGGTACTTCGTATCCTAATTCCTGAAGCAATCTCAATTCAAATCTTCTCAAGGCTACCTCAAGATTAGTGCCACCAGCTAGGACCGTCATTGTGTGGTGGTAAAATTCAAAAAGATCTTTATGGGTATCTTCTCTGGGCAATAGCCTCATTATTAATTCGTTTATATAAAATCCACATATCAGTGCATTTCCATCTACCTGAAGAAATTTATCGCACCATTCAATATTGTGTAAAGTTTTTATTTCTCCCCGCCCAGACCATGTTGCTTGAAGTAATTGAAATGATTGCAACATACCCCTTAAAGACGATCTTGGCCTTCTGGCTCCTTTTGCCACAGCTGGAATTCTGCCATGATTTTTAGAAAATAGCTCAGCAATCAGGCTTGTCTCTTTAAAAGGATATGTATGAAGAATATAGATGTCTTGGTTTTCTTGTTTTGAGATTGTAGATGGCATTTTTATAGCCCAAGTGACTTTAATGCTCTTAAATCATCTGACCATCCTTTTTGGACTTTTACCCAAGTTTCAAGCCATACCTTCCCACCAAAAAGTTTTTCCATATCAACCCGAGCCTTTGTTGATATTTCTTTCAATCTTGCTCCTTTATTACCTATAATCATAGGCTTATGTGAATCTCTTTCAACTATAATTGCAGCGAATATTCTTCTGATATTGCCATCATGTTCAAACTTCTCTATCTCAACAGCAACAGAATAAGGAAGTTCTTGGCCAGTGAGTCTAAAAATTTTTTCTCTAATTATTTCTGCAGCCAAAAAACGTTCGTTTTTATCTGTAATTTGATCTTCTTCATAAATAAATTCTTGTTCAGGGAGAAACTCGCGCGCACCATCTAAAAGCTGCTTTAAATTATTTTTCTTCTTTATACTTATTGGGATGATTTCTTTGTATCGATCATTATCTTTAAACACTTGGATTAATTCCAAAAGCTTTGTTTTGTCTTTAAGGCAATCAACTTTATTAATTACAAGAATAATTGGCGTTTCTTTCGGGATCATTTTTAATATTTTTTCATCAACCTCATTCATTTTCCGAGGTTCGATCAAAAATAAAATAACATCTACATTCTGTAGAGCTTGTTTTACTGTTTTGTTTAGATTTTTATTAAGCGTGTTTAAATGTTTTAATTGGTAGCCTGGTGTGTCTATAAATACATACTGTGTTTCAGATGTTGTGTGTATACCCAATAATTGATAACGAGTTGTTTGTGCTTTACGAGAAGTAATGCTTAATTTTGTTCCTAAGAAATGATTTAATAATGTTGATTTTCCGACATTTGGTTGCCCTACTATCGCAATTGTTCCACATCTTTTCTTCATGAATTAGAATCTTTTTTTAGCTTTTCCAACATATCTTCTGCAGCGCATTGTTCTGCAATTTTTCTACTAGACCCATCGCCTTCAATACTTAATCCTAATGTTGGGATTGAACAACTTACTCTAAAATGCTGGCAATGGTCTTCGCCCTCAATTGAGACAATATTATATTCGGGTAAAGCAATTTTTTTTGCTTGAAGCAATTCCTGTAAAACTGATTTTGAATCTTTTTGTATATTATCGGGATTTATTGCATCAATTCTATCTTTAAACCAAGTTAATATTAAGTCACTTGCAGCACTTATTCCGCCATCAATAAATATAGCACCTATAATAGCCTCAACTGAATCAGCTAAAATAGAAGGTCTTCTCCAACCAGAGCTTTTTAATTCGCCTTCACCAAGTATTAAGTAATCGCCTAATTTTAATAATATTCCTATTTCACTTAGGGTTGCAGACTTAACCAATTGAGAGCGTAAGCGACTTAAATCGCCCTCAGGCAATAAAGTAAATTTCTGAAATAATAATTCAGCAATTATGAAATTTAAAATACTGTCCCCTAGAAACTCTAATCTCTCATTATTTTTTCCTTGGAAGCTTCGATGGGTTAGAGCTAACTCTAGTAGGCTATTGTCATTAAAATGATAATTGAGAATCTTTTCGATTTGTTCGATTTGTCTATTATCCATTTTTAATTATTTTAGCCAGGTTCCTATTCGATTATATTGAGAAAAATTCAGCCAAATAAAAAATGCCTTTCCAACTAATAATTCATCAGGAACAAAACCCCAAACACGACTATCTGAAGAATTATCTCGATTATCTCCCATTGCAAAGTAATGCCCCTTTGGAACAATAAATTTATCATCTTCACTCGGTACATGATCATGAACTAATAAAGAATGTGTTGAATTACCAAGTGTTTCAATAAATTCTTTAGCCTGCCACATATTTGGCTCTAACCTATAAGGGCCTCCTTTAAAATATCTATTGAGCGAAGGTAAAAGTGGTTGATAGGCATTTAGATCATAACGATAATCTGCTTGAAAATATTTGCTTGCAAGCTTACCATTAATATAAAGTTCTTTATTTTCATATCTAATTTCATCACCAGGTAGTCCTACAACTCTTTTAATATAATCAATTGAAGGGTTTTTTGGATAATGAAAAACAAAAATATCTCCTCGATTTGGTTTTCCAACTTCAATCAATGTCTTATTCCATACAGGAAGACGGATACCGTAAGCAAATTTATTGACGACTATAAAATCTCCGGCAATTAGGGTCGGCATCATTGATCCCGAAGGAATCTTGAATGGCTCAATAATAAAAGAACGAATAATAAATACTGCAAGTAAGACTGGGAAGAAACTTTTCCCATACTCTACAATTAATGATGGTTTTTTTTTGCTTGGTCTAATTTTTTTAAGAATTAAAATATCGAGGAAATATATTATTCCAGTGATTACTGTAGCTGCCATCAATAATTTAACAAACATCATTTCTCATCTACCTTTAAAATTGCAAGGAAAGCTTCCTGAGGAATTTCTACATTACCAATCTGCTTCATTCTTTTTTTACCTCTTTTTTGCTTTTCCAATAATTTTCTCTTTCTAGATACATCACCACCATAACATTTTGCCAAAACATTTTTACGCATTGCCTTAACAGTCTCTCTAGCAATAATATTTGCTCCTATTGCGGACTGGATTGCAACATCAAACATTTGGCGAGGTATGAGTTGCCTCATCTTTGAAGCTAATTCTCTACCTCTATAAATACTATTTCCACGATGAACGATCAAAGAAAGTGCATCTACTCTTTCCCCATTCACCATAATATCTAATTTAACTAAATCTGAAGGGCGAAATTCTAAAAACTCATAATCCATTGACGCATAACCTCTAGAGATTGATTTAAGTTTATCAAAAAAATCAAGGACAACTTCACTTAAAGGAATTTCACAAGTAATCATGACCTGCCTGCCCAAATACTGCATATTTTTTTGAATACCTCTCTTCTCATTCGTTAGCGTCATAACTGGGCCAACATAATCGTTAGGCAAAAGAATTTTTAAAGTAATAACTGGCTCTCTTATTTGCTCTATTACAGATAAATCAGGCAATCTAGATGGATTTTCAATTAATTTAGTTTCGCCATCTTTCAACAATAATTCATATACAACAGTTGGTGCAGTTGTTATTAGATCCATTTCGTATTCGCGCTCGAGTCGCTCTTGAACAATATCCATATGAAGCAATCCAAGAAAGCCACACCTAAAACCATACCCCAAAGCAGTTGAGTTTTCAGGTTCAAAATGTAATGAAGCATCATTTAACCTTAATTTTTCAAGTGCAGTCCTGAGGGCTTCGAATTGATTTGACTCAATTGGGTAAAGTCCAGCAAACACTTGGGGCTTTACTTCCTTAAAGTCTGGGAATGCCTCGGCCGCCCTATTGTTTGCTAGTGTAATAGTATCCCCAACTTTGGCATTATCTAATTCTTTTATACCGCATATAATAAAACCCACTTCACCCGCAGCTAATGATTTCTTATTTAATGCTTTTGGGGTAAATACACCGACTTGCTCACAAATAAATTCTGAAGATGTCGCCATAAGGTGAATTTTATCTTTCGGTTGTAATTGTCCATCAACTACCCTTACCAGCATCACAACACCAACATAGTTATCAAACCAAGCATCAATAATAATTGCTTTTAGGGGTTTGTTGATTTCTCCCATTGGATGAGGAACACGTTCAACAACAGCCTCTAATATCTCTTCGATTCCAATACCAGTTTTTGCTGAACAAAGAATTGCGCTTTGAGCATCAATACCAATAACATCTTCAATTTCTTTTTTAACCCTATCCGGATCAGCTGATGGGAGATCAATCTTATTTAACACAGGGAAAACTTCTAAATTTTGGTCGAGAGCTGTATAGCAATTCGCTACTGTTTGAGCTTCTACGCCCTGAGAAGAATCTACAACTAGAATAGCTCCTTCGCATGCAGCTAAGGAGCGGCTAACCTCATATGAAAAATCTACATGTCCAGGTGTGTCAATCAAATTTAGTGTGTATATATTTTTATCTTTAGACTGGTAACTTAAGGTTACAGTTTGGGCTTTAATAGTAATGCCTCTTTCACGCTCAAGATCCATAGAGTCTAATACCTGCTCCTCCATTTCACGGTCTGCAAGGCCACCACAATAATGAATAATGCGATCAGCTAACGTAGATTTACCATGGTCAATGTGAGCGATAATAGAAAAGTTTCTTATTTTTTTCATAGAAATAGTTTTTTTGAAGCATAAAGGCGCAAAATACGCCTTTGACAAGATGTGATTTTACCCTATTGAATATAATTTAAAAAAAAATTATTTACTTACTTTTACTGGAACAAAAAGAGTATCGCCATTTCGATATAGCAAGATAGCAATAACTTTTCCTTTAGGTATTTTTCTCAAATTATTATTAAAAGCTTGGACTGATTTCACTGGAGTATTATTTACTACCAGAATAATATCTCCCTTCATCATTCCTGCATTTAATGAGGCTCCTTTAAGGTCCGAAACTAAGAGGCCATTTCTTCCACCAATTTTTTTCTTTTGTTCAGCTGATAAATTTTGTAAGGCTAACCCAATACGATTAAATTTATTAGGCTCCTTTTTAAAACTAGAATCAGAAACTTTTTCTTGAGATGGAATTGTTCCAACCTTAATTTTAAGTGTAATCTCTTTACCTTTCCTGAAAATTTCAACTGGAACTGTTGTATTGGGCTTTGTAAGTCCAACGAACCTCGGTAAATCAGATGATTTATTAATAATATTTTTATTAAATTTTAATATTACGTCACCTGGAAGCAATCCCCCAAGAGCTGCAGGAGATTTTTTCTCGATGCCTGCAACAAGTGCTCCTTTTATGTTATTCATACCGAACGACTCAGATAATTCTTTTGTGATTTCTTGAATTACAATTCCCAACCATCCGCGTACAACTTTTCCATTTGTTTTTAATTGCTCAGCTACATTAATAGCCACTTCAATAGGAATTGCAAAAGAAAGGCCCATAGAGCCTCCTGTTTTACTATAAATCTGTGAATTTATTCCAATCACATGCCCTTTAGTATCAAAAAGAGGCCCTCCAGAATTTCCTGGATTGATTGCAACATCTGTTTGAATGAATGGTACAAAATTTTCCTGGGGAAGCGCACGATTAATGGCACTAATAATTCCAACTGTCATTGTATTCTCCAAGCCAAATGGTGAACCAATTGCCGCAACCCACTGACCAACCTTAATAACATCGGAATTACCAAAAGTTACTTTAGGTAAGTTTTTAGCCTTAATTTTAAGTAAAGCAACATCTGTTCTTCTATCTAAACCTACAACTTCTGCATTAAATTCACGTTTATCCGCTAATTTAACAACTACTGTCTCTGCTTGAAAAACTACGTGAGCATTAGTAATTATGTACCCATCACTTTCAATAATAAAGCCTGATCCCGTTCCAGAAGCTGGTCTTTTTGGGGGTTGTCCTCTTGGAGGAGTTAATCCTGGAAAACCAGGAATACCAAATCTTTCCAAAAATTCCTGCAACTGCTGCTCCTCTCTACTTAAATTTATATTTTGATTTGATTGCCTTTCATTGATAACGCTAATATTAACTACAGTATTGCCTTGCTCCTCTGCAATTACAGAAAAATCAGGCAAATCAAGAGCATTTAAATTATTAAAAAATAGTAATAATACAAAAAACAAATTGAAGCTTAAATATCTCATTTTTTTGTTACACCTTTATATAAGTTAATCTATTTTTGCTAAAATTGCTTCGCTAAATAGTCTAGTATGATTTTGAGCTGTTATAAATTTTAATAAAATTATTCCTACCGAAAATCCTAGTAGCCCTCCAAAAAATACAACTAAATCATTGGTAACTTCAAGAAAGTATTCTGAAGTTACCATTCCCCCAAATAAAAAGAATAAAGGAACCCCATACAACAATAAAGATGCCTTTAGCAAGTAATTCTCTTCGATGAGTAATTTTACTTTTTCGCCAACTTTGGCATTAATATTATTGTGAATTTGAATCTTTCGCTTCTTGAATGAAAAAACTTTACCCCAAATACTATTTCCACAACCTTGGGTCTTCCCACATAAGCCGCATGGTTTTGTTCGAATAATATCGACTTCTGCAAATCCTCTATCATTACTGATAACTATGGCTTCTTCTTCTATCATATCTTCAAAATTTTATAGATTCACTAAAGTTATTACAAGTAATTAATGGAACAGATCCTACAGCCATAATTTGATATCCGTTGTGGTATCGAGCACAAATATTATTAATTCCTAAATTTACATGTCCTACTTTAGGTTTTTGGCCACGAGTAATTGGCTTTATAAATAAAGATACATAAGATAATCCATCTGAAAAAACTAATTGATGGCTAAGTATATTTAATCCAGGTATTCGTTTACTAATAAAATCAACTTCTTTGTATCCAGAAGGAATTTTTTTTATAGTCCAAAATGGTTTTTTAATTATCCCTTGCCCAACTACTTTATCATTAAATATATAATTTTTTGATGGGTCAACTTCTGGCTTAAACCAATCTAAATTTTTATCTTTAATCATATTAATTTGCGTAAAAGAGGCTTGCTCAATAATATTTTTAGCTTGATCCAATACAACCATTTTTAGCGGTAAGGAAGTTTTTTTATCGAGCCAAAAATAATAGGAGTATCTCAAACTATCAATTGGGGTTAAAACTACTGACTGTGAAAGTCTTCCGGCAATTCGTTCGGACTTTCCAATACTTAAGCGATAAAAGTTTTTAATTGCATCTATATTGTTAGGAAAAATAGCTGGAAATAATCTTTGTTGCTTTCTCTTTTGAATAATCACATTATTTTCTATTGTGTTGTAAACGTAAATAGTTTTACCTTGAGATAAGACCGCTCCCGGTGAGCCATCCAACACATTCATTTTAATAAATTCTTGATCATTATTCGTCGCATGCGTGATCTCTATCGATTTAATTTCTTTATTATGCTGGCTGTGAAAAATCCCCTTATAGTTTAAAATTCTTGTTGCTTTTGATGCGTTATCAATAATTAACCATGGGTCATTATCTCCATAACTAATACTTATGGATGAAAATAAATAACAAATAAATAATAACTTGTAAATCATATATTATTTGTTATAACTTGCTTGAATAAAAAAGTTCACATTTGAAGATGCGCTTGCATAATGATCATTAATTAGGTCTGTTGGTATATCTGCTTCTACCAATACTACTGAATCAACAATCTTAAATTCGTTGAGATTTAAAGCTGTTAAACCAATAACAAATAATGCTGCAAAGGAAGCTGCAATAGGCCAATAATTTGACTTATTTTCTATGGAGTTATCTTTATGCCTGCCAAAGCCTCCTAATTGTGTTGGCTCTTTTTCAATAGCAGCAATAATATTTTTTGTTAAATTATCAGAACCAAAATGATTCTTTTGTATAACATCTCGAATCAATTGATAATACGACCAGTGATTTTTTTTCTTTTGTTTATTTGATTGTTTTAGTAATTCATCAATTTCATGACTTTCTAATTCATTATCAAACAAGGACGAAAGTTTTTCATTCATAATAAATATTCCTTATTTTAATTACCAACGTTTATTTGTAGTTTCAATTAATGGTTTGAGTTTTTCAGCAATAACTTCACGTGCTCTAAAAATTCTTGAGCGAACAGTACCTATAGGGCAATTCATTAACTCAGCAATTTCTTCATAGCTTAAACCCTCCATCTCTCTCAGAGAAATTGCCTCTCTTAATTCACTAGGTAAAGCCCCAATAGTCTGATTAACAGAAGCTACTATTTCATTACTCATCATTGTGCTTTCTGGAGTGTCTTGATTTCTTAAGTCCGGCGCATCTTTAAAGTTTTCAATCTCTTCAATTTCAACATCATTCATCGCTTTTGGTCTTTTTCCAAGCTTTACTAAATGATTTTTTGCTGTATTGATCCCTATTCGATAAAGCCAGGTATAAAAAGCACTATCGCCACGAAAATTATTAATTGCTCGATAAGCTTTAATAAATGAATCTTGAACAATATCTTCAATTTCGGACTGATCCCTTACCATTCTTGAAAGCAAACGATTCAGCCTTCGTTGGTATTTTTCTACCAACATGCTGAAAGCTTGTTTATCGCCTTTCTGAGCTTTCTCAACTAGCTTCTGGTCAATTGCTCTGTCTGGGTTTACTGGACGAGATTCCATTAATTTATCTTCACCATTAATATTTTCCTTAGTATTGTACACAGGAGAGTTCGTGGCTATAACTTTTAATGTGTTCATATAGATAATCACTTTCAATTAAAATTTATTTTTTTAAAGCATTATGGTTACAATAGCCAGACCTTTAAAATATATTTTAAGTTCCTTAAGTTTATATGATTTATGTTTAATTTTGATGTTTTAATAATTGGAAGTGGATTAGCCGGTTTAAGCACCGCGCTCAAATTAGCTGACCATAAAAAAATTGCGATTATTAGTAAACGCAAACTTGCTGATAGCTCAAGTCATTGGGCTCAAGGTGGAATTGCTGCGCCTATCGCCGATAATGATTCTCCAGAATCGCATATTAATGATACTCAAATAGCCGGAGCTGGCTTATGCGACCGTGAAGTGACAAAATTTGTTGTAGAGAATGGTCAAAAATCCCTTAATTGGCTAACCAAAACTGGAGTTAGTTTTACAAAGGATACAAACAGTCAAAAATTGCATCTAACAAGAGAGGGTGGTCATTCCCATAGGCGAATTGCACATGTAGCAGATACCACTGGAAGAGCAATACAAGATAGGCTTATCAAAGCGGTCTTGACTCATCCAAATATAAATATTTTTGAAGATCATATTGCAGTTGATCTAATAACGTCAAGCAAGATAAGTATGACAGCAGAACAAAACACTTGCCTAGGCGCTTATATTCTTGAACATAAAACAAATAAAGTTTTTACAATAAAATCTAATAATACAATTTTAGCTACTGGTGGTGCGAGCAAAGTTTACTTATACACAACCAATCCAGATGTCAGTACCGGAGATGGTTTAGCTATGGGATGGAGAGCTGGGTGCCGAGTAGCAAATATGGAATTTGTCCAATTTCATCCAACTTGTTTATATCACTCAAAGGATACATCTTTTCTCATCTCAGAGGCTTTAAGGGGTGAAGGTGGAAAGCTAATACTTCCTAATGGTGACGCTTTTATGAGGCATTACGATAAGAGAGGAGATCTAGCACCAAGAGATATAGTAGCTCGAGCTATTGATTTCGAAATGAAGAAAAGAGGGCTAGATTGTGTTTATCTTGATATCTCAGAAAAAACTAAATCATTTATACAAAAACGTTTTCCAATGATTTACAAACGTTGTATGAATTTAGGGATTGATATAACCAAAGAGCCAATACCTGTTGTGCCTGCTGCACATTATAGTTGCGGTGGATTGATGATTGATCGTCAAGGTAAGACAGATATAAAACAACTTTATGCTATTGGTGAAGTAGCACATACAGGCCTTCATGGAGCTAACCGTTTAGCGAGTAATTCACTTCTAGAGTGTTTGGTTTATTCTGATCTTGTCTCAGAAAATATTTTAAAAGATAATTTTCACCATCAGTATGATCTTCCTAAATGGGACGAAAGTAGAGTAACGGATGCAGATGAAGAGGTGTTAATTACTCATACGTGGAATGAGTTAAGAAGATTTATGTGGAATTATGTTGGAATTGTTAGAACAAACAAAAGGCTCTCACGAGCACTTCATCGGATAAATATGTTGAGGGATGAAGTTGATGAATTTTATACGAATTTTAAAATTTCTGCCAACTTAATTGAGCTTAGAAACCTTCTTCAGGTATCTGAATTAATTGTTATTTCTGCTATTAATAGAAAAGAAAGTAGAGGCTTACATTACAGTCGTGATTATCCAAAAACCCACAAGAATGGCAAAGCTAGTATTTTAATTCCAAATACCTGTAAGACTAAAAAAAGAATTTGACTGAATCATTAAGTTAGAATATCAATTTTAAAACTTTTAGAAGGCTTTTTAAAATGCAAATTACTATGAATACAGTTGTAACTATGACTTACGAAATCAAAGATGCGGATGGACATATTCTTGAATCAAGCAAAGAGCCGGTAACTTACCTTCATGGTGGATACGACAATATCTTTCCAAAAGTAGAAGAAGCTATGCATGGGAAAAAAGTTGGCGACACTATAGAATTAGGTCTTGAGCCATCAGATGCATTCGGTGAATACGATGCTGAGTTGGTACAAATTGAGCCAAAAAGTGCATTTCCTGAAGCAGAATTAAAAATAGGTATGCAATTTGAAGGAGATGATAGCTCAGGGGAAGTAATTATTTATTCAGTAACTGATATTACAGACGATAAAGTCGTTGTTGATGGGAATCATTCATGGGCTGGTCAAAAAATAATTTTTAAAGCTACCGTTAAAGATGTGCGCTTAGCGAATGAAGAAGAGGTTGGCCACAAACATGTTCACGGTGCTGGTGGCCATAATCACTAATTTAAATTGTCTGTAATATGTGACTGTATTATTTTTATTAAAGGTTCGTAAATTTTAGGGTTAGCGGCAACAATATTTCCAGATTCTAGCCATCCATCTTTCTCAGAAAAATCACTCACTATCCCCCCTGCTTCAGTGACCAATAATCCACCAGCAGCAATATCCCATTTTGATAGATTGATTTCAAAAAAACCATCAAACCATCCAGCTGCAACATAAGCTAAATCTAAAGCTGCTGATCCAGGACGACGAACACCCGATGTTCCCCTCACTACTTCCTCAAAAATTTTAAGATAAACGGGCAGGTGCTGAAAATCTCTAAATGGAAATCCTGTGCCTAGAATAGATTCTTTTAATTTAGATTTATTTGAAACACGCATACGTCTCTGGTTTAAATAAGCCCCCTGCCCTTTTGTTGCTGTAAACAAATCATTTCTATTGGGATCATAAATTACGGCCTGAGTAATCTCTCCTTTTTGCTCAAGAGCAATAGAAATACAATATTGTGGAAACCCATGAAGAAAGTTAGTAGTTCCATCTAAAGGGTCTATAATCCAAATATTATCTGCTTGATGGGTAAGGCCTGATTCTTCACCTAAAAAAGCATGGTCAGGGTACGATGCCTTTAACACCCTGATGATTTCTTTTTCAGAAGCTAGGTCAACTTCTGTGACAAAATCATTGTAACCTTTATCATTAATAGTTAAAGATCCTATATCCTCTGAAGCTCTAGTAATAATTGAACCAGCTCGACGAGCGGCTTTAATTGCAATATTTAAAGTTGGGTGCATAAGAAACCTAAAAAATTAATTGGATAATTCTTACCTAGACTTGGTAAAATATCATTTTACAGAGAAATTAGATGCCGAACAAATTAAATCTTTTAAAACAATTCCGAATTGTATTATGTCAAACTAGTCACCCAGGGAATATAGGCTCAGTTGCAAGAGCTATGAAAACAATGGGGTTCTTAGATTTATACCTTGTTAACCCAAAAGACTTTCCTAGTAGCCATGCCGAAGCATTAGCTTGCGGGGCGGAAGATATCCTCCAAAAAGCAACTATAGCGACCTCATTAGAGGAGGCATTAAAAGATATCAATCATGTTATTGGATTTACAGCCCGTAAAAGAGAATTAACACAGCCTCATAAAAATGTTCGCAATTTATCTAAACAGCTTATTAACGAAGCTAGTAAAAATAAGATTGCTATTATTTTTGGGAATGAAACTAACGGGCTATCAAATTCAGAGTTACAGCATTGTCAATCACTTGGGTTTATTGATGCAAATTCAAAATACTCCTCACTTAATCTTGCACATGCCGTTCAAATAGTCTGTCATGAGATTAGAATGGTGAGTGAACTTCCTATTAAAAATAAAATTCTGAAGCAAATTACAAAAAAATATGTTTCTCATGATTTGCAGAATGGTTTTTATAAGCACCTTGAAGAAATTCTAGATGAAATTGGATTCTTAAAAAAAATACAAGCAGATCGATTAATGATGAGATTAAGATTATTATTTAATCGAACACAAATGGAAAAAGAGGAGGTAAATATACTTCGAGGCATTCTATCTGAGATCCAAAAAAAATTAAAATAATATGCAGCAGACTTTAATAACTAAGTTTTAAATTTCGTGAGATAATAATTTTACTTATCTAAACAGTATTAAAATTATATGTTAAAAAAACTAAAAGAAGATTTATCCATTGTTTTTGAAAGAGATCCCGCAGCACGCTCCTATTTAGAGATTTTAACTACATACCCCGGTGTACATGCAATACTTTTCCATAGGATTGCTCACAGAGTATGGGGGATTAAGCTTTTTTGGTTAGGGAGGCTAATCTCTCACATCTCCCGCTTTCTAACAGGAATAGAAATCCATCCGGGTGCCATAATAGGCTCTCGTTTTTTTATTGATCATGGGATGGGTGTTGTGATTGGTGAAACAAGTGTTATTGGAGATGATTGTACTATTTATCACGGGGTTACATTGGGTGGAACATCATGGAAACAAGGCAAGCGCCACCCAACGCTCGAAAATAAAGTAGTAGTTGGAGCTGGAGCAAAAATTCTTGGTCCAATTACAATTTGCTCAGGGGCAAAAATTGGATCTAATGCTGTTGTGATTAAAGATATCCCAAAAAATGTTGTCGCAGTTGGTATACCAGCACGTATAGTTCAAGATACAGAAAATAAAGCTAATGCATTCCGACCATATGCAGTTGGTAAAGATGAAGCAGATCCAATGATAAAATCTATTCAATCACTTATTAAACAAGTCAATAAGCAAGAAAAAATGATAGCTGACCTTGAAAATACAATCGCAGAAGCCTCAAAAAAATAAATACATATAATACTTGATAAAAATAGTCAAGTATTATAAAATATTCATTATGAAATTAACTACAAAAGGTCGATTTGCTGTTACTGCAATGCTGGATTTAGCACTTAATGAATCCGATAGGCCAGTAACGCTAGCTGAAATTAGTAAGCGGCAATCTATATCGCTTTCCTATCTTGAACAACTATTCGGCCGTATGCGGCGAGTGGGATTGGTAAGTAGTGTTCGAGGTCCTGGTGGTGGATACAGAACTGCAATCGACTGTAAAACATTAACAGTAAAAGATATTATTACATCAGTAGATGAACAGATAGACGCAACTAAGTGTGGAGGAAACGAAAACTGTCACGAGGGTGGGCGCTGTATTACTCATAACTTATGGGCATCACTTAATCATAAGATCTTAGACTATTTAGAAAGCCTTACTTTAGCTCAACTAATTGATGAGCAAAAAAATAAAACAGGTGAGCAATCTATTTATTTTGCCCCAAAAAAAATCAATGCAAATAAAAGTGAGTTAGGAGCCATTTAAATGATTTATTTTGATCACAATGCAACTACATCTATACACCCTGAAGTATTAGATACTATGATGCCTTTTTTAGCTGCCCAGCAAGGGAACCCTTCATCAAACCATAGTTTTGGTAGGAATGTTCAAACAGCTATAGAAGAAGCGAGAGAAAGGGTAGCAAATTCCGTAAATGCTCATCCCTCACAAGTTATTTTTACATCGAGCGGAACTGAGTCCAACAATACAATTATTCATGGAATATCTCGATCTTACCCTGATAGTCATTTTGGATTCAGCACAATTGAGCACCCTTGCGTGAGTGAGCCAATAAAATCAATAGAGTCAATGGGCTTTAAAAATACAGAAATACCAGTCAATAACAAAGGTTTATTAAATATCTCAGCTCTGAGCAATGAAGAACAAAAAAAAATTACATTTCTGTCAGTTATGATGGCTAATAATGAAACTGGTGTAATTCAAGATATGCCTGAAATCATTAAATGGGCAAAGTCTTATAATATTCAAATACACACAGATGCTGTTCAAGCAATTGGTAAAATTAATGTGGATTTTGAAGAGCTAGGAGTGGATGCTATGACTATTTCTAGTCATAAAATTTATGGTCCACAGGGCGCAGCAGCACTCATCTTAAATAAGAAAATAGATTTGTATCCACACCTAATGGGGGGTGGGCAAGAAAAAGGATTAAGAAGTGGGACTGAGAATATAGCGGCTATAGTAGGTTTTGGTAAAGCATGTGAACGAGTTCAAAAAAATGTTGTCATTATTAATAATGAAGTGAAGCAAGAACGTCTACTTCTTGAAAAAGAATTAAAAAAATTAGGTGCCGTTATTTTTGCAGAGGAAACTGAAAGATTGGGTAATACTACTTTTTTTGCATTTAATAATATTGACGGATCTACATTGCTGACTGCTTTGGATAGAAAAGGATATGCAATTGCAAGTGGTTCTGCATGTTCAAGCAATAGCACAGATGCAAGTCATGTTTTATTGGCGATGGGCATTGAGCCAGAACTAGCTCAAGGAGCCTTAAGAGTTAGTTTGGGGGTAGAAACAAAAAAAGAAGAAGTTAAGTCTTTTGTAGAAATTTTAAAGGTTGAAGTAAATAGATTAAAACAACTCACTGCTATAGCAGCTTAAAAAGGTAAAAGAAAATTATGACAAATGAAACACAAGCAATGCCAATTTATATGGACTATTCTGCGACAACACCTGTTGATCCCAGAGTGGCTGAGAAAATGATTCCATTCATAACAGAAAGCTATGGAAATCCAGCTTCACGGAGTCACCCTTATGGCTGGACAGCAGAAAAAGCAGTTGAGAATGCTAGGAATGAAGTCGCAAAATTAGTTAATGCCGACCCTAGAGAAATTATTTGGACATCAGGAGCTACGGAATCAAATAATTTGGCTATCAAGGGGGCTAGCAACTTTTATTCCTCTAAGGGTAAACATATTATTAGTGTTGCAACTGAGCATAAAGCAGTCATTGATGCTGTTAGGGAGATGGAGCGACTGGGTTATGAAACAACTTTTCTCCAGCCAGAACCTGACGGTCTAATAGATATTAAAAAATTTAAAGATGCAATTAGACCTGATACAGTTCTTGCATCAGTAATGATGGTTAATAATGAGATTGGAGTGATTCAAGATATTGATGCACTTGGTAAAGCATGTAGGGCAGAAAAAATTATTTTTCATGTGGATGCAGCTCAAGCTACAGGTAAAGTAGAGATTGATTTAGAAAAATTACCTGTAGACCTCATGAGTTTTTCTGCTCATAAGACCTATGGGCCGAAAGGTGTAGGTGCTTTATATGTTAGACGTAAACCTCGTATCAGAATTGAGGCGCAAATGCATGGCGGTGGGCACGAAAGAGGTATGCGTTCAGGTACTTTAGCCACTCATCAAATTGTTGGGATGGGAGAAGCATTTAAAATTGCTAGGGAAGAGATGGAAACGGAAAATGCTCATATAAAAAAATTACAATTACGTCTTTTGTCTGGGCTAACTGAGATTGATGAAACATACGTAAATGGAGATATTGAAAAAAGAGTTCCACACAATCTTAATATTAGTTTTAATTATGTTGAAGGTGAGTCTCTTATTATGGCAATAAAAGGTATAGCAGTTTCAAGCGGTTCTGCTTGCACTTCTGCAAGTCTTGAGCCAAGTTATGTATTAAGAGCACTAGGCAGATCGGACGAATTAGCTCATAGTTCAATAAGGTTTTCAATTGGTCGTTTTACCAAAGAATCAGATATTGATTATGCAATTAAGCTTTTAAAAGAAAAAATAGGGAAACTTAGAGAATTATCTCCTCTTTGGGAGATGTTTCAAGATGGTGTAGATCTAGAGAAGGTAGAATGGGCAGAACATTAAAATTTTTAGGAGAAATTTATTATGGCTTATAGCGATAAAGTATTAGATCATTACGAGAACCCAAGGAATGTTGGCTCGTTTGACAAGGAAGACCCAACAGTTGGAACTGGAATGGTTGGTGCTCCTGCTTGCGGTGATGTTATGAAACTACAAATTAAAGTAGGTGAAAATGGAATTATTGAAGATGCTAAATTTAAAACATATGGATGCGGTTCAGCTATTGCATCGAGTTCACTTGTTACAGAAATGCTAAAAGGTCGAACTCTAGATGAAGCACAAGCCATAAAAAATACTTCTATAGTTGAGGAATTAGCATTGCCTCCAGTTAAAATTCATTGTTCAGTGTTGGCAGAAGATGCAATAAAAGCAGCGGTAGCTGACCTTAAATCTAAGAAAAAATAATGGCTATATCGATAACAGAAAAAGCTGCGGAAAGAGCTCAAAAATATCTTAAATCAAGAGGTAAAGGTATTGGCTTAAAGTTAGGAGTTAAAACTACTGGCTGTTCTGGAATGGCATATACGTTAGAGTTCGTAGACGATGCTTTGCCAGAAGATAAAATATATGAAAGTCATGGAATTAAAATCTTAGTTGATCCTAAAAGCCTCATTTATATTGATGGGACAGAATTAGATTTTACAAGGGAAGGCTTAAATGAAGGATTTCAATTTAACAATCCTAATGTTAAAGATAGCTGTGGCTGTGGAGAGAGTTTTACAGTTTGACAAAAAATTATTTTGAAATATTTAATTTTCCTATGCAATTTAATATTGATCTTAATAGGCTACAAAAATCTTACCGAATAATTCAAGCAGAAATTCATCCTGATAAATTTGTATCAGCGAGCCAAATTGAAAAAAATCAATCATTAATAAAATCTACAGAAGTTAATGATGCATACCAAACACTTAAGAATCCAATAAAAAGAGCTAGATATTTGATTAAAATAAATTTAAATTCTGAAGAAAACAATTCAACCTTACCCCCAAGT
>Ga0209830_10001393_pt1 | contig 21435 bp, 17 predicted proteins | sample ArcticOcean_MG_C_12_FD_187439 | JGI IMG/M metagenome (GOLD analysis project Ga0209830, IMG submission 187439) | Marine microbial communities from western Arctic Ocean - ArcticOcean_MG_CB8_130 (SPAdes) (version 2) | ecosystem: Environmental > Aquatic > Marine > Oceanic | place: Arctic Ocean...
TCGATGTATACAATTGTTTGAGCATAGGTATCGTCGGCGTTTTTCTCGAGAATAAAAATATATTTTTTCTTTCCAAGAGTCGCGCATTGCACATCACAAATCGCATTAACAAAAATCGACACTAGTAACTTTGATCGACGCGACCTGATCGGCTATAAAACAACGATTGGCAGTTCCAGTAAATGAGTGTTTTGATCGAATTAGCGTAAGTTTAGACGTATTATATGTAATACATTTTTAATCGATGATTTCTCGCGGTTTTTTTATGACGTTTTTTACTCAAAAAGATTTTGTTTTCGTATTATTATTTTCTCAATACCTAAACCTAATACATAATAGGGTTGTCGAATTTCAACTTCGAAGTTACAACGACACCTAATAATATGCTATAATAACACGCGCGCGCGTGAACTAATTTGATATATTTAAACGTCATCTTCAGATTGTATATTTCTCCTTTTAAGTTTGAATTCTAACGATACCTGCGCATGTCTGAAATTGTCGTCGTCGTCGCTTGCATCGTCGCCGCCGGATTCGACATAATCATAATCACGATTCTTCACTAGAAAAAAAAACAAATGTCCTTCTGACGATTATCGATTAAACGTGACCGTCTAAATGCTTATGGTTTTGATCGCGATTGCGAATTTTTTCTATTTCTAATCGATCAAACTTGAAGACACCATCTTTTGAATCTAGAGTCATGTGGGCTTTATACGATTGCTTTATTCTCGAAGCCGGAACAGAATCATAACCATTCGCTTCTTCATTACTATCATCGCCGTCGCTATTGTGGAACTCTTTATGCAAATGTACATATTCGCCTTTGCCGTGCTTTACGTTCTCGCTCATTTCAAAATCATCTTTCGTTGGATTGACCGGTCTAGGAATGGCCTCATCTTCCTCGTCCTCTGATAATAACGAAAGATATTTAAACTCAAACGGAGCTTCGGTTTCAATAACTACCATGTCACTCGACACTGGAGCGCGTCCTTTCAAATTCACAAACTTTGATTCGCCAACTGGTACTTTTGCTTTCTTAATCGCATCCTCCAATCTCAATCGCTCGGAATCGGCTTTGACTGCTTTTCGCTTTTCGAGAAAAGAGTCCAATCCGCTCTTCAGTTTTTCTTCTCTTGCATCGTCCTCTTCGTAGTCTTTACTCTGCTTCGCTTTGATATCTTCATCTTCCTCCTCGACTACTTCTTTTTCTCCTTTGTTTCTTTCATCGCTTCCAATAACTTCCGCGTGCAATGGTCTCCAATTTCTAGCATGTGATGCGGCTTTCCATTTATTGCCAGCGCGCTCTTTCTCAGCAATACGATGAAGAGCTTCTTGCACATCCTCCGAGTGTCGAGCAGGAATTATTTGACGTTTATTATCATGTTGTTGTTGTTGTTGTTGTTGTTGTTGTTGTTGTTGTTTCCCACTTTCGGCATCGTTGCTTCTTTCGTTATTACTATTAGTATTTTCAATCGCAACGTATCGAGGCGAACCTGAGGATTTTACTCCATCAACGAAAACAGTGACTTCGTAATCCGTCGTCGGTCGCACAAATTTTGCTCGGTAACACGAAGAATCCGGCGCGATTCCAAACTTTAACGTTTGCGTCACGTCTGATCCGTGCGTGACTTCAAGAATGAGTTCTGGACCATTTTCACCTCCTCGAAGCGCATCGCCTTTCATATCGTGACCGAGACCGTCTTTACAAAAGACATCTATGGTAGCGAGTGTCCCAGGAACGTTTCCATGTTTTCCAATACCATCTCCAGCAACTTTTGCTAACTTTGCAACACACGCAGCTCGAACATGAATGAGTACTCGCGCCTGTTCGGCGCGAGCGTATGATTTTGCAATACCACCAGTGACTTTGTCGTTTTCGTCGTCATCATACGTGAGCGTAATCGACATGACATCTTCTCCTGTACGCATCTCCGTCGGCTTTATGTATTCTATGCCAGAAAGGAGCTCTTTCAAAGCTTCTAAAGAACTACTAGTAGCAGTTGCGCTACCGTCTAACGGAAACGATACGCCGCCATCGTTATCAAAATTATTCGCGCTTTCAATCGTTTTACTGCTAAAATTGACCGCACCTCGAAGTGCACTTGCTGTTATCGTGCAGCGCTTTTTTCTTCTACATTTTGTTTCCAGGAATTCTTCACTCTTTGCAGAAATCTGGACGTTTTTAATCGTTCTCGCGTCTGCACCTGACGTGATCGTTTGTAATCGCGTCTTAAAGAAGGGAGCAGACCTTAACAGAAGTTGTTGCCGTCCAATCACGCTAAATTTTAGTATTCGCGATGAAGCATTCTTCGCACACGGAAATTCAAATGTCATCGATTCCGACGAAACTAATATCTTTTTTTTATTTGAATTTACCATCGTTGGCGGAGCATAAATGAACACTCGGTCCGGATGAGTTATAATAACGCCAGGCGAAACTAATCGAGGTCCTGAAGGGCTTTTTCCATCGATAGTTTGATATAGCGCACCTCCATCGGTTGGAATTTCACGAACAATCGGAGCGCATTCGGGTTTCCGAATATTCTTTGGTGCGAGTTCATCAGATACAACAATACGAGCTAAATCGTCTTTTGATGTCGCACTTGAATCTAAAACGATCATCTTCGTACTAGCACATACTTCGTGTATTTCGAGCGAGCTCGCGCTATCTTCGCTCACATCAATCATACCAAACGTTGGATACGTTTTATAATTTATAATAACAGTTGGAGAAGAAGTAGTTGAAGAAGTAGTTGAAGGAGAAGAAGAAGAAGAAGCTCGTCGCGGTTTGTTCTTTGAAACTCCCCTACTGCTAATATCGGGCAGACGCGTCTCAATTATAATGAATCCAAGACTGAAGACGAGAAAGAATGCCATTGCGAGACTTTGCAGCGACTTTCGTGATAATTTTCGAGAAGAAGAAAAAAGTTTCATTACCACATCACTTTTCTTTGAATAATCAGGTGCCATTAAACCGCGAGATCCAGCTTTGCGCCAAGTATTTTCACTTTTCGTATCGGCAAAAACAACGTCATCCGTAGCGACGGTGGCTCCGAAAAATCTAGTAAACCGCGATGATGATGATGGAAGCTGCACACTTTTACACAATCGCTCGTCCTTCTTTCCATCTATACCATTGCCATTTTCCGAACTATTATGTATTTCCGTCTTATTCTTCAGACGAGTAATTACTCGCCGGGAAAATAGCTTCTTCACAAATGTATTCTGAATACCGGTAATCGAAGAAGCATCGAATATCATTGCGATATTATTTCTAAACGTTTCATTATTATCAGTGTAATGATGAAGTTCTCTCTTCAATTCATTTTTTATTTGAACATTCAAATATCCAATAATTATTGGAGTGCTTACACTAGCTCGTCTCATCGTAATTAGGTATTCATCCAGAAACTCTCGCAACTTAAGCGTTGAAGAGACCAATAAAACTACTGCATCGATACGAGCATCAAAACGGGGGCTATTACGCACATTTCTAGCTTTTTTATTTGGATTTATTCTCTTAAACTCATCCGTCCCCACTTGATATTCCAAGAAGGTGTCAGCTATGTATTCAAACACCTTTTCAAAACCTGTTCTTTTTTTTCTCTCTCTGGTTTCGATCAATGTCACTATCGTTGTTCCACCATTATCTATCAAAGGCACTACGCATTTAAACGTTTGATCGTCGAAGAAATTATTATCATAACCATTATATTGTATTTTTTGTCTTCTATTAATCGTCGCTCTCAATTGACCATCTATGATTGGCAAAGACGAATAAACATTTTGACAGAAACTAAAGGTTTTAAAATCATCATCATCATCGTTATCACTACTTAGTGAGAGCGTGAGTAGTGTGAGGTTGTTCTCTTCCTTTCCTAACACACCTCTACCACTGGGATAATCATCGTTTCTTCTAATCATCTTTATTCGTGTTTTGATGATGATGATGATGATAATGATGATGATGATGATGATGTCATGATGATGTCATTTTATAACAACTTTGGAAAACCCCCACCCATGCACTGCCGGACGAGGGTCAAACACTCAAACTAAAAATATCTACCTACTCGTACCGTATATCAATCTTCGAAATCTTCGAATTTCTTTGGTTAAATTCTATCTATCTATCTATCTATCTATATCTATCTCGTGATGATTGTTGCGATGACTTCATCTTCAATCAGTAGTAGTTCACGTTACTTTCATCATCGCTATCATCATCATCATCATCATCATCGAGCACAGAACGTCAACACACAACGAGAACTGCAAATTATTATAGAAAATCACGACAACAACAACAACAACAACAAAGAACAACAACAACATCCCTCTTCATCTGTATCATCAGCGTTCGATCTGGAACCGAATGAGATTGCATTGTATGATACTACTCTTCGAGACGGAGCTCAACAAGTTGGAATGTCTCTCACACTTGATGATAAATTAGCTGTTTCGAAGAGATTGAAAGAGTTTGGTGTGAGATTTATTGAGGGCGGATATCCAGGCTCAAATCCGAAAGACCAAATGTACTTCGAAGCCGAAGCCGAAGCGATGACGACGTCGTCCAAAAACAATAATAATACGTTCATATCAGCGTTTGGTATGACGAGACGGAAAGGAATTGCAGTAGAAGAAGATTTAGGTCTCCAAGCGATGATTGCTTGTCCGGCTCCGATTGCGTGCATAGTCGCAAAAGCGTGGGACGAACAATGTGAGAAAGTGTTGGAGGTTACTTTAGAAGAAAATCTTCAGCTCATCGAAGAGAGCGTATCATATCTCATAAAAAATGGGAAAGAGGTAATCGTAGACGCAGAGCATTTCTACGACGGTTATAACGCAAATCCAGAATATGCTCTTAAATGTTTAAAAGCTGCCGCAAATGCTAGAGCTAAAGCGATCACATTATGCGATACTAATGGAGGGATGATGCCTTGGGACATCGAAGCAATTACGCGAATTGTAGTCGAGACTATCGGCTCCAAAACGATGATTGGCGTACACATGCATAACGATGGCGGCCTTGCCGTAGCTAACTCATTAGCTGGAATCAGAGCGGGCGCGACTATGGTCCAAGGATGTATCAATGGATATGGCGAACGAACTGGAAATGCGGATTTAGTCGTCATCGCGGCAAATTTAGCGCTTAAAATGGGCAAAACAGTCGTCCCCGACTCTAATAAGTCGCTCGAGAATCTGACAGAATGTGCGCGAACAATTGCGAAAATATGCCGGCAAGATATCCAAGCGCGCCAAGCGTTTGTTGGCCCTGACGCGTTTGCTCATAAAGGCGGTTTACACGTTGCCGCGTTAAAGAAAATGCCAATGAGTTACAATCATATTCTTCCCGAGCTCGTCGGTAATTCAGCTCGGGCGGTCATTAGTGAATTATCAGGTCGAGGTAACGTTCTCGATGCGGCGGTTAAAACGGGTAGAGAGGTCAGCGATATAATGGCTAAAAAAGTTCTCTCTCAAATCAAAAGCTTAGAATCGAAAGGATTTATTCTTGAAACGGCAGGAGCTTCGGTCGATATTTTATTTCAACGCGCTTCACCAGATTACAAGGCTCCATTCAACGTTGTCGAGTTTTCCGTTCATTCCGGTTCGACTTCGTTTGGAATCGTTGTAAAGGAAGACGAAAGTAGCTCGACGACGACGACGACTAGTGGTAATAATAACGCGAGAGCCGTGGAAGGGTATAAGGAAGGCTCTTTCTCTACGAACCAAGCAATCGTGAAAGTTGATACGTTTCTTACAAAGAATGATATGAGCATGGAAACTCGCTTGAGCGTAGCGGAAGGAAACGGTCCCGTTGACGCATTGGCGAAAGCACTCCGCTCGGCTTTGCGAGACGATTTCCCACAGCTCAACGGTATTAAATTGAAGGATTATAAAGTCGATTTACTCAGTCAAGGCGGAACGACGGCTGCGGTGACGCGTGTCACGATTGATTTCGTCGATACAGCTACGTCTCTTCGCTGGAGGACTGTAGGAGCGCATAGTTCAATCATCGAAGCTAGTTTTCGCGCCTTAGTTGATGGATTAGAATATGGCATCGAGCGATGCTCTGACGGCTGCGTGGTGCACTTTTAATTATTTATATTTAAACGAATGAATGCGCAATCAAGATTGGCATTTTTCATACTCTGTATTGTTATATTTCATAAGCTACTACTGCTATTATTGGTGCTAGTGTTGCTATGGTTTTGTTGTTCGTTTTGTTCGGAGAAGATTGCCGCTTCCGCACTCGAAGCGAACGATCCGTAGGTGTTTTGAAATCTTGATCCGGTATTCATCTCCCACATCTCCCCTATATCCAATTGTTCGACCCATCCTTTCGGGAACGTTGGATAGTATAAATCTGTATCTCCTATTCGCTCGCACCTTTTTACCCCCACTCTATCATTTCTAACATCAACGACGTATCCAATCGCAGGTCTAATATCATATCGTTTCTCTTTTATCGTCGTCTTCACTTCTTCTACTACCTTCACTATCTTCTTCTTCTTCTTCGTCATATCTGTCGTCGTTGCGGACGCCGCGGTGAGTCCGCTTTGAAGTACTTTTTCATTATTATTATTAATATTAATATATAATCCTCCTTCAGATGAGCGGTGATTCCTCTCTGGGTAAGGCGCTCCGCGCCTAATTAATACCTTCACTCTATCGCCTTTCTGAATCCCTCTTCTTTTGTGTTCCTCTAAAAGTCGTTTACGCATATCTAATAACTTCGCGTTGGCTTCATTAGCTGCTTGCTCTGATGCTGAAACTCCCGAACCGTAGGAATCTTCCATCGCCATCAAATCCTCGTAATTAGAGAATTCATCGTTATCATCATCGTCATCATTATCAATTTTATAATCGTCGTTGGTTTTAGTTGTCATCATCTTCCTCAACGTTTCACACTGAGGTCGAGTAATTAGAAGCTTATCTAATACATAACGACGCGTGAGCTGTAAGAGCATTATATTCATTAACATATTGCTAAAACAATAGTATTACGGTATAATAATTCATGAGGGATCGACAAACAAGTTTAATAAGTTATGAGTTAGTATTTTACTGAAGATACCTAACACCTAATGAATAATAACCAACAGCGTATTGACTCATCCCCATCCTCATCCTCATCCTCATTTTTCACTTTTCTTATTCTACGTAAATATATACTTTCTGACATCTTTGACGTCTGATGAGATGGTGGTTTTTTTGCCAGCATCAGAGCATCATTAAAAATGGCATCAGCAGCAAAGGAAACAAAAAGCCAAAAACAGAACGAAATGAGTACAAATACAAATAATACAAATAAACCACCATCATCATCATCGACGACGACGACGGATTCGACATTGTTAACATCACAAATGTATAATCATCATAATCTAAGAGGAAGAAGAACTGGTGTTAAATCAAGAAATTCAGAACTCGCGTGGAAAAAAAAACTGAGAGATTTATGCCTCAAACGTGTCAGCGAACGAAGGGAGGAGTTATTGAACAAAATCAGATTAAGAGGAGATAGTCATAATCATACTAATCATAACAATAAGAAACTATTAATGGAGAACATCCTCGCATCGGAGATGATGAGAACATCAGTGAAACGCAAAGAATTATGCCATTACAAAGAAGAAGAAGAAGAAGATTTCGAGGCAGTTTCGTCTTCAGCTGCGAGTAATAATAATAAAAATAATAGTAACAAAACGTTGTTAGGTGATGATGTTCAAGAAGAAGCGATGACACAAACACCTAATATAATTGAGGAAGAAACGAGAAAAAAATCTAGAAATAATAGTATGATAAACATGACGATGAAAACAACGAATGTGAGACAATCATCGCCAGATCTATCATCATCGATCGATAGTCGTTCCTGGGATGACATACTCGCCACGTCTTCAACTTCTAGAGAGTTATCGAAACAAGAATACGACGAGTTAGTTATGGCAATGATGGAAAAATTCGAAAACGACGCGAGGGAAGAGGAGGAGTTATTATTGGCCGAACAGTTGAACGCCTTGGATGAAGCGGATAAGCACGAACTAGACCTTGCTTTGGAACAAATGCAAGCGTGGGAAATTGACGATCGTAATTCGGACCCGAACGATCCAATCGTTTTGTGCCCTTTTTGCAAAACGAGACGACTTCTCGCCGCGCAATCGAACAAGTCACGCATATTTTGCGGCTGTGAGAACGGTTTTAGGATGGATATCGATGGCGGACTCGTGTTTTTGCGCGACCGACTCGCGAGCGCATTTGATAACCATCGCGCGTTCAAGGAAGAGCAGAATACTAATTCAAAATGTATCGATTTGATGTTTCAGTTTGGACATCATCATCATCATCATCATCATCGTCATCATCGCTGCAATGAGATGACAACGACGACGACGACGATAACAAATAGTAATGGTATTTCGAACGTAGCAGAAGTGACTTCTTCAAAAGAACTCGACGACGTTCTGTTTGCCTCATGCAACGAATGCGGGTTCTTAGAAGCAATCATATAACAATAATAATAATAATAATAATAATAATAGAGTACTAGGTACTGGTACTTGTACAGTACTGGCAATATACTTTAGTTCTTTTACTCACCTGTGTAGCATATATTTAGTCGAGACTCCCTTTTAAAATTCAAAATCTAGAAAATCGCGACAACACGTGATAAATATGTAAATTTTCTCATTACTGTACAAAAACAGAGGTCTATTTTTCTATATTCTGTTCTTTCCCAGCCCCCAACGAGAAGAAAAAATCACTTTCGATGAGCAATCGAGCTTCGAATTTTGAGCAGTCAAGTGTCAAGAGCACGAAAAATTCAAATTATTCAACTTCACCGCCCTCGTCAGTATTTCAAAAACTAATACTACGCTACTAATAGATTATTATTTAATAGAACGATGTCAACAAAACCTTTCCAAACTAGTTCAATTAATAATAACATCATCCCTAACATAAGCATTATCGCATATGATAATAATAGTAAAGGGAATAGTACTTTTTCTTCTTCTTCTTCTTCACGTAATGGAACTATTAACATTAGATACACGGTTTCAAAAACGACCGAGTCTGAATGTTTAGTATCGTCGTCGGATTTTAAGACTTCAATGTCGATAAGAGACTTGTGCGAAGAATTCGGTGGGTTTTATGATAAAGAACGTAAGTGCTACGCTTTACCATATGCGAAATATATCGCAATCGCAGAAGCTTTACAGCGCTTATCGTATCAAATAAATTTAATAAATAAACCGAACGAATGTGAAAACCGAACTGAACAAACGAAAGAAAGATTGAAAGAACTTCAAGAAGATTCTGATATCTTGAATGCGTGCGTAGAGATCAAAGACATACGCAGGAGACAAATACATTCAGCTGCTGCTGAGGTTTTAAAGTCCGCCGATCTATCGAAATTGAATACGAAAGATTTGGCAAAGAAGTGCCTACAATCCGAACTCGCGGATCTTTTTGCCTTGTATTCATTTGATGCTGCGATGAGCTCTGCTACTACTACTACTACTACTAGTAGTAGTATAACTAATATTTTGAAACAAGAAGTTAAGCAAGAAGTGCGCTTATTCGTTGAGCGTTTTATCGAACACTGCGAAGACAACGACGAACGAAAACAGCTAAGTGCAGATTTAACCGAAAACTGGAAATACGAAAAAGCGGTCGCATATGTTCTTAAGAACGAGACTGATTTGGAAACGGATGGTGCAAAAATCGTATCCAAACGCGTTTTAAAAAGATTAAACGAGGAAGATAAATACCACGAACTTTCGAAAATGGTCAAGGAAATTGTAATAGCGCAAGTATCGGAGCGTGAAAAGATCAATTTGGAAAAAAAGATGCTTTCAAAAAACAATAACAATAATAACAAAGACGAGTTGGAAAAGACTTTGCATGAGCGCGCCAAAGTTGCGCTTGAACGTTTAACAGAGTTTAAAGATGCGTTAGAAGAACGCGAAGAACACGCGGCAGAGATGGCAAAAGTTGCCGCCGAAAGTAAGAAGAAAAGGAAAGCGAATCGAATAGAAATCGAGAAAGCTCCTGAGATGTTCGCTGAAGACGTAAATGCTCAATTTGCCGGTGGGTACGTTGGAAGCGGAAACGCCTCTATGTCGATTGGAATTGGAGGTTATCGATAAAAAGCTTAATATTAACGGATTTAAGTATACAATACTATTCTGTTCTTATATTTTTATTAATATACATTGACACGCCGAACAAAAAGCCATTTGAATACTCTCTTATTTGTTTCGTCGTCGGTTTTTTGTGTCTGATGAGCAGCGGGTGCTTAAAAGCGTTCTCTGTTACTTTAATCTCATTCGTTGTCGTTTCATCGGTATTAACTCGAGTCCATAACTTTAGCAATTCATGACCCCGTAAAGCTGCTTCATACGTGAAATCCGTGAAAATCATTGTACATTTACGTTTCGTATTACTGTCATTACATTTTTGAATGAACCATTCAACTGCACCTTTCCAGGTGTCGTAAACCGTAATTCCCGCGTTTGGACAGAACAAAAAATCACAAAGGGGAAGATCAAGTAAACCGCCGCCGCCTAGTAATCCTTTGTGCATGTATGATACAACATTGCCATCACAGAACTCGATCCTTTTGTTATCCATTCTTTTTGAAAGTTCTGGACCTATAAAATGAACCTCTAATAATTTTACACTCAACAGTTCGTAAACGTTTCGAGAGATCTGTTCGATGCAATCAAACTCTTTTCCGCATCCGACGATATAAATTTTTCGAACAATCGCACAATCAAGATCATTTTGATCGACACTTAAATTCGAAGCAATCTGATGAGCAATTGTAATTGGTAGAAAACCAACCAGTGAGGTCGGACTCCTTTTCAGTTCGGCGATGAGTTTTTGTGATGATGATTGCATTGCATGACCTAAAAAAATCAAACCCCTAATCTGTTCAATTTGATAATCAGATTTCGGCACATACTCCGTTGAATCTATTACGAGCTCTCCAAACGGTACGAAATCGAAGCAATTACATTCGCGTCTATACATCCCTTTCTTATGTACGCCATGTCTTTTCAGATGTTCGCATCTATAATTTTCATTGAAATTAACAACACCTAAATCTTCTTCTTCTTCTTCTAAAAGCTTATTAACTTCGTTTGAAAGACGTAAACATGCATGAATATCGTGCTCGAACGCGCTCGCTGCTCGACATTTTTCAGAGCAGAAATATATAACTTCACATCTTTGACATGTTAAAGGTTCATTCGTTTCAGTTCTGTTAATTAATTAGCGATGATAGAAAAGAGTTTGAGAGAATGAAGTTTGTGGTTATAATCTCGGGACAAACCAAATCATAATAGGTATTGCGGAGAAAAAGATGTAGAAGAAACTATATACATACCCGCAATTTGAACATTCAAACATATCATATGAACATGTACGTATTTAGGTTATGATATTATTTCGCCCTGATATCTGTATTCTCGACGATATATAAAGTAATGTGTGTGATAAATAAATAAACGCCTGATGAGGGAAAGTAATGGCGTTATGAGTCACTCTGTACGAGGGGTTGTGTGTGGATGTCTGTCCGTGCTTTTTCACTTTAGCTAACAAGCTTTTATTATTCGTTTATTCTGCGTCGTACATACTCTTCGTCATACGTCATAATAACGATTGAAATTATCTTAAACCATAATGGAAGAAGACGGCAATAATAATTATGATAATCTAACGGAATATGAGAAGCAACGCATTGCACACGTGGCAAGAAATAAAGCATACATGAAACGATTAGGAATACATGATTTAGCGATGACCGTTCGAATAGGAGGAGGAGAAAAGAAGAAGCAGAAGCAGAATAATAATAATAATAATAATCGAACGAAGAAGAATAAGATGAAGAAAGCACCTGAGAGATTTTCATCGAGAATCAGGAATAAGCCTGCAGAGAACGACGGATCTTTTGTCGATAATCTAAACGATAATTGCGTGACAACTATTCGGAAAGAAACTATTAAGCAACAACAACGACAACAGAAGAGAACGACAACGCACGAAGAAATGTTAGAGACATCAGTTTGTTGGTTGGAAAATGCTAGAATGATTCTCTTGAAACGAACGAATAAGACAGAATCTATTACTACTGGAAGAACAACAACGACGACAAACGATCATTGGCGAGACGAAGCGGTTGCTAGATGGGGAGAATGCGTTCCCGCTTTAGCAAGCGTCGTGAATTGGGAAGCGTTTGTAAAGTCCCGTTTAGGTACTCCTCCGCCACCGAGCGATATGCAATTACTTCAGGAATATTACGCGCATGATGGTTGGCAGCTTCTAGTGGCGTGTATTTTAATGTCTAGAGTATCATCGGCAGCCGTTAAACATAGATGTATCAGTGGATTCTTTGAAAAATTTCCAACCCCATCGTCTTTCCATACAAATGCTAAACCGGATGAAGTGTTCGAAATTATCAGTTCACTAGGCTTGTTTCCAAACAGAATGCGTTCACTGGTTGAAGTCACGACGAGGTTTCTTACTTGTGCGGGACGTTTTGAAGTAGGTTTAGATCCAGAAACAAAAATATATGGTATCGGCGTTTTCGGGATGGATTCCTATTTGATCTTCTGCAGAGGTGATTTATCTCACGAGGCGGATGATAAAAACGTACAAGCTTTCGTTAACTGGCAACGTAAGCGCGAGAAAGAAGAAAGATGTACTAATAATAATAACAATAATGATGATAATAACAATAATAGCAAAAAAGTGAAGATAGAAGAAGTAGAAGCGTAGGTCATATCGCTCGTTTTATATATAAAAGAATAATTATTTTATTATTAAATTGGACACGCATATACACAATACTATTCATTACACAAACGCCAAACTCGCCTTTATCGGTTTCGCACTAGAAGATTGTGATAAATCTCGTTTAACGTGCAAAACGTCACTTTAATTATAGCGAGCGAAGGACCACCATGACATGGTACTTCTTATACGGCCCTCGTGTGTATAATATAGTGTGTGTGTGTATGTTTGAGTGTGTGCTACTTAATCTTTCCCTTTAACATACATGCATATATGCTTAGCACATAGTCGCGATCATGTTGTCAATGCAACAGATCTCTGGGAAAGTGTCACCGGCTGGATCGTCCGGACCTTCCGCGATGTGAAACGTCTTGATGATCGCGTCGTCGATGAACATACCGAAACGTTTCGAGCGCGCTGGACCGAGCTTAGAGATTGGCCCTGGGTGCGTCAATTCAACACCCAAGTTTTCAACCATAACTGAGTTCGGGTCGCCCATGAACGTAATGTTCGTACCTGCGATACCCATATCTTTACCCCACGCATCCATGACTTGCGTGTCGTTAGTGCAAAAGACGATGACTTCATCAACGCCAGCTGCTTTTAATTTGTCCTGTCCGGCAACAAAACCCGGAACTTGGCACGTGGATCATGTAGGTGTGAAAGCACCTGTGTATTCAGAAGAAGAAGAAGAAGAAGAAGAGAGAGAATTAGTTTAAGCGCGTAGAGAGTTCAATGGCTCTCTCTCTCTCTCTCTCTCTCTCTCTCTCTCGTTTTTTACGGAAACAATTATTCCCCGTAATAATTGAAATAAATATCGAGGAAAGAAATTATTATTTATTAAAGCGTACCTGGAAGACCGATCAAGAAGACTTTCTTGCCCTTGCATCGTTCGGCCATGTTCACAGCCGTGGGCATGCCATCGGTCCATGGACCGAGTTGCAATACGCCCGAGATTTGTTCTCCAACTTTAGCCATACTTGCTCGCGCGATCTGTTCAGAGGAGGACGAGTGCGATCTGGATATTTTTTTCTGCAGCAGCAGGATTTCCTTTTTTGAGGAAAACAAATTTTTCCCAGCAATTTTAATCGACGACGACGAAAATCTGCTGCGCACGCTCATCGCGCACGTGAAATTTGAGGCGAGACCCATCTTAGACGTCGCAATCATAATAGCAGTCGCTGGTTCTGCCGTTTTAGATGATCGATAGGAAAAAGAAGGATAAGAAGAAGAAGAAGAAGAAGAAGAGAACGAATTCCTACTTATTATTACGGTAGTACTAGTTATTTTTATATTTGTTACTCGAGCTATCGAACGCGAATACATTTATGGCGAAAAAAAGAAAACGTGTGCTGGGCTGCACACAAAGCAAGCAGCAGCATGCATCATCAGCAGCACTTGATGCCTACTCATCAGCGGTCATCATGATTTAAACATACACATATATATATTTATTTATTTAATGAAAGAATAAACGAGATGATGCTCGCATCATCATCTTCATCTTATTATAGAGCTTCTTCTTCTTCTTCTTCTTCTTCTTCTTCTTCCGTGCAACAACAACAACAACAGCAAAACAGTAACATATGCAAAATAAGAGTGAAACCGAATACTAACAACTTTCTTCGCATTGAATCATCACGGAATGGCTCTGGCGTTATGATTATGATGAAAAACCGTATTGATGGTAGCAATAATAACAACGAACATAAATACGTTTTAACAGCTGCGCACGTGGCTTCTATGGCTGGGACAAGGAACGAGCTCGAATGCACTTTTCCTAAGAACGACGTTAGCGGTGAAGTATCGTTCTCTTGTATGGTATCGAGCATCCACGAAACGCTCGATTTAGCACTCTTGCGCGTGACTAATAATAATACTAATAATCTCCCCGACGGTTTAGAGCTACCGCCATCGTTAACTACAAATAATAATAATAATGATAATAATAATAAAATTGTTTGTCACGCGTACGGATTCCCTATGTTATATGCAGACATTCTACATTCGATGAAGACGATTATGACGATGGCGATCAAAAGAAACAAAATTAGTCTTGAAAAACAACAATTTCTTTCGAGTAAAGGTGAAATCTTAAACCAATATCAGTCGTTCATAGCGCATACTGCAAAAGTATCGAGCGGATGTTCTGGCGGTCCGCTCATCATCAGGAATGAAAATGACAATAATGAAAATGAAAATTTATTGGTGGTAGGTATACACTCGTTTGGCGATAAGTTCTACGGCGGCTCTTTCGATATCGCCGTTCAATGTACTGAAGAAGATTTGAAAAACATGCTCGATAATCCAGCGAAATCGCATAAAGAATGGGCAACGAACACAGTGAATGCTAAGATAATGAAGAGTTCATTAAAAGCGATGAAAGTATTGTTCCCTGAAATGAGAGAAGATGAAGCGAAGAAGTGGATTCTATAAATAATATTTTTTTTCATAGTTACCGTACCTAACTAGCACCTACAAAAGTAAAGCAATTAACAACCGTAATAAGACATTTGTCTCGAGCCAAAATGAGCATACGGGTCGACGCGTTTCTTTGGACCTTCAGTTAATTTACGCGCTCTCGTTTCATCTCTATCCGTTCTTAACCAATCTTCTATTGTCGATAATAAATGGTCAATGCCTTGAATTTCCTCAATATCTTCCTTTCTATGTCCTTTCATGCCATATTTCAACTCTCCGTTTGAAATGAACGCCAAGTGTGTCATCCATTCATGCATGCCGTCGAAAATATGCGTGGCATATACAATCGTCGCACCTCTCTCCTCGCACTCTTGCTCGAAGAACTTTAACAAATCTAACCTGCCTAAGATATCTAAATCGACCGTAATCTCGTCGCATAAAAGGACTTCGTACGGTTTCAACAAACCTAAACATATTTGGACTCTTCTGCGTTGGCCGTCAGATAGAGCCATCATGGACCAATCTAAATCAATATCTAACAACTTAATCAGTCTATCTCTCCTATCTGGATCGACATTTTCGACGCCAAAGATCATTTGTCTCGCTGGGAAATCCCCGGCCAGTGGAACGTCTCCTCCAGCGCTCCCAACGTTTCTCCTCCACTGAGAGCCTAAATATGAAAGTTCTCCAGAGCAACTTAAGTTGAAATCATGGAATGGGGGGCGCCCTAATATACGAACTTTGTCTTCGGCGACCATTGATTTACCGGCTAAGATTTGTAACAAAGTCGATTTCCCAGCCCCGTTCGCTCCACTTAATAAACATCTCGACCCTCTTGGAAGCTCTAAACTGAAATTTTTAATCAAACTCGTTTCTTCCATTGGAAAGGCATAGTTTAATTGATTGACTTGGAGTGAAATCATTTGTTGTTTCTTAAGCGTCGTGGTCGTGGTGTCTTTTATATTATCACTATCAATGTCTTCAACCATTTTTAGGTATGTGTGTTCGTTTACTATAGTTATATTTTATTGCTTGATGCGCGTGATTTTATATTTTGTGTATTTGTGACGTGGTCATCTTCATCCATCATCACCACCTTCCTCAATAATCCTCATAATTAATTCATATCAACAGCATCAAAATGCATTTATCATCATCATCATTATCATCTATTTATTGTAATAATAATAATAATAATAATAGCATAGGAGGAGGAAGAAGAACAACAACATCTTTAGAGACGAAAAAAACAGTATTATCATCAGCGACGTCGAGAAGAAGAACATCAGTAGTAATAATCTATTCATCGCTTTTGGACTCATCGTCGAAATCAAAATCAAAAGATATTATTTTTACTGCTCGTACTAAATCAACTTCAGCGTCATTAGCAGCATTATTATTAGTAGCAGTGACCGATAGTGCATACGCTGCTAGTGCCGCTATATCATCATCAACAACAACATCAACTATTATATCAAAAACGAGTAACAGTATTGATCAACAAGTCGGACCATTAGTATGTTCAATCGCCGCTGTAATAGTGTTCTATATCTTTTTCGATGGTGCTAAACAGACGAAAGAAATAAAGGAAGAGCTCGATTCAAGAGGCGTAGATAGTTCGTTATTCACAAAGTTGTACGAGTTGAAATATATTTTGAAAGCGCTCGATACTGGAGATACGAAAGCGTACGATGAAGCCGTGGATAAAGTGCAATGGCAACGCACGAAAATAGTCGTCGCTACCGGTTCGATCACCGAAGTTCAGAAAATGAAGAAGTTTTGGCAATCAAAGGCGAACATAAACGTAAAAACATTAGCTGACTTGGATAAAGTTGAATCATATATGGTGAAGAAATATGGCGGTAAGAAGAGCAAGATTTGAAATCATCATCATACATTATTCTAATTAATACAAGCTTTTGCCGTCCACGCGCTTATACGCCTTCAATTCGCGATTTGATAGCTTTATTCCAAGTTTTTCTCTATGCGCTTCCGCTTTCATTTTCGCCTTTGTTTTACGTTTTGATATTCCTCGAAGGATCGTTTTTGTTTTAATCTTTTTCATGTTATTGTTATTCTTTTGTGCTGATGGACTTGTAAGGTGGTGGTGGTTTTCTATTAAAGTGTCTAAAGATTTTATCATCTCATTATTATTTGTTGAAGCCGTCGTCGTCCATCCAGCACTACTACTGTTATTATTATTATTATTCATTGAAACGTCGACCATCATATCAATATTATTCTTTTTCTTGTTCATTATTTTGTCACCTTCGTTTCTTCGCTGCTTCTTCTTACCCATTATTATTGTCCGCCGTCTGTGTGTGGTTATTACTCTTTATTAATTAGTTTTATTTAATATTTGACACCCTAAAACCTAATCGTTTTTACTATGTTCTCTTGAATGTTGCTAAACCCTAATTTCCAGTTTATCTTCACTTCCGACAAAAAAACAACTGGGTTGTCTAAATTGACAAAAACAGAGCCGAGCAATCCTGGGCTCAAACCCCAGTGGGATCAAGTCAAAAATATATGATTCCATAGTGAAGTGGTATCACGGCTCGTTGTGGTTTTTTTTGGTTTTTTAGCATCCTGGCATCGATGCGGTCATTTTGCGATTATCCGCGGTCGATTTGGTCAAGATGTACGAATAAAAATTCTAAATTTATTTTTTTATTTTTAGAATTTATTAAAAATTAATTATCTTAATGAATAGCTTAATTTTTCTAAAACCCTAAACAATTGAAAGCGTTCGAACCCGTCTTCGATTTGTACCATTGACCACCACTCTTCGTTTCGTTACACTTCTCGCACTTTCTTGCCTCTGATGGATTCTTCGTCATATTTAAAAGATGTCGCCGGCAACGAAGTTTGGTTATGCAAAATGTACCACTCGAATTCTGTCACCGTCGGATTCGGTACGCCCAAGTGTTGCCACAACGGTTTCTTCTCCCAAAGTCGGTTACAAACGTTTTGAGTTGAAACGACTGCTTACTCCCTTTTCCGTCTTTTTCGAAACTACTTCAAGCGAAAAAGATGACAAATTCTGCCAATCGCTCTCACAAGCGCACATAGACGCGAGTCCGCTACCATTAGAGTCGTCGCTGTTGTCGTTGATTTTAATGGTGTTTAACCACTTTGTTTCGATCTTCTTATCGTCAGAGTACCCGTCCTTGATTGTCACACTCGCCACGTCGTCGTTCTCCAAATCGCTCAAACAGTTCAAAATATAATCTTTGAGCAGCCATCGAAATTGAACCACTATTTGAAATCCGGTTTCGGCGCAAAAATGTAAACTACAAACAACAGGTAAACATAAACTACAATCATATCAGCTGGTGCATTCGCGCGCACTCGTCGATTACTTTCTTCGCTTTATCAAAAGGTTCTTCAAATAATCCTGGGTCGCCAATTTCTAAATGTTTATCTACGCCAGCACAAAGAGCAGCGAACGATTCCGAGACGCCTTCCGGTAATCCTATCAAGTCGTAGCCGCCTTCTAATAAGAACACAATTTTCCCGTCGCACAAATCTTCGCTTAACTTTTTCAACCTTTTCGTGAGTTGAAAATATGTTCGAGAGCGATAGTTCAAAGTCGCTAACGGATCTCGCCAATGTGCGTCGTATCCAGCAGAGACTACGATTAAATCTGGAAGAAATCTCCTACACGCCGGTTCAACGATTCTATCAAACGCTTCTAAAACAGATTTCTCGCCAGCTCCTGAAGGGAGTGGGATATTTATCGTCGCTCCCACGCCCTCGTCTAAACCGATATCGTTCATTTTCCCCGTTCCAGGAAACGAATTCGCTTCGTGCGTTGAAACGAATAAAACGTTTGGATCTTTTTGAAAAATATCGTTCGTTCCATTCCCGTGATGTACGTCGAAATCGTAGACCATGACTTTCTTCACATCGTTTGGATATTTCATTTGCGCGTGTCTAACCGCGCACGCCGCTGTATTGAACAAACAAAAACCCATAGGTCCTTTCACGACTGCGTGATGACCTGGTGGCCGAACGAGCGCGAATGCGCTCCTACATTTTTTCTCTAAAACGGCGTCGACTAATTCGTTCGCTGCACCAACGCAGCGAAGTGCGGCGTCGTATGAAGATGTACACATGTACGTCGATTGGTCTAAATCACACGGCGCTCTCGTTTTCGCTAAAAAATCTAACGATTTTATATAATTCTTCGAATGTACATCCATTAAGATCATATCATCCAACGTTGCAATTTTCGGGGTCTCTAAATATTCTATACTCGAAGTTCTTCTTCTTTCGTTGAAGAAATCTAAAGATTCTAACTTTTTAACTATCGATGGGATTCGTTCAGCAGTTTCTGGATGTCCCTCGCGATCATGTTCCTCGTTCGTTATGTAAGTATAAAGAATATCCGGTTTTATTGTTTCTGATGATGATGATGTTGTTGTTGTTGATGATGTTCGTTGTGGTAATTTTTTTGTTCGTCGTCGTAGACTTCCTGTTCTAGTAGCAGTATTAAACGAAGCTGTTCTTAATAATAACGAAGATGATGATGATACAGATGAAGATGAATGTGATCGCAAAACTAGTCTATTAGTAGTAGTATTCATTAAATACGACATCGATGACGACGAACGAATGCTCTGTTGCAAAGAAATGGAAAAACTCGTTATTGTCGTTTTTTTACAGATGCAGCAGAGATGTGCTCTTGTGGCCGTACACACAGCCAGACAGCAGCAGAGGGCTAATCACCTGCTTCTATGCTGCTTTATCAGTTTATGAGATTATTGCGATGGAAAATGAAACACTGTGCCATACTACTGCCATATGGCCATACGGCACTTTTTTATCTCAATAATTAATAATAATAATATAAAACTATGAACGCAAACGCTCTTTCTGCTTCACGCTCGGTCGCACAAACTCGCGTGTCTACTTTCAGGTAAGAAGAAGAAGAGATTACACAATGTATTGAATGCTGTGATAATCTCATTTCGTGCGCCACGTTCAATGTTTAATATATTTAGTTGGCGCCCAACAAAGACTGCGTGTTTCGATGCTGTTGTTGTTGATGATGATGATGATCATTTTTCTCTCTAATTCACAAAAATCTGCACTCTCTACTAATCGTACTCTACGGAAGCGACGTATTTATTTAATAAAAGCATGCGATGATATTCAAACGAACTATTGAACTAAGAAAACAAAATCATTTCGTAATAATTTAATTTAACTATCAAAACAGAAAAACTTCTTCATCGAGAAAGAATGTCAGTAATAATGTTATCACTAGAGCTCGTTTAGTCGGTAACAAGGCACCACACTTTGAAGGCGAAGCCGTCATCGATCAAGAGTTTGAACGCATTTCTTTAGATCAATACATTGGGAAGAAATACGTCGTCTTATTCTTCTACCCGCTCGATTTCACGTTTGTATGCCCTACAGAAATCACCGCCTTTAGCGACCGATACGAAGAGTTTTCGAGCCTGAACACCGAAGTCATCGGCTGCTCGGTCGATTCCAAGTTTTCACATTTGGCATGGATCCAAACGGAAAGAAACGAAGGTGGTTTAGGCGATATAAATTACCCGTTACTCTCAGACTTGAAACGTCAAACCGTTCACGCGTACGACGTTTACGACGAAAACGAAGGCCAAGCTTTGCGAGGTTTGTTCATCATCGATAAGGAAGGCATTATTCAGCACGCGACTATTAACAACGCGCCGTTCGGTCGATCTGTCGATGAAACGTTGAGAACTTTACAAGCGATTCAGTACGTGCAATCGCACCCGGATGAAGTCTGCCCGGCTGGGTGGAAACCAGGGGACAAATCAATGAAACCAGACGTGAAAGGGTCCAAGGAATACTTTTCCGCTTTGTAAAAAGAAAATAATACATACACTCTATGCGAAAGCGAGAGAAGAGAGTTAATTAACAACTAATTTAGAGATCAAGCACACAAAAACATAAACTAATAATAATGAAAGTAAAGATGTACTACATGAAGTATATATATATATATATATATATATATACTGTATATGACACGCTATTTAATAATGATTTTAAAGATGCTTCTTCTTCACCCCTACAGTAACAAAAAAAAACAACAAGTTTAAACTCCCAATCTCTTCTTAAAGTCCTCAACCATGTGCAACAAACCCTCCTCTAACTTAACTTTCGGTTCCCAGTTCAATTTTTCTTTCGCCTTGGAAATGTCCGGTTTTCTTCTCG
>Ga0209830_10001397_pt1 | contig 21399 bp, 21 predicted proteins | sample ArcticOcean_MG_C_12_FD_187439 | JGI IMG/M metagenome (GOLD analysis project Ga0209830, IMG submission 187439) | Marine microbial communities from western Arctic Ocean - ArcticOcean_MG_CB8_130 (SPAdes) (version 2) | ecosystem: Environmental > Aquatic > Marine > Oceanic | place: Arctic Ocean...
CAAGATCAAATCCAGCCACTTATACCGGTGCTTTTGGTCCTATTAGAGATTGGTTTACAGCATTACCTGAATCAAAGACTAGAGGATACAAGCCTGGAAGATTTTCATTTAATGTTAAAGGTGGGAGATGCGAAGCTTGTGAGGGAGATGGAGTTATAACCTATGAAATGCATTTTTTACCTGATGTTTATATACAGTGTGACGAATGTAAGGGTACAAGATATAATAGAGAAACACTTGAAATAAAGTTTAAAGATAAAAGTATAGCTGATGTGTTAGATATGTCTGTTGATGAGGGATGTGAATATTTTGAAAATATTTCAAATATTAAAACTAAGTTGTTAACACTAAAAAAAGTAGGTCTTGGTTATATAAAAATTGGTCAACAAGCTACAACACTTTCTGGTGGTGAGGCTCAACGTATTAAATTAGCTAAAGAATTGTCTAAAAGATCAACGGGAAGAACAATGTATATTTTAGATGAGCCTACAACTGGTCTTCACCAACATGATATAAAAAAACTACTAGAAATCTTACACACATTTGTTGCATTAGGAAATACTGTGGTTGTTATCGAGCATAACTTAGACGTTATTAAAACAGCTGACTATATCGTGGATATGGGTCCAGATGGTGGTGTTAAAGGTGGAAATATTATCGCAGAGGGAAAACCAGAGGATATTATCAAAATAAAGGGTAGTTATACTGGAGAATTCTTAAAACCTATGTTGGAAGATAAATTTAAAAAGAAGTTAAAGATTTAGATAATTAGTGTATAGTTGATTCTATAAATGGGTAATTTACTATCATCACTTCCAAAAACAATTCATGCTTCATTAGCTTTAGCTTTAATTCTTTTTGTTGGATTATTTTATGGAAATGGTGGATTTGATTTTGATCCAATTTTTTGGAGTTGGTTGACAAGATTAATACATGTAACTGTTGCAACTATGTGGATTGGTTTACTTTGGTATTTTAACTTTGTTCAAATTCCTAATATGCCAAAAATTCCTGATGAACAAAAACCTGCAATAGGTAAAGTAATTGCACCTGCTGCATTGTTTTATTTTAGATGGGCTGCCTTACTTACAGTTATTTCTGGATTACTTTTAGGCTATCTTAACGGTTATTTGCATGATGCTATGACTTTAGGTGGTGGTGGAAAAAGTACAGCTATTGGAATTGGTATGTGGCTCGGTTTATATATGGCTTTTAATGTTTGGTTTATAATTTGGCCCAATCAAAAAAAGGCTTTAGGAATTATAGAGTGTGAACCTGATGTTAAGGCTAAGTCAGCTAGAACTGCAATGTTATTTTCAAGAACTAATACTCTTTTATCCCTACCAATGTTACTTTCAATGGTAGCTGCACAAAATCTATATTAATTTATTCACTATCTTCTTTTAGGATTGTTTTTTGTGAAACTCTAAGTTTCACAAGTATAGGATTAGCTATATATATTGATGAATAAGTTCCAAAAATAACACCCATAATCATAGCTAAAGAAAAACCTTTTAACACCTCACCACCAAATAAATAAATTGAAATTAAGGCTAACAATGTTGTAACAGAAGTGATTATAGTTCTTGATAGGGTTTCATTGATTGAAATATTTGTTAATTCAAAAATTTTAATATCAGAAAATTTTTTAAGATTTTCTCTAACTCTATCAAATATTACCACAGTATCATTCATAGAATATCCAACTATAGTTAATACGGCAGCAACAATTGAAAGGTTTATTTCTAAGCTAAATAGAGAAAAAAGGCCTAAGGTTATAATTACATCGTGAAATAAAGCTAAAATAGCACCTAAACTAAATTGCCATTCAAATCTAATCCATATGTAAAACAACATGGCAGCTAAAGACATCGCTATAGCAATGATTCCAGATTTTAATAATTCAGAGCTAACTTTTGGACCAACATTTTCAACTCTTCTAAATGTAAAAGTATCACCCATTGATACTCTTAATTCTTTTTTAATAATTTCAATAGTATTTGAGCTGTTATCATTCTTTTCAACCTTAATTAAAAAATCATTATCACTACCAAATTTCTTAACATTAAAATCTCCTAAATTCATATTACCAAATGAATATCTTAATGATGTAACGTTAATTTTTTTATCACTAGATCTTAACTCAATTAGAGTTCCACCTTTAAAGTCTACACCATAGTTAAGTCCCTTAATAAATAACAATACAATGGATATTAGAACCAGAATTAAAGACATTAGGTTAAATAATTTATAAAATTTATTAAAATTAATCATTTATATTAGTTTTTCTTTATCCTTGTTTTTTACCACATAAAGAGCTGTAAGCATTCTCGCTATAAAATAAACTGAGAATAAAGTTGTAAAAATTCCGACAACTAAAGTCACTGAAAAACCTTTGATAGGACCTGACCCCATAAAAAATAAAATTATTGCAGCAATTAATGTAGTTATATTAGCGTCCAAAATTGCTGTTTTAGATTTAATGTAACCAGTATCAAAAGCAATTATGTTATTCTTTTCATTCTTAATCTCTTCTTTAATTCTTTCAAAAATTAATACATTTGCATCAACAGCCATTCCTACAGTTAAAATAATCCCTGCAATACCAGGTAGGGTTAGTGTTGCTTCAAAAATAGTAAGAATTCCAACTAAAAGAAATAAATTAACCAAAAGTGTTAGGTTGGCTATAAGACCAAAGATTTTATATTTTAAAAACATAAAAATAATTACCAGTAAAAAACCAATTAAAAGTGCAAAAACTCCAGCATTAATTGAATCTTGTCCAAGATCAGGTCCAACTGTTCTTTCTTCTATAATGTTGAGTGGGGCTGGCAAGGCGCCCGATCTTAATAATAACGCTAAGTCCGTTGCAGATTGGAAGGTAAAATTTCCACTGATTTGTCCTGATCCACTTACAATTGCATCCCTGATAACTGGAGCACTTACAATTTTTCCATCAAGCACTATAGCTAATTGTTTTCCAATTCCATTTCTAGTTGCTTTACCAAATCTTTTTGCCCCCACTCTATCAAGTTTGAATGAGACAACAGTTTCATTTGTTTGATTATTCATTTGTGGCTGTGCATCTAATAAATTTTCACCGTTCAGGATTATTCTTTTATCAACTAGAGCTTCATTATTGCCATCTTCAAATTGAAGTGTTTCAACACCGAATGAGGCATTATCTTTTTGAGTAACAAATCTAAAAGTAAGGTTAGCAGTTTTACCAAGTAAAGATTTTATTCTCATAGGATCATCTAAGCCTGGAAGTTCAACTAAAATTCTATTATTTCCTCTCTTTAAAATGTTTGGTTCGTTTGTACCTACTTCATCCACTCTTCTTCTAACAATCTCAATAGCTTGATCTTGAGAAGAAGTTTTAATATCGATGAGGCCATACTTAGATAGTGTTAACCTGAATTGATTTTCATTAATCATTATGTCAAACTGATGTGACTTGTATTGACTATAATAAGGATTAAGCTCACTATTTTTGTCTAGAAAGAAAGATTCTATTGTCTTTTTGTTTTTTGCACTAGTGTTGAAAAAAATTGCCTTATCTTCAATTCTTAAGTCTGTGAAGTCCACCTCTTTATCTTTTAGATAATTCCTAATAAAAGTAGTTGTGTTTTGCAGTTTTTGTAATTCAATTGGTCCATTATCTATTTCTAACAATAAATAAGATCCACCTTGTAAATCCAAACCAAGATTTATTCTCTTTGATATAAGACTATTATCAGAATCTTGGAAGTTAGAAGAGGCTATAAATATAAAAAAAAGTGTTATTAAAGAAACTAATGTTATTCTTAATTTTGAAAAGTATAACACTTTATTTAAAGTTATTTTTTAATTTCTGGAGTATTAAGTAATCCCTGAATCCCTGTAGATTTCATTATTTCTACTTTGACATTTTCGGCAATTAAAACTTCTACTTTTTCAGTATCAACAATTCTCTCAATAGTTCCAATGATACCAGCTGAAGTAACAACCTTGTCGCCTCTTGATAAGTTTTCTACCATGGCTTTATGCTCTTTAACTTTCTTTTGTTGGGGTCTTATTAGAAAAAAATAAAAAATAACGAAAATTAGTATTAAAGGTATAAATTGTCCAATTCCTGTGCCTTGCATGTTTCTCCCTGTTATTTATGAATTCTTACACCATCTATTTTATTAAAACAACTTTAAATCTTAGTAATTTTCTCAATATTATTCATATAGGGCTTTAAAACATTAGGAATAATTATTGAGCCATCCTCTTGTTGGTAATTTTCCAATATAGCAACAAGAGTTCTTCCTACTGCTAACCCACTTCCATTCAAGGTACCTACAAGCACTGTTTCTTTTTTGTCATTTTTATATCTTGCTTTCATTCTTCTTGCTTGAAACGATCCACATGAAGAGCAACTAGAAATTTCTCTATATTTATTTTCTGACGGGAGCCAAACTTCTATATCAAAAGTTTTTTCTGCACTAAAACCCATGTCACCACTGCATAAAATAATTTTTCTATATGGAAGTTTTAATAAATCTAATATTTTAATGGCACAATCAGTCATTCTGTCTAACTCTGCTAAACATTTATCAGCTTCAACAATACTAACCATTTCAACTTTATAAAATTGATGTTGCCTAATCATTCCCTTTGTATCTTTTCCATAACTACCCGCTTCTTTTCTAAAACATGGTGTTGAAGCAACCATTCTCATGGGTAGCTCTTTTTTATCAATAATTTGATCTTTAACCATGTTTGTAAGAATTACTTCAGCTGTAGGAATTAAAAACTTTCTATCTCTTGAATCATCAAGCTTAAGTTCGAATTGATCATTCTCAAATTTAGGTAATTGACCTGTTCCAAACATAGTTGTGTCTGTCGCTATCAAAGGTGGGGATATTTCATTGTATCCATTTTCATTAACGTGTGTATCAAGCATAAAGTTTGATAAAGCTCTTTCTAATAATGCTAACTTACCTTTTACAAATACAAATCGTGAACCAGTAGTCTTTGTAGCAAGATCAAAATCTAGCATTTTAAGATTTTCTCCCAATTCATAGTGTGATTTGGGTTTAAATTTAAATTCTGGTATTTTACCTGATTTAGAAACCTCAATGTTGGAATTTTCATCTTTGCCAACAGGAACATCTATATTGGGAATATTAGGAATAGATGATAAAGCAGTGTCTAATTCTTTTTTTACACTAAATTGTTGTTGTGTAATTTTATCAATTTTAATAGAAATACTTTTAGATTTTTCAAATAGTGATTTATCTTTAGATTTAGATATTTCTTTTTTTTCTTGTTCTAAAATCTCTCTTTCCTGAATATATTTTCGATTATTTTCATCAAGTGTTAAAATTTTTTCTAAATCTAATTTTATAAATCTTTTTTGTAAAGCTTTATTAAAATTCTCAACATCATTTCTAATATCTTTTATGTTATGCATTTTTATTATTTTTCTTCTCAATAATATTTACTGAAAATATAGATAATTCATATAAAATCAACAATGGTATAGCTAAGCCAATTTGAGTTATTGGATCTGGAGGAGTTAATAAAGCAGCAGCAGCGAAAATTATTACTACTACATATTTTCTTCTTTCTTTTAAAAATTTGGCATCAACAATTCCTACTCTAGCTAGCAAACTAAGAACTACAGGTAATTGAAAGCTTATACCAAATGCAAAAATTAACTTCATAATTAAAGAAAGATATTCATTAACTTTGGCTTCTAATTGAATTGGCAAACCTGTTGACCCACCAGCACTTTCAAATGATAGAAAAAACTTTATGGCTAGGGGCATAATTAGATAATAGACAAGCATGCCTCCAAGAAAAAATAAAATTGGAGTAAGTATTAAATAAGGTACAATTGCAATTTTCTCATGCTTGTAAAGACCTGGTGCTATAAACTTCCAAATTTGTATCAAAATATAAGGACATGTAACAAAAAATGCTGCAAAAAATGAAACCTTTAAATATGTCAAGAAAGTTTCTTGTAGAGCAGTAAAAATTAATCTTCTATCAGTTCCGTTATTTTTTACAGCCTGGGCATAAGGTTCCACCAAAAATCCATAAAGATGTTCTGAAAAGAAATAGCAAAAAACAAAAAAGATAAACAAAAAAATAAAAGAATGAATTAATCTTTTTCTAAGTTCTGTTAAATGACTAACAAAACCACCTTCGTTGTCAGATTTGGTCATTATTTTTATCTATATCTTTTTTTTTTGGTTTATAAATTTCATTAGATTCCAAATCTAAATCAGCAACTTCATTCTGTATGTTACTAATATATTTTTTAGTAGTTCCAATCCAAGATCCTACTTTTTTTAACATAAAAGGGAAATCTTTTGGACCGATAACAATAATAGCTACAGCTACTATCAATAAAATCTCAAACCAACCAATAGTAGGCATTTGATTTATTCTTTGTCTTTAGTGTCTTGGTTATTCTCAGAAACATTCTTTGGTTCTGGCTCATCTGTAATATCTGTAGCCATACCTTTTTTAAAACTTTTAATACCTTTGGCTACATCACCCATTAAGCTAGAGATTTTACCTCTACCAAATAAAAGGACAACCAAGATAATAACTATTGCTATTTGCCAAATACCTATGCTCATAGGTCTTTATAACTCTTTTAATTTCAATTTTAAAGGAACTTTTTTATTTTTCTTCCTCAGAACTAAGTGTTCCACTTAGCATCTCATCTATATTTTCATATATATTTTCTTTTTTTTCTTGCTGTTTTTCTTTGTAAAATTTACCAGTACCAAATATTGCATTATCTACATTTGCACTATCAATTAAACCAGCAGAACCTAACTCTTCAACAGTTGGTAAATCTGATAATTTTTGAAGACTAAAATGACTTAAAAAATCATTGGTTGTTCCGTATTGGATTGGTTTACCGGGTACATCTTTACGACCTTGTTGTTTAACCCAGTTTAATTCCATCAGTATATCAAGTGTATTTGTCCCAAAAGCTACCCCTCTTATCTCCTCAATTTCAGCTCTAGTTACGGGCTGGTGATAAACTATTATAGCAAGTGTCTCAATCGCTGCCCTAGACAATTTCTTTTCGACAGTTTTTTCTTGTGACATTAAATTAGATAGAGTTTCAGATGTTCTAAATGACCACCTTTTTGAAATACAAACTAAATTGATACCTCTGGTTGAGTATTCAATTTTAAGCTTCTCTAAAGTTTTTAAAACATTAATTTTTTTTGAAATTTTAGATTCAATCGTATCCACATCAAGTGGTTCTAAAGCAGCAAAAACTATAGCCTCAACTTCTCTTTGTCCATCATTTGATTTTTTTGGAAAAGTTACAATATTAGTGGGTAATTTTTTTTTTATTTTTGTCATTTAGCTTCTTTTATAAATATATCATCAAATAAATTTTCTTGTTTAATTTTAAGATTTCCTTCTTTAACAAGTTCTAGTGATCCAGCAAAAATTCCCGCCTTAGCAGTTTTATTATATTTAGAGTTTTTCATAAAATTTTGTGGAATTAAATCATTAATATTTTTCCAAACCAGTAGTTTTCCAAAAAATTCTCTTATTCTCTTTATGCCATCTTCAGTTGTAAACACAGGCAATTTAGGAATATTCATTCTTTGAAAATCTTTTGTCATAATAATTCCTGAATATGTTTTTAATAATTCATAGAGGTTCAGCTTGTATCCTGAACTATAAATTGATTTGATATTTCCTTTTATGCCTCTAAAACGAATTTCTTTTCCTAATCTTTTTCTTTTTAACATTTGATCTGAAAGCAAACGTATTAATTCTAATTTTTTTAATTGTAATTTCAATTTTTCAGCAACTTCTAATAATTTAAATTCTTCTTCTAGATTACCAGGTAATAAAAGTTTTGATTTTAAGTATGTTAGCCATGTGGCCATTAACAAATACTCAGAAGCAGTCTCTAAATTAAGATTTTTTTTATTAGTAATATATAGATGGAATTGATCTGCTAATTTTGTGATCGATATATCTTCAAGATTTACTTTTTGAGTTTTAGCCAAATCTAATAATATGTCTAAAGGGCCTTGGTAGTTATTAAGATCAACATTAAAATTGTTAGAATCGGTATCAATCATTCTGAATATTAACTTATAATCTTATAAAATTGGGATGTTTTTTTTATTATAAATTTACTTATTATTGGTGAGTTGTTTGCAACTACTAGCATTTCTTTATAGTCACCATTACAATGAAGTACTAAATCACAACCAGCACTAAAAGCACGTTCTGTACTACCTTTAATTGAATATTTTAAGCTTTTCATTGATATGTCATCAGACATTAATATATTTTGAAATTTTATAGTATTTCTAACTAATTTTATGATTTTTTTGGAATGAGTGGCTGTATTTAATTTATCTATATTTTGAAAAATTATGTGTGCAGTCATAGCGAACAGGCTTACTTTGCTTTTAAATGCTGAAAAATCATTCTTAATTAAATAATTTAGTTTTTTTTTAATTGTAGGAGTTTGCTTATGACTGTCGACCTTTGCCAAGCCATGACCAGGGATATGCTTGATAACAGTTCCTATCTTATTTTCATGAAAACAAGCAATACATAGATCGCCTATCTTAGAGACAATTTTTGCATTACTTGAAAACGATCTATCTCCAATAATATTACTAGTCCCCTTCAATCTTAGATCAAGTACAGGTAGTGTATTAATATTAACACCAATAGATCTAAGTAAATGAGACGTTTGATTAATAAAAGATCTATAAAAAAAATTAAATTTCTTTTTATCTTTTAAATAAAGTTTACCAAAAAAATCACTAGTGAAAGAATCTGCTTTAAAAATTTTTTTTAGTCTATTTACTCTGCCTCCTTCTTGGTCAATTAAAATAGGATAATTTTTATCTTTAAAAATTTTTTTTATATGATCAGTAAGTTTTTTTGTCTGTTTTATTGATTTAATGTTTCTAGAGAAAAGTATAATTCCCCATGGTTTATAGGCTTGAAGAAACTTTATTTCTTTTTTAGAAAGTGATATTGATTTAATTCCAGTTATAAAACTTCTTCTATTAATCATTGTTTGTTATTAATTTCCAGAAGTTGTAATTTTTTTTAACATTATCATCACTTAATTCAGTATATTCTACAATTTCACTTGTATTGTCATTTAATAAAATTAAATTTTCTGAATGTTTGATAATTATTTCATCAATTTGTTTAAAAGATCTATAAGAGTTTTTCACATTAACATCTGAAAAATAATATCTTAATGTTAAGAAAAAAATAAGAAAAATCACAAGTATGTAAAAAAGATATTTTAATTCTTTAATCATTACATTTTTTCAGGAGTTTTTACACCTACAATATCCATACCTAACTTAATAACACTAGATATAACTTTTAAAAATATCAATTTATCCATAGGAATTTCTTTTTTATCATTAATAAATCTTTTAGAAGAGTCGTCTTTACCCATATTCCAATAAGAGTGAAATTCTGAGGCTAATTCATATAAATAAACTGGTATTCTATGTGGTTCTAATCTTAAGCTTGCAGCTTCTAAACATTTTGGCCATTCGGCAATTTTTTTTAGAATATTAATTTCATCTTTAGTGTAATCAAAATTAAAATTATTAAATTTTAAATCTTCATTAATATCTAAATTAACATGTCTATATACTGAAGATATTCTTGCATACGCATATTGCACGTAATAAAGAGGATTATCTTTTGATTTTTCTTTTACTTTTTCAAAGTCAAAATCGAGCTCTACATCGCTACTTCTATTAAGCATTATAAAACGTGTAGCATCTTTACCAACTTCAGAAATTAAATCTTCAACAGTAATGTAATCACCTTTTCTTTTTGACATTTTAAAAGGCTTTCCATCTTTAATTAATTTAACTAACTGACTAACTTTACAAGTTAGTTTACTTTTAGATCCAGATAATGCTTCTACAACTGATGTAATTCTCTTTATATAGCCGGCATGATCAGCTCCAAGAATGTTAATCAGTTTATCAAATTTACGATCTAATTTATTATTATGATAAGCAACATCGCTAGCAAAATAGGTCCAGGACTTATCAAATTTTTGTAAAGCTCTATCCTTGTCATCACCAAATTCAGTGGATTTGAACAATAACTGCTCTCTCTCTACCCATTTATCATTATTTACACCAGTTGGAGCTTTAATTTTGCCTTCATAAATTAAGTTCTTGTTCTTTAAGTTGTTAATTACTTTTTCTACTTCTTTATCGTGAACAATGTTTGTTTCACTTATAAAGCTATCATGTACGATTCCTAAATTTTCAAGATTAGACTTTATTAATATTAAGGATTCTGAAACAGATAATAGAGTTAGCTCTTTTGAAATATTTTCAAATATATCGAAGTCTAAATCTTTATTTTTCTTAATAATATTTTTGGCTATATCAATTAAATAATCCCCAGGATATAAATCTACATTCTCTAATGGAAATTTTTCTTTATATAAAATTTCTCTTGCTCTAAAATAAACTGATTTAGTATAGTTAATTATTTGTTTACCATAATCGTTAACATAATATTCTTTAGATACTCTATGTTTATTAAAAATTAGAATGTTGGATATAACATCACCTAATATAGCACCTCTACAATGACCAACATGTAAGGGACCCGTTGGATTTGCTGAAACAAATTCTATAAGGTATTTGTGTTTTTTTTCTTTAACATTAACGCCATAAATTTTATAATTATTGTGCACTTCCTTAATAAAATTATTCCAAAAAATTCCTTTAAATTTAATATTAATAAAGCCAGGTTGAGCAACAGAAATTGATTCAATATCAGGATCATCTTTTTTTATTAAACTAATTAATTGATTTGCTATATTTGTCGGTGATTTTTTGTTAATTTTTGAAAGAACCATACAAACATTGGTTGATATATCACAATCAAAATTAGATGGAGGTATATCTACATTAATACCATTCAAAGATTCTGGTAATTCAAGAATTCCCTCTTTATTTAATCTTGTAATTAAGGTTATTATTCTGTTTAGATAAAGATCAAAAATATTCATTTAATAGTTTTGTATAAATTTATTGCATATCTATCCGTCATACCTGAAATAAAATCAGCAATGGCTCTATTTTCATCAGACTTAAGGAGTTCACTTACTATAAATTTTTTAGGTCTATTTTTAATTTTAGAAAAAAGATTGTTTATAATTTTCTTTCCCTGATTATTCTTTAATATTACTTTTTTATTATTATACATTTTACTTCGTAAAAAAAATCTAACTTCTTTTTCTATATCTAAAAATTTACTAGAAAAACAGACTATAGAGCTTTCTAATTGATATACATTCTTTAAAGATTTTATTTTATTAAGCTTTAAATTTTTTTTAGTATTTTTAATTAAATCTCTGACCATTAAATCAATTGAATCTCTTATTATTTGATATATCAAAATATCTTTATTATTATTTTTTATATTTTTCTTATGTGATTTATAAATATCTTTAAAAAAGTTAATTTCAATCAAGTCATTCAAATTAAACATTCTTGCTTTAATACCATCTTGTATATCATGGTTATTATAGGCAATATCATCTGAGATCGAAGATATTTGAGCTTCTAATGATCCTGAGTTATTAAAATTAATTTTATTATGAAAGTTTTTTAATCCAATAAGTCTTTTAACTAGAGAAAGGTCTTTAATTGGACCATTGTGTTTCAATAAGCCATCCAATGTTTCTAATGTTAAATTAAGACCTTTAAATTTAAGATATTTGTGTTCAAGAAACATTATAATTCTTAAAGTCTGAAGATTATGATCAAAGCCACCAAAGTTAGACATACAATCATTCAGAGCATTCTCTCCTGCATGACCAAATGGCGTATGACCCAAATCATGAGCCAAACTTAAGGTCTCAGCAAGATCATCATTTAAACCTAGGTGTTTAGCTATAGACCTTGCAATTTGAGCAACCTCAATTGAGTGAGTAATTCTAGTTCTATAGTGATCATCTTCGGTATTAACAAAAACTTGAGTTTTATGTTTTAACCTTCTAAATGAAGCGCTATGAATTATTCTATCCCTATCTCTCTGAAATGGCGTTCTATAAAGTGAATTAGCTTCCTTAAATATACGACCTTTGCTTACAGATAGTGCAAGATTAGAGTAATTATTCATACTTTTAAATCAATAAATTGATATCATATAAGTAATATCAGTGTTCTTATATGATTAAAGAAATTAAATTTACAGATAAAGCCATAAAACAAATTAACAATTTGTTGTCTCAAAAGGACCCTGGATCATTTTTTAGAATTGCTATTAAAGGTGGTGGTTGTTCAGGATTTCAGTATGAATTTACTTTTGATAAAGAGTTAACTTCTGACGACCTAAAACATGAAAATATACTAATTGATAAAATTTCAGCTGACCTATTAAAAGGTTCTGAGGTTGATTTTGTTTCTGAACTAATTGGTGATCAATTCAAAATCTCAAATCCACAAAGCAAATCTTCTTGTGGTTGTGGTGTTTCTTTCTCCGTGTAATGATTATCACATCTTGGAATGTAAATTCTGTTAGAGCAAGAATTGAAAATATAAAAGAGTACCTACAAAAATTTTCTCCTGATATAGTTATGATGCAAGAAATTAAGACTCAAGATGAGACCTTTCCTTATGATGACTTTTCAGCACTAAATTATGAAAGTCATGTATTTGGTCAAAAAAGTTATAATGGAGTTGCAATAATCTCTAAATATAAGTTAGAAAATATTAGATTAGATTTAATTAAAGATAAGTTAAAACAATCAAGAATTATTTCAGCAGAATTAAAATATAAAAAAAAAAGTATACAAATAATTAATATTTATACTCCAAATGGTAACCCTGTTGATACAGAAAAGTACTCATACAAAAAAGAATGGTTAGATAGTTTGATTAAACAACTAAAAACTCTTTCAAAAAAAAATGAAAATATTATCTTAGCTGGTGATTTTAATATCCTACCATCTGCAGAAGATGCTTACAATATTAAAGGGTTTGAAGATGATGCATTATACCGCCTTGAGATAAGAAAAAAATTTAGAGAAATAATTAACCTTGGTTTCCATGATGCTTACAGACATGTTCATGGTGAAAAAGAAGGTTATACTTATTGGGATTATATGAGGGGTGCCTGGCAAAAGAATAATGGCTTGAGAATTGATCACTTCTTAATATCAAATTCATTATTAAATATAGTTAAAGATATTAAAATTAATAAAGACCCTAGAGGAAAAGAAAAGCCCTCTGATCACACGCCTATTGAAATTGAATTAGCTTAAAGACTTAATTTTATTTACTAACTCTACGTTAATATTTCTCGGACCTTTATCTAGTCTATTTTTATGTCTTCTTTCTCCTGGAAGTCTAACACCTTCCATGGTTGACATTTTATTAAAAAATTCATCAGCATGTTTATCCCAACCTTTACCTGAAATTTTTTCAGGAGATATTGCTATAATAAATTCACCACCACTAGGAGGACCACCATCATTATTATCCTTAGCAGCAGTTTCAAAACTAAAATTTTCACCAATTAATGCACCAGCTAATAATTCAACCATCATAGCTATGCTTGACCCTTTGTACCCACCAAATGGAAGTATAACTCCACCATCAGCAATTTCACCTGGATCAGTAGTTTCTTTTCCATCTTTAGTTAAGCCAGTTCCAAGGGGAACTTTGTGCCCTTCTCTTTTTGCAATTTGAACCTCACCCATGGCCATTGATGCTGTTGCCATATCGTAAACAACTGGAGTTTTACCAGGTCTCGGCCAAGCAAAAGAAATTGGGTTTGTTCCGTATAAAGGTTTTATAGCCCCTGCTGGAGCAACAGCTGGTTTATAAGAGGTGCAAGCTATTCCAACAAGTCCTGCCTCAGCAATAGCTTCAGTTTCCGGCCAAAGAGCAGCCATGTGATGAGAGTTTTTTATAGCAAGAACTGCTACACCATTTTTTTTTGCTAAATCAATAACTGCTGGTAGCCCTAAGCTTAAAACCATTGGAGCCACAGCATTGTTACCCAAAACCGTAATAATACTTGGAGCAACATTTTGTAATTCTGGTCTTGCTTTACCATTAATTTTTTGGCTTTTTAAACCCAAAACGTAAGCTGGTAGTCTAAATAAACCATGTGAGACAGATCCATCTCTTTCAGCTCTCATAATTGTGTCTGCTAAAATACTAGCATTTTCTTCATCACAACCATTAGCTAATAAAGTTTTTTTAGCTAATTCAAAAATTTGATCTAATGATAAAGGAACTGTATTCATATTTTTTTAACAAAGGTATTATTATAAAATAATGTCATATTAATTAATACGTCCATAAATATCCTCATATCTAACAATATCTGTTTCTTTTAAAATTGATCCAACTTGGGCTTCGATAATTTTAACAGGTTTATTATTTGGGTTTTCGATTCTATGAACCGCACCTAAAGGAATAAAAATAGAGTCGTTGGGTTTTTTAGAAAACTTTTCTTTATTAAGAGTAATTTTTGGTGTTCCATTAGTAACCAACCAATATTCAGCTCTGTGATGGTGTTTTTGTAAACTTAATATACCTTTTGGTTTAACATATAATTCCTTGATCAAAAAACCTTTGCCTTCAAACAAATTAACATATCTTCCCCATGGTCTATAATATAAATTTTTTTTCTTATAATACTTCTTTTTACTTCTGTCATACATTTTACAGATCTCTTTCCAACTACCAAGATCTGACCAAGGTATATCTAATTTAATGGCATTAATTTTTTTGGACTTTTCTAAAATTGCATAATCAAAAGATTTAGCCGTAGCTTTTTCAAAAAATGCTTTATTTAAATAATAGGTGTTGTCTTCAAGTTTTGATTTAGAAACTGCATTAACACAATTTTTATAAATAGTTGGTTGGTATTTCTTAAAGTTATTAATTATAGAATCTTTTCTCAAAAAAAACATTCCAGAATTCCAATAACCTTTTTGCTTTATAACTTGTTTAGCTTTTGTTTCTTTAGGTTTTTCAATAAATTTTGTTACTTTATTAATATTTCCCCTAACCTTTTTTGTTAAAAAATAACCATATTCACTAGAAGGCGATGTTGGTTTGATACCAAAAATGAATATATTTTGATCAGTTAAATTAGCTTTATTTTTAATTATAGCTTTATTAAAAATACTTGTTTTTTCTATTAAGTGGTCAGCAGCAAAAAACATTAGAGATTGTTTGTTTGGAATATCCTTAATTAGTGCTGATGCTAAAATTGCTGGTGCTGTATTTCTTTTAGATGGCTCTAATACTATTTTATAGTTTTTAACTTTAAACTTTTTTAAATAACTTTTTACTAACTTTAAGTACTTGAAGTTTGTACTGATAATTGGGTAATCAAAAGTTGGACCCTTAACTCGTTCTAGGGTTTTTTCTAATAAACTCCATCCACCAAAATCAATAAACTGTTTGGCTAAATTATTTTTAGATTGTGACCAAAGTCTTGTTCCAGCTCCACCACATAAAATAATGGGTCTAATTTTCATTAAATATCCGCGTAAACTTTTACTTCTTTTCTTTTACCAGGATGTGTTGGTGCACCTAAATAAGCAGGACCTACTGTTTGGGCATATTTCCAAATAGTTCCAGATCCAAAACTTGATTTTTTTGGTTTCCACTTTTTACGTCTTACTGCTAATTGTGACTTTGTTAATCTAACGTTAATCGTTCCCTTTTTAGCATCGATATCAATAATGTCTCCATTAAGTAACAAAGCTAAAGGACCTCCTAAAGCAGCCTCAGGACCAACATGACCAACACAAAAGCCTCTTGTAGCGCCAGAGAACCTTCCATCCGTAATTAAAGCAACCTTCTCACCCATACCTTGACCATAAATAGCCCCAGTTGTTGAAAGCATCTCTCTCATACCAGGACCGCCTACAGGTCCTTCATAACGAATGATGATTACATCGCCTTCTTTATATTTTTTATTTTGGACCGCAGTCATTGCTGCCTCTTCGTTATCAAAGCATCTTGCTTTGCCAGTAAATTGAAGTTTCTTTAATCCAGCAATTTTAACAATACCCCCATCTGGAGCTAAGTTACCTTTAAGACCAACAACTCCACCATCTGGTGATAGAGGATTATCGTAAGCTCTTAAAACTTTTTGTTTAGGATTAAACTTAATATTTCTTAAATTTTGCTTCATAGTTTTGCCCGTAACAGTTAAGCAATCACCATGAATAAATCCACCATCATAAAGTGTTCTTAAAAGCATTGGAACACCACCAGCTAACCACATATCTTTTGCAACATATTTTCCTCCTGGCTTCAAATCGGCAAGATAGGGAGTTTTCTTAAAAATTTTAGCAACATCCATTAAATCAAATTTGATGCCAATTTCATTTGCAAGTGCTGGCAAATGTAGGGCAGCATTAGTTGAACCACCTGTAGCAGCAACAATTGTTGCAGCATTTTCTAAAGATTTTTTTGTAACAATATCTCTTGGTCTAATATTTTTTTGTAATAAATTCATTACAGTTTTTCCACTTAGTAATGCGTACTTATCTCTTTCTTCGTATGGAGCAGGTGTTCCTGCTGAATAAGGTAATGCTAAGCCAATAGCTTCAGAGACACAGGCCATAGTATTTGCAGTAAATTGCCCACCACATGCACCCGCACTTGGACAAGCAACAAGTTCTAATTTTTTTAATTCTTTTGCAGACATCTTACCAGCAGAATGTTTTCCAACAGCTTCAAAAACATCAACAACAGTTACATCCTTACCCTTGTACTGACCTGGTAAAATTGAACCACCATAAATAAATACACTTGGAACATTTAATCGAACCATTGCCATCATCAAGGCTGGTAAAGATTTATCACAACCAGCAATACCTACTAATGCATCATAACAATGACCTCGAACAGTAAGTTCCGTTGAGTCAGCAATAATTTCACGTGAAATCAAAGAAGATTTCATTCCCTCATGACCCATAGCAATACCATCTGTAACAGTTATTGTGCAAAACTCTCTTGGAGTTCCACCAGAGGCTCTGACACCTTTTTTAACAGACTGAGCCTGTCTCATTAGGGCAATATTACAAGGAGCGGCTTCATTCCATGTTGATACAACACCAACAAATGGTTTAGCCACATCTTTTTCAGTTTCACCCATAGCATAATAAAAAGACCTGTGTGGAGCTCTATCTGCTCCTAATGATGTATGTCTGCTTGGTAATTTTTTTTTATTAAATCTTGCCATTATAAACTTTCTATTGTTACTGATATTCTTTTAATATCGTTTTCTAAATTACTATAATTAATTTTTTCTTGATCAACAATATCTTTTGGTGCTCTATCAACAAAGCCTTTGTTAGCTAATCTTTTTGATATTGTATCAATTTCTTGTTGGTATTTATTTTGCCTATTTATTAGGTTTTCTTTAATTAATTTCAAATCAACATCTTCAGCAAAATACACTTTAAATAAGTCACCCAAAACCATTAATGTGGGTGCAGGTTTAGCTAGATCTTTCTCAAATAATTTATTAATACGCCCCAATCTTTTTAAAATAATTTCATTTTCAAGAAAGAATGCTTGCTCTTTTTTATTAATTCCTTCTATCGAAATATCAATAAAAGAGCCTGGACTTATGTTTAATTCATTTTTAAATGATCTTAATTCATAAATAATACTAATAATTTTTTCAACCTGATCTGTATTAGAATCTTTTTCAAAGGTTCCAGATGGCCAATTTGTTAACATTAAAAAATTTTTACCATTATTATCAAATTTGTTTTTAAGCCAAATTTCTTCTGTAACAAAAGGTATGAAGGGATGTAATAATATAAGTATTTGTTTAAATATATAAGCTGACACTTCTCTTACTTCATCTTTAGCTTTTTCATCATCTGAAAATAGTATTGTTTTAGACAATTCTATGTACAAATCACAATATGAATGCCAAGCAAGTTGATATGCATTTTTAGCAGCCTCGTCAAATCTATATTCTTTCAAGTTTTTTTCAATTTTATCTTTAGCTAATAGTAATTCAGAATAAATCCATTTATTAATATTAATTGATAATTTTGGAGTTTCATCAATCTTACTAAAATCACAATTATTGGTTATTAAAAAATTATTAGCATTCCATAATTTATTTAAAAAGTTTCTATAACCTTTAACTCTATCTTCTGAAAGTTTTACATCTGTTCCAGGCGAAGCCATTGAAAGTAACGTAAATCTTAAAGCATCTGCACTATATTTTTCAATTAAATCTAAAGGATTAATTACATTTCCTTTTGATTTTGACATTTTCTGACCCTTCTCATCCTTTACAAGAGCATGAACATAGATATCTTTAAAAGGTTCTTTGTCTAAGAATTCCATTCCAAACATAATCATCCTAGCAACCCAGAAAAATATAATGTCAAAACCAGTTACAAGGACTGATGTTGGGTAAAATTTTTCAACATATTCTTTATTGTCAGGCCAGCCCAATGTTGCAAAAGGCCATAGACCAGATGAAAACCATGTATCCAATACATCAGGATCACGTACTAATTCTACATCTTTATTATAATGTTTGTTTGCAGCAGTTTTGGCTGCCTCTTTATTAATAGCAACAAATATTTCTTTGTCTGGACCATACCAAGCAGGTATTTGATGTCCCCACCATAACTGTCTTGAAATACACCAGGGTTCAATATTATTCATCCATTGAAAATAAGTTTTTGACCAATTTTCAGGAAAAAAATTAGTTCTTTTTAAATTAACAACTTCTTTAGCTTTAGTGGATAATTTTTTTGCATCAACAAACCACTGTTCAGTTAAAAAAGGTTCAATTACAGAGTTAGATCTGTCTCCATAAGGAACTTTATTTTTAATATTTTCTTCTTTTACCAAAAATTCTTTTACTTTAAGTTCTTTTAATATTTTCTTTCTAGCTTCAAAACGATCAAGACCAATGTAATCTTTTGGTGCATTTAAATTTATCTTTCCAGCTTCTGTAAAAATATTTATTATTTCAAGGTTATTTCTTTGACCTACATCATAATCATTAAAGTCATGAGCTGGTGTTATTTTTAAGGCACCTGTTCCTTGCTCAGGGTCAGCATAATCATCTTCAATAATTTGAATTTTTCTACCTACGATTGGAATAGTAACTTTTTTACCAACAAAATCTTTAAAGCGTTCATCCTTTGGGTTTACGGCTATGGCTGTGTCTCCCAGCATTGTTTCAGGTCTTGTTGTTGCAATTGTTATAAATTTGTCAGAGTCATCAATTGGGTATTTTATATAATACATTAAAGAATTAATTTCTCTCTGATCTACTTCAAGGTCAGAAATAGCAGTTTTTAATACAGTATCCCAATTAACAAGTTTCTTATCTTTATAAATTAATTTTTTTTTATGAAGTTCAACAAAAACCTTTACTACAGATTTAGAAATATTTTCATCCATCGTAAAAGCGTTTCTAGACCAATCGCATGAGCAACCTAATTTTTTAAGTTGGTTGATTATAATATCACCATATTGCTCTTTCCATTCCCAAACTTTCTCAATAAACTTTTCTCTACCAATTTCTTTTTTATCAATTCCATCAGCAATTAATTTTTTTTCCACTAAGGCTTGTGTGGCAATCCCTGCATGATCAGTTCCTGGTTGCCATAACGTTTCATAGTTATTCATACGATGATATCGTACCAACAGATCTTGAATTGAATTATTTAGAGCATGCCCCATATGCAAACTTCCTGTTACATTCGGTGGTGGTATAACTACTGAAAATTTCTTTTTATTTATTGTGGGTTTAAATAAATTATTTTTTTCCCAATAAGAGTAAATCTTATCTTCTACTTCAGAATGTATGTATTTATCATTACTCATAAGGTATTCATAAGTTTATAATTTAATAATATCAATTAACAATAATCAATTTAATAGCTTATTTGATAGACTAATCATTTATATTTTATATATAAAAGGTTCTCTATTTGCTTTATTAAGAGATGTAAGGGCAACGTGGCGGAATGGTTACGCAGAGGATTGCAAATCCTTGTATCCCAGTTCGATTCTGGGCGTTGCCTCCAAAAAAAATTCTTGTTTTAGTGTGAAAAAAAAGTAAGTTGAGTTTTTAATATTCCCGAGTAGCTCAGTTGGTAGAGCAGTTGACTGTTAATCAATTGGTCGCAGGTTCGAGTCCTGCCTCGGGAGCCAATAAAAGTTTTTTTTATTATTTTTCTTTTGATGTTTTAAAAAAACCTAACCAACTCTTGAAATACCTGGATTTGATAAGTGTAATGATTTGCTAAATTTTATTTTTTGATCATTATTAAGTTCAGAATATAATTTAACTAAAAAGTTATAATTAATATTCATGTGTCCTTCTTGTGATTTATCTAAATTTGTTAAATATTCAGAAAAATCTTCAAAAAAATAATTAACTGGTACTTTTAGAAAATTTGCTAATTGAAGTAATCTTATTGAACTTACTCCATTAGTTCCCTTTTCATATTTTTGAATTTGTTGAAATGTGACATTTATTGCTTTTGCAACTTTTGTTTGTGTTAAACCTAAAGCTAATCTTCTTAACTTCAATTTATTTCCTAAGTGTTTATTAAAATTATCTTCCATTAAGACCCCTCTTAAAAGTTTTGTTAAAAAACATATTCAACTAACATTTGAAGGATATCGCAACAGAAAAATTTTTTATTTTTGAGAGAAATAGGTAAAAAAGTTAATATGTGTCAAGGAATTATAGTCTAATAAAAGCAAATATATATCTTGATAGATAGATAATTTGATCTTTATAAAATTTGACTTAAGAACAGTTTGGTTCTGTCATTTTTAGGGTTAGCAAAAAAATCACTGGTTGTAGCCTTCTCAACAATCATTCCTTCATCCATAAAAATCATTTGATCGGCAACTTCTTTTGCAAAACCCATTTCATGTGTAACAACAATCATGGTCATGCCTTGTTTTGCTAAATTTACCATAACATCAAGCACTTCTTTGATCATTTCAGGATCCAGTGCAGATGTTGGCTCATCAAATAACATTATCTTAGGTTCCATACAGAGAGCTCTGGCAATAGCAACTCTTTGTTGTTGACCACCAGAAAGCTGTCCTGGAAATTTTTGAGCTTGGTCTAAAATTTGTACTCTTTCTAAGTGTTCTAATGCTAATTTTTCTGCTTCTTTTTTGGACATCTTCTTAACCCAAATTGGAGCTAACGTACAATTATCTAAAATAGATAAATGAGGAAATAAATTAAACTGTTGAAAAACCATCCCAACTTCAGCTCTAACTTGCTCTATATTTTTTGTGTCCTCTGAAATTTCAGTTCCATCAACTATAATGGTTCCTTTTTGGTGTTCCTCTAATCTGTTAATGCATCTAATAA
>Ga0209830_10001400_pt1 | contig 21354 bp, 18 predicted proteins | sample ArcticOcean_MG_C_12_FD_187439 | JGI IMG/M metagenome (GOLD analysis project Ga0209830, IMG submission 187439) | Marine microbial communities from western Arctic Ocean - ArcticOcean_MG_CB8_130 (SPAdes) (version 2) | ecosystem: Environmental > Aquatic > Marine > Oceanic | place: Arctic Ocean...
AGTGAGAATAAGCGTCGTCTGATGCATGATATTTCCATTGATGTTGATGTTGGCGTTGGTTCAGCGTATCTGTAGGATTCTACGCGACAAACCAAAAGAGGCTATGGATACTAAGCCGTGCGGCCTCGTTGTCAACCTGCGTTTTTCTCTAACGATTACTAATAGCGAAGCCTTCCTCCACTTCCGCTGTTATATGGCGGTTAGGTGCAGTGAGTTGTCGTTAATTTCAGTGCAGATGACTACCCTGGATAATGCAGGCGTCCCTTTCCGTGAATTGGAGGGCAGGGGGGCGACGGGGTGCTGCTAGGAGTGAGTGCGCCTAAATTGATCGGCTGGGAATGCAAGACATGAATCAAAGGTGGGTAGATGTTCTGTTCCCAGACGCGATGATATGATCAAAATCGGGTCTATGGTGATGGACCGTTCCGAATTTTGTGAAAGTTAGTAGATAATTCGATGGAGATAATTTTCAGGTAGACGGTTGAGCAACAAATAAATTGGATAAGGCGAAGGTAAATAATATGTCAGAAAATTTAGAAAATGCGTTAAAAACAATGAGCTCAAGGGTTGGGGAGCAGACTTCACAGTCAGAATGGTTCGAGGTCACGCAGCAAAGAATCAACGATTATGCCGATGTTTCGATGGACCACCAGTGGATACATGTTGATGTTGATCGTGCGAACAAAGAGAGCCCGTTTGGTGCACCTATTGCGCACGGCAACCTTACACTGGCGATTATGGGACATCTACCGATGGCATCCGTGGCAGAGGGGCCAAAAATTGAAGGCCAGAAGCTGGGCATTAACTACGGGTTCGACCGCATCAGGTTTCCTTCCCCTGTGCCTGTTGGTACCAAGCTTCGCGCGACCAGTACGTTAAAACGCGTGGAGATTAAAGGCGAGATGCTAGAGACCATGAATGAGATTGTTGTTGAAGCACAAGGGACGGAAAAACCCGTCTGTGTGGCCGAAAGCCTGGGAAGAATGGTATTTTAAAGTGATGATGGCAAAACGGCTAAAACCATATTATGGTTAGTCGAACGCCACAACGAAGGGTTACCTTATGAGCATAGTCAGTGAGCTTCTCGATCACAAAGGTCGAAATGTCTGGAGTATTAGCGCAGGCAGCACCGTTTACGAGGCGGTTGTGCTGATGTCGGAGAAGAACGTTGGTGCTCTGGTCGTGACCAGCGATAGCTCTAAACTCGCGGGCATCATTTCCGAGCGTGACTACGCAAGGAGCGTCGTCCTGAACGGCAGGTCCAGTAAGTCCACCCTGGTATCCGAAATCATGACTGAAGACGTTGTGTTCGCCAAAGAAGATACCCTACTGGATCGTTGTATGAATCTGATGGCGCAGAAAAAAATCCGCCACCTGCCCATTGTCGATCGTCAGGGTCCTGTAGGAGTGATCACCAGCGGAGATATTATGAAGACCATCATTAAAGAACAATTAATGACGATCGAGGAACTGGAGACCTTCATGTTTGTTGATGAAGGCGGCGAAGGCTAGGGAAGTTGATCGTTCTTTGTTAGTCATGCAACAGGGCATGAGGAACCCAGCGATATTGATGTCAGACCTTCGGTGATGATGTCAGACCTTCGGCGATGATGGTCGTGCCTTGATATTGCAGTCCGTCGAAACCCTGTGATTGACCGCCTAAAACCTGAATTTCAGGAACCGACATCCAGTTTTAGCCAACCTTGTGTATTGACTAGCTTCTCGAGTTCCGGGGGGCGGTAGGTAGCATCTTTTTCGTAGCGTTCCCTGACGCTCGGATGAATACGCGTGCCGACGCATTGCTGGTCGACAGGGCGATGCAAGCGCGCTTTGAAACGGAACAACTTGCGCCTGGACTCGTGTAGCTGAGCGCCAGAACCATTTGAAAGCCCCGCTTTCAAATGAGGCGCCAGGATCAAACCCGCTTTGACTGCCTCGTCCATCATCCATCCAAGTGTGATGTCAGCGACGGAACGGCCGTCTTTATCAGGTGGGTAAGAACCACCAATATCTGAATGTGACCCGCAGAACCAGACCTGTTTCAGGTCTACGCCTGTTCTTGCTCGCCAGATGGTAGGTTGAAAGTCCACGCGTTTTTCATCAATAGCCAATCCATGCCGGGCGAACTGCACATTGCCGCCCATTTTTGTATCGTAGAACTCATCATTGCCATCCAGTAGGCCCATCACGCTACTGGGGATGCCCAGGGCGCCGACGGTTTCCCATACGCCAACAAAGTGAACCTTTCTGGACCGGTGACAGTGGGACCGGCGAAAGTCTTGCGCATTGTTGCCATTGGGATGATTCTTTTTTGCGGGGCTTTTATAAATTCCCCAGGCGTGATTAATCAGTTTGGCATCCTTGCGTTTCACGATACCGCAATTGTTGATCAAGCCGCATAATGCCCTGACCGTATAAGCGCCGCGGCTAAAACCAAACAGGTATATTTGGTCACCGGCTGCATAGTTCTGGACGATGTATCGGTATCCGTCGAGGATATTTTTGTGAATTCCACGACCGGTCGCGCCGGATATGATGCTGCTGTGGTGGGTGCCAAGTCCCCAATCATAAAACACGTGTTGTTTCTTTTCGCGGGAGTTGGGCGCTATCGACCTTGCGAGCTTAAGGACATTGGTAGGAAAGTTTTTTTCGATGTCATCTTCGGGTCGGTTCCAGGTTCCGTCTGCACATATGACGATATTAGCCATCTTCTCAGTTCCCTGAGTTGTGAGTGGTCTTTTCTTTATTAAAACGTATGCGTAGCAGGTCTAGCAAGCAGGATGGTCGCTTAGCGCCTAACTCCAGTGGCTTTCAAGATGCCAAATAGACGAGGTGAGACGTATCAGGACGACTGCCAGAATAATGCCTGAGGCCGCGAAGAGCAGGGCACCTTCGGCGCGGAAGACTTCTACAAGGTAGCCATTTAGCAGCGACCCAAACAGCCCGGCGCCCATAAACGAAAGCGAAAAGAATGCCATGATGCGGCCCCGTTGTTCTGCCGGTGCCTGTTCCTGCATGATGCTTCTAGACATGGTCATGACAAGCCCGCCACCCACTCCCCAGAGGAAAATAATGACGATGAGTTCGGTAAAATTTCTCGCAAAGGCAGCGCAACCGAGCAAAAAACCAGCCACTGCAAGCGACAATAATAACGCGCGCCCGGGCCTTTTAACGCCGCCCATCCGCAGTAGCGTCATTGAACTAAGGAACAAGCCCGCGGCATTCGCAATATTCATCCAGGCGAGTTCTGTTGAGGTGCCTTCATAGTTTTGCCGAATGAGCAGCGGCATGGTCACGACGTATGACCCCATTAAAAACAATCCCATCGCCAGATTCTGTAGCGTCACAGTGAGCAACGCGGGGGTCGATCTGACCGTGGTAAAGCCCTCAATAATTGAGTCGACGATATGTCGGGTGAACCCGGCGTCCGAAGGGCTGGTTGATTCGTCTACCTTCAAGGCGGCGAACGCGATAACACCTAAGGTTAGAATCGCACTTTGAGTGCAGAGCACGATAGTAGCGCCAAGTTGATCAGCCTTGGCTGCGATCATGAAGCCCAGTATCTGGATACCGAACTGGATCATACTGACCTTGATCACCAGTTTCTGTACCTTACCTTCTGCAAGTTTGGCCAGCAGGCCGTCCCTAGCAGGTGTTACCAGTGCCTGGGCAGTTCCCATCCATAGTGCGAACAGGATAACGGTCTGGAAACTTAGATGGCCTGAAACAATAATCAGCGTTAACCCTATTGGTCCGAGTGCCGCCGCGGATTGACCTATGATGGCAATTAATCGGCCACCATACCGATCAGCAAGGCTGCCGCCTACCAAGATGAACACCAGGGAAGGCAGTAGCAGGGCCATTTGGGCGACGCCGACCCGGGTTGGTGATTCATTGAGCTGAATGGTGATCAGCCAGGCAAAGACCACCATCTGAATACCAAAGGCTAGAAACCAGCTGCTGTTGGCTAGAAGGTAAAGGTTGAGGCCGCTGGGTCTAAACACTGGTTTTCCTGATAAGGATTTTGCGCATCAAGGTTGAGAGGACGCCAGCGCTAGGCCTTTAAATATGCTGTAAGCAGCCGTGACACACAAGTGTATTTTTGTTGTTGATACTTAATGATCCAGGCGTTGGAAATAGTGTAATCTGGTGACATGACTGAGCCAACGCAACGTTTATCTCGCTTCAAACTGTTCTGTTACGGCGTCACCGATATGCCGCTCCATTTCGCGTTGACGCCCGTTCTTATTTTTGTCCCCAACTATTACACCTCTGAAATGGGCATTAGCCTGATCCTGCTGGGTAACATGTTGCTGCTCGCCCGGGTCATGGATGTTTTTACAGACCCACTGGTGGGTTATTGGAGTGATCGAACCCGCACTCGATGGGGCAGACGAAGACCATGGATTGTTGTGGGCATGCCGATCCTTACCTTGAGCTTTTATTTTCTGTTTTTACCGACGGGTAAGGTGGGCGCGGGTTATTTATTTGCGTGCATTATGGGTCTGTATTTGGCCTTAACGATGATCTTGATTCCCTACTACTCGTGGGCGGCGGAGCTTTCAGACGATTACAGCGAAAGATCGCGAATAACCGGTTGGCGGTCGGCGATAGGTATCGTGGGAAACATAGCCGCACAGGGTGTCCCGATTTTGTTTCTTGTGTTGTTTAACTATGGCGGCGACGAAGCCGTGATGACTATCCTGGGCGTCATGATGGTCATCCTGCTGCCGTTATGTGTCTTGGTCACGGTCACGCAGGTGCCTGAAACGCGTAACTACGTTAGTTCGACGACGCCTATTGCCAAGGGCTTTCGGCTGATGTGGCGTAATGGTCCATTTAAGCGGCTGATTGCTGCCCTGATGATAGGCTCGACGGCATTTAACATTACGACTCCGCTGTACGCTTTTTTTGTCGGCTATGTGCTTGGCGCGCCAAAGATGACAGTAGTGATGCTGGGCTTTTTTTATACTTTTAACCTAATAGGCATTCCATTTTGGGTGTGGTTGTCTAACCAGATTGGTAAGCACCGTGCCTATGCCGCTAGTTTTATGCTGATTGGGTGTGCGCATCCGCTTTATATTTTCCATGGCTGGGGTGACTTCTGGTGGATGATTCCCATATCAATGGTCTCTGGGTTCGCCGGGGGGGCCTTTGCTGCGCTACCTAACTCAATGAAAGCTGACGTTATAGACCTGGATACGATGATGAGTGGAGACAACCGTAGTGCATCCTTTTTTGCAACCTGGTCATTTACCGCAAAGATGTCCGCGGCGGTAGGTGGTTGGATTGCACTGAATGTTCTGGGGATAATCGGGTTTGATCCTCAGCTTGGTGCCGGTAATAGTGAGGAGCATATGCTTGGGCTCCGGCTCCTTTTCACTATTCCTCCGGCAATTTTGTTTTTTATAGCAGCCGCAATCGTGTGGAATTATCCTATTACCGCAGCACGGCATGAGCGGATGAGGGCCACTATCGCGCGGCGCGACGCTCGTCGAGTTGCAAAAGCAACCGCTATTGTCGTCAGTTGAGCTGATATATCGAGGAAAAATGAAAAAACTATCGATCCTGTTAATCTCACTGCTGGCTTTTGGTGCTGAATTAAAAGCAGGCAATCAGTCGATTGATGAACTGCTGGATGGATTTCATTCGGCCGCTGCAAATTCCGACTTTGATGCTTATTTCGCACATTTTTCATCTAACGGACACTTTTTAGGCACTGACGCAGCGGAGCGCTGGTCAGTTGAAGAGTTCAAAAATTACGCTCGCCCAGCGTTTTCTGCAGGTCGGGGCTGGCGTTATCTCGTTCTGAGCCGAAATCTTGAATCTGTTTCAGGCCTTGAGGTTGTTTGGTTTGACGAGATCCTAACGAACGTTTCTCTTGGAAAATGCCGAGGTACGGGTGTCATCGTCAAGGAAAACGGCAAATGGAAGATTGCATACTACAGTTTGACCTTATTGATACCGAATGAGATCGCGGGCTCTGTGGGTGCCCAATCCATGCAGGTAGATACACTGGTGACACCTTTACCCTAGCGGTTATAATTTAACGATGTGACGCCAAAAACTAAAGGAGGAGCAATGTCGGAATTAAGAGAAGTTAAAAGTTGGCCCGAGCAGGAAACAAGAGGACATACGATCCCTGGGTACCGTTACACTTCTGAAAAGTTCTTTGAACAGGAATGGGACGGGATGTGGACCAAGGTTTGGTTGCTTCTTGGCAGAGAAGCTGAGCTACCCGAGCCAGGCGATTGGCAAATGGAAGAAGTCGGATCCGAAGAAATTCTGATGGTCAGGCAAAAAGACGGTGGCGTTAAGGCGTTCTATAACGTTTGTCAGCACCGTGGCAATCCGTTGGTCTCAGAAGCCAAAGGAACCGTTCTTAGACGTTTCGTCTGTAAGTATCATAGTTGGGCCTTCCTGCCCGATGGTACGCTCAACTTTGCACCCGACAAAGAAGACTTCCCCGAAGGTAATCCCTGCAACAAAGTGACTTTGGAAGAAGTGCGTTGCGAGACGTTCGCAGGCTTTATCTGGGTCAATATGGATCCGGACTGCGCCAGCCTGAAAGCTTTTCTTGGCCCCATCTGGGACGATTGGGAAGTACGAAACATTGATACCTGGCAGCGAACAATGGCAAATTCCATGTGGCTGCCCTGTAACTGGAAAGTAGTACTGGATAACTTTAATGAGTCTTACCACGTGCCGACTGTCCATCAGGGTGCGACGCCTGATACCGACAGAAAAGCCATCCGCGGGAACATTGATACCTATTTCAAAGAAACACGGTTTGACCTTTCGGATGAAGGTCATAACCGAATGGTGATGAAAGGTGGCTTTGGCGTTGGTCAGACAGATGAGCAAGGTAACATTATCGACCCGCTTGCGAGCGAGTTGCGTTATTGGGAAATAGACCCCTCCGATTTCAAAGGCAGGCCCGAGGCAACCCGTGAAGCGTTGCAGCAGGCGAAACGCCGTCTTGGGCCGGAGCGCGGATTCACGCATTACGACAAGATTCCTGATGAGCAGTTTACGGACGCGTTTCACTACACACTATTTCCCAATTTTGCGGTATCTCTTTGGTCAGACGGGTTTCATTTTCTGCGTGCCAGACCCCATAGAAGTGATCCAGAACAGTGCCTGTTTGATAACTGGTGGTATGCGAGTCCGGCCTCGGTGCAGAATGTTAATGCTAGAAAGGGCGCGAATACCAGTGCTGGTGCAGAGTTGACGATGCTTGAGTATGGTGGAGCAGTGTCAATCGGCCCTGGAATTGAAGATGATGTGCGAGTATTTGTAACCCAGCAAAGAGGGTTCAGGTCGCGGGGCTTTAAAGGTGTCTATCTATCGAATCAGGAAAAGCGCATCCGTCGTTACCACGAACTGATAGACGACTATATTGAGGGGCGGCAACCTAAACGCTAAGGTGTTCGGTACGGTGTCTTGCTCGTCGCATAAAAGTTCGACAGGCATTTCAGGAAACGGCTCGCCCTGTGAATGCGGGGTTGGAGCCTGTGGCCGGATTTGGCGTTAGGGTGACTAGGAATGAGTGAAGCAGCGACCTACAGCGTGGTTACACTGGAACAAGACCCTGGACCTGAAGCCGGTGTATTAACCGTGGCGCGTCGCCGTGATCATGGACAGCATAATGCATCACCGCGCGGTTATCCCACATAAGCAGATCACCCGGTTGCCAGCGATGTCGAGCCTGATACTCTGGTCTTGCGCTTTGTTTAAACAGTGTTTCAAGCAGCCCCTGGCTTTCGCTTCGGCTCCACCCGTCAAATCTTTGTGTGAAAGCGCGACAGACATACAGGGCTTGTTCACCGGTTTCATCGTGGCGTCGAATAACCGGATGGCTCGCTCGCGGTATCTCAGATGAGTCCGCTTTAAAGAGGGCCGCAAGGCCGACGGCGCTATGTACTGCGGTTAAATTAGCCAGCGTACTTTTAAGCCCCTCGGATAGCTCGTTGTAGGCGATGATCTGATTAGCGAAAGCTGTATCTCCGCCGATCTCTGGTGCTTCCAACGCATATAGCATGGTGAGTTTTGGCGGCGCTGGGTTGTAGGTCATATCGGAATGCCAGTGCTGGTTTACATCTCGCGTCTTACCCGTGTTTTTAAGTTCAATCAGGCCTGGATAGTCGTTCATACTAGCGTAGGGGTGTTGGACCAGTTCACCCCAGCGCGAAGCGAAAGCCATATGCTGTTCCGGGGTGAGAGTCTGGTTAGGAAACGCAAGTACTCGATACTGCAGGAACAGGTGATTAATTTCTTGCCATTGGTTGTCACCTAAACGGGTGACGTCGACGTCTAGGATATTGGCGCCCAGTGGCGCTGAGATCGGAACGACTCGCATGACTTCTATATCGGTAGGTGTGTGGGTGAAGTATAGCGTCAAACCGGCCCGTGCTTCGCTGCCGGGACTCGTTTTCTTGTCAGGGCTATTATCTACAAGGGCTATTATCTCTAAGGGCTATTATCTCTAAGGGCTATTATCTACAAGGGCTATTATCTACATAGACCCTATGTTTATGTTGCTGTTACGCTACGGGTACGCGGTGCGTAAAGAGCGAGGTTTGTCAGGGGACAAGCCCGACGATGTCCGTGAGCACAGGGTCATATCTCATTACTCAGCCGAAACCGTTGTCGGGGGCAAGATAATTTGTAGTTTTCAAAAACCTACTTATATAAACGCACAGCGTTGGCTACCACGGCAACCGTTAAAGTTGCTGTAGAGGCGCTACCAACAAACTCTAGTTGAAAAGGAATCAGGGATGACCGAACAACACATTAACGGGGAATACTTGGCTAAGCGTCAACTGCAGCGGGGTACGGCCGGATGGATCCTCCTGGCGGGACTGGGTGTTGCCTATGTTATCTCCGGTGACTTTGCGGGGTGGAATGAGGGCATTGGGGTTGCTGGCTGGGGGGGCTTCCTGATCGCTGCACTGGCCATGGCGGTGATGTATTTTACTTTGGTGTTGTCCCTGGCCGAGATGTCGGCCGCGATTCCCGCTGCGGGGGGTGGTTACAGCTTCGCTCGTCAGGTGATGGGCCCAACCGGTGGGTTTCTCACCGGTCTGGCCGTGCTTATTGAATATATGCTGGCACCGGCGGCGATCGTTATCTTTATCGGTGCCGCTGTAGAGGCATTGCTAGGCTTCAACGGACCTGTCGTGTACGCGTTATTCTACGTGGTATTCGTCGGTATTCACTTGATAGGAGTTGGCGAAGCTTTGAAGGTGATGATGGCCATTACAGGTTTGGCTGTGTTCGCGATCCTTGCCACTGCTGTTGCACTCGTCTTCGATTTTGACAGCTCAAGGTTGTTTGACATCGCCGCCGACCCAAGTGCCGTGGGCTCATCGGAATTTTTACCCAGGGGCTATTTCGGCATATGGGCGGCGTTGCCATTTGCTATGTGGCTCTTCCTTGCGGTGGAGGGTGTGCCTCTGGCAGCAGAGGAAGCAAAGGACCCAGCAAAGGATGTACCCAAAGGTATTATCGGAGCCATGCTATTTTTGTTGTTCACCGCGACACTAGTGGTGTTCTTGCTGCCGGGTGTCGCTGGCGCCTCAGCCATTGCTGGCAGTGGCGTGCCGTTGGTAGATGCCCTGAATGCAGCCGGTTACGGCACGCTTGCCAAGGCCGTCAATGTGCTTGGACTGGCAGGGTTAATCGCTTCTTTCTTCTCGATTATCTACGGGTATAGTCGGATGGTTTTTGCCTTATCAAGGGCGGGTTATCTACCTCGATTTCTCTCCCTGACCGGCAAGCGCCACATACCGACTTGGGCCTTAATCGTTCCTGGCGTCATCGGTTTCCTGGCATCCTTGTCGGGAGAAGGTGGCCTAATGCTATCGATGGCGGTGGTCGGCGCGACAATTTCATACGCGCTCATGGCGCTAAGTCATATTTTACTGCGTAGGCTACAACCTGACCTGCATCGCCCCTATAAAACGCCTGGCGGCGTATTGACCTCAGGCACCGCGTTGATACTGTCGTTGATCGCCCTGACGGGCGTCTATGCCTACGACCCGCGGGCCTTCTGGTACACCCTGTTACTATTCTTGGTGATTGGTTCCTACTATTTTTTTTACAGTAAGAACCACCTGGTGGCGAGGACGGCAGCAGAGGAATTCGAGATGCTAGCCGAGGCGGAGGCAGAACTCAGCCGAGACTAGACTAGACTCGTCTGGTCTAGAAGCGCCTAGCGATGTTCCGCGATGGCATTTTTAACGCGGTGTTTGAGGCTTAATTGACGTTGATGTGACGATCGATTAACGAATGGACACCGATTTATTGTCATCGATATCTGTCGGTATTAAAAACCATTGGCGTTGTCTCCTGAATTGTCAGCCACCATGCTCGTTCGCGTTGTCGTGCCAGGATTGCTTACCCACTTTCCTGATCGATGGGTATTACCGTACTATCAGCAGCGTTTACATTGTTGTCTTGAACGCCGACGCACAATGGGGTAACCATCACTTTAACTTTTCCTGCAAGATAAATGTCAGATGAGAGGTCAAACTAATGACGCAACCGTGAGTTTTTTTGGTTAAATGTCGGCTGAGGATTGTCAACCGTCAAGCACCTTGTTGAGGTGTTTTTTTACTTATAAAAGGAAGTCGTTCAGATGGATATTGAAGTCCCGAAATTTGGGGAATTATTAGTAGAGCACCTGTCGGGTGTTCCTCAGGATGCTTACCCCTACCTGCTATCGCAGCTTGAAAGAACTGCCGCAGCGCGTTACCGGGGGTGGGCGGATGATGTGCCAGAACACCGTGATGGCATTATGGCGTGCTCAGCTCGCGAGGATGAAATCGCCGATCGCGTCGAGGCGATGTTCCCACCGTCCGATGAACACCGTGAACTGGTCGCAGGCATCATTCCAAAAGCTACAGACACCTATTATGCTGCCTTTGATGGATTTACACCGATAGAGCAGATGTATATCCAGTCCAAAGCGGAGCGGCAGGGTGCCGGTGCATGGCAAACGCTCAAGGGTCTTTATCCAGACAAGGGTGAACAACTCGACGAGCTCTCTGAAATCGAAATCGGAAGCGCCGATTATCTGGACGCCCTGCTGCCTACGCTTGCGTAGTGCGTCGGTTACTTGACGACTGAAGCAATATCTTCAATAAACCGGTCCAGAGTATCCAGTTTTTCCTGGTTACAGTCAGGACCCAAGGTGAAGTCGGGGACAATAAATTCGTTAACCCCGGCTTCAGCGTAACCTGCGATAACATCCCGGAGCTCTGATACCGTCCCTGCGATCTTTGGTGGCTTAGCGGTGCTCTCACGCATTTTTTTCGCGAAGGCTGCGTCCTCTGTTATAAACATTAGCGCCACCGCGGACCTTTGAATGTCGGCAGGGTTGCGTCCCAGGTTCTCGCAGTGTTGATCAAGAATAGCCATTTTTTGGGTCAGTAACGGTACATCACCCCAGACATTCCATTCGTCCGCGTATTGCGCGGTAATCCTTAAAGTGACCTTTTCTCCGCCACCACCAATCAGTAGCGGTAACGTGTCCTGTTTAGGCTTTGGGACGAGTGGGGCATTGTTCAGTGTGTAGTAGTTTCCTCTAAAGTTTGCGGATTCTTCGTTGAACAGCAGCTTGATGACCTGGCAGGCTTCTTCAAGCCTTTGAAGCCGTCCGGCAACGGTGTCAAATTCAATTCCGTACTTTTCATGCTCGTTTTCCTGCCAGCCAGACCCCAGACCTAACACCAGTCGGCCACCGCTGATGTGGTCAACGGTGGCCGCCATCTTTGCCAGTACCGCCGGGTGTCTGTAGGTATTGCCAGTGACCAGCGTACCAAGCCTGATACGGGGGATGCTCGCAGCCAATGCGGCCAGGGTGGTCCATGCTTCAGGAAGTGGTGCACTGGTGTCCTCGGCATTGGGCATAAAATGGTCAGCCAGCCACATACCGTCCCATCCCGATTGCTCGACGTGATTGCCTAACTGTTTCATGACATCAAAGGACTGGTTGGGTTGCGGCCAAAAACTGAATCTCATTTCATTGTTCCCTGTAAATTGTTCCCTGTAAATTGTTCCCTGTAAATTGTTTCCTGTAACAGGTGTCTGTCTTGAATGACGATAGCGCTCATTATGCCCGGCTTTTGTCGGAACAGTGGCGTAAGTTTAATCCCGTTTGGGTATCATTTTTGTTCAAAAACCAATGATTAGCGATCCTGACCCATTAATGGCTGCAATAGCGGGGCATAAGCTAGCAGCAGTATCTTCCCAACTCCATTATGCTGTGGGTATATCTAAACGTGGAGATGAAGATGTCGGATTTTGATGTGGTCATCAGGAATGGGTTCCTGGTTGATGGTACGGGTAGCGAGTCAGTGAAGGGAGATATTGCCATACTAAATGGAAAGATCGCCCAGGTAGGGTCAGTAGCTGGAACCGGTCGTGAGGAAGTCGATGCTGCTAACCTGACGGTTGCACCGGGGTTCATCGACATTCACACGCATTTTGACCCGCAGCTCTGCTGGGACTCTTATGCAACGCCATCTATCGAGCATGGCATTACAACGGTAGTGACCGGCAACTGTTCTTTAAGCCTGGCGCCTATCAAGGATCGTGCAGCTGCGGATAAAATCGTCAGCATGTTTGGTGTTATTGAAGATATTAAAAAGCGTACCTTCGATGAAGCAGTACCCTTTACCTGGACCAGTTTCCCTGAATACCTGGATCATATTCGTCCAAAGCTTGGAATCAACGTTGGTGCGTTAATTGGACACTCGGCGATTCGCCTGTTCGTGATGGGTGCAGCGAGTCAGGAACGGGCTGCGACGCCCGAAGAAATTGAAGCGATGTGCGAGCTCGTAGAAGAGTCTATGACGGCAGGGGCCCTTGGTATTTCCAGTTCCTACGTTGACATGGATGAAAATGGAAGGCCCGTTCCAAGCCAGTATGCGGATATAGATGAAAAAATCGCACTGGCTAAGGCGATGGCCAAGAGCGGTCGCGGTATCTGGCAGATTGTGCCATTTTTCCCGGACCTTAAGCGCGAGTTGGACAATATTCGGGAGTTGGGTGACATCAGCCTTGCGGCCGGCATTCCCTGCAGCCTGCAGCCTGTGCTTAGTTCACCCACTTCGCCGAATGCCGAAGAAATTATCGCCGCCCTCGAGGAACAGAAGGCTCGAGGTGCAAAAGTGTATGGCCAGGTCATGCCGCGCTGCTTTGACCTGAACATGCGCCTGTCGGAAACAAGCATGCTGCTTTTTTCACTACCGCAGTGGAAAGCGATTATGGATCTGCCCGCCAGCGAGCGCCTGGCGAAGTTCAGTGACCCCGGCGCAAGGGACGCTCTTGTTAGTGAAATGAAGAACGCCGCCGGTATGAGTGGTGCACTGCCGTTCCTGACTGTCGGTGAGGTTCACTCGAAGGCCAACGAAGCGTACAAAGGAAAATACCTTGCAGAGATAGCTGAAAGCGAAGGAAAAGAAATTGGCGACGTCATTCTGGATATTGCTATCGCCGATAAACTGGAGACAGAATTTCAGTTAAAGAATGTGATTAATGCCGACAAAGCCGCTGTCGCTGAATTAATTAACCATCCGCTCTGTCATTTTGGTGCATCTGATGCGGGAGCTCACATTACTCAGTTTTGCGGGACGGGTGACACAACGCATTTACTTGAGCACTACGTGCGAGAAACCGGGCATATGACGCTGGAGCGAGCCGTTCATAGAATGACGGGCGAAGTGGCAGCAGATTGGGGCCTGGCCGACAGAGGCACACTGGCGGTTGGCAAGGCAGCGGACATTGTAGTCTTTGATCCAGAGACCGTTACCGTTGGGGATGAACAGTTCGTTGATGACTTCCCGGGTGAAGCCCGTCGTTACGTGCGCCGCGCAAGTGGTTATCATAGTGTGTTCGTTAACGGTGAACTGGCGTACGATGCTGGCGGTTATACAAATAATTTGGCAGGGTTGGTCGTATAAGACAGGCAAGTCAAAACCCGAGTCGACGACTAGCGTTTGCCAGTAACGCGGCGATTGTTGGTCTAAACAAGGACATTTTTTAATTTAGCAGGGTGAGTAAATGAGAGTTGGATTAGCATTCGCGAGTAGCGTCAGTATTGACGGGCCTTCTACGGCAGAGATTTGTAAAAGAGCAGAGCAGGCCGGGTTTGAATCTGTTTGGGGTGGTGAGCATGTCATCCGGCCCGACGACATTGAGTCGCCGTACCCATACACTAAGGATGGCAAGATACCGATGGAGCCGGATACCCCATTGCCAGACCCGCTCATTTGGTTGGCTTACGCGGCGGCCGTCGCACCGAGCCTTCGCCTGGGCACCTGCATTCTGATTGTTCCCCAAAGAAACCCACTGATTTTGGCCAAAGAACTTGCGACACTTGATCAACTATCAGGTGGGAAGGTCGAGCTTGGGCTGGGCGTTGGTTGGATGAAAGAAGAGTTTGATGCGTTGGGGGTTCCCTGGGAACGACGCGGTGCAAGAAATGATGAGTACATAGAGGCAATGCGTGCACTGTGGGCCGGACCACATGCTGAATACCACGGCGAGTTTGTCGACTTTCCTAAAGTGACTTCCAGCCCGAGGCCGGTCAACGGTAACATCCCGATATTGGTGGGTGGTGACACTGATGTGGCGATACGTCGAGCGGTTAAAATGGCCGATGGTTTCTTTCCCGGTGAGGGCGACGCGGAACGGTTGGGCAAGTTACTGGGTCGCGTGAAGACAGCCTGCGATAAAGCCAGCAGGGACTACAGTACGCTTGAGATCAATACGATGTTCGGTTCACAGATGGCTGACCCTGAAAAGGGCATCGACGAGCTAAGAGCGCTAGGGGTTGGCAGAATTATGCTGCCAGCCTTCTTCTTTGCAGGCCCGGGAGGTCTGGACCGGTTAAGCGAGTTTGGCGAGAAATACATCCCGATGACGAAGGATTAAGCCAGCAGCAAGATGATACTGGTGTCACGGTAACGCCACCCCGCGCCTTTTAGGTCGGGGTGGCAAGCCACTTCCCTGCAACAGGGTTTGACCGTTTTCTCGTTAAACGATGCTGAACCAGCCTTAACCTGACAAAGTACCCGCATGCCGTTAGAACATGTCATTACCCAAATCAGCAACGATCGCTTTACCGCTATCGCCTTACCGTTATTCCTTCTGGCAATTGTACTCGAGGCGCTCATTTCACTGCGGCTGCATCGTCAGTTGTACGCCACCAAAGATTTAGGCGTTTCGGTCGCCATGCTGTTGCTCTCATCCGCTGTTGATTTCTTGCCAAAAATCGCAGCTTTCATCGCATTCTTCTATCTGCACGAACTCTCGCCGCTGCGTGACGTCGTTCAACGACAATGGTGGGCATGGATCCTGTTGTTTTTTCTGGATGATTTTGTTTACTACTGGTTTCATCGTGCTAATCATGAAACGCGAATTTTGTGGGCAGGTCATGTGCCTCACCATTCATCAACAAAATTTAATTTCGGGACAGCTTTGCGACAGGGGGTAGGGGAGCGGGTGCACAAATACTGTTTTTGGGTTCCGTTACCGTTACTGGGATTTGATCCACTCATGATCTTCACAATCATTGCCCTTAACCTGATTTATCAGTTCTGGGTCCATACAGAATTGGTAAAAAAGTTGCCCCGTGTGATCGAATGGCTATTTAATACCCCGTCACATCATCGGGTGCATCATGCTTCTAACGTTCGCTACCTGGATCGAAATCATGCAGGGGTGTTGATCATCTGGGACAGGATGTTTGGTACTTTTTCAGAGGAACTTGACGCAGACCCTGTAGAGTACGGGCTGACAAAAAACATCGATACTCATAACCCCGTGACTGTGGCGGCAGGCGAATATCTTGGTCTGTGGCGCGATATCAAGGCTGCCGATAAACCGGGAGACAAACTCCGATACTTATTTCTAGCGCCGGGTTGGCATCACGACGGAGAAGACCTACGTTCAAACACGCTCAGGAATCGTGGCTGAATTGAGGAGGCCGTGATATCGAACGCGGCAACGGTAAGGCATACTTCAACACTACGGCGACCACCGAGGCAATATTCTGAATGTGTTCTTTTTACCCTAATGACATCAAGGCAAGTCCATGAAAAAATTCAAGTTTTGTCCGATGTGCGCCGCACCTCTGGTGGAGCGCGTAAAAGATCGCGTAGAGTGTTCTGCCGAATGTGGTTTTGTGAACTACGACAATCCAACGCCGGTAGCCGCAGTGGTCGTTGAGTACGAGGGCAATATTGTGCTTGCCCATAATCGATCGTGGCCTAATACCTTCTATGGTTTAATTACTGGCTTCGTTGATCATCGCGAGGGACCCGCCCAATGCGCCGTTCGCGAAGTCAAAGAAGAGCTCGACCTAGATGCAACGCCTGCTACCTTGATTGGCGTTTATCCCTTCGAACGGATGAACCAGGTCATTATTGGTTACCACGTGCAAGCAACAGGAACCATAACGCTGAACGAGGAACTCGACAGCTTTAAACTCATGCCACCCGAAGAATGTGTCGTGTGGCCGGCGGGTACCGGTTACGCATTGCGTGATTGGCTGCGCTCTCAGGGCGTTGAGCCTGAGATGATGACACTCCCCTAGGGCCAGCTTGCAAATACCCCGGTCGTAAACCACGACAATCCCACGATAATCCCACGCCAAATAAGGTCAGACGTTTACGTTAGCAACAATAAAAAGCCGCGATAGAAAAATGGGGCCATAGCGTTGCCGCCTAATGTGCGGCCCGCCCCGAAGAAGTTGGGATGATATCTATTGGGGGAAGGTCTGCAAATGGCCTATTGGTCATCAATGTCGCTTTGGCTTTACTTCCTCTTGGGCTTCACTTCCTTTGGGGCTTTACCTTCTCTGGTGCTTTACCTCCTCTGGGGCTTTACGCAGCCTGTCTTGTTGCTGGTGAGACGGGTTAACCGTTGAGTGTCTGTTCTGACAGATTCAGCGGTGTCGCTATTTTTACAATCCTTCCTGGAAAGCCTTTGAAGTGAGGTACCCCCTGTTCATAATCTAAAAACTCCTCTTCGTCAGAACACAGAACCGCGTCGCTCGAGATGAATGCTCCCGCCAGATGTTCACTGGATCGAAGTTCCGGATACCACCAGCCGTGTGGGACCCGTATATGCCCAGACTTCATGGAGTTCTGGACCAGTATTTTTGCGGTCACAGCGCCATGTGCGGTCTCCAGCCTGACCCAATCTTGGTCCTGAACGTTTTCCCGCGCAGCATCTTCTGGATGCAGAAACAGTTTAGGTGAGGGGCTGCGATCACGCAGTGCTTTGATATTTCGTTGCCCAGTTTGAAAAAAAGCATCCTCCCGGACGCCGGTAAACACTCTGTAAGGGTACGCTTCAGAAATAGCGGGTCCTTCCCTGTGGTAAGGCAGCGGGTCAAAACCAAGGTCTTCAAGAATGCTGGAGTAAAGCTCTACCTTTCCGGACGGCGTCGCAAAACCTCGTTGTTGATACTTTTTGAACGCCGGCGTTGGTGCTTCCATGATGGTTGTATTCGCAAACTCTGCAAAGGTGCGACCGGAGCGTGACAGGCGATAGTCCAATATGTCCTCCAGTGTCTCCCATGGGAAATGTTCCGAAAATCCCATGCGATGTGCCAGGTCATGCCAAAACTGATAGGTGCTTGATGCCTCCGGTGGCGGTTCGACGGCTTTCTGGGACAGCGTCAGCCTGGTTGTCCAACTCCAGCTATCGGCGATATGGTTTCTCTCTGTAAAGACATCGCCCGGCAATACATAGTCGGCGAGCATAGCGGTGGGTGTCATAAAGATTTCATGCGCAACGATCAGATCCTGGTTCATCATGCCTTTTAGAATCTGGTGCTGGTTTGGATAACTCATTAGGGCGTTGTTACCTAACGCGAAGAATGCCTTGATAGGGTAGGGGTCACTGGTTGCCATCGCGCGAAAGACGTTGGTTGGATTGGCCATCTGGCAACCCATGACAAGATCTGCGTATGGATATCCCCAGACTTTTTCGGTTTCTTGTTTCAGCTTTTCCGCCACCCGGTAGGTAAACACGGGGTGGTCATCGAACCCTAACTGTTTGGCTTTTTGCTCATCAGAAAGGGCTCCGTGCATGCCTATTTCGGATTCAGGAATATAGTTAGGATTGAAGCCCCCCAAGGTCTCCCCACCGACAACATCCAGGTTGCCTGTAACGGCGCGTAGTATTGAGTGCAGCCGAATCGCCGAGGTGGAAGAAATCTGCTGATCGGTAATTGGCGTCCAGGGGATGACTGCGCCATTCGCGTTAGCGTACATCCGGGCAGCTTCAGCGATTAGTTCCCTATCTACGCCGGTGATCTCTTCAACACGGTCAAGTGGGTATTCGTCTACCCGCTGGCGAAGTTCTTCAAATCCCGTACACCAGCTTGCGACAAACTCCTTATCGTAAAGTTCTTCATCAAAAATGACTTTTAGCCAACCCAGGCACATTGCCGCATCAGTGCCGGTTCGGAGTCGAAGGTGCAGGTCTGCAGTTTCGGCCTGATCGGATACCCTCGGGTCTAATACGATCACTTTGGCGCCACGACTCCGAGCAGCATTAATCGCGTTAAAGATTGGCGTCCATGAGTGCTTGCGTGGGTTATGCCCAAAAAGGACGATGCAGTTGGTGCTTCCCCAGTCGGGCATGGGGAACCAACCATAGGTCAGTTTGTTGACCGCCGCGGTGTTACCCGCACACAGCGCAACGCCACTGATCCAGTTCGGTGAACCCAAAAGGTTCATAAACCGTCGATCGGTGCTGTGGGTCGACTGGGTATTCCAGCCTGACGTTGAAACCGCAAACGCTTCAGGTCCATGTTCGGCCACCACCTTGCCTAGTCTTTCAGAGATTTCGTCCATTGCCTGCTCGTAAGAAATTTCCTCCCACTTGTCTTCTCCCCTTTCACCCACTCGCTTGAGCGGCACCTTGAGTCTGTCTGCGTGATTGTGGATATCCGCAGCGGCAATACCTTTGTAGCAGACATTTGGCGCCAGCATAGGATTGTCATGCGCAATGACCCGCTTAACTTTCCCGTCGGCAACTTCGGTACGCAACTGACAGCCAATGTCACAGATCGTACAAACAGAATAGGTGGTGTTGGTCGCTTTGCTCATGGTGAGTTCCTTAGTGTGTGGGTCGGACTAGGCCATTATTTCTTGTGTGGTTAACTGTGTCAGCAAGGCGTTTAATATACCAAGGTTATCTTTGCCCTGCTTACCGGATATTGTTGTGCGAATTTCTTCCCAGACAGATCCGGCCCTAGGGTAAGTTTTGAGTCCGTTTACGATCAACGCTAGGCGACATGGCAAGATCATAAGCCTGTATAAGGCTTTGGGTGGCGGTTCGCTCATCGATGCAAAGGCAACGTGGTGAAGCTGTTGTTGGCATGATTGTCGGCAGAGTTGTCGGCAGAGTTGTTGGCATCGTTGTTGGAATAGTTGTTGGCAGAGTTGTCGGCATCGTCGTTGACGTGATGGACACTGTATAAACTATATATAGCCGCACACCTAAATATGATTCTGGCGGCAACCGATTAGTTTGGTTGCTAGCGCCGAGCCTGGCGAAGTTTCGATCCTGCTGAAACACCTTCCGGATGACTGCGGTTTAGATGCTAGAGCGAGAGTGACCTTTAAAAGCCCCATTGCAGGAACTTTTAATAGCGTTTGATCTATAAGCGGCGGCGGCGCGTACAATGAGTACTGAAACCAAAAAAAGGCGACACATGGCTTCCGCAATTGAAAAAACGCTGGGTAGTACCGAATCGAGTCTGGCCCTGCTGAAGGTGCTGGCAGAAAACAGTTTTGACTCTATTTTGATAACCGACGCGTCCGCTAAAGGACAAATAACCTATGCAAATAAGGCCTTCAAAAAACTAACTGGTCATGAACCTTCTGACGTTTTAGGAAAGACACCACGAATTCTGCAGGGCAAAGGAACCGACAAGAAAGTTATCGATCGTCTCTCTGTCGCGTTGAAGACTGGCGGGAAATTTGAAGGGAAAGCGATCAACTATAAAAAAGACGGTACTCCTTTCATTATGTATTGGAGGGTTCTTCCTATCAAAGTCGGGAAGAAAATCGAAGCCTGGCTTGCTATCCAAAGGGAAGGGTCGGTTATTTGATCCGCTACCGGGACGCTAAGGAAGAGGCGCTAGAACGCTGATAATCTGGGCTGTCACCGGCCCAGCACCTCCTTGTCCCCTTTTTCCAACACCCGATATCATCAGCCAGTGGGTGCTTTCATTTCCATTAAAAGTGCCACCCCTTGCGGGCATAGTATCTTTCATCAAGCCCCTAAAGAGCCCCTTCCCAATAGGACCCAAGTCCGGCCCGCGCGTCAAAAGTCCGCTGGTGAGTTTATTAGCAGCATTCCAATGTTACCGTTGCCAAGGTTTTCGGATGAGGGGCGTAGATAGTGGCCAGCAGTGTGCTATCGATGCACGAGCTACCGATGCACGAACGACCGCCGATGGGTAATTAGGCCTGCACGCAAAAAACGTTAGGCGCGTTTCGCCAGAAGTATGAAAGAATGTGAAAAATAGCTGCGGAAACGCGCTGGCAATGTTTTCAGCAAGCCATTTTTTTTCTGCACCCAGTAGACCTTATCAACCTTTAATCCGGACATCTGACAAAGGGTTGTCAGCGTGATTGGGTCGAACCAGCAGGTGTGTTCTTCATGAACAGAAGGCTGGCTATGACGCCAGATTTTCCAGGTTTGTTTTGAATAGAAGGGGTTGGGCGTGGTGATCACCAGTGTGCCGTCAGGATTCAGATGCTGCGACATGTTTTCCAGGAAGGTACCAGGGTTTGGCAGGTGCTCAATCAATTCTCCGGCGACAATGGTATCAAACGTTTTCCCAAGTTTCATGGAGACGACATCTTCGTGGCGGGTATTGAAGCCCTGCTTGTTCAAAATTTCAATACCCTCGGCATCAATATCTACCCCGAGTGTGTCGGGGTTTTGATCGCAAATTTGTTTGAAAAGAGATGTGGCTGTCTTGGTCTCCAGTTGGCTTCCCGTATCTCGCTTGCCTCTGCGCGAATCCACGATACCCATGTCCAGAACGCTGCCGGTTAGAATAAAAGGTCGAATCACATCCATGCGATCAGTGACAGACCCTTCAATGGTCAATTTATGCAAACTAATCTCCTGGGACTCTTGGCTGTATCGATGATGGGTTGCGAGCAACATTTAACGTTGCGACGTCTTAGTAATCCTTTAGCAATTCTTGGATATTTTTTGTCCGGTCAGGCGACTGACAGACCCTGCGCGATCCAAAACCCTAGCATAGCAAAACCATAGCACAGCAAAACCATAGCATAGCAAAACAAAGAGGTT
>Ga0209830_10001403_pt1 | contig 21336 bp, 17 predicted proteins | sample ArcticOcean_MG_C_12_FD_187439 | JGI IMG/M metagenome (GOLD analysis project Ga0209830, IMG submission 187439) | Marine microbial communities from western Arctic Ocean - ArcticOcean_MG_CB8_130 (SPAdes) (version 2) | ecosystem: Environmental > Aquatic > Marine > Oceanic | place: Arctic Ocean...
GTCCCCCGCGTCGTTCGTAGTTCCCACTGCGCAAGCCTCACAGGCATGCGCGCTGGTCACGCGTTCGTCTATACCGCACAGTGTCGCCGTACAGGTTGTCTCTCCCCCTGATGCATTGTCCCCCGCGTCGTTCGTAGTTCCCGCTGCGCAAGCCTCACAGGCATGCGCGCTGGTCACGCGTTCGTCTGTACCGCACAGTGTCGCCGTACAGGTTGTCTCTCCCCCTGATGCATCGTCCCCCGCTTCGTTTGTAGTTCCCGCTGCGCAAGCCTCACAGGCTCTCGCGCTGTGCACGCGTTCGTTTGTGCCGCACAATGTCGCCGTACATTGTGTCTCTGTTCCGGACGCATTGTCCCCCGCGTCGTTCGTAGTTCCCGCTGCGCAAGCCTCACAGGCATTCGTGCTGGTCACGCGTTCGTCTGTACCGCACAGTGTCGCCGTACAATTTGTTTCCCCAGACGGTCCCCTGTCTCCCGTTTCGTTCGTAGTTCCCGCTGCGCAAGCCTCACAGGCTCTATCGCTGTTCACGCGGTAGTCTGTACCGCACACCGTCAACGTACACGCGGTATTGGCGCCGTCGGGATCGTCCCCTGCGACGTTGGTGTACCCAGCAGCGCACTTTCCGCACGCATTGCTATTGACGTACTCATTCACCAAGCACTCGCAATGAGTCTCTGACGCGCTCGAGTCGTCGCCTGCTTCGTTGGTCCTTGCCCCGGTGCATGCTAGACACGCGTTGTTTTCGTCAACGCGGTAGTCCGCCGCGCATATGGTGCACGCAGTTTCGCCATTGTTGGTAGCGTCCCCCGCGTCGTTCGTAGTTCCCGCTGCGCAAGCCTCACAGGCTTTCGCGCTGTTCACGCGTTCGTCTGTACCGCACACCTCGAGCAGTCGACGACGGCCTACACCACCGAGTTCGGGGTGCGAGGTGTCCGCCGCTGCGTGGAGTGTCGAAAACTGTGTCGACGAGAGCGCGACCAACGCAACGCCGCATCTTCCGACGCATGTTCCTGCGCGCAGACAAAGAGAAATGGAAAGATTTGAATGAGATGCAGAGAGATTCAGAGACGGCGCGACTTGAAACAGACACCCTGGGAAACGTGAAGGCGGGACGTCGTTGTTACGTACCTAGAGCCCTGCTCGCGAGGCTCCAATCCCGAGGGCGCATCGTCCCCGTCACGCGGGGAAGCGCGAGGCGTGTGACCATAAATTTCTAAAAAAGTTTTCTTTGAACTCTATCCGCGCTTCGCAAAGCACCTTCTCAGGCCTTCGAAAGGTCGGACCGCACAAATCAGTATTCAACACATGTCAGCAGTACAGGCTGGTGTCTATTGTCTCGGACAGGTCCTGAGTGCTTTGGCGCTCTTCCATCCTCTGTGTTCACGGAGAGTCACACATTCCCTCCCAGTGAGTTCCTGGCCTTGTCTCTAGACCTTTCTCTCTCCACTCTTTCCTTTGCGCGATCATCGGCAGTCGGTGGGCGTGCTTCACCGGTGATGGTAAGTCACCAAAAATAAAAACGTGGCGGGGGCAAAATGATTCTCGATGCGACCGAGATTTTCGATCGCCAAAAAATTCAACCGCTCGGATGTTTTAAAAAAGAAAAGAAAAAAAAGGGGAACCACTTGCAAAGGCCGTTTCCTTTTCGTCGCGGACATTTGTCTCGGCATTGACGACGTCGCAGACGGGGGCTGGGCGACGCCGGAGCGGAGTGTGTGACTCCGCTTCGCGCCATGTCGTTCGCGCCCCCCAAGCAGAATACACCCCCCGCGCGCGTGTCCTTCGAGTCCGGGTCTCCCGATCCCGTTCACGGCCGCCTGGCGCGCGCGGCGACTGGTGTTTCGTACGATGTGTCCTCGGAAGACGTAACCGTCAGCCCCGGTGGTACCAGGCGGTTGTGGTTGGTGGAGTCGGAGCGCGCGCCGCGGTCGCCCGGGGTGGCGACCGTCGCCGCGGTTTCGTCCGCTGCACAACCTGGCATCGCGCGAAACCTGGGCTTCGGTGCTGGTACTCGCGGCGGTGCGTGCCGGTCGGAACAATCCGACCCTCACAAAGGCCCAGCCTTTGCCCATCTGTTGCGGCAAAACGAGCTCCTTGCGAAACGCCTGACCGCGGCGCACGGATTTCTCGCCAAGGCGTTCGGGGGAGGCAAGGAGATAACGTACATGACCACTGCGCTGCGCATGAAATCAGGCGCGCACGCGCTGAAGTGCGTCGCCGAGGCGGTTCTGTTAGGCGACGCGCTGCTTGCAAACTGGGACGCGGCGTGGGGGCTGCAGCTGCGGCACTTGACACGGGCGAAGGAAAGGGCGGAGGGGGATTTGGAGCGTGCTCGACGGCAAACGGAAGCCGCGCTCGTTGAGGCGGAAGCGGCGCACCAAGAAACTGAAGCGTACCGAGCGGAAATGGACGCAAACGTGGACCGAATCGAACGCGCCAAGACGATTAGCGACGAGTTGCGTGAAACGAAGAAACGAGCGGAAACCGCCGAGGCGAGGGCGGCGGATGCCGAGCGTAACCTTAAAGCAATGCTGATGGCTGATGCTGAGCATACCCTTAGCGCAAAAACAGAGGCTGAAACGCAAATTACGCAACTCACGAAAGAGTTGGAGGCGACCAAAGCGTCGCTGGAAGAGGCGGTTGAAAACCGCGCGCGCGAAGAGAAAAGCGGGGAAGTCGTGGGGAAGTGGAAAAACGCGTTGGATTCCAGTGCACAAGAAAAAATACAAACGGAAGCGTCCGCGGCGCGCGAGGCGCAAGAAACATCCGTCGCGAGGGAAACGGAAAGTCGGATAAACTCAGAGAAGCTCGCAATCGACGCTTCCGAGGCGCGCGCGCGCGCGGAAACCAGGCTGGACGTCGCGGAGGCGAAGCTTCAACAGGCGGAGGAGGGATGGAAAATCGCCGAGGCGCATACAAGGCAAGCGACGATCGAGGCGGAGGCGGAGCGCAAAAACGCGAGGGCGAACAGGGAGGAGACGAAACGGTGCCAGCAAGATGCCGCGGCGACACAAATCGAGCTGCAGGACAAGGTCATTACGCTCCAAAGCGAATTACAGACAGTGCGGGGTCAGCTGGAGGAGTGCAGGGGCGCGCTGGCGGGCGCCGGCGCGGCGGGCGACGTCGGCGCCCAGGTGCGTTTGATGCAGGAGACGTCGCGGAAGCTTCGGAGGGAACTCGCGGCGGCGGAGCGCGTGCGTTTCGCGGCGAAGATCGTTGCGGATGATACGCAGACTAACTGGATAGAGCGCGCTGTGGATGGCGACGAGGACGCGCTTGCGGAAAGAACGGACCGACAGGAAAAACACGCGGTGACCGAACTCGCGTCGAGGGTCGCGGCGATGCAGAGGGAGATGAAAAATATGAAACAGCCTGGCTCTGGCGGATCCGGCGACGCGCCGAACACCACTCCGGGTACGGTTACCGTCACTGGAAGAAGTCTGACAGAAACTTCCGAAATAGAAACGCTTCGCACACGCCTCGCCGAAGCCAACGCGCACGTCTCCGTGCTCGCGATGTCGCGGGACAAGGCGCTGATGGAGAGCGCGCGGCGGAACGTTTCGTGGGGCGTTTCCACCTCCAACTTTTCGGCGGAGACGGATTCGCCGTTCGCGAGTACCAGTCACGCGCCCGCGAGTCATAACTCCGTTCCACCATCCTTCGCGCAATCGATTCATGGGTACGTGACACCAGCGGGCATCTCTGGCTCACAACCTGTCCCTGCATCAAACCCGAACCCTTGGCCTTGCTCGAAGCTGGACTCGAAACGCGCCGAGGCGGAGCGTTTGGTCGCCGAGGCGGAGTCGGCGGGGCGCGAGGCGTTCGGCAGGCTGAAGAGCGCGCATTTGAAGTTCGACGCCAAGCCGACGGGGGGGGGGAGCGGGTGGGCGCGAGTCAGGGCGTGAGAACGTTATGTCCGGTATTTAAATATGCCAGCAGTACACAGCGGCGCGTCTGAGACTCGTCTTCCATCTCCCGAGTCACGTGACGAAATCGGGCGAAAATCGGTTTGGATTTTCGCCTCGTCACCATCCGCCCTTCTCTACGTGATCCTGCCCTGCTTCCATTCCGGCACGCGGTTCGGGAGTGTTCGCGTTTCTTTGATCATGACTTCGGTGGCCCCTGCGCGCGCGGTGAGTCTCACCGGCCGCGCCACGGCCAATGCCACGCGCGCTTCCTCCGCCAGACGCGCGTCGACGACCGGTTCGTCGTCGTTTAAGAGCGTATCTCGTGCCGATCGCGTCGGTGTTGTGTCCGGTGCGACAACCAGGGCGACGCGCGCGACGGCGCGATTCTTTTCCACGCGGTTCCGTGTGCACGGCACGACATCCGCATGTCCTGCTCGCGGTAACACATTCACTCACGCGGCGAACGACGATACCGACCCCCCCGTGGTTGGCAAGTCGTCGTTCGATTTCGACAAAGAGATGATGGCGGACATGGAGAGGCTGAAAGCGGATTCGCCGTTCGCGGCGGAGCAAGCGGAGCGCGCGGCGGCTGGGATCGTCAAAACCGAATCCCAAATGAAAATGGAAGCCCTGAAAGACGGCGTGGATACGTTCCTTCTGTACGATTTCTTCGTCATTCTGTTCATCCTGAGCTGGCTTATCGTCGGCGTTTTATACAGGCTGGGGTACCACCAAGGCCTGGCGTACGACGAACCGTTTCTGGGGCTGTGGCTGATCCTGTGGCCGTTTCTGTTCCAGCCGTTACTGGGGGTGCACATGCTCGCCACACTGGTGTCGCCCATCATAGGAAAGCTGAAAGACAGGGGGCTGGTGAGCAAGGATACGTGGACGTGAGAGGGTTATTAGGAAGAGAGGGGACTTGTAAACACGCGCAATTTATGCAAAACACTGCACACTCCCGAAATTTCGTCGTCCGGAACGAAACGCCACGAACGAAAGCGCCGTCGGCGGCGGCGACTCTCACAATGGCGTGTCCTGTAGCCGCACCGCTTCGCGTGGCCGTCCGCGGCCGTGCGAACCCGGGTCTGCGCCGTGTGCCTCGCACACATGCGGTCCGCGGGTGTCGAGCCGTGACAAACGCGAGCGCGGTCGACTCGGCGTCACCCTTCGCGCCCGGATGGAGAACACCCGCGATGGCCGTGTTTTGGGATTTGGACAACCTGCGCCCGCCCGCCGGGTATGAAACCCTCTGGGCGTACCGCTTGGTGGAAGCGGCGTTCGAGTTCGCGGACGTGGTGCACATCCGCGCGTACGCCCGGGAAGGCTCCGTGGATGGTGAAACGGAACAAGCCCTCAGAGAAATCGGGGTGACGTTCACCAAGTGCCCGACGATTTCGGAAGGCGCGGATGTGATTCTGAGCACAGATGTTATGAATTTAGTTCGCGACGGCGGTCATCTCGCGGCGGATGCCGAGAACGCGAAGGGCAACGTCGCCGCCGCTGCGGTCAAAGACGCGTCGTCATTCGCAGTCATGGTCGCTACTCGAGACGAAGGCATGGCGGAGTGTCTCGCCTTCGTGTCAGCGCGAAGAGACTTGTGCGACGGCGCACTCGTGGCTGGTGAGTTTCTCGCGAAGAACATGCATCGCCCGCAATTCGCGCGCGCCATGTCCGGAACCGCGGGCGACGACGCCGGTGTCACCGCCGGGTACTGGCGAATCATGACGCACGTGGCGGGCAAAACGAACAAAGGCATTTTAGGTAAATCGAAGCTCACGAAAAACGCGGATGCCACGATTCTGTGGGACTCGAAAAGGCTGTTCGACATGCCGGACGCGGGGGAGGCGGGCGAGGAGGGGACGGAGGAGGAGGAGACGGAAGAACCCACAGACGCCTCCGGCGACGACGATTGGGAGGTTGACGATTTATCAGCAATCGACGCGGCACCGGGAGGATTCGCCGCGATGTTCAGAGACGGCGAGTTAACGCCGTGGCCTCCAGGGACACCCATACCCGAGGAGTGAAGCAATTCGCGTTGTGCACCAGAACTATTAAAATATAAATACCTTCGGTACCGTAATTTCCACGTCAGATAGGTACCTAATATCGATGTTAGGTATCTTCGAAGTTACAAAGACAAATGCTGCATCTGGACCAATACGGCATCCCTGAGAATCTGAACAATCGCCGTGTGGCCCACTTGAGCGGCTATGGACAGCGGCGTCCAGGCGTCATCCCTTGCCTTGTTGACGTCCGCGCCTACCTCGATCAGCGCCTGCACTATCGCCTCTTGGCCCTGTTGAGCGGCGATGTACAGCGGCGTCGCGCCAGTATCCATTGCCTGGTTGACGTCCGCGCCCGCCCACTTCAGCACCTGCACTATCGCCACTTGGCCATTTTGAGCGGCGATATGCAGCTCGTTCTCGTCACATGGGCAACCGTTCTTGCGCGCCCACAGTAGCACCTTCAGATGCCCGCCCTCCGCAGCTTTATGGCACGTGCGTATGTCCCATGGGTAGCCGTTCGCGCGTGTCCACTGCAGCACCTCGAGGTGCCCGCCCAAAGCCGCCGCCGAGCACGTGTCCCGGTCCCACGGCCAGCCGTCCGCGCGCAACACCTTCAACTCTTCGAGCTGTCCGCTCCTCACCGCTGCCTGACAAAGGAGTTCTTGACGCGACAGGCGACCTTGCCGTTGCATGCGCTCCACCGCGCTTACACATCCGAGCTCCATGGCACGCATTTCAACAATCTCCTTAAACCGAAGCCCCGTCGCCGTTACCGCATCGCGCATCCCACGGCTCACCGCTGGGAGCCGTGCGAGGTCTGCGGGATCGTCGAAATACTCAGATCTGAGAATGTGAGTGGCGACGAGGTGGTTGGGGAGCCTGTGGAAGGCCTCGCCCGCGGCAGCATCGCGGCGGCGCTCGCGCCTTTCCTTTCGCGCGCGAGCTTTTTTACCGGACATCGCGTTGGAAGAGTGGACGGTTTTGTGTCCGCGTCGTGCGCGACGTTGTGCCAGGAGGCTTCCCAGATTTTGCGATAAAAATTCCGATTTAGGTCAAAGTCGCTTTCCTAGTCATTCAATCTTTGGCGCGCGCATCGAGACCTCCATGACGTCGACAGCGACGGCACGACTCGGCGTCCGCCCGCGGTTCCGCGACGCGCCCTCGGTGCGCTCCGTGCGCGAACACCGCACCGCCCTCGCCGTTCCCCGCCGTTCCACCGCTGTTCGCGCCAAGTCAGCATCAGGCGAGCACGCCGTGGATGTGCCTTTGCCGACTTCAGGCGCGCTCGCCCCCCCCCCCTGGGTACGTGACGCGGTCGCGCAATGGCCCTGGCGCGGGGGCTTGGAGCCGTGCGGCGAACACGCGGTGACGCGGCTCTCCCAAGAACATGTCACCGGTGTTGTTCCTAACGACTTAGTCGGGTCGCTGTACCGCGTCGGGCCGGGGCGAATAAGGGTCGGGTCCACCAAGTACAAACACTGGTTCGACGGCGACGGCGCCGTGTTCAAGGTGCAGTTCAACGAGGACGGCACCGTGGATGCGGGTACGAAATTCGTGCGCACGAAACGCTTGGAAACCCAAGAGCTGGCGGAGAGGCAACAAAACAACCAAGACGTGGGCATCGCGGTGCGCGGCGCCTGGACGCAAGCCTCCGCGGATTTCCCGCTCGCCAACTTCGGGAAGTTTCCAACGAACCCGAGCAACACGTCCCCCATGTTTCACGCCGGGAAACTCATGGCGCTGTGCGAAGGAGGCGCGCCCGTGGAGATTGACGAGGACACGTTGGCGACAAAAGGACTCGTTAACTTTGAGTCTAAAAATAAATCAGAAACAATGCCCATGGGTTTCTCGGCGCACGCCAAAAAAGACGCCGACGGCGTTTTGTACACCTGGGGCTTGGCGTCGCCGCCCGCGATCGGGATGGCGGTTGGTAAGATTTCGGAAAGCGGGAAGGTTTTGAAAGTAGTGGACCTACCGTTGTGCGCCGCGTCAGAACAAGGCGGAGCGGTGGACTACGAGTTCACCATGATTCACGACTGCGCGATGTCGGAAAAGCACCTGGTGTTCATCGTCCCGCCCTGGCGCCTGAAACCGGGGTTCGACATGAAGCTCGTCAAAGCGCTGGCGGGCGCTGAGTCGTTCGGGCACGCGTTCGCATGGGACGCTGGCAAAGGCGCGTGGCTCGTGGTGTTACGGAAGGACGACCTGTCCGTGGTGGTCACGAGGGAAATAAAAAATATGAGCACGTACCACTTCGCGGGGGCGTACGACGTGTTGGGCGACGAATCCAACGGCGGAAACGATTCCGTGCGCGTTTTGGTCAACGAACTGAACGGCGAGCGTCACGATTTGGAAAAACGGTTCGGGGACATGTACTTAAGTGAGTGGGCCCCGGACGGGTACAACACGCTTTGCGAGTACGTCGTGGATTTGAAAACGGGGTCGCTGGTGAGGGATGCGCCTTTGGTTCCGAGAGCGGAGACGCCGGGGAGCGAGAGTCGGAAAAACGCCGCCGTCGCCGGCCAACTTCCCATGGAGTTCCCGATCGTCGCGCCGGCGTCGTTCGGCAGAGCACCGCGGTTCGTGTACACGTTGTGTTTCGCAGGGTCGGGCGGCGGGTATTTCGACGCGATTCAGAAACTGGACGTTGGAGCTGAGACGCACCAGGTTCGGTTTTTGCAACCGGGCGTGTTTCCCTCGGAAGTCGAGTTTGTGCCCAAACGAAAAAGCGGCGGCGACGAAAAAGAAGACTCTGGGTATTTGCTGTACCTCGAGTACGACTCCTCGGAACATAAATCGGCGGTAGTGGTGCTCGACGCTCAGGACGTGGCAGGGCCGGAACTGTGCCGCGTTAAGCTCCCGTATCACGTCCCGTATTCGTTCCACGGCACGTACAAACACGCAGAGCGGGAGGGAGTTAAGTGAGCGCGTATAAGGCTTAGTCAGGCAACAGTTGCCTGAGAGGTGTCCGATAATGTAATTCACATAGGTCTTGTTTTTACTGCGGAGAGTTTGCAGCCTCTCTATTACACGCCGGCGTTTCCGTCGTCAAACCGCGCCGGCATCCCTGAGAATTTGAACGATCGCCGTGTGGCCGTTATGAGCGGCGGTGTACAGTGGCGTCCTGCCGTTGACCGTCACCATGCTGATATCCGCACCCGCCTCGATCAGCGCCCGTGCCACTGCCTCGTGGCCTTTTTTAGCTGCGAAGTACAGCGGCGTCGCGCCGTTGACCGTCGCCATGCTGATATCCGCGCCCAACTCCATCAGCGCTCGCACCACCGTCTCGTGGTCCTTATATGCGGCGATAACCAGCGGCATCGAGCCGTCATCCATCGCCTTGTTGACGTCCGCGCCCAACTCTATCAGCGACCGCACCACCATCTCGTGGCCATTTTGAGCGGCGAAGTACAGCGGCGTCGAGCCGTTATCCATCGTCTTGTTGATGTCCGCGCCCAACTCGATCAGCGCCCGCACTATCGCCTCGTGGCCGTTTGAAGCGGCGATGGCTAGTGGCGTCATGCCGTTGACTGTCGCCTTGTTGACGTCCGCGCCCGCCTCGATCAGCGACCGCACCAACTCCTCGTGGCCGTTTTGAGCGGCGAAGTACAGCGGCGTCCTTCCGTTGACCGTTGCCATGCTGACGTCCGCGCCCGCCTCGATCAGCGCCCGCACCACCATCTCGTGGCCGTTTTGAACGGCCATAATCATCGCGTTCTCGTTCCACGGGCAGCTGTTCGCGCGCGCCCACTTCAGCACCTCGAGGTGCCCGCCTCTTGCCGCCGCCGCGCACGTACCCACGTCCCACGGGCACGCGTTTGCGCGCGCCCACTGAAGCACATCGAGGTGTCCGCCCTGCGCCGCCATCACGCACGTCTTCCAGTCCCATGGGCGGCCGTTCGCGTGAGCCCACTGCAGCACCTCGAGGTGCCCGCCCAAAGCCGCCGCCGAGCACGTGTCCCGGTCCCACGGCCAGCCGTCCGCGCGCAACACCTTCAACTCTTCGAGCTGTCCGCTCCTCACCGCTGCCTGACAAAGGAGTTCTTGACGCGACAGGCGACCTTGCCGTTGCATGCGCTCCACCGCGCTTACACATCCGAGCTCCATGGCACGCATTTCAACAATCTCTTCAAATTTCAGTCCCGTCGCCGTTACCGCGTCGCGCATCGCGCGGCTCACCGCTGGGAGCCGTGCGAGATCGGCGGGATCGTCGAAATACTCAGATCTGAGAACGTGCGTGGCGACCAGATGGTCGGGAAGGCGGGGGATGGCCTCGCCCACGACAACATCGCGTTCGCGCTTTTCGCGTTTTCGCTTGCGCGTGCGAGCTTCCACACCGAACGTCGCGTCGGAAGACATCGCGGAGGGTGTCGAGTGCGTGTCGTTGTGCGTCGAGGCTTCCGAGAAAGCAATAAAAAGAAGCTCAAGTGAAGATCAGCATCGTTTCAGGCAACGTGACTCGCGACGACCATACCACGCGGCGCCGTCGGTTTTGGTGTGTGTGTGCCATGGCGACGACGTCCGCGAGGTTTCGTGTGGTGCCGCCGCACGGTGCGACTGCGGCGCACCCCAAAGGCACGCGTCACACGCGCCACAGCGGAGGACGGCGCGTGACGAAACGGAATGTGCGACGCGCGTCGGCGGTTGCCGACGCGGCGGACACGACTTCGGAAGCGACGCGCGTGGTGCGCCTGGAGAACGGTCCCGGAGGTGCGACGCTGCACCTCGTCGGGGTGTCGCACGTGCTCGTGGACGATACCGTGCGCGACGTACAAACGTTGATGCGTGACCTGCGACCGGACGCGGTGGTGCTGGAGCTGTGCGCGGAACGAGCGCCCGCCGCGATGACCGCCGCGATGGCTGGCGTGTCCCCAAATGACCTTCCCCTCCCGGCTGTCATCCCGCGCGCGGTGCGTATCGAGGGCTTACCTAAACGGCCGCTTCCCAACGCATCTGAGTTGGAGCTGCTGTCCTTGTTGACCGCCAAGGCGGGCGCGGTGGTCACCCCCGCCGACTTGGTGCGCGACCGAAACACACTTCTATCGCGTGGGATTTTCGGGAACGTACACGTGGACGTTGAAGACGACGATGAGTTCGTTTCAAAGGAAACCAACACAAAACCGATGTACTGCGCACGTCGCGATGATGGGAAAGGAAAGGGAGATGAAAAAAAAGAAACAATTCCGCAAATTTACGAAGTCGCAAACGCAAACGCGCTCGTGTTCCGCGTCGAGGCCGACCCAAACGCGGCGGTCACTGCGGACGTTCGGTTTTCCTGGGGACGAAACGCGCGGCGGGCGTTCGGGGATCGGGACGCGGTGGAGGGAAGAATCGTTACGGGCGCGCTCGAGTTGCTTGAGGACAGGGAGGAGGAAACGACTAGGGATACGACTAGTGATAAGACTAGCGATGATGCAGAAGAAGGCGACGATGAAGACGACTACGAAGACGACGAGACGTCCGAGCTTTGGGAAGGCGTCGCGCTTCGTTTGGCGCTTCAGGCGTCGGCGAAATCGGCGTGTCCCGGCGCGCGAATTAAAATCACGAGCGTCCCGTCACTTCTTCCCACAGACGTGGACGAGGGAGGGGTGGTGTGGGTGTCCGTGTCCGTGGATAACGAACGCACGTTCCCGCCCATAGTGGGCATGCAAAGGGACGGGGATGAGGATGGGGATGAGAACGCGTCGGAGGAAAACCAAAACGAAAACCAAACGAAAGAAGTCCCGTTCGCTTTGGCGGCGCGCGCACTTCGCGCGGCGCGCGCTGCGTTTGCCACGCCCAACACCACACCAGCTGCACGTGCGTACCTTGTCGCGTCCGAGCTCGCGCTTGAGATTGTGACTATTCGTCTTGACCAGAAATCCCCAGCCGGGTTCGAAACCGTCGCGGCGCTTGTCCACGCGATGGCGGGTGGCGTCGGCGTGGTGGTGCTCGGGGACGTTTTGGTTTCGGAAACGTTGTCGCGCTTGGTGGGGGCGGTTGAATCGAATGAAACGGCTGGGAAAACGACGGGCACGAAATTCGCCGCGTTCAAACAGCTGTTAGAGGCAACGACGCGCACGGTGTTTTCACGCCCGGAACGGCTGAAACAGGACGTGGAAGAGGCGCTCAAGGCTTTGGGCGACGCCGGCGAGCAGGATCCGACGACGACGAATGAAAAATCGCAAGACGAAGCGCAAACCGCGCTTTTAGACGCGCTGGTTTCACGACGCGACGATTCGCTTTTTGCAGCCACGTGGCGTGTCGCGGGCGGCGACGATTTGCAAGTCAGTGACGCATCGAAAACACCCGCGTACGTGAGGTCTTCGACCAACGGGGACGACCGAGACGCGCCGTCGACGTACTCGTTTGCTTCGGATTGGAAATTTGGAGAAAACAATAAAGTCGTCGTCGCCGTGGTCGGCGCCGCGCACTTGGAAGGCATCGCGGCGCGCTGGAGACGAGAGACGGCGCGAAAGGTAGAGGGCACGTAAACTTTACAGTCACGACAGTATTAGCGGAGTCTGCGTAAATGCTACCAAGGTATTATTACTCACGCATCGTCCTATTTTTGTTTATTCTTTTCCATCTTCGCCTCCGCCGCTTTCTGCGCGTCCTCAAGCATCTTCCCGCTGAACAAGTCGCTCATGCTGGGTTGGTTGCCCATTTTCTCCTGCATTTCCTTCAGCTCCTCCGGGTCCATGCTCTCCATGAGCTTGGGCATGGCCCACGCCATTAGGACGGTGAAGGCGACCATTAGGAACATGGGGTTTTTCGCCAGCGACCCTAGGCTCAACCCTTGTCTCGGTTCAAAGTACGTCGCGACTGACACGGGCTTTAACAGAAGGGGGTGTTCGAACCGCACCGTGGGGTCCTCGGAGTACTCCGCCACGATTTGGCCGTCGGAACCGATCCGCACCGTCATTGGCGGAAACGCGTACCCCAACGCGAACGTCTCAAGCAAGTGCGAACCAGGCGGCACGTCAAGAACCACGAACGAGCCGTCGGGTTTCACCCGCGTTGCGATCGACTGCCCGCCGTTGACCACCAGCGTGATCTTCACGTCACTCGTTCGCAAGCCTTTCAACGCACCCATCGCGACCACACCTTGCACGTCGTGGTGCTCCGCGGCGACGACTTCGCCGAAATCAATAGCCTTAAGCTCGCTGTGATGCGTGAATCGTGGGGTAGAGGAGACGCGTCAGATGGGAACGCGTGAGGAGAGATGTGGGCGGGGGAAAGTGCCGAAAAATGTGCCACACAGGGCGCTCACGTACCCGACAGCCGTGACCGTGCTTACGCATCCGAGTAACAGGAACATCGCGAGCGCGGAAACGCGCGTGCGAGAGGGCATGACGACCGAAACGCGGGTGTCTTGCGTGTCGCACTCTGAGGGGAGACTGATGAGGAGAGAGCCAAACAGGGTTTTTCGTCAGGAGGAGTTTCGTGAAGAGTTTTTTCTTAAAATTTCGCTTTCTTCGCTCGAATTCGCACCCCGCCCACGCTCCCGTTCGTGAACAGCTCGTGCACAGTTGAATAAAAAACGTCCAGCTCTTTGGTCAAGGCGGCGCCGTGCACGCGGAGGTTCCTTTCGGTGTTTTCCGGGGCGCGAAACTGTGAAAGCCGAGTTTCGATGAACGGAACCCACTTGCTCGTCATCGTTTCCCATTCGATGTTTTCGAAACCGTTTTCGACCAACGTCTTGACGTACGTCTCTTTGGAGGGTAAGTAAGGACACGCCACTACTTCTTGCAGTTTCTTTTTATCCAAATCACTCAAGGGAGCCAATGCGAAGTAGTCCTCTATGTAAATGGACGCGCCTGGCTTGAGGTTTGCGCTCAAAACTGACCACAGCCTGTCGCGCTTTGGGACGTGCAGGATCACCAAAACGCTGTACAGCGCGTCGAACGGCGCGCCTTTGATTTTGATTTTGTTTCTGGGCGCGCCATCTTCGATGTTTTCGCCGTCCCCGTCGTCGTCCTCGAAAACGTCCACGCACTGATGAAAACACGTGTCTTTTAAGCCAAGCATCGTCGTGAATGCCTCCGCAGCGTCGTGAATGTGCCGCTGGACCTCGACGCAGGTCACGCACGTGTCCTGAAACTCACTCGCCAGGCAACGCGCGTCGCCCGCGAACCCGGCCCCGAAATCCAAAATGGTTTTTGGCGAAGAAGATGGTTGCTTCGAATGTAACGAAGACGCGTCGCTTTCGCTGGCGGTATTTTCACCACCACCACCACCACCACCATCACCATCAGTCCCATCGCGTTTCTCGAGTCCGAAGAACTCCGCGGCTTTCAACATGGGCTGGTCATCCAGGTAGTGCATGGATGAGATGAGATGCACATCACGCGCAGTTAATTCGGTGACGTTTTTGGTGCGCAGCAAATCATCCAGCTCGTTCTTCACCCTGCCGTCGACGTAAATACCCATACCGCTGAAGTCCGCGTCCGCGGTCGTTCCGGTCGCGGTGGACGCCATGTTCGTCACGCGCGACTCGAAGCGCAACGAGCCAACCGCGAGCCACCACCCCGCCGGTGCGGCGAAAAGTGGCAGACGTGGCTTTTTCGACGATCTTTTGTTCCGGCGACGTGAAAAAGCGAAATGAGGAGCGTCGAGCGTGTCGAGAACAAGCGCGCCTACAGAGTACCTGGTAAACCGTTCACAACGCTGAGTAATACCTTTTCGGAATCTGTATCCGCTCCCCCTCCCCCAGCCCCCCCACTAAGTCGTGGAAGCCGGACATCGTCTGCAACTCACCTTGTCTATGCGCCCGCGCGCGAAGCGCGACGGCGCTCGGGTCGACGCCTCGCCGTCGGTCGCGCGCGTCCTTTGCGCGGCGACCGCTCGCGAGCGCCGCTTTGAATTCGTCCCCGCCGCCGCCTCCCATTTCGTTGCCTCCCCCCCACCCAGCAGCGCTGAACATCATGTCCTCCTTCGCGTCTGCCATCTCGCGGTTCGAAAAACGCACCGCCGCTCGCTTTTCAAGCAAAGCCTCGCGCCCAGACGCTTTCGGGACGGCGTCTTCCAGACGCTCCGCTGTTTCGCGCCGAAAACGTTTCGAGTCACCTTTGGTATCGTCGCCGCCTCCCGAAACGCCGTCCGCACCGTTACGACCGTTACGGAATCCCAAGATATCCTCGCGTGAAGACCCGAGGTGCACCAACGCGTCATCCTCCGCAAGCGCAGCCGCGCGCGCCGCCGCGACTCGGGCGGCAGCTTCTTGCGCGGCGGTGAGCGGCGCAGGCGGCCGTTCTGGTGGTTTTTTTTCATCTTTTTTCTTTTCGGTTTTTGACTTTTTCGGTTTTGCCGCCGCCGCTGAAGGCACGAGCGCGACATCAGCGGCTCGCCTTTGTCGCTTCAAGAACCGCTTCGCTTCTTTCAGACGTTTCTTCTCCAGCCTGTGGGTTTGGGGTTGTTGGGGTCAGCGGTGCGCAGGTCGATGGGTCAAATTCGTGAAGTTTTGATGTCGCGCGCAGTGGGCACCCCATTTGCTTTGAAACAACAGGGAGACGAAAGAGCGTGCTTCAGGTCTTTGGCTCCATCATCCTTATCATCCTCACCTGTCCGGATCGTCCGGATCCGCGCGATCGCTCTTTTGCCGTTTCTTCGACTCGGATTTGCGTTTGTGTTTGTGTTTCTTCTCTTCGCGTTTGCGCTTCTTCTCACGCCGCCTCGCGTCGCTCGAACTCGAACTCGACGAAGAGTCCGAGGACGATGAGGAGGAGGCTCGGCCCATGGTTGCTTGACCGCGCTGGGCGAGAGCCTCCCAGGCACCTTCGTGCGACACGACCGACGAGAACGACTGCTACTCCACGACGCGGATGCCAGCTCGCGTCCCGCACGCGGGATACGTGCGCAGTGACCACAAGAGTGAGGATTCCGAGGGGGGGTTTCGCTTTGAATAATTCTCGGACGAATCTCACTCTCGAGGACACACCGCGACTGGCACATATCCCGGCATGGGCGCGGTCGCCCGACGACTGGTGCTGGTTGTGGTATGTGCGCTGCTGGCGCTGTGCCCGGTGCCCACGGAAGGTACGCAATCCCCCGCGGCTCGAACCCGTGTCCACCGAATTCCAAGACTTTCCCGAGGGGTGGGCACCCCGCGCATGTACGCCCCACCGACGACTCACCCTGTCCCCCCTCGTGTGCGTTCCCCGTACCCGTATCGAGCAGGTCAATTCTTGACGTATATGGTGAGTCGCGGGGTTAAAAAGGCGTGGCGCGAGCGCCGGGTCGCTGCTGAGACCGGCGAGCCCGCGGAGGGTTGGTTCCAACGAGCGGTGGATTGGATGGACGGACGCGTCGTCGAGGCAGACGAAACATCCACCGGCGACGCGTGTGATGATTCATTCGATCCATTTTTGACACTCGAGGCGCGGCCTGACGGTAAAAGCGCGTACGCGTCGTGGGAAAGCCAAACCGAAATTTCGAGTGACGCAAAATTGAGTGCCAAGACCGCCGACGACGAAGAGGAACCGGTTAAAACAGACGCCGCCGCGGCGAGCGCGAAGAAACAAAACACGGAAGAGGCGGAAATTGACCCGCTGGCGGATCGAACGCGCGAGCCAACCTTCGTGTTCACCATGGGCGGCGACGAAGGCGAAGCGAGGGACGAACGTGACGATAGGGATGATAGAGAAAAGAACATAGACTCTAGAGACGATAGAGACTCTCTAGAAAACAACCGAGAAAAGAACGCGCGCGAGCCCAAGGCGTACCAGCGCGAAAAGCGATCCAAGCCCTTTGGCAACGCGGTGAGCGACTTGACGCAGCGCCCTTTCTCGGAGCGCGCGGCGGCGAGAGCTCAGGCGGAGCGCGAGAAGTGGTCACGAGGTTTTGGGGGCGGCAACGGTGTTCCTTCCGAGGTTACGACTTCGGACGTGCCCACGGACATCACCGTGTTGACCCCCGCGAACTTCGACCGCGACTTGCGGTTCGCGAAGCGGCTTTCGGACGGCGTGGGGCTGGGCGTGGCCGGCGGTCTTGCCGGCGACGTGACCGGTAACGACAAACAAAACCACCCCACGCTGTCAAACACGCACCCCAAGACGCCGCGTCGATGGCTCGTAGCGTTCTGCACGCGGTGGTCACGGGAGTGCAACCTACTAGTCCGCGAGTTCGCGCTTCTGGGTGGGGATAAAAGTTTGCACGATTTCGGGCTCGGGTGGGTGGACTGCACGCCGCCGAAAATGACCTCCTTCTGCGGCGTTCGGTTCGGCGCGATTGTCCATGGGTACCCCACCGTAGTGCTGATCACGGGTGGCCGAGCCGTGCGGTACAGCGCCGTGGACAAGGAGCGCATCGCGGGCGCGATGGCGCCATGGGCGCGGCACGTGGCGTTGGAAATCGACGGCGTCGCGCCGAACGGGGAACGCGCGCAAATCGGGGTGCCGGTTCCCGAGCCCGGTTCCGGGTCTCGCGTATCGCCGATGGACGGCGTGAAAGGAACGAGAGCGTATGACGAGACCGAGCTCGACGCCCTGAGAGACGCGCGTGAGCGGAAAATGCGCGAGCACGAGCGCGTGGAGACGCGCGCGGTCGCCGATGAACGGAGAAAACGGTTGGCGACGGAAAAGGAAAGGGGGACGCGAAAAGCCGAGCCGAGTACGGTGACGACGGCGCCGAAGAAAAGCAAACGGCGCGTCGCGCGAGAAACCGCCGAGGCGAGACGCAGGCAAGAAAAAATCGAACTGTGACGAGGGTATCAGGGGTTGTAGGGGGGTTGTTTTGGTGCGCCGTGGCGCTTCAAGCGGGTACGGAAGATTTCGCCACGCGGGTTTTGCAGAAATTCGGCGAGCGTGTGCTGGAACCGACGACCGCGGAGTTGCGGTGGAGTGATCGGTGATGGACTAACCAAACGATGTAAAGAGACAAACGATGTAAAGGGAATAAAGGTGGAAGTATGGATCATTTTTCGGAGTTATGTCAGAAGTACACTTTGTGTACATCTGGTGGTTGTTGAAGTTTTTGACCAGCCTGAGTGCTAGCACTCTTGACCTCTAGACATAACCCCCATAACCCACCTCCACCTCTCTATCTAGATACGAAGCGTAGCCGCAAGTCTGCCGAGCCCCATTCGTCGGGTACGGCCGAATGGAGACACTCTTCCACATCAGGGTCATTACCCAGGTATTTCATGCGATTTCTTCCCCAAAAAGAGCACATCGCTTTCGCTACTGCGGCCAAATCGCTCTCTCCGTCTGGCTCAAAAAAGCTCATACAGCAATCCAAAGGACTTGGTGAAGAACTCGAAATTGATGCAGGGTTTGCGGCGGCCTCAGACTGTACGTCATCCGGGCTTGGGGGCTGGTTCGGAGGAGGAAGTGATGGATCACGGCCGCCGCACACTAGCTCGCACATCTTCTGCTGTTCCTCCACGAGGTCGCTGTGGGTCTGAGGATGGCGTCCGACGTCCACGTTCTCATCGCCCCCTGGGTGATGAGAATTGAGAGCTTCGTTCGGAACGGAGCTCTGGTCGACGCACATGTCCACGAGCCCCTCGTCGCACACGCCGTCCTTGGAGGGCTCGTCGAGCGTGAAGACTGTGGCGGGTCGACCACACCAACAAACCTCAGGATCGTCTGCGCCGGAGCGCTGTTCGACACACATGTGCGCGAGCCCCTCGCCGCACTCGCCGTGCTCGGAGGGGTTGTCGAGCGAGAAGACCGTATCATCAGTCTTGCTCGGCGGTGGGCATTGCGGCGGTGGGCACTGCGGCGGCGGTGGGCAACGCTTCCGCAAAAACCTTCGCATCCACTCCCCTCCAAGGCCAAGGCTCGCATCCTGAATGCCGCCGTACGCCTGATCATACAGCGCCACGTTGAGGAGCGCCGAGAAGAAAAGGAGGACACCGATGCAGATGGACACGATTCGGGTGGTGAACTTGCGGCCGGAGTCGACGGGCGCGCCGCCTGGAGGACGGAGCGGGCGTCGTCAGAGAGAATTCGCGGAGATGTGGGGACATGCGGGGCGAGTTTTGGATGGATGTTACTGTTATAACAGGCGCGGGGCGACGGCGCCGTGTCGCAGGTCGCGGGTCGCGGGGGAACGGGCGGGCGCGTACCGATGAGGGGGGCTTTTTCGGTGTCCATGTTTGGCGTTCATTTATGTGCGCCGCTTATGCGAACCCTTGCGGGACCCCAGCTCGCGGTAACTTGCGTGCGACAATCAGATGTGACGATTCCAGAATCGCGATTTGGGACACTGTCAGCCAATCAGAATGCCGCTTGTCAAAATTGGCCGTACTCGGACTGTTCAACAGCACAGAACGACAAACTTCGAATGTGTGAGGGGGGGCGCGCATAAACACTGACACGCACGCCACCGCAACATGGTTCGCAGAAAAGACCCTTCCTCGAACTCAACCTTCGAGGCGTCGGGGGAGGAGGAAGATGTGTCGTACTGTCTGGTGCGTACCGGTCACTTTCCGCATCCTCCGTTGGTTTTTGGCGCGCGTTCGGCGACGATTTCGGTGATGCAAAAAAAAGCCCCCGCGCCGGCCAGATCGCGCCGGCGGCGCGTGGTTCCGGAGGCGCCCGTCGCACGTACCGCGGAGGGTTGGGTGCTTCCAACCGAGGCGACCTCGATTCCCCGAGGTACCGTGGCGTGCGCGTTACCCAAACGCGCGCACCGCGCCCCCACCGCGCCCCAATCGAACACCCTTGCCTCTCTGTACGACAAAAATTCGGAAATTCGGCAAGCCCTCGAATACGGTCGAAACGACGCGTGGCTAAGATCTCCGTTTCGAGAGTTTCCAGAGACTTGCGTTTGACGTGATGAAGTCGAAAAAAAAATCAGGAGTGACATAAAAACTAACCCGTATCCCTTTCTTCTTCTGTTTTTTTTCCCACTCACCACACATCCCACCAACCCAACAGTCCTGTAAGCGCTCTCGCCTGAAATCCTGTTTCAGCCCGGGCAGGGCGTGTTGCGCCGAATGTCTGCGCCGGCGTCGCGAGCGCCAGAGCGAAAAACGGGACGTCGCGAAACGACAGAAACGCGCGCTCGAGATTTACGGGGGTTTTGCCGGGCCACCTGGTTTGCACGGGCTGGTCGGGAATGCTTTGCACGGGTTACCCGGTCCTTTAGGGCATCTAGGCCAATCGCAGTTAGCCCAGCTAGGGCAATGCGGCGCGATGTCCCACCTAGGGCAGGTCAACGCCCTGTCGCACATGGGCGGCGTCGGGGCGCTGTCGCAGTTGGGCCAGGTTGGCGGGTTTGGTGGCTTCGGGGCTATGTTGGAACAACGACGCCTAGGCCTAATGGCGGCGCACGACCTGATACACTGCCACCACCCCGGTTTGGTCGGGACGCAGCAGCCGCACGCGGGTGAGGCGGCTTTTCCGGGGCGAACCGCTTCCCCTCCTCCCGTCGCCGCGGCGACAGGGGGAACCCCCGGCGGCGTTTCCCAAAACGAGACGAACAGCGCGGCCGCGCTGCTGCAGCTCATGGGGGGCGTGCCGATTGGCGATGCGGGTGCGAGGGATACGCCGGGGATTGGCGCGACGCGGGAACTGGGGCGCGGGCACCAACCTCTCGCAGCGCAACAACCGGGAAACGCGACCCAATTTGGAAAACAAATCTTCCCCCAGTCCGCCGCGGCGTGGCGTTTAGTGGCGGGCGAGAGCGGCGGAACCGCGGGTGGGGGTTCGGGGGGGGGTGACGCACCGGAAACCGGACCCGGGACCGGACGCGAGCGGGGGCTAAACACGCAGGCGCCACACACGCAAAACCAACAAACACAAAACCAACAACAACAAGCCAGGCTGCCACTCGCCTTGCTGCAACACCTCGCCGCGACGGGCGGCTTGGCCGGAGGTGGTGGCCAGTTCAGCACGCACAACCCGCACAACCCGCACAACCCGCACAACCCACACGACCCACACGACCCACACGCCGGGACGTTGCACAACCTGCAGGTGTTGCAGAGCTTGCAGCAGCTGCAGCAGTTGCACTCGGCGGCGTCCGGACCGGGGGCGGGCGGGTTCCACGGCGACGCGGGTTTGGTGCCCGGCGACTTTTCCCACCGCAGTTTGGTCGCGCACGCAAACCGACTCGCGGAGCTTCACACCCTGCACAGTTTAGGGGCGGCGGCGGCATTGGGGCACGGGGGGTCGCCGTTCGCGAGTCCGCGTGGGCTGCTCAACAGCGCCAACCTGTTAGGACTCGACGTGCTTCACGTGCTGCAGGCGCAAGCAGGCAACGCTCCGTCCGACGGCGGGGGGGGCGGCGGACAAACGACCGCCGCCGCGCGACGCCGCCGCGCGACGCGTCACTCCGCGGGTGCCCTCCACTCGGCGACTCCCAACCAAGCCGGGGTCAGCGCTGGCGGGCTCGGTGGGTTCATGGCCGCCGTGGCGGCGAACGGGGACGCGGCGAACGGGGACGCGGCGAACGGGGACGCGGCGGGGGCGCTTCTGGGGTTTCAGGGGTTTCCG
>Ga0209830_10001422_pt1 | contig 21185 bp, 10 predicted proteins | sample ArcticOcean_MG_C_12_FD_187439 | JGI IMG/M metagenome (GOLD analysis project Ga0209830, IMG submission 187439) | Marine microbial communities from western Arctic Ocean - ArcticOcean_MG_CB8_130 (SPAdes) (version 2) | ecosystem: Environmental > Aquatic > Marine > Oceanic | place: Arctic Ocean...
TGATCTGTTTTCCTTTGCCGGTGTCGATGGATTTTTCATCATCATCATCTCCTGTTATTAAATGAGTATTGTTTTCTTATTTGGCAACGTAACAAAGTCTGTGTGTGTGTGTGTGTGTGTGTGTGTGTTCTAAACTCTGACGCAGTTTGTATATACGCGTAATAGTATTAGGTAGTATAGGAAAGTATTATGAGAGAAAAAACAGTTATTTGTTCCCCTCTACTTTCTTTTATCATCATTTGGGGCTGGGAAAGAACAGAATATAGAAAAATAGACCTCTGTTTTTGTAATGAGAAAATTTACATATTTATCATCAGACATCATCAGTGCTTTCAGTAGGGAAAAGAGAGCGCATGTGTCTCAATTTTTAGATATTTTTTTTAAAAGTTTTTGTCGTTTCGCGGAAGTTCCCACAATAACATAAAACACACACACGTAATATATATAGAGAATAATAATAATTTTAAATCATACCATCGATCAAATTACAGTACTCATATCACTACTAAGACATACGGTTTCTACTGGTCATAGATTTGCAAAGGTCAGTCTCTCTCTCTTTTTCCGCGTTTTTGTCCGCGCGCGACGGTTATTTTTTTAGAAGTCAATCCATGATGTTTGAATTTGAATTCTTGAACATCGTCATCTTAACACGTATGAGTTTACGTTCGATCTGTTTCAATCGATCGATCGCGATGATTACGAAAGAACTCTCTCTGTCATCCTCTGTCATCCTCTGTCTGTCCGTTCTTTCGTTATATTTTCGTTCGATCTGACTGTACAACTGAAGAGCGCGCGCGCTCACAACAGCTCGACCGTCGATATCTTGACTTTGGGGAAAATTTTGTGTCAATAAAAATAACGGTAATTCGAAAACGAGTGTCCCAAAATCGCTTTTGCTGTGTGCTGCCCATGCATGCTCTGCTGCAGAGATTTCTTAGACAGAGCATACTTACACAGCACCAGCAGCAGCAGTGCCAAAAAGCGTTATATTAATACTATTAATACGCGCGTGAACAGTATTTGTTTGACCATACACAGCGCGTACTAACACCGTTTATTACTAAACAGTCGGTTTAAATCAAACAAATCAGGAGCGCGCACGCACATTGATATACTTACTATATCGTCAATAAAGTAATACGCGGAAGACGGAGGGAGAAAAAGAGACCGAGAGAGAATTGAGATATTTATTTGTGAATATTTTTAAGTGCTGCTGATGATGATGACGATGATGACGAACAAATACGCAACAAACAATAGTAATAATAATAATGCGATGAAGATATTTTCGTCTCGTAATAATAATACGAAGCAGTTTATGATGAAATCAAGAACGAGTACTACTCAACAACTACAACAAAACTCGAAGGCGAAGAACAATAGGACACAAATTGTCAGAGCCGTTTTTGAACGATTTACGGAACGCGCGATTAAAGCCGTGATGTTAGCTCAACTCGAAGCGAAAGAGAACAAGTTCTTACTCGAAGTCACGCCGGCGTGTTTAATTCTCGGTTTAATGGTTGAATCGAAGGATGTGAGCGAAAACGGTTTTTTGAAAACCGGTGTCTCAGTCGGTCGCGCGAGAGATGTTTTGAAAGACATCGCTTCGTCGTCATCATCAACATCTGCTTCTTCTGCTGCCGCCGTAGCAAAGAATGGAGGCAAACCAATCGCGCCCGGGAAAAAATCCTCCTCTGGCTCAAGCGACGTCCCATTTTCGAAAGGTTCGAAGGTTTTGTTTCAACAAGCTTTGGAGTTGAGCGAATCATTAAATGTTGGATATATTGCGCCAGAACATTTATGCATCGTCGCGTGTAATACGTTCGACGACGACGAGATCGTCATGTTCTTTGAAAAGCTCGGCATCGATCGAACTGTTTTAAGGAACGCCGCAAACGCCAAATTACAGGCCGATAGCGATATGACATCTTCCTCGGGTTCGAATTCTTCGTCCGATTTTTCTTCTTCCAATAATAATAATAATGGATTACAAGCGAAACGACCGTATCAGTCAAACACGCAAAATGGGAGGTTGACTCAAGACCAACAAGTTGGCGTCGGCGCGGCGGCGGCCAACGGAGGCGAGGCAAATAAATCTGCTTTAGCATCGTTTTCATTCGATCTCACAGAAAAAGCGCGTCTCGGACAAGTCGACCCAGTTATTGGTCGAGATTTCGAAGTCGAAAGATGCGTTCAAGTGTTAGCGCGAAGATCTAAGAATAACCCGATTTTATTGGGAGAACCCGGCGTCGGTAAAACGGCTATCGCGGAAGGTTTGGCCATGCGCATAGTCTCAGGAAACGTCCCGGAGTTTTTGCTGTCAAAAAAAGTTTGCTCTTTGGACATTGGTCTGATCATGGCTGGCGCGAAAGAACGCGGCGAGCTCGAACAAAGAGTGAAGAACATTTTGCAAGAATGCGCCGAGTCAAACGGCGAGATCATTTTAGTCATCGATGAAATCCATACCATGGTTGGCGCTGGTTCAGTTGGAGGTGGCGGCATGGATATTTCGAACCTAATGAAGCCTGCTTTGGCGAGAGGTCAGTTAAGTTGCATCGGTTGCACGACATTGGACGAGCATCGTATGTACATCGAGAAAGATGCCGCCTTGGAAAGACGTTTTCAACCGATCATCGTCGAGGAGCCGAGCGAAGAAGAGGCTATCGAGATTTTGTATGGTTTGCGCCAAAAGTATGAACAGTTTCATAACTGTTCATATACGGACGATGCCGTAGAATCTGCAGTACGCATTGCCTCTCGATATATTTCCGACCGATTTTTGCCAGACAAGGCGATTGATCTATTGGACGAAGCCGGTAGTCGCGCAAAAATGCTCACGTATGAAAAGAAACAGGAGGCACTCGCTGAGGCAAAAAAAATTTCTGATGCTAACACTGAAGAAGATACTTTAACGCCTCCGAGTGAAGAGCTTTACGCTCTCTGGAGTGAATTGAAAACTATCCAGCAAGCGAAGAAGCTAGCCGTCGACGCCGGTTTATTCGAAGAAGCTCAAACTTTGAAAACTCGCGAAGCAGAAGTGACTGAAAGATTGGAGCACATGGATTTGACAGCGCACGGGTTAACGATGTCATCCATGGGAAACAACGACCGCGTCGTCGTAACGAGCGATGAAATTGCGCACGTTGCCACGGCGTGGACGCGCGTCCCTGTGACAAAAATGTCCAAAGACGAAGCACTCGTATTGCAAGATATCGACAAGAAATTGACGAAATCTGTCATTGGACAAGATGTTGCCGTTCAAGCAATCGCTAGGTCGTTACGCCGTGCCAGATGCGGGTTGGCGAATGAAAATCGCCCGATTGCATCGATGATGTTCGCCGGCCCAACCGGTGTCGGTAAGACTGAGTTGACAAAGGCGTTGGCGAGAGAATACTTTGGCGACGAAGACGCGATGATTCGCATAGACATGAGCGAGTACATGGAACGTCATACGGTTTCAAAGATGATTGGTGCACCGCCTGGTTATGTCGGGTTTGATGGAGGCGGTCAATTAACAGAAGCCGTTCGTAAGAAGCCTTTCTCGGTCGTTTTATTCGACGAAATCGAAAAAGCGCATCCAGACGTTTTCAATATCATGTTGCAAATGTTGGAAGATGGAAGATTGACTGATTCCAAAGGCAAAGTGACGTCTTTTAAGAACACGATTATCATTTTGACTTCGAACGTCGGCTCTAAAGTAATCGCTAAGAACGGTGGCGGTGGCTTAGGATTTGACTTATCTCAATTCGATGAGAACCCGCAAGAGGCGCAATATAATACTATGCGAGATAAAGTTCTTGACGAGATGAAAAATTTCTTTCGCCCGGAGTTTCTTAACAGGTTGGATGAAATCGTCGTCTACCGCCAATTAGAAAAAGAGGACGTTTTTAAGATTTCGACTTTGATGTTGAACGAAACCGGTTCTCGTTTACTATCGAGAGATATCGGTTTAGCTTTAACTGAATCCGTCATGATACACTTGCAAAAAGAAGGCTTTGATAAAGAATGGGGTGCTCGTCCAATGAGAAGAGCGGTTCAGCAAATCATCGACGACAACGTCGCATCTGCCGTGTTAGACGGAACTATCGCAGAAGGCGACGACGCTTTAGTCGACTTTGATATTGAAGAGCAAAGAGTTATCGTCACAAAGTTAGAAGATAAAGGCGCTCTCGTCTGTTATCAATACGTTCCAGAAGTCGTTGAGAAGAAAGTAGTCGATGTCATTCATAACAAGACGCCAACAACAAAAGTGCCCGTTACTACTAACAAGGTCGAGTTAGTGTAAGAGATAATAAGTAAAAGATAATAAAAAGAAAGAGAAGAAGGCGCGTCTGAAGAAGAAGAAGAGGAAGAAGTAGAAGAGTCAGGACAGAGAGAGCGCGCGCGAGAGAGAGAGGAGAAGTAATTGTATACGTGTAAACTAAAATTGTTCGATTGATAATCGTGATGAATGTGATAAATTAGTTGTAATATCAATTAATCAATTAATTATATTTAACCCGTCGTCAACGCTTTTATTTTACTCGTGCGTCCTTTGCGTGTTCTGCCGCTGCTGCGAGCAAACACATCGGCCAGCAGTGTCAGCCAAAATCAGTTCGATCGGTTAGTTGCCGGTCTAAAAAAGCAGTTAAATTAAAGTGTTGTTAAAAAAAAGAAAACGCGTCAAACGTCAAAATCACCATCAAATTTACATATTTATCACAATAGTAATAATAATAACAAATAATAGTAATAATAATAATAATAAATACGAGCAGAGAGAGCGACAGAGGTTGAACTGTTAAGCATTATAATATATAAGTAAACACTAATACGAAGTAATAGGGAACAAATCTAAGTCAACCGCACGAACGAACGAACGCTCATACATCGTCACATAAATAAATCAGAATAATGTTTACGAATAATAATAATAATAATAATAATAATAACAACAACGATGCGACGAATAATAACAGTGTAAACAATAAGGTCACGAAGAACGTGAACGCTAAAGAACTGAGAGATATTCTAAAAGATAAACATCAAAAAATGGAACACATGAAAGAACGATTGAGAGTTCCTTCTCAACTGATTTCCGTGGTGAAGAAAAGTGGTCAGAACACTTCCTCAGATATTGAACATAATAATCATAATCAACAACAACAATCGAATAATAGACCATTACCGATGTGGAAAGTGATATTGACCGTATTGATCGTATCATTATTAGCTCTAGCATCGAACCAGTTCAGATCTGCGGAGAAAGATTCCAGAGGATCGAGGTCGGACGCCGAGCACATAAACCCAAATCGCGAGAGCAGAAAATGGGGATCCGCTCTGAACTTTGAAAGAGCGGATGGAAAGAAATGGACGACTGAGAGAGTTTTAAAACACTTCAAATTAAGGAACCCATCCGAGCTGATGTTTTCGCAAAGTTCAACGAATACTTTTGAAGAGTTCGTGAACGCTATTTCGGACGAGAATTTACACGTGGTCACGTTAGATGTCTCGAGATCTTTATCGTACAACGCGAAAACTGGGAAACAGTTTGAAGTACCGGTGATTTCGAAATCTTCGTATTTACCGCACGAGAAACAAAAGGGGGCGATGACTTTCGATGAAGCCGTAAACGCGTTTATTCGCATGGCTACTCAAAAGGGATTACATATAAGGTTTCACGATCCGAGAATATTCAAAGCGGCTTTGAAAATGCTCGACGTCGAAGTCGATTATGGACGTTTACCAGGACCGTTGTTCATCGAAGCAGAGGTTCTGCCTGGACCAGAAGCCGTTCTTCCTGAAATGTCTTGTCAAATGCTTTACCCAGAAACGTATCCCGGTGGATTTCCACCGAAAAATTTAAAAGCCGTGCAAGTTGCTTCGTTGACTGATAAAACGGTCGTCGTTCCGTTTGACCCAGTATCGTTCGTTGGAGCGGTTTTCGATCACGTCCCTGGTTCGATATTAATGTTAGGCGTTGCTACTATGCATCAATGCGATGAAGAGGTAATAATCGCGAGACCTGGTCCGACAGAAGGTGAACGACTCGGTGCGTTTTTAGGCGGTGATGATATCGAACTCACGGCGGAGGAAAACGCGCAAATCGATCAGGAAGAATTAATGAACGTCATAAAGCACACCGCGAATGCAATGATTGGAGACGATGGACGAGGTCGAATAGGAAAATCAGCTTTGGATGAAGTTAAATGGAGGAAAGATGCGAAAAAAAATAATAGAAAATTGATGCAACTCGACGCTTTGAACCAACTTTCGGTCGAGGAAACCGAAATAGTCGCTTTGAAAGAGTTGGGATATCCGCAAAGAGTGGTTGAGTATTCGGATTTTCCAACTGGGTATGGTGAATTCGACGTTCATATCGCAGCGAAAACTTTGCAAATGACAAAAGGATTGAGTTGGGATACTGGTACAGATATCGTCGCTTTATTGAACAACGGCACGTTCACTGGCGACGTTTGGTTCCCGGTTTCGGCGTGTTATCTCGCCAAGGGTGGTACGCACCCAGGCTATTTACAAGAACTTACGGCTACGAAATTAGGCTACTTAATTTTTCTTCGCGGTCCTTTAATGTGGGCAGACTTGGACGTGAGAAACGCTTTAAGGAAAGAGTTAGACGCCGGGAAAACGGCCTTTGCTGGAGATTTTAGAGCGTTACCGTACGGCGACTTCATAGACAGAAACGAAGTGTTTTATTTCATGGAACCACCAGGACCACCGGCACCAAAAGTGAAGAAGGAGAAGAAGGGATAAGTGATAAAGTACTCATAATAATAGTATATACATATATGTATACTGTAGTAGCAGCTTTAATTTTTTGAATATGTTGGCGTGTTGTACTACCGAGCTTATTCCTCCTTTTTTCCATTTTTCGTCCTTTTCCATTTTCGTCTTTCTGTCTTTGGTCGTTTGATATAATAATTTCTCATCGAATCAGACCATCAGAGACGACACAAATAGTTTTACATATATATATATAAGAGATGGTTTTAAAGACAGAGAACTGCTCATTCTCAGGCCTCCGTGTTTTCCCGGGTCATGGTACGTATTCGTCTTGGTGTTTTAAAATTCGCGCGATATCAATCGAGGACGCTCTGCGCGCGCATTCTCCACATTTAGGCGTAAAAATGATTGAAGTCCTAAAAAACAGACTTTTGTTGGGATTTCTTACTCATGTCACGTTTTGAAAAGAATGCGCGCGTTTGTTTGTTCCTCTCGGACCTTGCGAACGTTCTTCCATTTGAAAGGATCAGGTTTATGTAATTAAATTATACTTTTTGCGTAAATATATCTTTTTCGTGATCGTCCGTGCGTCATAAGCGCGTATCGTTTCAGTCGAAGTCTCTTTTTCTCCTCGTCGGTCTCGCCAAGCAGGAAATTCGCTCGCCCTTTGTTCCTCTTTTTAGTCTGCAGACAGACAGCGTGAAGTTTTTGATGATGCTGCTGGTGAGAAAGAAAGCGTGCGTCAAAGTGGCGTGCTCATACACACACACGCACACACACGCACACGTTTATTGAATATAATAAGAAACGACAACGAACAAATACACCCTCGCTTTCATGTGCACATATATATTTATACTGACATATCGAATTCTTCTATCATTATACGCTATACATAAATATATAGGCATGAGAACATTCTTGCGCGATTCGAGAACGTTCTTGTTCTTAAACGCTAAAATCAAGTCTCTCTTTGGTCAAAGGAAGAAACCAGCGAAGATTGCATGGACCGTCGCGTATAGAAAAGAACATAAGAAAGACCAATCGACTGTTGTGAAGCAAAAGAAGAGAAAGATCAACAAGAACGCGAGTAAGCGCTCGTACGTCTCTGCGTCTTTGGAAGTTTTACAAAAGAAGCGTCAAGAGAAGCCGGACGTTCGCGCGGCGGCGAGAGCGCAAGCTTTGAGAGAGATCAAAGAACGTAACGCAAAGAAGAAAGCTGGTGGTTTAAGCTTAGGTGCTAAGAAGAAGTAAATATATATGTTTGATCCATCAGTAGTAATAAAGTTGTTAGCAAAATCCATATGAATCGTATATCTTTTAAACTTTTTATTTAAACTCCTCGTCCCTTGTCCCTCCTTTCGCCTGCTACTGAGCCTCGCCTCCCTCCATCATACGGACCATCCTCATCAGTCCTTCCTTCCGTCAAAACGTCGAAATGCTTCACAAACAGTCAAAGTTATAAACTGATGGCACATGGACCACGTTCACAATGACCTTCAAAAGTTCAAATTTGGAATAAAAAAACGAAATAAATCATCAGATCGACCGCGCAATAAAAAGAGGACAGACAGTTAATACATATAGTTAATAGTATCAATAAACTAAAAATTAAATTACTTTTATCTCTGTCTGTTCGTTATCTCTCGCGATATAGTTTACTTTTAACGGAATAGTGGACCTCTTACTCGAACTCGTCGTCGTCAACGACACAACATCATCGGCGTCTGTGGAAAAAAATATTCTATTTTCAATCTCGAGGAAGAAGTTTTTACATAGTGCGAAGTATTCTACGCAGAGAGACTTATGAGTAGTATTTGGATGAAGCTTTCATCGAGGATGAAAACAGAAACAGCGACGACTGTGAATAAAACGATTCAGAAAAACAACAACATCAACAATAAGCAAGATATGATTATGAATATGATTCAAGAGTTCTATCAATCGGAAGATATAATAATCTTATTAATATCGTGTTCGATTTTCTTCCTCCTGTATTCAATCACGAAGTTCTTCTCTAGTGGAAGATCGAAGCACGCGTGGTATCTCACGTTATATTCATCATTCGTCTCATCGTTCGTTGGAGTCTATTACGTATATCATTTAATTCTAGATGGTTTCACGCAAACTATATCGAACGAAACAGTGATTTCGAGATATATTGCGTTGTTCTTCATTGGATATTGCGTGATGGATATCGTCCTCGGGTCGATTCATTATCCGGACGATTCGAGGACGAAATCGTTCGAGGACGGGTGGGTCCATCACGTTCTATATATAACGATTTGCTATTATCTCGTTCATCATGAAATGACCGCGTTCTTCGCAGTCGCCTTGATTGAGGAAATACCAGTCGTCTTATTATCGTTCTTCGAAGTGAGAAATAAGGAAAGACCGAGTTTATTGTTTGGTATTTTATATTTCCTGACGAGGGTCGTGTTTCATACGGTTTTGATTTATAAGGTAGGACAGTTCTCACATTTTATCTTATTTTCCGGAATGGTTTTATTGACTTGGCACGTTAAAGTGTTTCAAAGATGGGTTCGCGGCTATCTAATGCGCTCGGCTTCGAGAAAACGTATGAAGTATAGACACAAAATGTTAATCATGTTATCCATGTTAATCACGCAAGTTCTAGTGCATTCGTACGCCGTTTGGGATTTAGTCACACAAAAGTACGAGCAACAACACGCGGATTCTATCCCAGTAATTGCCTTACATTCGGCAATATTCCTTTACTTTTTGACTTTATTCGGGTTGATGATTCACGACGTGTATTGCAGAAATTTCATCATGACTTCAATTGGGAAGAAAAAAATCATTTATAACATTTCGTGGGAAGATCCAGCGATCGATCATACAGTCATGCACATGACCCCAGATGATGTCGTTCTAACAATCTCCTCAGCCGGGTGCAACGTCTTGGATTACTTATGCGAAGGGCCAAAGAAAATTATTGCCGTTGATATGAACGCCGCGCAGTTGCATACTTTGGAATTAAAGCTCGCGTGCATCAAAGCCTTGACTTGGGAACAGTTCTTTGCCATTTGGGGTCGTTCAGATTTCAAAGTGTTTACGCAAGTTTACAAGTCTAAGTTACGCAAACTTCTTCAACGCGAAACTGCAGAGTTCTGGGACGCAAACACGCACCTTTTCCGCGATAACTTCATGTACGCCGGAACATCTGGTTTAATGGCAAAGATGATGTGCGTACCTTTATGGTTAGCCGGCGTGCATAAACGTATTTTGGACGGCGAAGATCTTGGAGGCGAATCTGGAGGATTCTTCTTTTGGTTCATGCTTAAAATTTGCTCGTTCACGTCGTTATGGTCATGGATTGCCCCGTTAGGAGGCGTTCCTACTGAACAGCTCGACTTGGTTATGCGTAATCCGCAAGTAGTCGTCGAACGCTTTCAAGAAGTTTTAACCACTCGGATGTGGAAGAAAGGAAACTACTTTTATTACGGATACATCGTTGGAGAATTCTCGCCCGAGTGTTGCCCGAGATATTTAGAAAAGAAGAATTTCAAGAACTTGAAAGACAGAGTTGATCGCGTGGAGTTATTCCATGGTACGTGGGCGGACGCGGCTGAAAAGGAAGGACCAGAGTCTATCACAATCGCTTCTTTGCTCGACTCCATGGATTGGATGCCGCACGAGATGATTGCGGGTAATATCGCAAAAGTCGTCACCGGTATGAATAAAGAAGTTGGAAGAATTTATTGGAGATGTTTTGGTGATCGCGTTCATTCGCCAGTGCTTGCGCATCTCAGAGCCGGGCTCGTACCGACGTACGATCGCGTTGGATGGTATTTGAGCACGTTTATTGGTCCAACTCCTCAGAACTACGAGCCAAAAATGATCACTTTGAAGGGCACTGAAAGGCATATTTCCAACTCACTCTTTGACGACATGGCAGTCATGTATGCCATGGCAAGTCACGGGTTGAGCGCAAACAAAGACGTGAAGAAGTTCTACAAGTCTCAAGGAACTCGTTACGATGGGTTTAGAGAAGCTTTGTTACCGCACAGAGACGTGTTCATGCAATACGTCGTTCCTTGGATGAAAAAGCCAAAGACGTGGATATCTGTTGGTTGCGGTACCGCGAGAGATATTGAGTTCGTCACTGAGCACATTCGTGAATCTAAAACGAAAGTCTACTTATGCGACTTATCGGACGCTTTGTTGGGAATGGCGAAAGAACGCGTGAAATCGTTGGGTATACAGAAGCAAGTTGTTTTCGTTGAGGGAGATATAAACTCGATGGAGACGCAGAAGAAGCTTCCGAGCGAAGTTGATTTGGTTACTTGTTCGTATTGCGTGACAATGATTCCCCCATGGAAAGAAGCTTTGAAAACGATGAAAGATCTCGTTGCCCCTGGAGGAAATTTATGTTTGATCGATTTCACTTTAAGAGAAGGCGTCGAGGACAGGTGGGATCAACGATTGTATAAGTGGTGGTTCGCACACGACGGTGTTTATTTCAATCGTTCGCATATTGAATTTTTGGAATCACAGAAAGATCTCGAAACGGTTTGGTATTCCGAAAATGAAGGCCGCGTCCCTTATACGCCGTTCATGCCGACGCATTACATGTATTGCGCGGAGAAAATTTCATCTTCCAAGAAGTTGACAAACGGTCGCCACCGCTCGCCTTCGCCAGTTATAGGTCGTTCTAAAAATGGTAGTTCCAGCGCGGCGGCGAAGAAAAAGAACGGTGGTTCTCGTAATCGTTCAATGTCACCAACACCAAGAACAACAGCAACAACGAAAAGAAAATAATAATAATAATGATAATAATAATACAGTAGTCATTTTACAATTTACAATTTATGATTAGAAGAAGAGAAGAGAGAGAGCGAGAGAGCGAGAGAAAGAAAGTTATCATAACACGAAAGAGAGAGAGAGATAGAGTTTAAATTAATAATAATAAGAGAGAGATTAATAAGTACCATCAGTCTTTCTTTGTTCGTTTTTGTTTGCTTTTACTGCGTTGTGGATAGTATCGACAAAGTACACGTAATACTATGTTGTACGTTATTAAATTTTCATCGGTCCAAGTATTGAGAATTTTTGTTATTTGTTTTGCTGTTTTGTGACTATATTTGTTTCCGTAATATTATTCCCTACTGCTGTTTCTTCTTTCTTATTATTTGGGTGCCTCCTCAGCACGTGTCACTTACGGAACATCTAACGATATCCTGATTATTAAATATAGTGCTATAGAAGAGGCTATAATAGCTTGTACTGATCCTGGTACTAATAATCCTAATTAATTAACCTACTTAATAATCCTAATATCCTATTAATACTATTATTCCGATCAAGATCGAGAGTAAGATACTGACAGAATGGGTCTCGATCCACTCGAGCATAGGAACATCTTAACCCCGGACAGCGTAGACTTAAGTGAGTTACCTGCACAACTAGAGTCGTTCGCTTCGATAGGTTCTTCATCGAAGAAAAAGAATAATAAAAAGAATAATAATAATAACAGTAGTAGTAATGGGAATGATCATTCTCCTTCTTCGAAGAAGAACTTATCGCCGGACGGGTCTTCGGGATCGTTCGAGTTCTCTAATAAGCAAGATAATAACAATAATAATAATAACAGTAGATATTCTCAAGACGGATCACAGAACGATGGCTCTACGCAGGACGGTCAAGACTCGCAAGGACAGTCGAACCCGGGCTCGAAGAACTACAAGGAATACGTTGGCAGGCATTTGACCTCAGAGCTCCTGTTCTCGGCGTCGATCGGGAACTTGAAGAGGATCAAGAGATGCCTAGAGAAAGCGGGGAAACAAATTACGAGCGAGCCGTATCAAGACTATGATTTGAGGGCACCTTTACATATCGCCTGCGCAGATGGATCGTTCGCCATCGTCGATTATTTAATCAAGAACGGAGTACAAATAAACGTCGTGGATAGATGGGGGGCGACTCCTTTAGAGTGCGCCGTATTTGGGAACCACGGAGAGATTGTAAAATATGTAGAACAGAACGGAGGGAAGATAAAGGACCGTTTGACCGGGACGTTAGTGAAGTTATCCGATTCGCACTTGGCATCAGTTGCGGCGCCGCAATTAGCGAACTCGTCGAATATTTTCATACCATCAGATTCAATGGCGTGGGAAATCCCTGAGGACGAAATCGTGGACAGAGAGAACATTGGTTCTGGGGCATTTGGGATCGTCATGAAATGTAAGTGGCGCGGAACTCCAGTGGCGATAAAGCAAATCCATAAACACATGGCTCAAGACGAAATCGCCCGCGTGGAGTTTTCATTGGAACTAAAAGTCATGCGACAACTTCATCATCCAAACATCGTACAATTCTTAGGCGTCGTCATTTCCAGCGAGACGTCTCAAGTCTCGATCGTTTCTGAATTCATGCAAGGTGGATCGTTAGATGAGATTTTTAGACGTGGGAATATGTTATCCATATGCGAAGCTGCGAACATGGCTTTAGATTGCGCTCGAGGGATGGCTTATTTACACGGGAGAACGCCCTTACCAGTGATCCATCGCGATTTGAAACCCGGTAATTTGATGTTAACGAGAACGGGAAAGTTAAAAATCGGTGATTTCGGTCTATCGAAGACTTTATCGGTGAGGAATAAAATTCCTTCGGTATCCTCTGGAAACACTTCTGAACCGTTCGTTTTAACTGGCGAAACTGGAAGTTATCGTTATATGGCCCCAGAGGTTTTCAGACACGAGTTCTACGGAACAGCAGTCGACGTCTACGCCGCGGCTATGATTTACTACCAACTCTTCTCCGGTCAACAACCGTTCGCGAACGTTAACCCTATACAGGCGGCGAAAGCAGTAGCGACTGAAGATGCCCGACCGCCTTTACATAACGGTTTAATGCCCAAAGAGTTCATGACTTTAGTGCGAAATATGTGGAATCCGATCGATCGCAAACGTCCTTCGTTCTTTAACATAATCACTTACCTCGATCCGATCGTTGAAAAGTTAAGGATCGAGGAAGATGCGAAGAAGGCGCAAGGCCAAGGTGCGTGCTGCGTCGTGAGTTGATATTGCAATTTTAATACATAGATATACTCCTATATTCGACGTCGACGAACTACCTTCGTCTAGTCTCTCCTACAAATTATATTACCAGCAGCAATGAATAAAATCTGCTGCTGGTGAGGATCTCATTTATTCCTCACCGCAGTAGGATAACCCTCATAGTAATACTATACATAGTAATACTTTACTATAATGGATTCATCGACTGATGAAGAAGAGTATGATTACGACGCAGATGCAGTCGATACATCCGATGATTATGAACAATATCAACAGAATGATGATGATATATCATACGCAGACGAAGACGTCTTAGGGGACGACTTATTATCCGACGACGACGAGGACGACGAAGATGGACTGGATGGATCTGAGTACGACGAAGAAGAAGAGGAAGAAGAAGATATGCTCGATGGTGATTTAGAACGAGAGCAACAACAGAATACGAACGCGAATACGCTGAATTCACAGGCTCGTTCGTTCGTTCCAATGGGAAGTAATCAAGAGCGAGCGAATGAGAAGAAGCCGGCACCGCCGCCTCAGTTCCCTGGACAGGGCTTTGGCCCTTCCCTCAACTCTGGCCTGTTACCTCCTCAACAACAACAACAACAACAAAGACAACAACAACAACAACAACAACAACAAAACGATGCTCCGCAAACACCTGAAGAACAAGTAGTACCAGCTGGTTTAGGATCTACTGCTAGTAATTCTACAACTTCTACTACTACTGGTTTACTGGCGAGAACGGTCGCTCGAGTGACGCCACAAAAAGAACAAGTCGTTCCAGACGAGAAACCGGATATCAAAGATGAACAAGCTACTCGCGCGTACGAACTTCAACAATTGAGGATTAAATTGTTACGATTAACTGCGAGACTCGATCAATCACCAAGGAACACGATTGTTTCGCAAGTGATTTATCGTTTAGAGCTCGCGGAACAATTGAAATCTGGAAAAGGGAATAACGCTTCTTCCGCTGGATCGCAACAACAACAATCGAAAAATCAAACAAACAATACGTTTGAACGTGCAGTAGCACTCGCAGAACACTTTGAAAAGATAAATCCGAACGAAGAGCTCGATTTTGAATGTACGATTTTGATGATTGGTAAACAATGCGTCGGAAAGTCTTCGGTGATCAAATCGTTATTAGGTCCAGACGCGCAAGACGAAAAAACTTTAGAAGCTCTCGACGAAGAAACGACGAAAGTTAGAGTGATCGAGACGAAAGTGTGCGGCATGAAGTTACGATTGATCGATACGCCCGGTTTAAGAACCTCTTCTGCGGATATTCAATACAACTCTAGAATTATGGGCCAAGCAAAGAAGTTTTGTAAAAAGCACTCGCCGGATATTACTTTATACTTTGATCGGTTAGATATTCCATTACGATCGGAAACTGCAGATATCATGATTTTGAAACAAGTCACAAACACGTTTGGGCCACAAGTTTGGTTCAATGCTATCGTCGTTTTGACTCATGCCGCCGGTGCACCGCCAGATGGACCGAACGGGCAGCCGATGTCGTACGAGTTATACGTCGCACAAAGATCACATGTTGTTCAACAAACCGTTCGACACGCTTCCGGTGACGCGCGTTTGATGAACCCCGTTGCTTTGGCAGAAAATCATTCAGGTTGCCGCACAAACAGAACCGGCGATAAAGTGTTACCGAATGGGCAAGCGTGGAAGCCACAACTTTTGTTGCTCTGCTTTGCGAGTAAAATTCTCGCGCAAGCGAATACGTTGTTGAAGCTCGACGATGGCACTCAAATGCTCAAGAAAAGACAGCAGCAGCAGCAGCAACAACAAAAAGTTGCCCCTTTACCGTTTCTTTTAAGTTCCTTAATTACGACTCGTAAACCAATTAGGTTGGAGATGGGAGACGGCGAAGATTTTGAAGATTTGGAACATTCCATCATCTCAGGAGAGCCTTCTCCTTACGACGATCCAAAGGCTGGGAAAGATTTTTATCAGCCGAAGCAATTGTGCGTTCCAGCACCGGATCCACAATTTCCACCATCGTTTGATACAGAAACTGGTGCACACCGTTATCGCTATCTCGACACGAATCCGCAAACGTTAGTGCGACCGATGGTTGACGCGCATTCATTCGAGCACGAAACTGGTGTGACTGGATTTTCAGTCGATAGACAAGTAATCATTAAAGATTTCATTGGCGGTAAAGCTTCGGCGCAAATTAACAAAGATAAATACGATTCGTCATTTGCATTCGAAGGCGAATTATCAGTTCCGCACGGCCAGAAAGCAATTACAACCGCCGGCCTTGATGTGCAAAACGTTGGACAACAAAGAGTGTACACAACTCGAGCGGAAACTCGCTGGAAGTGGCACAGAGTGGATAAAATCATCGGCGGATTATCCATGTCTTTTGTTGGTGGATTATTAGCGTTTGGCACAAAGATTGAGAATCGATGGAAAGCCAGAGATGGGATGAAGATTGTCATGAGCACTGGCGCCGTGAGTTCGAAAGGACCGCAAGGGAAAGACGTTGCGTATGGCGGCAACTGCGAAGCTATCATTCGTCATTCTCAGGACGAAGGTGATGCGAACTCGTCCACAATTGGAGCATCGTTCATGAACTGGAGAGGTGACATAGCGTTGGGATGCAACGCCATGAGTTCAATCACTTTAGGTAAAGACACGCAGTTGACCGGGAGATTTAATTTGAACTCGCGCGGTTCTGGAGCCGTGACGTTGCGCGCAACTTCAAACGATAAGTTGCAAATCGCCGGTGTCGGTTTCATTCCATTGTTCTGCGCTATTTGGGGAAGACTTTTCGGAGATTAAGTTAGTAGTAAAAGAATTTTTACGTGGTACCAGTACAATACTACCCAGTAATATTATTTCAATCTTCTAAATATATGACTTTTCTGCGCTCACGCGCTTTCATCAAAGTGCAGTGGTTTACGTATATATGTTTGTTTTTCAACAATCTCTCTTTCTCTGCTGTCTCTTCTTCTTCTCCTTTTTTCTCTCTCTTCTTCTCTCTACTCTCACATAATGTGTATAAATCAATTTTTTTTCTTCTTCTCGCTTTTCCAGCGAGGAATACAACAAAAATACAATGTGTGGAATTCTAATTTTGTGTGCGCGCGCGTGCTCTATATATATGTTGTTGCTGCGGTTGTTAATTTCGTTGTGGTTGTTGATGATCTATTTTGCGTTTGTTTTGTGTGTTGTGTGTTGTTTTTCTTCTTCTTCTTCTTCTTAGTCGTCCCCGAGAAACATCGATGAAGATTCAATGACTCCAGTCGGTGAGTAAACATCTTCATGTCTTTTGAATTCCTCCTCTGCTGTCAAAAAATCTTCTTTCGACGATTTAATGTTTCCTTCTTGGTCTTGTCTCTCATTACATTCAATGTCGTCCATGTCGTTTGTGAGTTGATGCTGGTCATTTGCCAAAGAAGACGAATTATAAACGCTTAAACAATGTCCAATCAACCAATTGTTGATTTGAGCCAAATTGCATTCGCTTAAATTAGAAGCAATTTTAAGTTCTTGCGTCAAAGCCGGTTTCAGTGACAGTTTCGTTCGAGCTGCTGAAATGCACGCTGTCGCGATGACGCTCGGTAAAACAGAGCTACGAATTTCGGCATCCGCCAATATTCCTTTGTACATTTCGAATGATAAATTTGTCAATTTGTCGATATCTTCACCATCATCATCTGATTCATGCGTTGCTCCGTCGCAGACTTTTAAAATTGATTCAATAAAATGCGAAGTCGTCACGCACGACATTTTCCAGTTCATTTCTTTCAACAGTGCAACTTCCATCTTCAGAATGATTTCTTTCGAATAATTTGGCCCAAACGCGTTTCTTAATGCACTCGTACTCATCACAACATCCTCAATTTCTTCGTATTTCACTGCCAAGTGTAAACAGCACAACGCGACGAGCTGTATGGAAGACTTTGGGATTTCTAACGACGATAATACTTTGTCGATGTAGTTGATGCACACGTCCGCCGTGATTGCGTTGTAGTTAGCGATTGAGCAGCACTCTAAAACGTATTCAATGATATCTTTGCGATGCGATAAATGCTTCGCCTCTCTTGCGTTTAATACGAACTGTTTCGTTTCTGCGCTTAATTGGTCCAATAGCATATCTTCAGCGAGTTCTGTATCATGTAAAGTAATCTTTCTATTCAGCGTGTCGTGATGATCGAGCAAAGCTTTAATTGTAGACCCAGTGAATTCATTATAACGATTATTGATATTATTGATATTATTATTGATATTATTGATATTATTATTATTATCGTCACATGCGAATACCATCGGTATCATCGGTAACATTAAATCTTCATCGTTTTGTTCTTCTTCTGAGGCTGATGAAGGAAAAAACTGCTCGACTTCTTTTTTTCCTTCGTCGTCGTCTGAGGAGCACATTTCGTAATCATTCGCGTTTACGTCCATGCGTTCATAGGATTCCCCAAAACCAATGGAAGATGAGCGAGAGATGTTTTTCTCCGTCTGAATTTGTTGCTCATTTTGTTCTTCCGTTTCTGTCGCTTTGCTGTTCTTCTTCTTCTTCGTTTTCAAAGACGCCGACGGCATGTGGTGGTCGTTACGGGATTTACCACTATTTTTTGAAGCGTAAACTACTCGATCGTCGTAATAGGTGTTCTCCATTTTATATATATAAAAATCTTTTAAATATTACACAAATAATATATATATATATAATTCAGAATAAGGTTACAATCATTCAATTGGATCGCATACAATCGCGCTGTATGTATATACGAGCGGCAAATATAAATCAATGAAGATTATTGTCCATACAGTTTTAAAAAAATCTTCCTGTGTACGTACACTGTACAGCAGCAGTATGGTTTAGGGTTTCCATGCCTTTTTATTACGCGAGTATAAAATATTACACTGCAAACATCACCAGCTTCTGCTGTTTGCCTGTTTCTGGAACAGCTGTGCTGTATCATGCAACGCCGTACATTAAGCCGCACGACTTCACTTGGATTTATATAGTATGATTATTATGTGACTTTAATATTACGAAAGTTCTCTCTACTTTTTCTATGATATTATTATATTGTTATTATTATGTCGACTACTGATGGTGACCACTATCTTGTTTATTTATTAATCTGATTCTTCTTCAATACAACCGTCTTCATTGACGTGTAAACCGCTCAAGTTCAAATACGATTGACTCGAAGGCTCTTCGCCGTTTGGGACCCAACAGCATATATTGTTCTTATGACAAATCGCTTCCGCACCGGAATAACCGACTAATTCGAAGAACTCCTCCGCTTGCTTACCTTTATAGCGATCCATGTCCAAGCACGAGTAATTAACAATCGCTTTTCCGATTTCTTTTTCTTCTCCATTTTCTTTATCCTTATAATTAATGGTCACGCAATCATCTACATCAAAGTCACCGTCGCAAGAAATGATTCCAGCGGCGAAGAGAGAATTATCTTTCTCAATAGCGTTCATTGCAATTTTAGTCACGTATACTTTCCCGCAACACGGTTGTAATAAAATCCAACGCTTGCGTCCTTGTAAAGGCTTCGGCATTGCTAGAAATAAAGTACCAACAGATGCGCCTTCGACGACTGAGAGAACTTTATTCATATGAGACGAATTCAAAATCACTGTATTTACACCGGCAGATGTAGCATATCTCGCCGCGGTTAATTTTGTCGCCATTCCGCCGGTTCCTAATTCAGTTCCAGCCCCATCTGTACTCACGTCTAAATCCTCGACGTTTTCAACGACTGATATTAATTTCGCGTCTGGATTTTTGAACGGATTACAGGTATACAAACCATCGACGTCTGTGAGTAAAAACAAATAATCGGCGTTGACTAACGCGGCGACGTGAGCGGAAAGTGTATCGTTATCTCCAAACTTTACGTCCTGCACGGCAACTGTATCGTTTTCGTTGACGATTGGAATGATATGTCTGGACAAAAGCGCGTTAAACGTCGATCTTGCGTTTTCGTATTGTTTGCGCTCGAGCATGTTATCGAGTGATAATAGAACTTGAGCAATCTTCATATCAAGAGTTGTGAAGAAGTCTTCGTACATTCGCATCAAATGTACTTGACCGACTGCAGCGAACGCTTGTTTACCTGCTAGGTCTTTCGGTTTCGGCGAGTTCAAGATCTTACACCCGACGCCGACGGAACCAGACGTAACGACGACGACGCGCATTCCGCGTTTTGTGAGATCTAAGCAAGTCTCTGCAAGTACGCCTAACATTGATAGATGTAAACAATCGCCTCTTAAAAGAGAAGACGTGCCAACTTTCAAAACAACCGTCGGCTGATCTCCTACTTGCGGAGAGTTTGGTCTCATTGAATGTAATGTTTGCGTTCGCTCTTCTTCGTCGTTGAAATTATCTGACGATGAATGATGACCATTTCCTCTCACCATAGATGACGATGGTGGTGGCGTAGGTGATTTTAATTGTTGCTGTGCCTTTAAAGTATTCCGCATTATTATTTTTATTATTTATGTTATTTATATTATTTATATCTCGAGCGAGGGCGCGTATTAGTGCGATATTCACTTCCTGATTTCCTTCTACGAGCTTCGAATATCTTCGAGGATGATGTGCGGCGTTTTATTATTACTCGTAGCGTTTTAGTGTATTATTATTATAGTACTCTTATACTTCGTATGTACGTATGATGTTTTGTTCTTTTTGAGTGTGTGTGTGTACTATAAATAATCTCTCTTAATCTCGTACTTAATCTCTCTTACTTTGATATCTGTGTTATCTCTTAAACAAACTGTTACGGTGCCTACGCGCGAAGAAGAGCTTTTGTTCTGATGCGAAGATGTTAATATGAAGTGATATAAATATCTATTTTCTGAACCACTACTTATTACCTTGTGACATCTGACATGTGACTGCTGTCTAAATAATAGGTAAACCCTAAACCCTCGTTTAATAGTATTAAACAGTTTGCTGCTACGTGTGATATGATGACGCGGCAAAACGAAAAAGTGCCAGCCCAGCATCACGTTCTGCCCTTTTTGTGACTTAAAAGAACCATCAGAACACTTTTGTTGACATCTTATCCACACAAAGCGCGCGCGCGTAATAGTAATACGCCCCGCGCGAAATAATAATGATAACACGCATTCACAACAGGAACTGGAACAAGATCGACAACTGTTCAACGCCAATCGCGCACGAACGCTCCTTTCAATTCACGAAGATTAATGAAGGGAACGGCTCATCGTTCGTTGTTGGAGAAAAAAGAACGTTTGAAAAGCAGCGAAGTCAAGATGAACGACCATCGCGAACGATTAATAACAATGAAGAAGAGGAATAAGCATTCATCGACATCGTCATCTGCATCTTTATCGTCATCTTTATCGTATGTTTCTCTTCTTAAATGTAATAGTAATAATTATAATAAT